>OGEM01000008.1_pt1 | contig 221008 bp, 177 predicted proteins | sample 1570741 | NCBI WGS metagenome assembly OGEM01 (sample SAMEA2582141, study PRJEB24529) | metagenome | biome: Human gut stool | place: China | collected 2011
ACCTGTAACCGGCTGATCCGTAGTCAGCTACTCTATTCAGTTGAGCTACGCGGCCTCTTTGTTTAACGGGTGCAAAGATACGTACTTTTTCCGAATTAGCAAACAATATACAAACTTTTTTTGAAGAAATTTATTCGACAAAGCGATAATTAAACAACTGCCAGCCGATTGTCATCCCCACATTCCACTCCCTTCTCGGTGAGCTATAATGATTTACATAAGCAGAAATGGCTCCGAAGGGCAAATGACAAATAACAGAAACTTCTCCCATATACTCAAAGCGGGAGAATGCTTTTCCATAATATGCTTTATTCAATGCATTCTTTTTTATCGGAAAAATTGGTGTAAAGCCATAAAATTCTGTCCGGAACTGGAACATGTCGTTCAAAACATATATGGGTTTGATGCCGGCAGCCACATACTGGTTGGCACGAAAAGCTTCATTGTACATCAGTTTACTATGCGGAGTCGGTGCAAATTCTCCTGCCTGCATCATGGTTGCCGTATAATTCTCGGAGAAATTCTTCGATGAATACAGTGCTTCTGCCATCCATCCCAGGGTAAATTTCGGCCCCATTGTGTGATATGCCTCTTTCATATAAGATATTTGCAACCATGATTGCCGCTCTTGCGGAGAAGGACTGTACCCTTCTTGCGGATTCCCCGGTTCAAATCTTTCCCTCCCGGTAAAGACCTGAGCTATCAGCTTCTCCAGATAGCCTTTTGTCGCGTATTGCCGCGTATTCAGGGTGCTCCCATAGAAACCGATGGAACCTCCCAAAAGTTTGTAGGTACTTCTGTCCGAACGGTCCTTATCGAAATCTATTACGCTTGATTGAAAGTAGTTATCTTCCAGTTGGCCATATCCCAGACTGAACTCCGCACGTTTATTGGCCAGAAACGGCAAGGCAACCATCAACTTCACAAAACGTTCGTCCTTTGAATTGAATGAAGGCTTGTCATTCCTGGAAAACAGCTTATCCTTCTTGTAGTAATCGAAGGTACTGATTGAAGCAATAAAACGAAAGGACGTAGGTATGTTGGTAGGCAAATCAATCTTACCCATCAACTGGGCATTATTATAAATCTTACCCAACTGACCGTCAAAAGTGATTTCCTTGGAATAATAATTCAAGTTCTGATATCCTATTCCCAAATAGATTTGATTTGAGCTTGTGGTAGAGACACTGCCCCCCAGACGCACGGAAAAATTATCCTCCATCTTCACTTTCAAATGCAGTTGATATAAATCGGCTTCCGAATCATACACTGCGTGAGGAACTATTTCCGAAATCATATTATCCGCCAGCAAACGAAAATACCCGCGCTTCAAGTCTTCATAAGTAAAGACTTCATGCTCCTCATCATGAAATTCTTTTTTGATATAGGCTTGTTGTTGGGCATTCGCCCCTTCAATAATGATATCCCGGAAACGGAATTGGGGCAGGTTACTCCGGAAGACAAGACGCCTTAAACGCACATTATCAGCATTCACCCTACGATGAACACGGCTTTTGATGGAATCCATCATATTAAGGGTACGGTTGTAGCCTATATCGTGCAATTCCTGCAGACGGTCAAAATCCAGCAGGTTGACATCGTCGTACTTGAAGGTCATGACTATACCCAATGAGTCCGGAATGGAGTAATCAGTCTTCTGCATAATCATATTCTCCAATTGGCTCATCAGGTTATTTTCCTTCGGCTTACCGGGATTGGCCGCCACCACACTGCCAATGATGACATCCGGATGAAAATCCTCACGCATCACATCCGTAGGGAAATTATTGTAAATGCCGCCATCATAAGCAAGTATACTGTCTATTTCTATCGGTTTGAAGACAAATGGAAAGCTCATGGAAGCACGTACCGCATCCCCCAAATCCCCTTTACCCAATACCAATGGCTTTTTATTGTACACATCGGATGCTATACAGCGAAAGGGGACAAACAGTTTGTTGAAATTACCGCCACATGCAGCCGTAGCGCGTGCAAACAATTCCACAAATACCAGATTCATCTGTATGGGGTTGACCATGCTTGTGGGAAGTATCTGGGGCTTTATATGCAGCGAGTCCCTAAAAGCAAAACGGATATTGAAAAATTCCGGTGAAGGACGATTCTTCTTAAAATAATACTCGTATTTGGGCTCCACTTTACCCGAATACCAACGCTTAAAGTCGGGAGAGCGCAACAGCGCCTCCATATCGTCCGGGGAATACCCCATAGCATACAGAGAACCGATGATAGCTCCCATAGAGGTTCCGGTTATATAATCAATGGGGATATTATTCTCTTCCAAAGCCCGGATAATGCCTATATGAGTCATGCCTTTTGCTCCACCGCCACTCAGTACAAGCCCCACTTTCTGAGCTTGTAAAATAAAGCCACATAGAAGAAACGAAAAAAACAATAAAACTCTTTTCATAACTATGCTATTCCGAGTAAGATAAATGTTCATTGCCCCAAATATAAACAATAGTTTCTAAAAATGCCGTATTCAACGAAGAAAATCACACCCTAATTGGTGAAAATGAATAAAAAAAGGGTATTGCGACTCCGAAGAATCACAATACCCTTGCATATATTAAATGCAAATTTAAAGGGGCTTATTTTATCAGGTCAATGCTTCTCTTGACAAAGTTGTTCAAAGCTTCACCTTTCAACATACCATTCTGCAGCAGTGCCAAATCTATCAGTTGACGGACAACCTTATTCTTGGCAGCATAATCGGCGAAGATGCCTTCTTTCTGTGTTTTCAGTTCGTCCCACTTCTTATCCAGCTCATTCACTTTATCCTTTTCGGCAGTCGGTATATCCTCATCTTTCTTGCCTTCCTGCTTCTTTTTCAAGTCAGTACGCTGCTTGTTCACTTCATCCATCTCTGCCTGAACCGGAGCAACGGCAGCAGCACATTCCTTATCTTCATCTGCCAGAACTTCTTTTACCAGCTTATGGTCTGAATTCAATACCAGGTTAAACATATCCGGCATTTCGCCATAGAAGCTCATTCCAGCCTGGATATTCGCCATTTCCTTCATACGGCGCATGTACTCGCTCTGAGTTATCATGATAGGAGTGGCGTTTTCGCCCAAAGCCTGCGCCGTGATGTTGAACTCCGTCTTATCCATCTTGGGCAACTGGCTCTTGAAGATGGAAGAAAGAACCTCCTGCTTGCCGGCTTCCAACGCTTCGTTCTTCTTGTCTTCCTTGACAATCAGATTATCAATAATATCGCTGTCTACACGAGTGAAGCGAACCTTTTCGAACTTCTGTTCCAACATGCTCACCACCGCAATGTCCAGCTGTCCATCCATCAACAGCACATTGTATCCTTTATTCGTAGCGGCCTCTATGTAGCTGTATTGCTCATCTTTATTGTTGGCATACAGATAAATCAGATTTCCATCCTTATCCGTCTGGCTATCCTTAATCAACGTCTTATACTCCTCGAAAGTATAATATTTGCTGTCTGTATCGGTGAAAAGGGCAAAGTCCTTGGCTCTATCATAGAAATCTTCCTGCGTAAGCATTCCGTAGTTGATGAAGATTTTCAAGTCATTCCACTTTTCCTCAAATTGCTTACGGTCGTTCTTGAAGATGGACTGCAAACGGTCTGACACCTTTTTCGTGATATATGTAGAAATTTTCTTCACGTTGGCATCGCTCTGCAAATAAGAACGGGAAACGTTCAATGGAATGTCCGGTGAATCGAGCACACCATGCAGCAGGGTCAAGAAGTCGGGAACAATACCTTCCACCGAATCCGTCACATATACCTGGTTGCAGTAGAGCTGAATCTTATTCTTGTTCAACTCGATGTTGCTCTTCACTTTGGGGAAGTACAGAATACCGGTAAGGTGGAACGGATAATCCACGTTCAGATGAATCCAGAACAAAGGTTCGTCGGACATGGGATAAAGGTCACGGTAGAACTTCTTGTAATCTTCATCTTTCAATTCGCTGGGTTTCAGCGTCCACAACGGGTTGGAGTCATTGATGATATTATCCTCGGCAGTTTCAACCTGCTTGCCGTCTTTCCACTCTTTCTTCTTGCCGAATGCAACCGGGATGGGGAGGAAGCTGCAATACTTCTTCAACAAAGAGGAGATGCGTGCTTCTTCAAGGAACTCCTTGCAGTCATCGTCTATGTAAAGAACGATATCCGTACCACGTTCTGCCTTATCAGTGTCTTCAATCGTAAACTCCGGACTGCCATCGCAGGTCCACTTTACAGCCTGGGCACCTTCCCGATAGGATTTAGTGATGATTTCGACTTTCTTGGCAACCATAAAAGCCGAATAGAACCCCAATCCAAAATGACCGATGATGGCATTAGCATCGTTTTTATATTTCTCAAGGAAGTCATTGGCGCCAGAGAAAGCTATCTGGTTAATATACTTGTCTATTTCTTCAGCCGTAAGCCCGATACCATGGTCGGACACTGTAATGGTATCTTTTCCCAGCGAAACATGTACGGTTAAATCGCCAACTTCACCCTTGAACTCACCGATAGAGGAGAGTGTTTTCAGCTTCTGTGTAGCATCAACCGCATTAGAAACCAACTCACGGAGAAAAATTTCATGATCACTATACAAGAACTTTTTAATGACGGGGAAGATATTCTCAGTAGTTACCCCAATATTACCTTTTTGCATACTACATTTATATTTTTTAGATTTATATTTTTAATTATTCCGGCAGATATAGCACAAAAAAAATGCCAGCCCATAAGGACTGACATTTTGACGGTTTTTATAAAGAACAGCTTATGCCTTCTTGATGCTCAGCTCGTCTTTTTCTTTGTCTACTGATACGTTTACCGTATCACCCGGCTGTAACTCCGCCGCCACTATCAGCTCGGAAAGTCCATCCTCCAAGTGGTTCTGAATAGCACGCTTCAATGGACGCGCACCAAACTGTACATCGTACCCTTTCGAAGCAAGGAATGTCTTTGCATCATCCTCCACAACCAGCTTGTAACCAATTGCTTCAACCCGTTCGTACAAGCCTTTCAGCTCAATGTCCACAATCTTTGTGATGGCCTCCAAGGAGAGCTGGTCGAAAGTAATGATTTCATCCAAACGATTCAAAAATTCAGGAGCAAAGGTCTTGTTCAGAGCCTTTTGTATCACGCTGCGCGAATGTTCATTGTCATCCGTGCGGTTTTGCGCCGCAAAACCTACGCCACGGCCAAACTCCTTCAACTGCCGCGTACCGATATTGGAGGTCATAATGATAACCGTATTCTTGAAATCAATGGTTCTGCCATAATTGTCAGTCAAACGGCCTTCATCCAGTACCTGGAGCAAGATGTTGAATACGTCCGGATGGGCTTTCTCAATTTCATCCAACAAGACAATAGAATACGGCTTGCGACGAACCTTTTCGGTCAACTGGCCGCCTTCCTCATAGCCCACATATCCCGGAGCGGCACCAATCATACGAGATACGGTGTATTTCTCCATATACTCGCTCATATCGATACGTATCAAGGCATCGGCAGAGCCAAACATATATTTTGCCAATTGCTTTGCCAAATGTGTCTTACCCACACCAGTAGGGCCAAGGAACATAAAGGTTCCAATGGGATGGTTCGGGTCTTTCAACCCTACACGGCTACGCAAGATTGCTTTGGTAAGTTTCTCTATCGCAGCATCTTGAGCTATCACCTTCGCCTGTAGTTCTTCCTTCATTCCGGCCAGTTTAAGTCCTTCTGCCTGCGCCATGCGCTGTACGGGTACACCGGACATCATCGAAATAACATTGGCTATTTCCTCTTCACCTACCGTTTGGCGGTCATCCTTCAAACGGGCTTCCCACTCAACCTTCATCTCCTCCAAGCGGACAGAAAGTTCCTTCTCACGGTCGCGGTAGCTGGCAGCCAGCTCAAAATTCTGTGACTTTACAGCTTCAGCCTTCAGGCTACGTGCCTCTTCAATCAGCTTTTCCTGCTCCTCAATTTCTTTCGGAACATTAATATTCGTCAAATGCACACGCGAACCCGCCTCGTCCAAAGCATCAATAGCTTTATCCGGGAAGTTGCGGTCGGTTATATAGCGTGCTGACAACTTGACACATGCTTCCAGGGCTTCATCCGTGTAGCTCACGTTATGATGGTCTTCATACTTCTCCTTGATATTCTTCAATATCTGAAGCGTTTCTTCAGCTGTGGTAGGCTCTACAATCACCTTTTGGAAACGACGCTCTAAAGCACCGTCTTTCTCGATATTCTTTCTGTATTCATCGAGAGTGGTAGCTCCAATACACTGGATTTCACCACGCGCTAAAGCCGGTTTCAGCATATTGGCAGCATCCATGGAACCGGCAGCAGCACCAGCGCCTACAATCGTATGGATTTCATCGATGAAAAGGATGACATTCGGATTTTTCTGCAACTCGTTGATAATAGAGCGGATACGTTCCTCAAACTGACCACGGTATTTTGTTCCCGCCACCACAGAGGCCATATCAAGCATCACCACGCGCTTTTCAAACAAAATGCGCGAAACTTTCTTTTGCACAATACGCAATGCCAAACCCTCTACGATGGCAGATTTTCCGACTCCTGGTTCACCGATAAGCACCGGATTGTTCTTCTTGCGGCGGCTCAAGATTTGCGCCAGACGTTCAATCTCGCGTTCGCGACCCACAACTGGGTCCAGCTTGCCTTCTTCGGCAGCACGGGTCATGTCTACGCCGAAATTGTCCAGCACGGGGGTATCATTGGACGGCTTTCTGGATGCAGTCTGTGCAGCCGAAGCCGAACCAGCCCCCCCAGTACGGGAAGAGCGGGACATACTCATGTCTTCTTCATCCTCTTCATCATCCTCAGTAAATCCCATTCCCGCATTCGGATTGGTCGATTTCATCGAAAGCTGTTCAAATACAGCTTGATAATCCACCCGGTGTTCTTCCAAAACAGTTGCAGCAAGATTGTCGCCATCTTTCAAGATAGCCAGCAATACATGTTCCGTATCGGCAGTTGCACTTTTCAGCAAACGCGCTTCAAGCATACACATCTTCAATATCTTAGCCGTCATCGGGGACAAGGGCACTTCAGCGTCCGGCAAGAGAGTATCGTCCTCGGCATCCTTCAGGAAACCCTCCAGACGACTTTTTACTCGTTTTAAATCTATATCAAGTTTCAACAATATTTCAATAGCTTTCCCTCCGCCATCACGCAGCATGCCGAGCAGAAGGTGTTCCGGACCAATATAGCGATTCCTCAATCGATTGGCTTCTTCCTTGCTATAAGTAATTATGTCTGAAACTCTTTGTGAAAATTGATTGTTCATATTTTATAATTCTCCTCAATTAAAAAGGTTATCCACGACAAAGATACGCATTTATTAATTCAGCGTATCATATTTAACTGATTTAATAGTATACAAATCTCGTGCCATAAATTTCAAATCTGTTTTTCCATTCTATACCTTATATATTAATAGCAATTTGGAGAGGAAGGGAGGGAGTACTTCCATATTTATGCTGCAGGCAACAAAGTTTATGGAGGAAAACTTTTGTATATCGTAAAAAAGCAGTACTTTAGCGTGGTTTTTCACAAACCCGAAAATGTATAATTAATAATCTTTTTAAATGCTTGAACAAGACAGAATTATAAAGATTAACATCGAGGAGGAAATGAAGTCATCGTACATTGACTACTCTATGTCGGTCATTGTTTCACGTGCCCTTCCGGATGTTAGAGATGGTTTTAAACCCGTTCACCGAAGAATTCTTTTCGGAATGATGGGATTAGGAAATACCTCCGACAAACCTTATAAAAAATCAGCCAGAGTTGTAGGTGAAGTATTAGGTAAATATCACCCTCATGGCGACTCGTCCGTTTACGGAGCTCTTGTACGTATGGCTCAGCCTTGGGCAATGCGTTACATGTTGGTAGACGGACAAGGTAACTACGGTTCAGTAGACGGTGACAGCGCTGCTGCCATGCGTTATACAGAGTGTCGTTTGCGAAAAATTGGTGAAGACATGATGACAGACCTTGAGAAAGAGACTGTTGACATGCAGAACAATTTCGATGACTCTTTGCAAGAGCCTACCGTCATGCCGGCCCGCATTCCGAATCTTTTGGTAAATGGTGCATCTGGTATCGCTGTAGGTATGGCTACCAATATGCCGACCCATAATCTATCTGAGGTTATTGATGCTTGTATTGCATACATCGAAAACAATGACATCGATATAGAAGAGCTGATGACGTATGTCAAAGCTCCCGACTTCCCGACCGGAGGCTATATATACGGTATGAGCGGTGTTCGCGAAGCCTATCTCACGGGACGCGGACGTGTCATAATGCGTGCTAGAGCCGAAATTGAGACTGGTTCGACGCACGATAAAATCGTTGTGACAGAAATTCCCTATGGCGTCAACAAAGCTGAATTGATTAAGAATATAGCCGATTTGGCCAACGAAAAAAGAATTGAAGGTATTGCCAATGCTAATGACGAATCCGACCGTGAAGGTATGCGTATCGTTATTGATGTAAAACGTGATGCAAATGCCAGTGTTGTACTCAACAAGCTCTACAAGATGACAATGCTGCAGACATCTTTTGGTGTGAACAATGTTGCATTGGTACATGGCCGTCCACGTCTGCTGAATCTGAAGGATTTGATAAAATACTTCGTTGAGCACAGACACGACGTAGTCATCCGCCGTACTCAGTATGATTTGCGCAAGGCCAAAGAACGTGCACATATTCTGGAAGGATTAATCATTGCATCTGATAATATCGACGAAGTAATCAAGATTATCCGTGCTGCTAAAACACCGAATGATGCTATATCAGGTTTGATGGAGCGCTTCCAACTCACTGAAATTCAGTCACGTGCTATTGTTGAAATGCGTTTGCGCCAGCTCACAGGATTGATGCAAGACCAGCTGCACGCCGAATATGAGGAAATTCAGAAGCAGATTGCTTATTTGGAAGAAATCCTTGTCAATGACGAACTCTGCCGCAAAGTCATTAAAGATGAACTGATTGAAGTAAAAGAGAAGTATGGTGACGAACGTCGCTCGGAAATTGTCTATTCATCAGAAGAATTCAATCCGGAAGACTTCTATGCAGATGATGAAATGATTATCACCATCTCGCACATGGGATACATCAAACGCACACCGCTGAGCGAATTCCGTGCGCAAAACCGTGGTGGGGTAGGCTCCAAAGGTACCGAAACCCGCGATGCAGACTTTGTAGAGCATATTTATCCTGCAACCATGCATAATACCATGATGTTCTTTACACAGAAAGGTAAGTGTTACTGGCTGAAGGTATACGAAATCCCCGAAGGTACTAAGAATTCGAAAGGTCGTGCCATCCAGAATTTGTTGAATATCGACTCTGACGATGCTGTAAACGCCTATTTGCGTGTGAAGAATCTGAACGACCAAGAGTTTATCAACAGCCATTATGTATTGTTCTGTACTAAGAATGGTGTCATTAAGAAAACATTGCTTGAGCAGTATTCACGTCCTCGCCAAAATGGTGTAAATGCTATCACTATCCGTGAAGACGACCGTGTAATCGAAGTGCGTATGACAAACGGCGACAATGAAATCATCATTGCCAACCGTAACGGACGTGCCATTCGTTTCCATGAGAGTGCTGTGCGCGTTATGGGACGTACAGCCACCGGTGTACGTGGTATGACATTGGATGAAGACGGTCAAGACGAAGTAGTAGGTATGATATGCATCAAAGATCCTGAGGCGGAAACAATTATGGTTGTATCGGAACAAGGATATGGCAAACGTTCGGATATTGAAGATTATCGCAAGACCAATCGTGGAGGTAAAGGTGTGAAAACAATGAATATCACCGATAAAACGGGTAAATTAGTAACTATCAAGTCTGTTACAGATGAAAATGACTTGATGATTATTAATAAATCCGGTATTACCATCCGTCTGAAAGTTGCCGATGTTCGTATCATGGGACGTGCTACACAAGGTGTGCGTCTAATCAACCTTGAGAAACGTAATGACGAAATCGGCTCTGTATGTAAAGTCACTTCAGAAAATGAAGAGGAACTTATAGAGGAGGGGGAAGAAAATACCCTTGAAAGCCCTCAGAACGAGGTAAACAATGAAAATGAAGAATAGACATAATATTAATTTAAATTTTCTACAATCATGAAAAGAGTATTATTTTCAATGGTTTTACTACTTGTCGCAAGCTTTACTTTCGCCCAAGAAAAGAACGTAAAAGAGGCTAAAAGTATTGCTAACGGAGTAAATCCTGACTTTGCCAAAGCAGAGGAACTGATAAATCAGGCTTTAACCAATCCCGAAACAAAGGACAATGCCGAAACGTGGGATGTAGCAGGTCTTATCCAAAGAAAAAGAAGTGAAAAAGAAATGGAAAATGCCTATCTGAGAAAACCTTATGACACTCTTCAGGTATATAATAGCGCATTGAACATGTGTAAATTCTACTTCAAATGTGACGAATTGGCACAAATTCCCAATGAAAAGGGCAAAATCAAGAATAAATATAGAAAATCTAATTCTGCTACAATTTTAGCAGAACGCGGTAATCTGATCAATGGCGGTATCCAATTCTTTAATTTGGCCTCACAAAAAGAAGGAGATGCAGCCAATGAAGACAATAGAAAAGCGTTAGATTTCTTTGCAACATACATTGATATTGCTATCAACCCGATGTTTGAAAAGGAAAATCTGTTACAAACAGATACTGTATTACCCCAAATAGCATATTATGCAAGTTTAGCAGCTGCTAAGATGGAAGATTATCCTAGTATTTTGAAGTATGCTCCTTATGCACAAGATGATAAAGAGGTTGGGAAATACGCTATGGAATTTATCTCTACTGCATTGAAAGCTGAAGGTGATACTGTTAAATGGATTGCTTCTTTAAAAGAAGGTATCCAGAAATATCCTGAACATTCATTCTTCTTCGGTCATTTGATTGATTATTATAGCAATAACAACAAATATGACGAAGCTATGCAGTTTGCTGATGATATGTTGGCTAAAGATCCTAACAATACATTCTATTTGTATGTAAAAGGCTACCTTTATCACAATATGAAGGACTATGATAAAGCTATTGAATTCTATAAAAAAACTATAGAAGTAGATCCTAATTATGCAGAAGCATACTCTAATTTAGGCTTAATTTACTGCTTACAAGCACAAGATTTCTCAGAAAAAGCAACTACAGATATTAATGATCCTAAGTATAAAGAAGACCAGGCTACTCTGAAGACTTTCTATGAAAAGGCAAAACCTTATTATGAAAAGGCAAGAGAACTGAAACCTGATCAAAAAGATTTGTGGTTAAATGGTCTATATAGAGTGTATTATAATTTGCAGATGGGCCCTGAATTCGAAGAAATTGAAAAGCTGATGTAATACTACTTTCAGTAATAATAAAAGCCTAATTAATAATTTAATTAGGCTTTTATTATTGTTATATCATTAAGTAAAGAACATTATTTCTTAAGTGAGGGAGAGAAGAATTAAAATTAGATTAAATTATTCCAGTATCATATTAAACATAATGATGATATTGAAAAGAAACCATATATCCCATATTCAACACCTAATTCGGTCTTCCGTAAATTACCAACAATGGTGTATCAGAATGGAAAATCATCTTTCTGGCAATACCAGGGTTAAATAAGCGCGAAAATATATTTCTTTTATAAGAAGTTAATGTTATAATATCAATATGATTACTTTTAATATAACTGTCTAAACTACTAAGCAGATTATCGTTCTTTACCACATCATAGTGTATTTCCAATTGTGGATATTGTTTTTGAAAATATTCCTTAATACCAGCCAGTTTTATTTCATTCCATGTATTCTGAACATCTGAAAGATGTATCAGAGACACTGAAAACTTAAATGATTTCAGATTATTTATTAGCGAATCAAAAGCTATTAAATCACGTTGATCAAAATTAGTAATGAATGCAATACGCTTAGCTTCAGAAAATTGCTTGAATGGAGTATTTTCAGGAATGGCCAATACCGGTACACGGCTACGTTCAATCACTTCAGCCGTTACACTGCCGATCAAATCAATATCCTTCTGACTTTTACCACGAGTTCCCATTATGATAATGCGTGGCCGATATTCCTTGGTATAGCGGAGTACCTCTTCTTCAGGAATACCTTCACGCAAAACACAAGTATATTTAATATCTGGAAACTCGCCGGAAGCTACCTTCTCTTTTACTTTATCAGATAATGCATTCAAATCAGCATGAACTTTTTGTAAGATACTCCTTACATTCTCCTCATCACTTAGCTGATAGTTAAATACGTCTCCGTATGGCAAAGAAGTTGCATATATAGGAGTAAAATAAACATGTAGCAAAACAACTTCGGCACCTATATTCTGAGCGAAATTGAAACCGAACTCGCAAGCCTTCAAAGAATAATTGGAAAAATCCACTGGAATCAGCACTTTATTACTAACCTTCTCCAGTTTAGGTGACTTCCCTCCCACTACCTCTTCAGATAACCACGCAGAGCTTTCAGTAATTTTCAGAGCATGGGGTAAGTCACTCTCCTTAATACGCACACGTACACCCGAAGAAACAACCGGTTGTATCTGGTTTACATTGTGGATATAAGTCTCAATACCTTCATTTTCAAGAACATTCTTCAATATTTGAGCTTTCGCGTACGTTAAGATTGCCAAAGTAACTAATTTATCTTCCATATATCATTGATTTTGAGATTAAAACAAATAAGAAATCCCAATTGTTGTCAGCAATTGGGATTCTTCTAACTTTCTCTTCTTAAGCTCGAACAGCTTCTTCAGTCTTACCTGCCATTTCATCTAAAATTTTTAAAGCTCGCTCTAAAACAGTAGTATCATCAATCATAACCAATCCACCATCTGGTCCAGGTTCCAAGTGAATCCCAACACTTTTCCCCTCCTTAAAATTGTGTCCACCGAAAAAATTTCTTACAGTGTCAACATTCAGTCCAAGTTCATCGGCTATTCTATGCATACTACCACTAGGCAATGAGTCTTTAATCTTACGTAATTCATTAAATGTTATTGTTCTCATATTCATAAATTTAATGGTTAATACTCTGTATTTTTTATTATCACGCTATAAACTTAAGGAAAAAAAAGGATAAAACAAACTATTTCTTTATCTTTTTTCAAAAAGAATATTGCCTCTCCAAAAAATAATCATTTTTTAAGTATACAGAATTATAAGTACAAAGAAAAAGCTCCTAAAAACAGACAGAAACAGCTCGTATAAAGCAGAATTATCGGGCTTATACGAGCTGTTTTTAGAATATAGGGAAAATTTAAATACCTTCTATGGCGGAAGCTGGAACCCACCCTACTTTACCGTCTTCCAAACGAATTTCTTTCCATTCACGCATAGAGTTGTCTTTTATTTCAACTTTACGTCCCTCATGAAGAATGAACAGACTTGTACCACTTTCACTGGGAGTACTACGCACTGTGACACTAGGTGCTAACACTATAGCTTCACTACGTTCCATCAGTTCGCCTTTCTGCTGAGCAGCAAACACATTACTCAATATAACAAGAGCCAGAAATACTATTCCTGCAATAAATCCCACTTTCTTCCCCATAATCTGTTTTGAAAAGAAAAAGAGATAGAATGAAACGAGTAATAGTACAAAGAACACAATCCCCAACTTAGCCCATGCATCTACGCTAAGACAATTAATCAGCGATTTAGTCCAAGATACAAAGAAAACCTCAGGAACTGGGATTACCTTATCGATTGTCTTAGAACGTGCTATTTCCAAATTTGCACGAATATCAGCATTACCAGGTTCCAACAACAAGGCACGCTCATAATTCAATATAGCTTTTGCTATATCATCTGCCTTATAATAACTGTTGCCAAGATTATAATAGACCTCTGCAGCCTCTCCCTTCTTTAACAGATTCTCATATATTTGAATGGCAGAAACATAATCATTCCGTATATAGGCGCTGTCACCTTCAGCCTTTGTCACATTGCTTTCTTGTCTTGCAGCAGAGAATTCCGCATGTGAACCGACGGATGTAGAGTCACTACCAGTCTGTAATGTATCTACAGATGCAGAATTCTGCCCATAGGCAGTAATTGCCATCACTAGACTAAGAGTAAAAAACAATATTCTATTCATTACCATTTCCTCCTAATTAATGTTTTATCGAGTTTTCCATTTTGCTGATAACTTCCAAAGAAGCTGAATATACCTTATCCATAGCCTGGTTATCATCACCCGGAGCAAAGCGGGCAAACTCACAGTTGTTCAATGCATCGAGGAATTCCTTTATCAACGCATCATTCACACCATAATTACGAAGTTCCTCTTCGATATTATCCTTAGACAAACGGGATACCGGAATGTTCAGTTTATCACTGATATACCCCCAAAGAGCCTTCAAAACCTCATCATAAAATGCGTCTTTCTTATTCTCGGCCAATAATTTACCAGCTTGTTTCATACGTTTCACCGCCACTTTATTGGCTTTCTTAGTACGCATCTTTGCTACATTTGCATTGGCTGCTATTTGCTTACGATAGATGATAAAGAATGTAATGAATGCAATACCCGGTATCAAATAAAGCAACCAATACGTCAACGAACCGAAGAAGAAATCACCTTTGGGAGACAAAGTGACATTATTCTGCTTGATAAAACGAATATCCTCGTTCAATACTTTCAAGTCTTCCTTGCTTGTAAAGTTTGCAATGGTCTGAGCTGCATTACCTGCTCCCTTTTCCACATGCAATTCATACTCTTCCGTAGTCAGCGTTTTATACGAACGGGAATTAATATCAAAATAACTGAACTTTACGGCAGGAATCTTATAAGTTCCCGCATTACGGGGAATTGCCAGATACTCAATGACCTTACTACCGGAGAGGCCCGAATTTGTCAGACGGAATTTATTGTCCACCTTCGGATCATATACTTCAAAATCCTCGGGGAATTTGACTTCCGGATTAGAGAGCAACTTCAGATTGCCGGTACCGGAGATGACAAGTTTGACAGTAACGGCATCATTGGTCTTGACATTTGTACTATTGATAGAAGAAGTTATATTGAACTCTCCCACTCCTCCCGAAAAATCGGCTGGCTTACCTGCTGGCAAGGGTTTTACGTCAATCGTCAATTGCGGAGTCAAAATTGTCTTCTTAACTTCTACGTAATTGCTTCCTCCATTGAAAAATGCCTCGAACGGATCAGCAACTTGTGTAGCCTTTGCAATGGAAGCGTCAAAGCGTGCAGCATCAATCGTCAGCTTACCGGCTTGTTGTGGGAACAACACAAACTGACGATAGATTGTAGACTGATAATTTCTACCTTTATAATGCTCCAATCCCCATCTTCTGTCATTAGGAAGTTCCACTTCCTGAGAATGGAATCCTTTGAAGTCGGGCAACTTCACATTGTCAAACATACGCAAGTCCACCAAGGTATATATCTTGTATGTCAATAGGAATGCTTCTTGTTCATACACCGTCGTCTTACTGGCAGTAACTGTAATAAACAAATCACTATTCGATACAGATGTCCCGGAAGAAGCGCGGCTGGCAGTGCCCTCACTCTGTTTGCCACTATTTCCAGAAACTCCATTAGCAGCCTGATCTGCCGGAAGAACCCTTACTCGTACAGAATTCGAAACCATTTGGTTACCATCAGCAGTGATAGTGGCTCCTGGAATGGTAAAATCACCTTCTGCAGTCGCCATTAAAATATAAGTGAATGTAATACTGCTGGTTGAAGTCGTCTGCCCATTAATCATCTGCACGCTACTCTGTTGCGAGCGGCTGGGCCCCATCAACACATCAAATCCCTTAATAGAAGGAGCACGAAAATCCCTCACCTTTTGTGTAGTCACCGTATACGACAGTCTGAACTGGTCTCCTACCGCCACAGCGTCAGGAGCAGACGCAGTAAACGATACCTTGCCATCGGCAAAGGCATTCATACTGGCTGCAATCAGTGCTATCCATAAGAAAACTATTTTTCTCATATATTATTCCTATTATGTTTGTTACCAATCTTTTTCCAGACGACCTCCTTGAAGTACCTGCTGCTTTTTCACTTTATCCTGCACATCCTTCTCGTCTTGCATGACAGAGTTCAACAGCTGTTCGGCATTTTCCTTAGACATCTCATTATCTTTCTTTTCCGGCTGAGAAGGTTGTTGTTGTTGCTGGTCTTGATTCTGTTGCTGGTCTTTCTGCTGATCCTGCTGTTTATCCTGCTCCTTCTGTTGGTCCTGTTTATCCTGATCTTGATTCTGATCCTGGTTCTGCTGCTGGTCTTGCAACTGTTTCTGTGCCAAAGCAAGGTTATAGCGCGTTTCATCATCTTTCGGATTATTGCGTAACGACTCCTTATAGGCTTCTACCGCCTTTGCATAATCCTTCTGAGAATGAAAGATGACTCCCATATTATGATAAATCTGTGCCAAGTTCGATTTGTCCTTTTCTATCTTGGTAGCTCCCACATATTGCTCCATCGCTTCCTGCAGCTTGTTCTGCTGGGTCAATGTATTTCCCAAGTTGAACATGGAAACCGTTGACTTCGGGTTTACCTCCAAAGCCTTCCGATAGTTCACTTCTGCATCCACATATACGCTATCCTTAAAAAAACGGTTTCCCTTACGGATATAATCGCGTTCCGCCTTCTGTGCAGAAGCTGAAACTGCCACTAACAGCAGCAAAACTATTCCAATATATTTTCTCTGTAACATACGCATCATTTCTTATTAGAAAATAAATGAATGTTGCGGAACAAAGGATTCTTGCGCTCCAATATCAACATCTCAGCCAGTAACAACAGCAGAATAATCCATGCCACTGCCTGAAACTGTTCATTGAATTCCGTGTACACCTGTGTTTCCACATCTGCCTTTGCCATCTTATTGATTTCCTGACTAATCGCTTTCTGTGCACCATTGGTATTGTCTACACGCACATAAATACCATTTCCCGCCTGAGCAATTTCCTGACACATCTGCTCATTCAAGCGAGTAACGATTACATTACCTTCACGGTCACGACGATAATCATTAGTACCCTCTATTGGAATGGGGGCACCCTCGGGCATACCTACCCCTAATACATTGACCTGGATACCTTTCTCTGCAGCAGCCTTAGCAGCTTCTACGGCACCACCTTCATGGTTTTCACCGTCGGTGATGACAATAACAGTACGTCCCACCCCTTCTTGAGGTGTAAAACTCCGGGCAGCCAGATTTATTGCAGCTCCAATTGCCGTACCCTGCTTGGAAATCAGCGAAGGGTCGATGGACTCCAAAAACATCTTGGCGGAAATATAATCACTCGTAATAGGCAACTGGGTAAATGCGTCACCCGCAAAAACAATCATACCGACCTTGTCATTCTGCATCTTATCTACCAACTGTGCCACCAGCCGTTTTGCCTTCTGCAAGCGGCTTGGCTGTACGTCTTGTGCCAGCATGGAATTGGATATATCCAACGCAATCATCACTTCCACTCCCTGGCGTTTTACCGTCTCCAGTTTGGAACCAAACTGCGGACGTGCCAGCAGTACCGTGAACAACCCGATAGCCGCAAAAACCAACCAAAACTTCACATCCGGACGGTATTTGGAAACATCCGGCATTAGCTGTGCCATCAGTATAGGGTCACCAAATTTACGAATGGCTTTCCTCCTCCGATAATTGGAGTACAAGTAGAAGGCCGCCAATAAAGGCAGCAGCAGCAACAAGTACAAATATGCAGGTTCTTCAAATCGAAACATCTTTTTATTTACAATTTAGCAATTTACAATTTACAATTTGGCTACGCAATGACTGATACACTAAAAGACATTCTCCGTTTTTACGGTATCTTCTTCAATATAGAGTTGCGTAACAGTACCTCCAGTAATACGCACAAGAAAGCAGCCAACGCAAACCAGCGGTACTCTTCCTGGCGCTTGCTGTATTCTTTTACATTCAATTTTGTTTTCTCCAGCTTGTCTATCTCCTCGTACACTTCCTTCAACTTCGAGTTGCTGGTGGCACGGAAATAGTTACCTTCCGTTGTTCCGGCAATCTGTGTCAAAGTCTTTTCATCAATTTCGACGGGCATATTGACATATTGCACTGTTCCACCTACCGGATAAGGATAAGGAGCCATACCATTGGTTCCCACCCCAATAGTATAAACACGAATGCCAAAACTCTTGGCTATTTCAGCAGCCGTTAAAGGAGAAATATCACCTTTATTATTGACACCGTCCGTCAGCAGAATAATGACTTTCGACTTTGCCTTGCTATCCTTCAAACGGGTAACGGCATTGGCAATACCCATACCGATTGCCGTTCCGTCTTCAATCAGCCCGCACTTCATATCTTTAAGCAAGTTCAACAATACGGCATGGTCTACTGTCAACGGACATTGCGTAAAGCTTTCTCCAGCAAACAAAGTTATACCTATATTATCATTCGGACGTCCGTTAATAAACTCTGCCGCCACATCCTTCGCCGCTTCCAACCGGTTAGGTTTCAGGTCTTCGGCCAGCATACTGGTAGAAACGTCCATAGCAAGCATGATATCAATACCCTCAATCTCGCTGTTCTGCCAGCTATCTGTGGTTTGCGGACGTGCCAAAACAAGAATAATCAGTATCAAGGCAATTATCCGCAATACAAACGGTACATGCAACAAATAGTTCTTATAGCTTTTAGGGGTATGGGCATACACACGGGCATCCGAAATCTGAAGCGTAGCTTCACTACTCTTCCGCTTCATAATATACCATACTATATAAGGTATAAGCAACAGCAGCAAAAATAAATATTCAATATTGGCAAAAACCATATTTATGTACGATTTAACGATTTACAATTCAGCTTCGCTCCAAACATCCCTCATTTTTCACTCATGTATATCCGATTGAAGTCACTTTTCCTGTATTAAGCAAAATAATTATACAACTCCAATCCGATATATATCAATGAACTGACAAGGGCTACAGCCAACACTACAATACCCGTTCCCAGCAAAATCTTGGTACGCAAAGAACGTTTCTCGATAATGGTAATCTCCGTAGGCTGCGGCTTGGCATTCTCCTCTTCTTTCTCCTTGGTTTCATTAATAAAGTCAATGGCATTAATCAGGTTAGCGTCATTTTCGTTCATCAATGGATTATGCTTGGCAAATTTCACCAAATCAGCAGTCTGGAACAATTCACGCAAATCCGATATTGCTTCCTTATCTTTCATTTCCAGCAACTTATCTATGATTTCCGTAGAAGTCATTTCCAAAGCATTGAAACCAAAGCGGTCTTTTATATATGTACGAAGAGCATCAGTCAATTCCGTATAATATTCCTTCGGCTCCCCTTTCTGCCATACCTTCTCATTCTTGATACGTTCTATCTCCTGCATAGCCAACTGATGGGGAGGCAGCTTAGGTTCTACCTTCACCTTACGGATAATAGGCTTATTGTCGAAGAAGCGCATTATCAGATAGACAAGTAATATCCCTATCGGGATAATCAGCGCACCACAAGCCATAAGACCATACCAGTCTTCCCAGGCAAAAGGCGCTTGCATCACTGTTTTGGGACCGAAGAACTGTTCCGGATTCTCCGGGTCTAACGGGACATTCACCGAATATACTTTCAAGGCCAACGCTTTGGAGCGATACTTCTCATTATCCACTGTCACTTCCATAGGCGGCAGATAATAAAGAGCCGAGTCGAAAGAGGTAACTGTATACTCTTGAGTTATCAATGCACGCCGGCCATCATTCAGCAGTTGCGTATCCGGCTTGGCCACATCAATAATTTCAACCCCATTCACCAGCGTATCGGTATATACCGGGAATATGGCACGCTTATCGGCATCCAGAGATACTTGAAGCTTTATCTTTGCCTGCTCTCCAATAAGAATCTGCAAAGAGTCAATCGTAGCATCTACCGTTACCGACTGGGCTACTACCCTTCCCGACCATGCTATCAATAACGCTATCAGAAATAAATATCTTTTCATTTTCCGATTAATTTCGTTTCGCAAACAAATTCATCAATGCCTTGACATAATCCTGGTCGGTACGTACCGACACATTGTCGACATTACTCTTGGTAAACGTTTCATTCAATTCCGCCTGCTTGTTCACCCACCAATCATGATGGGCACGGCGCACGGCACGCGAGGAGGTGTCAATCCACTGCTCATGTCCCGTCTCGGCATCCCTAATCTTCATCAGTCCCACGGGTGGCAATTCTTCCACACGACGGTCGTACACCTGAACGGCAACCAGGTCATGCTTACGATTGGCAATGGTCATGGCGTTCTTGAAACTTTCCTGGTCGATGAAGTCGGACAAGACAAATGCCGTACAACGGCGTTTCATCACATTCGTCAGATATTCCAATCCCAAACGGATGTTCGTCCTCCGGCTTTCCGCATGAAAATCTATCAGTTCGCGGATGATGTAAAGTATATGCTTACGTCCCTTCTTGGGCGGAATAAACTTCTCAATCCGGTCCGAAAAGAAGATGACACCAATCTTGTCATTATTCTGAATGGCAGAGAATGCCAGTGTAGCGGCAATTTCCGTCACCATATCCTTCTTCATCTGCTTTACCGTACCGAATTCCAAACTACCGGAAACATCTACCAACAACATCACTGTCAATTCGCGCTCCTCCTCAAACACCTTGACGTAAGGCTTGTTGAAGCGGGCGGTCACATTCCAGTCAATGTCGCGTATGTCGTCGCCAAACTGATACTCGCGCACCTCGGAGAATGCCATACCTCTACCCTTGAAGGCAGAGTGATACTGCCCGGCAAAGATATTGTTGGACAATCCGCGCGTCTTTATCTCAATCTGACGGACTTTCTTCAAAAGTTCTGTTGTTTCCATTGATTTATTTTAATAATCTCATTTAAGCACACAAGCGCAATTTAGTTTATAACAGAAACTTCCCTATGAAAAGGGGTGAGGTTTTCGGTACTCAACCCTAAGGTTTACGACGCTAAGCCTCAGGTATAGGATTGTAAACCTCAAGTTTACGAAAACCTCTATTATGCGTTAGGGCACTTCAACCTTGTTCAGTATCTTGCTGACGATTTCATCAGATGTCATATTGCTGGCTTCCGCCTCGTAAGTCAAGCCGATACGGTGGCGAAGTACGTCGTGTGCCACAGCGCGCACATCCTCCGGAATGACATAACCGCGACGCTTGATGAACGCGTAGCTACGGGCAGCCAAGGCCAAGTTGATGGAAGCACGGGGCGAACCGCCGAAACCAATCATGTCTTTCAGTTCTTTTAAATCATATTTTTCCGGATAACGGGTAGCAAATACAATATCAACAATATATTTTTCTATTTTCTCATCCAGATACACCTGGCGAACCACTTTACGAGCCTCAATAATTTCGTCTGCCTTCAAAATGGGCTTCACTTCAAATTTATCACCATTGATATTCTGACGGATAATCAGTTTCTCCTCTTCCAGCTTCGGATAGTCTATTACGACTTTCAGCATGAAACGGTCCACTTGCGCTTCGGGCAGCGGATAAGTACCTTCCTGCTCGATAGGATTCTGTGTGGCAAGCACCAGGAATGGTTTGGGCAACCCGAAAGTTTCATTGCCGATAGTAACTTGACGTTCCTGCATGGCTTCCAGCAAAGCACTCTGTACTTTGGCCGGAGCACGGTTGATTTCATCGGCCAAAACAAAGTTTGCGAAGACCGGACCTTTTTTTACTTGGAACGTTTCATCCTTCTGGCTGTAAACCATTGTACCTATTACGTCGGCAGGCAACAAGTCAGGCGTAAACTGAATGCGGCTGTATTGCGCATCAATCAACGAAGCAAGCGTCTTGATAGCTAAAGTCTTTGCCAAACCGGGCACACCTTCCAACAACACATGTCCATCGGACAACAAACCAATTAACAACGACTCTACCAGATGCTTTTGTCCTACAATGACCTGGTCCATACCTGTGGTAAGATTGGTAACGAAAGCACTTTGTCTTTCAATCCGCTCATTCAGTTCGCGGATGTCAATTGTTTCAGCCATAAATCAATCTATTTTTTAATGTTTAATTTCTTCATTTATCCGGTTTTGAACCGGCAATTATTTTTTTCGCTCCCAAAAGTACGGGAATAAATTAACCATACCAACTAATTTTTATTAAAAAACTATGCGAAACCTTTTAGATTAAACTACTTTCATAGAGTTTAGTATTTAACAAAAAAGAAGCAGTAATTTTTTACTGCTTCTTGGCTAATTTCGGTATCTTGATAGTGGTACCATAAGGTACATTATCCGGATTCTTGATTACGCCGGGATTATGCTTCACGATATAAGGCCAAAGCGCTTTTGTCCCATAAAAACGAAGCGCTACCCTAGTCAGCGTTTCCCCTTCCTTGATGGTATAAGTGGTTTCTGTTCCCACAATCGTATACCCCACAGAATCCGGTTCAAACGGTGCAACTGTCTTTTTCTGCTCTTTTTTAGGAGCGGGAGACTGTGCCTGTACATTTTCCTTTGGAGTTGTTGTAAGCGCAGGAGTTGTTGTAGCAACAGTTTCTGCCACAGTATCTGTCCGGGCAGGAACTACAACATCTTTTGAAACAATGCTGTCTGTCAAGGCAATATTGTCTTGACCGGCAGGGACATCCACCTTTTCAGTAACAGATTCCTTCACATCCGAGTCTGCAACCTCTTCTACAAGAGGCTTTGCAGTAAGTTTGTCAAGCAAGTCCGGATAATACATGAAAGCTACGGCACCACCACACAACAACACTACAAATACAACGATGCCTATAAAATATTTCATAGTCGAAGAATCTGCCGTATCTTTTATCACTGGCTCAGACGGTTCCGGTTCAACAGCAACTATATTTTCAGGCATTGCTTCAGGTTCAGTTTTTTCCGGTTTCTCCTCTTCAACTTCCGGTTCGGGCTCAACTAACGGCTCTTCGACTACAGTTTCCACCAAAGGTTCTTCTATCGTGGCTTCTTCCACTAAGGCAACCTTCTCCTCCACCTCTTGTTCCGGAGTTTTGATTTCAGTATCTTCATCATCTTCACTGTCATTTTCCTGCAGGGTGTCCTCAAGCACCGTAGCGTCATTCAAAACTACAGTTTCAAAATGCGAAAATGGTCTATTGATAATATCTTTCAAAGCCGGTTCCGGTGTAAACGACACTTTTGTATGCCCTTGTATCTCAAACCTTTCCCCCGTATTCACATTAACGCTTTCACGACTCCCGACATCTATCAGCTTGAAAGTCCCCAAACCTCGTATCTTCACATATTTATCCTTCTCCAAAGACTCCTCAATCAGCTGGAAGAATTCTTTCACAAAACTATCCGCATTCTTCTTGCTCATGCCATGCCTTTCAGCCAGCGTGTCAATCAGGTCTTGTATGTTCAGTTTCTCATTCATAATACGGGAGATTTTTTAAAAGCCGGTTACTTAAACTTATCCTTTAACAATGTACTCGGCTTATAGGTCAACACCAATTTGGGAGGCACCAGCATACGTTGCTTTGTAGTCGGATTCACAGATATACGCTCTGCCTTCTTTTTCACTTCGAATGTACCGAACCCTTGTATAGAGATAATATTCCCCTCCTCCAACTGCCGTGTCATATCTGCCAGCAATGAAGCAACCAGCTCAGAAGTATCTTTCAATGTGTACCCTAACCTCCGCGACAATTCAGAAGTAAACTCTTTGTTATTCAAAATGTAAGCCTTTAAATTGAACTACGGTGCTATATTAGCAAATCTTCTTCACATATGCAAGAAGATAAGGAAAAATCTTTAAATTATTCGTCCAAAAAGGTCGAAATCATCGGAATTTACTATCTCTACGTGGTAAAAGTTACCTATATGCAACGCCCTGTCTCCACGCTCAATCAAAACCTCAGGATCCACTTCGGGAGAATCAAATTCTGTACGTCCAATATAATATTCGCCTTCCAGCCGGTCAATGATTACTTTCATCTGCCTGCCTACTTTCTCCGCACTCAACTCCCCTGAAATGCCTTGTTGAATAGACATTAACTCATCCAAGCGCGCTTGTTTCACTTCCTGGGGAATAGAATCCTCATATTCAGCAGCGGCATACGTCCCTTCTTCTTCCGAATACGCAAAAGCCCCCATTCTATCGAAACGCACTTTACGGACAAACTCTTTCAGCTCCTCAAAATCGGCTTCAGTTTCTCCTGGATGCCCCACCATCAGTGTAGTACGGAGATGAATACCGGGAACCTCCTCACGGAATTGTTCTATCAGCTTATACGTCTCATCCTTCGTCACATGGCGACGCATCTTTTGCAGCATATTGTCACTGATATGTTGCAGGGCAATATCCATATATTTGCATACATTGTCACGCTCGCGCATCACACGGAATAAATCAGCCGGAAAATGTGCCGGATAGGCATAATGCAAGCGTATCCACTCCACTCCGGGAATATCCGAAATCCGCTCAACAAGCTCGGGCAACATTTGCTTCTTATATAAATCTACTCCGTAATAGGTCAACTCCTGGGCTATAACCTGGAATTCCTTTACACCCCGTGCAACCAGATACTTCACCTCGTCAAGTATCTCCTCCATCGGGCGCGACACATGCCGTCCCGTAATGATGGGAATAGCACAATAAGAACATTTACGGTCACACCCTTCGGATATCTTCAAATAGGCATAATGCTTGGGAGTGGTCAATGTGCGCTCTATGTGCAGCTCGTCATGATAGGCCTTTCCCAAATCCTGCAGCAACTCTCTCCAATTGAATTTACCATAGAATTTATCCACCTGGGGAATTTCAACGGCCAATTCCTTCAGATAACGTTCCGAAAGGCAACCCATTACATAAAGCTTCTCCAAGTTTCCTTCCTCCTTGGCCTGCGCAAATTCCAGAATCATATTAATGGATTCCTCCTTGGCGTCACCGATGAAACCGCAAGTATTGATTACGGCAATCTGTCCCTTCGGTCTTTCCGCATCATGTGTCACATGGAATCCCACTTCCTCCAACTGACGCATCAAATGTTCCGAATCCACCAGGTTTTTAGAACATCCTAAAGTGATGATATCTATAGTCTTCCGTTTCATGCATTCTCCCCGAACAGTGAATCAACAAATTCCTTTTTACGGAACACCTGCAAATCTTCCATTCCTTCACCCAATCCAATATATTTAACCGGAATTTTAAACTGGTCTGAAATGCCGATGACTACGCCACCCTTGGCTGTTCCGTCCAACTTTGTAACAGCCATTGCCGTAACCTCCGTTGCCAGAGTGAACTGCTTGGCTTGTTCGAATGCATTCTGTCCGGTTGAGCCATCCAACACAAGCAACACCTCATTCGGAGCATCAGGAACAACCTTCTTCATCACATTCTTGATTTTCGTCAGTTCGTTCATCAAACCGACTTTATTATGAAGGCGTCCTGCCGTATCTATAATTACCACATCGGCATTGTTGGCAGTTGCGGAACTCAGTGTGTCAAAAGCGACAGAAGCCGGGTCAGCACCCATTTTCTGCTTTACAACAGGCACACCTACCCGTTCACCCCATATCACCAACTGCTCCACAGCAGCAGCACGGAAAGTATCGGCAGCACCCAGATAAACAGACTTTCCGGCTTTCTTGAACTGATAAGCCAGTTTGCCAATCGTAGTAGTCTTCCCTACACCATTGACGCCCACTACCATAATGACGTATGGTTTCTTCGCAATCGGTGCTTCAAAGTCATCCACATCCTCCGAATTATTCTCTGTAAGCAACGCTGCGATTTCATCACGTAAAATATGATTCAGCTCAGTGGCATTCATATATTTGTCGGCTGCTGCACGCTTTTCGATACGTTCAATAATTTTCAGTGTCGTTTCCACGCCCACATCCGAAGTTATCAACACCTCTTCCAGATTATCCAATACTTCATCATCAACTTTTGACTTTCCTGCCACGGCACGCGCAATCTTGCCAAACACACTTTCTTTGGTCTTAGATAATCCTTTATCTAATGTTTCCTTTTTTTCCTTGGAGAAAAAACTAAAAAATCCCATACACTAATTATTTTTATGCAACCTGTTTTCGCATTCCCTGCAAAGATAGTGCAAACCGGATGCAGAATAAAATGAACCCGTTCATTTTTTATGCTGAGGTGCAGCTTATCTTCGCATTTTCAGCAAAGATATAACAAAACTGACGAATATTAAAAACTTCGTCCTCTTTTTAAAAAGAAATCCCCTTACCGGAAATACCGACAAGGGGGATCTTTATAAGTCATCAGCGCTTTACAGCCACTGTATTTATCTTATTTCTTAAAGAAGTTCTGAACATCTTCATTACGGACCATCTGTTCATCAAAGATGTAAGCACCAGTCTTAGGAGACTTCACCATTTTGATAACCTTTGTATAAGAACGTCCTTCTTTGCTTCCTTCGTGCAAGGTTGCTACCGCTTTCTTTGCCATAAGTTATAGATTTATTATTTAATTTCTTTATGTACTGTCACTCTCTTCAGAATCGGATTGTATTTCTTCAACTCCAATCTCTCTGTGGTATTCTTTCTGTTCTTCGTCGTAATATAACGAGAAGTACCCGGCATACCGCTATCCTTGTGTTCTGTGCATTCCAGAATCACCTGTACTCTGTTACCTTTTGCTTTCTTTGCCATAATCAGTATTCTCCTCTACTTTAGCCAATAACTTTAATGCTTTTCCAATCACAATAACCTTTAGCTACCGCATCTTTCAAAGCAGCGTCCAGTCCTTTCTTATTAATAATGCGCAAACCATTAGCGCAAATGCTAAGGCTGATCCAGCAATCCTGCTCTACATAGTAGAACTTCTTGTTAAACAAGTTCAAATCAAAGGTTCTCTTTGTTCTTCTCTTTGAGTGTGAAACATTGTTGCCAATCATGGCTTTCTTTCCGGTAATTTGACAAATCTTTGACATTTCTATCTTAATTTTATAGTTTTCTTTTTTGCCTATTTCAAACAGAGCGCAAAGTAAGCACTTTTATCGTTACCAAACAAGTTTTTCTTAAAATAATTCACTGTATGATAGCATTTTTTCCTCATTTCAGCTTCTCACAAAGCAACAAAAGGGCATTTTGAATTGCTTTTTCCACATTTCCCTTTCTTCCCTCGTCCCCCTCCTGCTTCATGGTAACGATTTCATTTTTATAGGCAGCAGCTATCCACACCGTACCCACCGGTTTTTCCGGAGTCCCACCTCCAGGACCTGCAATACCGGAAGTAGCCACTGCACAATCTGTTTTCAGCGTTTTCATCGCACCTTTCACCATTTCTGTAACAGTTTCGCGGCTTACTGCTCCATGTTTTTCCAAAGTTTCGGCAGATACATGCAGCAAAGACATCTTTATTTCATTGGAATACGCCACTATACTACCATTAAAGTATTCCGAACTGCCGGGAACGGAAGTAATCAGAGCGGCAATCCCTCCACCCGTACAACTTTCTGCGGTGGAAAGGGACAATTTCTTTGCTTTCAGCAGCTCTCCTACCTTTTCTTCCAACTTCATACCTTATTATATATTATCCTAAAGTTACGCGTGAATAAGCAGGTGCTTCCATCGGACAAAAATCCTTATCCATATACTTGAAGTATCCGGTAATGGCAATCATGGCAGCGTTATCCGTTGTGTAGCTGAACTTCGGAATAAATATTTTCCAACCATACTTCCCGGCATGCTCACGGAAAGCATTACGCAATCCATTATTGGCAGAAACGCCTCCTGCAACAGCCACTTCCTTTATTTTATATTGTTTGGCAGCTTTGCGCAACTTATCCATCAAGATATCTACAACGGTAGCTTCCAGTGATGCCGCCAAATCCGTCTTGTGATGTTCGATGAAATCGGGGTCGTCCTTCATCCAGTCGCGCAGAGAGTAAAGAAACGAGGTCTTAAGTCCGCTGAAACTATAATCCAACCCTGGAATATGCGGTTTGCTGAACGAGAAGGCTTTAGGATTACCTTGCCGAGCCAGTTTGTCAATAATCGGACCACCCGGATATCCCAATCCCATTACCTTCGAGCATTTGTCAATGGCTTCACCGGCGGCATCATCAATGGTCTGCCCCAAAATTTCCATATCGTTATAGGCTTTCACCAAGATAATCTGTGAGTTTCCACCGGAAACCAGCAAGCAGAGGAAAGGAAATTCCGGCTGCACATTATCTTCACCTTCTGCTTTAATGAAATGAGCTAAAACATGGCCAGTCAAATGATTAACATCAATCATGGGAATGCCTAATGAACGGGCAAACCCTTTGGCGAAAGATACCCCCACCAACAACGACCCCATCAATCCCGGTCCACGCGTAAAGGCCACAGCACTCAATTCCTCTTTAGTTACTCCGGCGCGTTTCAATGCCTCATGCACTACCGGAACTATATTTTGTTGGTGCGCGCGGGAAGCCAGTTCAGGCACTACCCCACCGTACGCTTCATGCACAGCTTGGCTGGCCACCACATTCGAAAGCAGATAACCATCTTTGATGACAGCTGCAGAAGTGTCATCACAAGAAGATTCTATTCCCAAGATTATTGTACTCATAATGTTTATTTACGTTTAAACGCTGCAAAAGTAGTGATAAAAGTACGATTCATAACGTATTATTTCATATTTTTGTTGGCTGATTATAAAAATTAACCGCCTATCAGAAAGCTAAAAAAAACAGTACGCTGGGTACTCGGTATTGTATTGGGATTGTATATCGGTACCATATTGTTGCTGAACATTCCATCCGTTCAGCGACAAATGTCTGTATTTGTTGCCAATGAACTGGCTTCCATACTGGACAGCAAGATTTCCATTGGGCGAATAAACATAGGATTGCTGAACCGCATCATCATCGACGACCTGCTCCTGGACGACCAGTCTGGCAAGGAAATGCTGAAGGTGACCCGTCTTTCTGCCAAATTCGATATTCTCCCCCTATTCAGCGGCAAAATATCCATCAGTAACATACAATTGTTCGGCTTTAACATCAATCTGAACAAGCAGACTCCCAAGGATAAACCTAATTTTCAGTTTGTACTCGACGCATTCGCATCCAAAGATACGGTTCAAAAGAAAAACAACCTGGATCTCCGTATCAATTCCTTACTGATACGCCGCGGAAAGGTTTCGTATGATGTGCTGTCCGAGAAAGAGACTCCGGGAAAGTTCAATCCACAGCATCTCCGCTTGCGTAACATTATTGCAAACATCTCCCTAAAAGCATTGCAAAATGATTCTATCAATGCCGCCATCAAGCGTCTGAGCATCGAAGAAGAACATTCCGGATTTGAATTGAAGAAACTAAGCCTAAAGGTTATCGGTAATGACCAACGGATGAAAATCGAAAATTTCGCCATCGACCTCCCCAACACCTCTTTGGCAATGGATACTATACACATGGATTATGACAGTCTGGGGGCGTTTGACAATCTTGCCCAAGATGTCCGTTTCTCATTCCATTTGCTGCCCTCTCAAATCGCCTTGCAGGATTTATCGGCTTTTGTTCCGGCTTTTGGTTCTTTTAAGGAAAAATTGCAAGTAGAGGTACAGACGGACGGCACTGTCAATCAACTGAATTGCCCGCACCTTTCCGTCTCTGTCGGAAATCATTTTTATCTGAGGGGAGACGTATCACTACAAGACCTTTCCCATCCGGAAAATGCTTATATATTCGGCAATTTGTCCAATTTGTACGCAGACCCGGAAGGAATAGCCTTCTTTGTCCGGAATTTCAGCAAGAACTATAATGGAGTACCTCCCGTCCTGCAACACTTAGGAACGGTTTCCTTCCGTGGAGAAGTCTCGGGCTACTTCACAGACCTCGTAACTTACGGACAAGTACGTACTGACATCGGAACCATCCAAACCGACGTAAAACTAAGTTCTAACAAAGATAAAGGTTATTTTTCCTATTCCGGTGCAGTGAAAACCAAAGAGTTTGAGCTGGGCAAGATGCTGGGCAACAAGAAACTGGGTAAAGTAACTTTCAATCTGGATGTCAACAGCAGCCATTACGAAAACCAATACCCGTCCGTACTGCTGAAAGGGCTGGTTGCCTCTATTGATTACAGCGACTACAATTACGAAAATATCACCCTAGATGGAGAATACAAGCAGGGAGGCTTCACGGGAAAAGTCGCCTTGGATGACACCAATGGTTCTGTTATTTTGAACGGTACCATCAATACCGCCAGTCGGGTACCGACTTTCAACTTTCAGGCAAGCATCGACAAATTTCGTCCTCATGCCCTACATCTGACACCCAACTATGAAGATACGGAAATATCAGTCAAAGTCAAGGCAGACTTCACCGGCGGTTCCATTGACGAGATGAACGGTGAAATCAACATTGATAGCTTATTGTTCGCAGCTCCGGAAACACAATACTTCCTGGACAACCTGAAGATATCCGCCATAAGAGAAAGCGAAAACCAGAAACGGCTGACCATCCAATCCAACTTTCTCCAAGGTAGCATAGAAGGCGATTATTCTTATCGTACCCTGCCTGCCAGTGTACTGAATATCATGCGTCGTTATATCCCCGCCTTGATTCTGCCAGACAAGAAACCCATAGAGACGGAGAACAATTTCCATTTCGACATGCACATTTACAATACGGAACTGCTCTCCACCGTCTTTCAGATTCCGGTAAAAGTATATACCCATTCCACCATTAAAGGATACTTCAATGACAAGGCACAGCGACTCCGTGTAGAAGGCTATTTTCCCCGTCTCCGCTATGAAAACAAATTCATCGAATCCGGAATGTTCCTTTGCGAGAATCCCGGTGACCAGTTCCATACACGCCTACGCTTCAGCAACCGCAAATCAAGCGGCGCTGTCAATATAGCTTTAGAAGCGCAAGCCCAGAACAACAGCATACAGACCACGCTGAACTGGGGTAACAGCAGCACTGTAACCTACAGCGGGAAACTCGCCGCCGTCGCCCACTTCATCCGTGAACAGAAAGAAGCGAATGAAAACAAGAGGAAACTTCCCCCCTTAAAAACCGTCATTGATGTCCAGCCCACCAACGTGATACTGAACGATACGCTATGGGATATACATCCCTCCCAAGTGGTACTCGACTCCGGCAAAGTGTATGTCAATGATTTCTACTTCAGCCATAAAGACCGGCACTTGCGTATCAATGGTATCGTTTCACCACAACCCGAAGATACAGTACGTCTGGATTTGAAGGAAATCAACATCGGTTATGTGTTCGACATTGCAGACCTCGGAGTCAATTTCAAAGGAGAAGCCACCGGTCCGGCTTTCGCCAGCGGAGTACTGGAAACCCCCGTCATGAGCACCGACTTGTTTATCCGCAATCTCGGATTGAACGAAGGCTTGCTGGGTGATGCCAACATACACGGAGAATGGCACCACGACGTGAAGGGCATCTATCTGGATGCCCATATCCGGGAGAAAGATATCGCCAAAAGCCATGTGTATGGCTATGTCTATCCCTTGAAGCCCACCAGTTCATTGGATCTCCAAATTGAAGCGGGCGGTACCAACTTGAAGTTTATACATCATTATATGAGCAGCATCACGCCCGAATTCAACGGACGTGCCACCGGCCATGTACATTTCTATGGCAAATTCAAGGCTCTCACCATGGAAGGGCGTGTATTCGGCGATGCTTCCATGAAGGTAGACGTGCTCAACACCACTTTCTCCGTCAAAGACAGCATCTACATCGAGCCCGGCGGGTTGACCTTCCGCAACAACCGCATTTTCGACACGCAAGGGCATCAAGGCAGCATGAGCGGCTATCTGCACTATCAGCATTTCAAGAACCTGGAGTACCGTTTCAATTTCAATGTCAACGACATGCTGGTGATGAATACCAAAGAATCACCGGACTATCCCTTCTACGGCACCGTCTACGGTACGGGGAATGCCACTATTGCCGGTAATGCCCAAGATGGCGTTAACATTGACGTTGCAATGACTACCAATCGTAACACCACCTTTACCTATATAAAGGATAACGTATCTACAGCAGTCAGCAACCAGTTCATCAAGTTTGTGGACAAGACGCCACGCCGTGCCGTACAAGACTCTGTTCGCCTTTCCGACTACGAGATTGCCCAAAAGGAAATCGAGGAAGAGAAAGAGAGCGACACTGACATCCGGCTGAATCTCTTGGTAGACGCCACCCCCGACGCTACCATGAAGATTATCATGGACCCTATCGCCGGCGACTATATCAGTGGACGGGGAACCGGAAATATCCGTACTGAGTTCTTCAATAAAGGAGATGTAAAAATGTTCGGCAGTTACCGGATAAACCAGGGAGTCTATAAATTCAGTCTGCAAGAGGTTATCCGAAAGGACTTTATTATCAGGGATGGAAGTACCATTACATTCAACGGTTCGCCGCTGGATGCCACTCTGGACATAAAAGCAGGCTATACGGTCAACTCAGCATCCTTAAATGACCTAATGCCCAACGAGGCAACCTCCGGCTACATCAGCCAAACAAATGTAAAAGTGAACTGTATGATGGACCTTACCGGACAATTGACTTCACCCGATGTAAAATTCGACATCGAGCTGCCCAACGAACGCGATGAAGTGCAGGCCATTGTCCGTAACTATATTCCTACTGACGAGCAAATGAACATGCAGATACTCTATCTGTTGGCTATCGGCAAGTTCTATACCCCGGAAAACTTGGGAGCCACCCAGAATTCGAATATGATGTCCAGTGTTGTTTCATCCACCCTTTCCGGACAGTTGAATAACGCTTTATCAAACATTCTCGATGTCAATAACTGGAACTTCGGCACCAATTTCAGTACCGGTGAAAGAGGCTGGACAGACATGGAGTTCGAGACCATGCTTTCGGGACAATTATTGAATAACCGACTACTTATCAATGGTAATTTTGGCTATCGTGACAATCCGATGGCAAATACCAATTTTGTGGGAGACTTTGAAGCGGAATGGCTCGTCAACCGTTCCGGAGACATCCGCCTGAAAGCGTACAACGAAACGAACGACCGCTACTACACCCGGACAAATCTGACAACACAAGGTATTGGCATTATCTTCAAAAAGGATTTCAACAAATGGAGTGAGCTCCTTTTCTGGAACAGATGGAAACTCAACCGGCTGAGAAAGGAACAAGAAATAAAACAAGATACTCTATCCACTGATAAAATAAACACAGAACAGCAGATGCCTGAGGCACAATCAAAACGGAAAAGGGAGCAAAAGTAAAATTGACGTTCTTACTGTCCACATTGAAGGTTTTAGAATAAGTAAATAGGCTCAAATACAGTATTTAACATGGCTACACCCTTTGTACCTAAAGGTGTAGCCATCACTCTACGATGGTATAGGCATTCAAGGCAAAGGGTGTAGCCATAAAAATACATCAGAAAGGTAATGGCCCGTCCGACCCCACACCTCCAAACGGGTTGTCCGTCTGTGGCGGAAAATCAGCAGCCGATGGAGGTGGCGGTGTTGCCGTACTTCCAATAGGCGCATTCATACGTGAACCGAATGTAGCTCCTCCACCCTCCGTCGGAGGTGGGATAACCATATCATCCTCCGGATTCTGGAAACGGGTGTACTGTCCGATAAATCTCAGACGCACATCCCCCACAGCACCGTTACGGTGCTTTGCTATGATGATTTCCGCCATACCGCGCAAGTCACTGCCATCGGCAGAAGTATAAATCTTGTAATATTCGGGACGGTGAATGAAGCACACCATATCGGCATCCTGCTCGATGGCACCGGATTCACGAAGGTCACTCAACTGGGGACGCTTGCCTTCCTCGCCTTCACGGTTCTCCACACCACGGTTCAACTGCGACAGAGCGATGATAGGAATGTTCAGCTCCTTGGCCAAACCTTTCAATGAACGCGAAATGGTACTAACTTCTTCCTGACGGCTACCGAAAGACATTCCGCTTGCATTCATCAGCTGAAGGTAGTCGATGATGATAATCTTCACTCCGTGCTCACGTACCAGACGCCGTGCCTTCGTACGGAGTTCGAATACCGACAAAGAAGGCGTATCATCCACATAAAGCGGAGCATCCAGCAAGTCACGCAGTTTGTAATCCAACTGCTGCCATTCATAGTCCGCCAACTGGCCACTCTTGATTTTCTCACTCGGAATCTCGCACACGTTGGATATCAAACGGTTCACCAGCTGCACGTTACTCATTTCAAGCGAGAACAGTGCTACGGGATTGCGGAAATTCACGGCAATGTTTTTTGCCATGGAAAGTACGAACGCCGTTTTACCCATGGCAGGACGGGCTGCAATAATGATGAGGTCGGACTTCTGCCATCCGGAAGTCATCTTGTCCAGCTTGGTATACCCACTTTCCAAGCCACTCAAACCATCGGTACGGGCAGCAGCTTTCTGAATCAAATCATAGGCTTCGGCAATGACAGGATTAATTTGTGTATAATCCTTCTTCATGTTCTGCTGGGAAATCTCGAACAGTTTTCCTTCGGCCTCCTGCATCAGGTCGTCCACATCCAGCGTCTCGTCGAAAGCCTTGCTCTGGATATTGCTGGTAAAAGTAATCAATTCACGTGCCAAAGCTTTCTGTGCAATGATACGTGCATGGTATTCGATGTGTGCAGAAGATGCCACCTTACTGCTAAGTTGGGTAATATAGAACGGGCCGCCCACTTCCTCCAATTCTCCCCGCTTGGAAAGCTGCTCCTTCACGGTGAGGATATCGACCGGCTTCTGATTCACGGCCAAATCGGTAATAGCGGAATATATCAACTGATGTCTATGCTCATAGAATGACTCCGGACGAAGAATTTCACTTACCAGCGAATAAGCGTCCTTCTCAATCATCAAGGCTCCCAAGACTGCTTCTTCCAGCTCCGGCGCTTGCGGCTGGATACGTCCGTAGTCTGTTACGGGCTGTGGTGCCTTTCCTTTCGGAGTACGGGATGTTCTTCTTTGTTCTGCCACTTTAAGAATTAAAAATTGAAAATTAAAAATTAAATGAATTTCCCTTTTAGAAAGGGAAAGCAAAGATAGTGCAAACCGAATACATAACTTTCATGCTTGCATGAAAAAGTTATGTTGAGGTGCAGCCTATCTTCGCTCGTATGGCAAAGATAAGCGAATTTATTTATAAGCAGTAAATAAATCATTGTTAAGTTTTCAATCTACTATGAACAGAAATCACTAACTTTGTCTTCGGAAGCTGCACTCCAACAGCTTCTCCTTTTAATTTTAAATTATTAATTCTTAATTTTCAACGCCATGCTGACTTTTCCAAATGCCAAAATAAACCTGGGACTGAATATCACAGAAAAGCGTCCGGACGGATACCATAATCTGGAAACCATTTTCTATCCGGTTCCCATAGAAGATGCTTTGGAAATAAATATCTTGAACGAAGGAAACGGAAAGTTCCGTCTGCATCAAGCAGGTCTGGAAATTGAGGGAGAAGCAGAGAGTAACCTGGTAGTGAAAGCCTACAAGTTACTGGATGACCGGTTCAACCTTCCTCCGGTAGATATTCATCTCTTCAAGCATATTCCCTCGGGAGCCGGACTGGGTGGCGGTTCGGCCGATGCAGCCTTCATGCTGAAGCTTCTGAATAATAAGTTTGAACTCGGACTGCCGGATGACACTCTGGAAGAGTATGCCGCCAAGCTGGGTGCCGATTGTGCCTTCTTCATCAAAAACCGTCCGACTTACGCAGAAGGTATCGGAAACATATTTTCTCCCCTTCCCCTCTCACTGAAAGGATATCGGATATGGTTGGTGAAGCCGGACATTTTCGTCTCTACACGGGATGCCTTTGCAAAAATAAAACCGCATCATCCGGAAATGTCCCTGAAAGAAATTGCCCAACTTCCCGTAGAAGAATGGAACGGACGAATGGTCAATGACTTTGAAGAAAGCGTATTCCCCCAATTCCCGGCTATTGGAGAAATCAAGGAAGAGATGTACCGGCAAGGAGCTGTATATGCCTCCATGAGTGGTTCGGGGTCATCTGTTTACGGATTATTCAAGGAAGATGCCGTATTGCCGGAAGTGGATTTCGGAGAAAAAGCTTTTGTATACAAAGGCCAGTTCACTGATATTTAAAAATGCATCAACCAATATACTGATTTCCGGAAACAAAAATACAACAAGGTTGTTCTTACAGAAAACTCAAAACAACCTTGATTATGAAAAAATTAAAATTCGGTATTCTGGCAGGACTACTTATCTTGTTGTCAGTGTCCGCCTTTGCGGAAGGGCGTCTTCCTGCAAATATACAAACAGCTTTTCTAAAGCTCTATCCTCAAGCAACGGATGTGGAATGGGAGCAAATGGCCGGTTGCTACGTGGCAGAATTTATTGCAGATGGTCAGGAAATTGATGTCTGGTTCAATAAACAAGCGGAGTGGGTTATGACTGAAACGGATGTAGAGTCACTGGAAAAAGTGCCGGCTCCCGTGGCAGAAGCATTCATGAGCAGTACAATGACCGGCATGAGATTAAGGGATATAAGAATCATCACCTTTCCCAAACATCCCACAGTGATAATAATTGAGGTGGAACAATACAATTCCGATGAAGAATTCCAACTGTTCTATGCTCCGGATGGAAAACTATTACAAAGCCTCGATGTAACAGAACTTGGAGGAGAGATTTATCCCGGACTCTTTTTCAATGATTAATACTGACGATTGGTGATTTGTTGATGGTATCCATTCATCAACAAATCACCAATCATTCATCACTAATCATTAATATACCTCTACCCTATCAGCAATACGCTTCGCTTTGTCGCGCAGCGTGTCAAGATCACTGTCAAGAGGTGCATAACACAGCACTACACCCATACGGCGGTTTACGCGGGTAGTAGGCTTACCAAAAATACGCAGATAAGTATCCTCTTCTTTCGTAACCTCTTCCATGCCACGATAATTGGGACGTTCCTGACTGGCTATCGGAGAAAGGATGACAGCACTGGCTCCTATACGCTCCTGCTTGATGCCAGGGATAGGCAGACCAAGCACCGCACGACAGTGCAATTCAAACTCATTCAGATTCTGGGTTCCGGCCAGGGTTACCATACCCGTATCGTGCGGACGTGGAGAGAGTTCGGAGAAATAGACACCGTTCTCATGGCTGAGAAAGAATTCCACTCCCCACAATCCGGCACCGGTCAAGGCACGGGTCACTTTCTCTGCCATATCCTGCGCCTCCCTTAGATGGGCAGGGTCAATATGGGCAGGCTGGAAGCTTTCACGATAGTCCCCACCCTTCTGTACATGGCCGATAGGCGGGCAGAACAAGGTCGGACCATTCTTCTGCGTTACGGTGAGCAGTGTTATCTCACTGTCGAACTTGATGAACTCTTCAATGATAAGTTCTTTGATGTCTCCACGGCTACCATTACAGCCATACTCCCAGGCATGCTCCAGTTCGTCGGCACTCTTTACGAGAGACTGGCCTTTACCGGAAGAGGACATCAGCGGTTTCACCACACACGGGAAACCTATCTTTTCAGCAGCAGCTTTCAGTTCATCCAAAGATTTGGCATAAAAATATTTAGCAGTCTTCAATCCCAGCTCTTTAGCTGCAAGGTCACGTATGGCTTTACGGTTCATGGTAAAGTTCACAGCGCGTGCACTGGGCACCACTTGAATGCCTTCTTTCTCGAAATCGTACAGACGTTCCGTACGGATAGCCTCAATTTCCGGAACAATAATATCCGGCTGGTGTTTGCGCACTACACGTTCCAAAGCATCTCCATCGAGCATGCTGAATACCTCACATTCATCTGCCACTTGCATGGCAGGCGCTCCGGCATACGAGTCGCAAGCAATGATATACTGGCCCTTACGTTGGGCGGAAATAACAAACTCCTTGCCCAACTCACCGGAACCTAACAATAAAATCTTTTTCATCAATTCTTTTATTTACAATTTTATATATTTACGATTTGACGACGTACGATGTACGATTAGAGTTACTTTAGACAATAAACCGCCACAAGCCAAAGCAATCCCAATCGTACATCGTAAATCGTCTAATAGTAAATCCTCTTATTGGTGTTGTTCTCTCAGCAAGTCATTCACCGTCTTTACCGGATTGAATGTAGTCAGAGGCACTTCTACAAATACTGTGTTCCAATCACTCATGGCCCCATTCCACAAACCGGGAAGTTCAAGCGCCTTCAGGTCCTTGCCGTTCTTGGACTTATAAGAGATGAAGCCTGTCGCTTTATCCACATACTTCACAAGATTGAACTTATGTCCTTTATAGTCACGTACGGCGCAAACCAAATCCACCGGATTGAAATGGGTACCTTTTTCAAACATTTCCTTCTTTTCCGGGTCGTCCATATCAATCTGCGAACTTTCCAGAATCTGCAGAGAGATAGTACCGTCACTGTTGTATGCCAAGAACGGACCTCCGCCCGGTTCGCCTACGTTCTTCACCATACCGCAAACACGCATCGGACGGTTCAGCTTCTCTTTCAGATATATAACCAACTCGGCATCTTCCAGATTCTTTGTCTCCGGATTCTTGCAATAGAGTTGTTTCTGCAGGAATTGCAGAACTTCAAGAATTTGCTCGTGTGTATACTTCCCGCTGTCAAGCAACTGCAGATAAGCAAACGCTCTCTGCTGTAACGCTACCAGCACACCGGCAATCAGTTTCTTATATAATACGGTGTCACCTTTCAGCTTGTCGGGTACCACATTGTCTATATTCTTTATGAAGATAATATCCGCATCAAGGTCATTCAAGTTTTCAATCAAGGCGCCATGACCGCCGGGACGGAACAACAATTTGCCATTGTCGCGGAAGGGTTTGTTTTCCATATCGGCAGCAATGGTATCGGTGCTCGGCTTCTGTTCCGAAAAAGAGATGTTATAATCCACCCCATACTTCTTTGCATAAGCGGCAGCCTTTTCGTCTACCAAAGCCTTGAACAAGGCACGATGTTCGGGCGAAACCGTGAAATGCACATTCACCTTACCGTTCTTATTGGCAGCATACAATGCTCCTTCTACCAAGTGCTCTTCCAGCGGCGTGCGGCTACCGTCTTCATACTTATGGAACTTAAGCAATCCTTTGGGCAGAGCACCATAGTTCAGTCCGGCCCCTTCGAGTAAGGCAGCAACAACCGCCTTGTAGTTTCCAGCGGCAACCAAAGTCGGTATATCCTTTCCGGCAGTCCTCTGGCAAGCGGTATTCAAGTCATCATAGAAGGCAAACTTCTCTATTTTCTCAAAGAAAGTCTTTTCAAAGTTTGTCTGGGGAGAGTCATAGTCTGCCCCGAGAAATTCAAACAAGTTCTTGAACATACGGCTGGCAGCACCCGAAGCAGGCACAAACTTCACCACCACTTTATCGGTTTGTGTATATGCCTCCCAGGCATCCAGGTATTTCTTCTGTTCATCCGTATCCGGAGCCAGTATACCCTTTTCTACAGAAGCGGCGGCAGACAGCTTCAAGTATGGAAAACCTTTTTCGAAACAAGCCAACTGTTCGGCTATTTGTTCTTCGGAGATGCCTTTATTTTCGAGCAACTCTTTGTCTTGCGGTGTTATCATAATATCTTGTTTTATTAATTCATGCCCAAAAATACAAAAAAAGCAGAACTGCCGTCAAGAAAATGAAGAAAAAACTTACCTTTGAAGCATAAAATACGGACGATTATGGAAACTGATGAATTTTTCACTATCAAAGAGAAAGATTTACTCTTCTCGCTCTACCGCAAACTGTTGCAACTTTCCGGAGAAACCCTCCAGAAGGGGGACTGCAAAAAGCTGAAAACACATCTTGTCAATACTATACAGAACAACCGTATCCAGCGTGATATATTCGGTTTGAATCCCGTCATCAAAGATATGCAGACGGCTGTCATTGTAGCGGAAGAAATCGGAATGAAGCGTGCTTCTATCCTGGGGCTCATGCTGCACGACTCCGTGCGCTGTGGCACTTGCACCGCTCTGGAAGTGGAGCAAATCTATGGCGAGGATGTGGCAGGCATCATCCGGGGATTGATACGTGTAAACGAACTTTATTCCAAAAGCCCTACCATCGAGTCCGAGAATTTCCGCAACTTGTTGCTGACTTTCGCCGAAGACATGCGTGTCATTCTCATCATGATTGCCGACCGCGTAAACATCATGCGGCAGATAAAGGATTGCAAGAACGATGAAGCCCGTCGGCAGGTAGCCAACGAAGCGGCTTATCTCTATGCGCCCCTTGCCCATAAGCTGGGTCTGTACAAATTGAAGTCGGAACTGGAAGACCTCTCATTGAAATATACAGAAAAGGAAGTTTACTACCATATCAAGGAAAAACTGAATGAGACCAAGGCATCGCGTGACAAGTACATTGCCGCCTTCATTGCACCGGTACAGAAGAAGCTCGAAGAAGCCGGACTGAAGTTCCATATCAAAGGACGCACCAAGTCCATCCACTCCATCTACCAGAAAATGAAGAAGCAGAAATGCCCCTTCGAAGGCGTGTATGACCTGTTCGCCATCCGCGTCATCCTGGACTCTTGCCTGGAAAAGGAGAAACTGGAATGTTGGCAGGCCTACTCCATCGTAACAGATATGTACCAGCCTAACCCGAAAAGGCTACGCGACTGGCTGTCCGTACCTAAAAGCAACGGATATGAATCACTGCACATCACCGTGATGGGCCCCGAAGGCAAATGGGTGGAAGTACAAATACGTACCGAACGCATGGATGATATTGCCGAACGAGGCCTGGCCGCCCATTGGCGATACAAAGGAGTGAAAGGTGAATCTGGTCTTGACGAATGGCTGACTTCCGTACGCGAAGCCTTAGAGAGCTCGGACAGCAACGGACTGGAAACGATGGACCAGTTCAAACTGGATTTGTACGAAGACGAGGTATTTGTATTTACCCCCAAAGGTGATTTGTTCAAACTTGCCAAAGGCTCCACCGTGCTCGATTTTGCGTTCCACATCCATAGCAAACTGGGCTGCAAATGTATCGGTGCAAAAGTGAACGGCAAGAATGTACAGCTGAAGCAAATGCTGCATAGCGGTGACCAGGTGGAGATAATGACATCGAATACGCAGACGCCCAAGCAGGACTGGCTGAACATCGTAACCACCTCCAAGGCACGCACCAAAATACGCCAGGCATTGAAGGAAATGGCTGCACGCCAGCACGCCTTCGCTAAGGAAACCCTGGAACGCAAGTTCAAGAACCGGAAGATAGAGTATGATGAAGGAACCATGATGCGCCTCATCAAGCGCCTCGGTTTCAAGATAGTGACCGACTTCTATCAAGCCATAGCCGATGAAGAACTGGATGTCAACGAGATTATAGACAAATACCAGGAACAGCAAAGACGGGAAAATGATACGCGCGACGATATTGTCTACCGCAGTGCTGAAGGCTATAACCTTCAACAAGGCATACCGGAAGAGATAGGTACCAAAGAAGATGTACTGGTCATTGATCAAAATCTGAAAGGATTGGATTTCAAGTTGGCACGCTGCTGCAATCCCATCTATGGAGATGATGTATTCGGCTTTGTCAGTGTGACGGGAGGTATCAAGATACACCGTTGCGATTGTCCCAATGCCAGTGATTTGCACTCACGTTTCGGCTACCGTATCGTGAAAGCACGCTGGGCTGGAAAGTCACAAGGTACACAGTACCCCATCACCCTGCGCGTAGTGGGACACGATGACATCGGCATCGTGACCAACATCACTTCCATCATTTCCAAAGAAACGGGTATTACCTTGAGAAGCATCGGTATTGACTCGCATGACGGGCTGTTTTCCGGAACGCTGACCATCATGGTGAGCGATACGGGACATCTGGAAGCACTTGTCAAGAAACTGAGAACAGTAAAGGGAGTGAAACAGGTTTCAAGGAATTAAGCAACAACTATAATCCATGAAGTACGACTTTAAAAAGCAGTTGCGCAGTTTCGGATATGCTTGGAAAGGTATCCGGTGTTGCATAGGAAAAGAACAGAACCTGAGCTTCCATCTGATAGCTACGGCTGTGGTAGTCATTGCAGGATTCGTTTTAGGCATTACCCGCATGGAGTGGATGATAATCATTCTCTGCATCGGAGTGGTGATAGCAGCCGAACTGTTCAATACCGCCATTGAGAAGCTGGTCGACCTGGTGTCTCCCCAACAGCATCCCGTGGCAGGGCAAGTAAAAGACATAGCCGCCGGAGCAGTACTGGTATGTGCTGCAACGGCGGCCATTATAGGATTGATTGTATTTATCCCTTACCTCACCCGCTTCTTCTTATAATAAGGATAGGTCAGCAGTACAAAGAAAAATACGGCAAGCATAGCAGCAACAGACGCCACATGGTATATCTGCGCTTTGTCCATCAGGTGGCAAGCCACAGTCATGCCCACCAGCAGCCCTGCCTCCATAGACAAATGACAAGTGGTGTTTGCCGTTCCACGCTGGCAATGGTGCGACAGCTTGACGAACATCTTCATGAACGGGACTGTAATGAACACCAATACAGCCAATGCCGCCAATGACCAGTAATCGCCCACAAACATCAGTGGCAGCAACGCTCCCGGTACAAAAGCAATCAGTAGCATATTGATGGCAGGTACCCATGCACGCGGCAATAAGAAGCGGTCCATATTGCACAACGACACGCCTATCGGAGCACGGAAAGCCACATATACCCTCGATGCGAAAAATATGCTAGCCAGTCCGGCCGCTACGGACAGATAGGTCACCATACGGAAACTATACATCCTATACATTCCAATGCCCAACACAACACCCACCAGCATGCCCAAGCGTGCAGCCCATGCATATACCATGTTTCCTGCGCTGCGGCGCGCGGAAGTCGTTATGTCGATGGCCACCGTAATGCCCGCTGTGGTTGCCAGCCCGAAACATGCTCCCTGCACAGCGGCAAGCAGCAGAAATTTCGTATAACCATCCACAAAGGCATATCCCAGAACAGCCGCCAGCATAATGAGTGCGGAGTAAAGGAGCACGTGTTTCCTTTTATATTCATCGACCAGATAGGCATGGAAAGGACCGACAGCAAACATGGCCACCACAAAGACCAGAAACATGCTGCCCGCCTGCCCGACGGAAACACCCAACTGCTCTCCCATCACAAAAGGAAGCAAAGGGAAAAGCATATAGACGGATATGAACAGCAACAGATTTGCCGTACACATCCGCCAAAAATTGAGTGTCATGAGTTTGTTAGTACTGTTCTTTCTCATTCGGGAAATCTAAATTCTTCACATCGGATACATAACGGCTGATGGCATCCGTCATCACTGTATGCAGGTCGGCATAGCGACGCAGGAAACGGGGACGAAAACCGTTATTCATACCCAGCATATCCTGAACCACCAACACCTGGCCGTCCACATCGCCACCGGCACCGATGCCTATAACGGGTATAGTCAGCTCGCTTGCCACGCGGGCAGCCAATGCGGCAGGAATCTTCTCCAATACCAGTCCGAAGCATCCGGCTTCTTCCAGCAAATGCGCATCGCGTACCAGTTTCTCGGCTTCGGCATCATCCTTGGCACGGACCGTATATGTTCCATACTTGTTGATGGATTGGGGCATCAGTCCGAGATGTCCCATGATGGGAATACCGGCGCTGAGGATACGCTTCACCGTACCGATGATTTCCTCGCCTCCCTCCAGTTTGAGGGCGTCGGCATGGCTTTCTTTCATAATACGGATAGCGGAAGCCAATCCCTCCAGTTCGTTGCCCTGATAAGAGCCGAAAGGCATGTCGACAATGACCATGGCACGCTTCACACCGCGAACCACGGATTTGCCATGATAAATCATCTGGTCGAGCGTGATGGGAAGCGTGGTGACATTGCCTGCCATTACATTGGAAGCGGAATCTCCCACCAGAATCACGTCTACCCCGGCACCGTCCACAATCTGCGCCATAGTATAGTCATATGATGTCAACATTGATATCTTTTCGCCTCTCTGCTTCATTTCGATAAGGCGATGTGTAGTCACTTTACGAGTGTCGTCTGAAATATAACCCATGATAGTATTTACAATTTGGCAATTTACAATTTACAATTACTCAATTTAATTTTCGGCGCAAAGGTAATCCTTTTTCTGATTACTTGTACAATTGAGTTAATTTATCGTAAGTGAATCCCTGAAAGTCATCCAATACATAATGACACAACGGAGCTATGTCTTCACGGGAATTGGTGGTTGCCAACCCTATAACGGTAGCTCCTGAAGCCATGCCGGCTTTCAGCCCGTTGAAAGAATCCTCGAATACATATGTGGTGTCGGGAGTTGTGCCGAAAACCTCCATACCCAACAGAAAACAATCCGGTGCAGGCTTGGAAGCCGTAAACATCTCGGCCGTAAGAATACGGTCGAAAAGAGTCTTTATTTCGGGATGAACCCGATAGACAGCTGCCATCTTCGCTTCGTTGGAGCTGGTCACTACGGCAGTCTTCACCCCATTCCGGTGTAGGTCGGCAATGAAGTCAAGCACTCCGGGAATAAAGTCGAATGACATTTCCTGTTCAAAGCGGTTCAGCCGTTCGGTAATTTCGGCCTGTTCCTTCGCCATGCCCGGAAAAAAGGTATCATAAATATAGACCAGCGTCTGGCCCTTCACCCTGCCTTCAATATCATCCATACCCAAATACTGCTTTCCCATTTCATGCCAGAAGTGACTGTACTGTGTTTCCGTGTCTACCACCACGCCGTCAAAATCAAAAAGTACGGCGGTTGCTTTTGTTGTGTCCATAAACTTTCTTTTACCTAAATCTGTTAATACCAAAACATTATAGTGTACAAAGGTGGGAATAATCTGCGAATCAAACAAATATTTTATACCTTTGTGCTCCTTAATTGACTCATATCAAATGAACAACGCGCATATATTAGGAACCGAACGTATTGGCAAACTGCTTGTGCAGTACTCCATTCCGGCCATTATAGGCATGACGATTACTTCGTTGTACAACATCATCGACAGCATTTTCATCGGTCATGGCGTAGGTCCTATGGGCATTGCCGGACTCGCCATTACTTTCCCTCTGATGAATCTGGTCGTGGCTTTCTGTACGATGGTATCGGCAGGCGGTTCCACCATTTCGTCCATCCGTCTGGGGCAGAAAGACCTGGACGGAGCAACGGAAGTATTGGGAAACACATTGATGTTCTGCCTGGTCAACGCATTCATATTCGGCAGTGTTTCATTCATCTTTCTGGATGACATCCTGCGCTTCTTCGGTGCCAGCAATGATACGTTGCCATATGCCCGCGACTTTATGCAGGTGATATTACTGGGTACCCCCGTCACTTATACCATGATTGGCCTGAACAATATCATGCGTGCCACGGGATATCCCAAGAAAGCGATGCTCACGTCTATGGTAACGGTAGTCTGCAACATAATCCTCGCTCCCATTTTCATCTTCCAATTCGACTGGGGAATACGGGGAGCTGCAACGGCAACGGTCATCTCGCAGTTCATCGGCATGGTGTGGGTAGTGAGCCATTTCCTGCAAAAGACAAGTGTGGTACGTCTGCAACGGGGGTTCTGGAAGATGAAGAAACGCATCATCAGCAGTATATTATCCATCGGCATGTCACCGTTCCTGATGAACGTCACGGCATGTGTCATCGTAATTATCGTGAACAACAGCCTGCAACAGTACGGAGGCGATATGGCCATCGGGGCATATGGCATTATCAACCGGCTGCTGGTGCTCTACGTAATGACTGTATTGGGGCTGACGATGGGAATGCAACCGATTGTAGGCTATAACTTCGGTGCGCAAAAGCACGACCGTGTGAAGGCTACCCTGCGCCTGACCATCATTGCCGGAGTATGTATCACCAGTACCGGCTTCCTTATCTGCGAATTGTTCCCCCATGCCATATCCGCCATCTTTACCAGTGATGAAGAGTTGATAGATATTGCTTCCAGAGGCGTACGCATTGCCGTAGCCATATTCCCGTTGGTAGGTGCACAGATTGTCATCGGTAATTTCTTCCAAAGCATCGGGAAGGCGAAAATCAGCATCTTCTTGTCGCTGACACGCCAATTACTGTATCTGTTGCCGGGACTACTGATATTCCCGCATTACTTTGGGCTGGACGGCATCTGGATATGTATGCCGGTATCGGACTTCTTTGCTTTTGTAACGGCAGCGGTGGCACTGTGGATATATAATACCCGGTTATCTGTCAAGAGCAGATTTGCGAAAGATTAAAAGATTATAGGAAAAAGAAAAGGAGAAGCCATACCTCTCCTTTTACGCTAATTTAAAATTGAAGTGTTTATAAAATCACTTTATAAAGATACAGCATTCAGAAGCCGATGTCAAGTGTTTCGGGATATTTCATTCACTCTTGATGCTATTTACCGGATTCTCATTGGCAACATGCCATGATTTCATCACTACACATCCCACAATAAATGTAAGCAACAAGAAGCCGATACTGATATATCCGACGATAGGTAGTAGCACCACATCACTAAATTGACTGATCCAGATTTGCCCCACCTTATAAGCTCCAAATGTTCCAAGCACTACAGACGGTATGGCAACCCAAAGCACATCATACGACAACAAGCGCAATATACCGGATGTTTCTGCCCCGTTCACCTTACGAATGGCAATCTCTTTGGAACGTAAACGTATTTCATCATCCACATATCCCACCAGCCCCATCAAAATGATAAAAAGAATGGTGACAGATGCCCATAAAGTGACATCACGGAAGACACGCACAGATTCGGCATAATTGTCCAACATTTGCTCCATAGAACGAAATACAAGGTCATCTTGTGGATATAGACGGCTCATATCCTCGTTCAATCGGCGCAGGTTGTCATCAAACGGTTCTTTAAGGCGGGCCTCCAGACAAAAGGCTGTGAAAGATGCCTTTAACAAGCAAAGTAGCTTCATGCCTCCAGAAATCGTATGACACAGTCTTACCTATGGGATTTTCATCACCAAATACCTGCCGTACTGCCGTTTCTGAAAGGAAAACTACATCTGGATTCGCTAAATCCTGCGGATTTCCTTTCACTACATCCAAACCGAGAACAGAAAAATAGAGCGTATCAGCAACCACAGTCTTCAATTCCAACGGACGGTTGCCCAACTTATATTTGTCACCAAACAGTGAACAACTGACCGTAGCTCCTTGTACCTTATCAGAAAATTCTTCAGCTATCACATTAGGAACCGGAATAATAGTGTAGGAACTTTCTCCCCCTTCCAACACTCCATTTTTCAACCAACCCGTCTTCACAATATAAAGGTTATCCGAATCATGATAAAAGTTATCAAAACTCAACTCGAATGCAATCCGTGCAAATAGAAATACAGACATCAGCAGTCCCAATGCCAAAGATACAATCTTAATGGCATTGGAGCCTTGCTTGTGCAACAAGCTTTGTAATGTATAATAAATGTGCCGCCTCATAATTTCCTGAAGTTATTTTTTATTCGCTCTTAATGCTCTTTACCGGATTCTCATTGGCTATATGCCATGCTTTGACTACCACCACCAATACAATGAGTGCCAGCAAACAAATGCCCAACAGCACAAACCATCCAACAGAAAGTAAGGAGCTGTCCGGAAACTGCTCCATCCAGATACCCGAAATATACCAAGCAAAGACAATTCCAATAATCACAGCACCGACAGCTACCTTTAGAATGCCTACCGATAGTAAACGGAGAATATCAAAAGCCTCTCCTCCATTCACCTTACGGACGGCAATCTCTTTGGAACGGCGCTGTGTCTCGTCACTGACGTAGCCTATCAAACCCATCAGGACGATAAACAAAATGCAAATACTCGTAGCACACACTATGTTCCGAAACCGCAATACACTTTCATTCTTCACTTCACGTATCCGTTCATAGGTCTCAAACTCCAACGAGCAAGTAGGGAATGCCTCGCTCACCATTTCGTTCAACCGCTTTACATTCTCCTCCACCGGTCCCTTCATACGGACGTTGAACACGCGTACACCTTTTTCATTATAGATAAAAGCCGTATTTGTCAGTTCTTCAAAGAAACCCATATTGCGAATATCATCTACCACTCCTACCACCGTAATCGGTCCGTCCATTTTCATCCAAGAGAGGTCGATGGGTATTTTCTTCCCTATGGACTCATTACTCCATTTCATCGTTTCCACCATCTTCCTGCCTACCACCGCTTCACCTTCATGCTGCGGCCACGAACCCTCTACCAATTCCATACCCATTACCTCCGGAAAATCTTTTCCGATGAACTGATAATGCAGTAGGTCAATGGAATTGCCTTGTACATCCCTCAACATAGCGGTATTGTACGTTTGCAGCATACCGAATGTTGTGAATGCTACAGCTTCCACATAAGGCTCCCTACAAATGGCATCGGCTACATTCCTACCCAGTTTCATATCTCCCGACAAGTCCGCCATGACAAGTCCGGACGTACGGAACCCCACACTACGCTTCATCAAATCGCGGTACTGCAAAACGGTAGTAAACAGCATGCCCAATATAAAGGCAACACCCGCAAACTGCACAAACAGCAGTCCCCGCTTCCACGAACGCTTGTTTTCCGTATAACGGCGGAAAACCTGTGTCACGGGGATGCGGGCATACATATATCCCGGCAGAACACCTGCCACCAGAAAAAGCAGCAATACCGTCAATACCGGCACATACATGTTCTCCATAGTGAATACATCAGCCAGACGGGAACCAACCATATCCTGAATAATGTCACTGAACAAGTGCATCAGCAACACACAACAGCCCACAGACACCAACACAATCAATCCCGTTTCCCACATGAACAAACCTAATATATGCCCGCTACTTGCACCACAGCATTTATGTACTCCTACAGATTTGGCACGGCGATTTATGGAGGCAATGGCAGCCAGCACATAATTCATGATGGAAACAAAGAAAATGGAGAAACCCAATACCCCCAGAATCAATAGCCTACGTATATTATCCGGATAACTGAGATAGACATCGGGCAATGCCATTACACTGAATTCCAGATATTCCGTATCTCCCAGACGAGTGTCCATAAACTGCTCCACAGCTTTCTGTATTCCTTGATTCATAATGGACACGTCCTCCGCATGCTTCAAACGGAAAAGAATATAATAAATATTGTTCTGCTTCCACGTTCCTCTACCGTAACGCCACTCAAAGGCCTCCAATGAAAGTAATACATTATGCGGCAATATAGTATTCCCCGGTACATCCTGGTAAACACCCCGCACTGTCACATTAAACTCTTTCTCCACCGAAATTTCTTTCCCTATAGGGTCCTCATCGCCAAATAATTCATGAGCCTTGCTTTGTGAAAGAAAGGCATTGTTGCCGTTTATCAAGTCATGCGGGTCTCCTTTCAGTACTTGCAGCCCTACTGTCTGCAAATAAAGTGTATCAGCAAACAAAACTTGCACATCGTCCAGATGCTTATTGTTTACGTACAGCCTTGGCTGCCAAAAATCAACAGCCCGGCTGGCACATTCCACCAAATCCGGAAACGTCTCCCAAATGTCGGTAGCAGCCGGACGAAAAGTACCATTGTCATATTCCTCAGACGGAACACCGTCCTTCACACTTTGCAGACGCAGCAACGCCACCCGTTCCGGCTCTTTGTAGAAGCTCTCGTAACTCAGTTCATAAGCAATCTGAGAAAAAAGAAGAATGCCCACCAACAAGCCCAAGGTCAGAGAGAAGAGTTTGACGAAATTTCCCCCGCGACCGCGCAGCAATGTTTGTATCGTATAATATAGTTGTCTCATAATATCATTTCAATTTACTCTTCTCGTCCATAATCAAATATAATTAAAGTTTATTCACTCTTGATACTGTCTACCGGATTCTCATTGGCAATCCGCCATGCCTTGAATACTACACAACCGATGATGAGCAATAGTACAATGCATGCAATAAGCAAGAATCCGCAGATACCAAAATCCACTCCCTCCACAAACTGCTCTATCCAGACACCGCCTATATACCAGGCTCCCAGCCCTCCAAGAAAAACGGCCGGCAAGGATATCCAGAATATATCCTTCGAGAAAAGCCGGAGAATGGATGACGCTTCCGCACCATTCACTTTACGGATGGCAATTTCCTTGCTGCGGCGTTGTATCTCGTTATTGATGTAGCCAATCAACCCCATTAACGTAACAAAAAGGATGGTTATGGCAGCCAGTAAAGCTGCATTACGGAAATCCGTGACGGTACTGTTCTGGTCGTCAATGACCTTTTGGAACGAGGAAAATACAATGTCACGGGTGGGAAACAGCTTTTCCATGTCTTCATTCAAACGCTTGAGGTTATCGTCAAAAGGCTCTTTCAGACGTAATTGGATGTTTCCGGAAAATCGGTCAAGATAAGTTGCATACATAGGTTGCACCGCCACATAAGCGGCATTGGATGTGGCAAAGTCTTTCAGTACACCTACAATATTGCCCGCTATGCGATCGCCGTTGCGCACTTGCCTGCCTATCGGTTTATCTTCCCAATGCATCATTTTCAAAAATGTTTCATTGACCAATATCTGCCCAGGGGCATCCATATTCTTGCCTTCCGCAAATTCCAACTTCATAAACGGGGCATAGTCCTTGCCAAATTCCACCCAACGCATGCTCATCCACTGCCCGTTATCAGTCGTAACCCCTTCTCCACTCAATCCGTCTGTAAGAAGATTACCGCTACAAGCTCCATCTTCCACATAAGGCAAAGAAAGCATCACACTACGATTGGCATCGCTTTCCGCATCCGAGTCAAAGGATACGCCCGAAGCATAAGCCACCCGGTGGTAATCGAATCCACGTTCTTTATTGGTGATGTAATGGCTCTGCATAAGCACCAGCCCCAACAAACCGAAAATAAAGGAGGTACCGGCAAACTGCACAAACAAGAGCGGACGTTTCCAGCCTTTCTTGCCTTCGGTGTACCGGCGGAAAACCTGCGTCACCGGAATGCGGGCAAAAAGCTGCCCGGGCAACATGCCGCCTATCATAAACAAAATGACTATCACTGAAAGCGGTGCCCAAATGTTTTCCCAAGAGAAAAGACCGGCAAGACTAACGTCAAGCATGTCCTCCAACGGCTCACGGAAATTAAATAGAAGCAGCGCTACAAGCAGCAAGGAAGAAAGCATGATGACTCCGGTCTCCCATAAGAACATACCGAAAATAGTTCCCGTATTTGCCCCACTACATTTATGTACGCCTATAGCTTTGGCACGACGGTTCATGGCTGAGATGGAAATAAGCACATAATTCATCGCCACAATAAAAAGTATGGCGGTTCCCAGCGTCAACAGAATCCATACCATACGCATGGTACTGATACCAAATTCCATACGGTAGTCCTTTATCGGAACCAGACTGATAAACACATCATCGCTCTTGCGCACCTGTTCGGCAAGTTTCTCTATTCGGGTGTTCACATCGTCCAATTGCACCCCCGGGCGCAGACGGACAAAGGACATATAGCTGTCTCCACCTCCCCACCCCCAGTATCCCCAATGATGCTTGAAGGAGGTAGCCAGAGACATCACGACACCACTTCCATAGAAACTGGAGTTTTCGGGAAAATCTTCAAAAATGCCCTTCACGGTCATTGGCATCTGTTTGTTATAGACCACCGTCTGCCCGATGGGATTCTTATCGGCAAACATGCTGCCGGCCAGCTCCCTGCTGATGAAGACCACCTCCGGATTATTCAGCTCGCGAGGGTCTCCACTGACAATATCAATGCCCATAGTGGCAAAGAAACAAGAATCGGCCGTCATGGCATTGGTCTGGAAACGGCGTTCATTGGCAAACCAAGCCGAATTGCTCCACCATTGCTGGGTGACGGTAACACTCTCCACCTCGTCAGGCAGGTTTTCGGCAATGGTACCAGCCACCGGTCCAAGAGTTATATGCGAAGGATGATACTCGTTGTTGTAATACCATACTGTTTTGACAAGACACAAACGTTCATGGTCCTTGTAGCAGGTATCATAATTGAGCTCGAATGCCTGACGGGAAAAAATGAGGATACTGACTGCCAACCCCAGTCCCAGAGAAACAATCTTGATGAGGTTGGAGCCTTTTCCTCGTATCAATGTCTGGAGAGTGTAATATAGTTGTCTCATGAAAGTTGTTTTAAAAGGTCGTTACAAATCCTGCGCTGCCACACTTGCCACCACACTACCGTCGAAAAGATGTATCGTGCGGTGTGCAAACGAGGCGTCGTGCTGGCTGTGGGTCACCATAATAATCGTAGTACCCTCTTTATTCAGTTCTGTCAACAGATTCATCACCTCAGCTCCGTTCTTGGAGTCCAAGTTACCGGTAGGCTCATCGGCGAGTATCAGCTTGGGATTGGTTACGACCGCACGGGCTATCGCCACACGCTGCTGCTGACCGCCGGAAAGCTGTTGCGGGAAGTGCTTGGCGCGATGGCTGATGTTCATCCGCTTCAGAATATCCTCTACCATACGCTTACGTTCACCCGCCTTTACGCCAAGATACGTAAGGGGAAGTTCCACATTCTCGTAGACGTTCAGTTCGTCTATCAGGTTGAAGCTCTGGAACACGAATCCCAGCTTGCCCTTGCGCACACGGGTACGTTCCTTTTCCTTCAAGTCCGCTACTTCCTGACCGAGCAGCTTGTAACTGCCCTCCGTAGGATTGTCCAGCAGCCCGAGGATGTTCAGCAAGGTGGACTTGCCGCAACCTGACGGTCCCATAATGGCTACAAACTCCCCCTCCTTTACATCGAGGCTGACGTGATTCAATGCTACTGTCTCTACTTCCGAAGTACGGAATACTTTGCTGATGTTGTTAATTTCAATCATGATATTCTATGTATTAATATTATTATCATTCGCTCTTAATGCTGTTTACCGGGTTCTCGTTCGCTATCCGCCAGGACTTCCAAAGTACGCAGGCTACGATAATCACCAAATTGGCCATCACTACCAGTACGTATACTGCCCAACTGACGGGAATACGCTCCGCGAACTGTTCCATCCACATTCCGTTGACATACCATGCCAATACCGTACCGATGACAACTGCCGGAGCTGCCACAACGAGTATATCCCTTGACAACATTTCCAAGATGCCAGAAGCCTCTGCGCCGTTCACTTTGCGGATGGCAATCTCCTTGCTGCGGCGGCGCACCTCATCGGTGGTATACCCAATCAGCCCCATCAGCATGATGAAGAACATGGTCACTGCCGCCATCAAAGTGGCATTGCGGAATACACGGACAGAATTATAACTATTCTCTATTCTTTTCTCATAGCCGGTAAAGTCAATAGTCTGGTCATGGAAAGCCTCGGCTACATCGTGGTTCAGCTTCTGCAGATTTTCGGTAAAGGGTTCTTTCAAACGGACATGTACCGTTCCATAAAAATTCTTGTTTCCCCGGGCTATGAAAGGCATCTTCTCGGTTCTGAAACTCTCTATCTGGAAATCCTTCAACTGCCCTACGACCTTGAATGTATTCCCTTCGGTATATACCGTACGGCCTACGACGTCGTCTCCCCAACGCATCATCTCGGCAAAGGTCTCGTTCACCACGACTTCCTCTTTATCGCGCGCCATACGTCCCGTCTTCATAGTCATGCCCATCAAGGCAGGAAAGTCCTCGCGCATGAAATAAGAAGAGCGGCAAGAGAACAGTGCCTGCCCGCTCTCACTATGAATCATCGAACCGCTATATCCGCTAATGGGTGTGCTGTTGGCACTGGACACCGCTTCCACGTAGGGCAATCCTTTGAAGAACTGATAAGCCGCGTCACGCGTCGCTTCATTATCCCAGTAGGCATTGCCTATGGCTATCTGCTTGGGATTATACCCCATATCCTTTTTCAGTACATACTGATATTGCGACATCACCACACACATCAATCCACTGATGAATGCCACGCCTGCAAACTGGACAAACAGCAACGGACGCTTCCAGCCCTTCTTCCCCTCGGTATAGCGGCGGAACACCTGCGATACGGGAATACGCGCAAAGAGCCGGCCCGGCAACACGCCTCCCACTATAAACAACAGAAGCACTACCGACAACGGTACCCAGATACGCTCCGGAGCCAACAAGGTGGAGAGCTTTACAACGACCGTGTCTTCCACAAAATCGCGGAAGTTGAGCATTATCAACGCCATCAGCAGCAATGCCGCCACAATGATGATACCCGTTTCCAGCAAAAACATGCTGAAAACCGTGCCACCGCTCGCACCGCTGCATTTATGTACGCCTACCGACTTGGCGCGGTAGCTCAAAGAGGAAATGGAAATCAGCACATAGTTCAACGCCGCAATGAAAAGAATGGCAAAACCAAGAATGCTCATGATGACACGCATCCGCCGCACATCATCATAATTGCGATATGTATCACGGATGGGCTGCACAAAAGCCGTGTAACCGTACTCTTTTTTATCTTCCGCCGGGCGGTATTTGTCTATCATGGCATCAATACGCGCATTGACAACAGATTTGTCGGCACCGGGACGGAAACGGATAAACTCTACCCAACTGTCTCCCCCGCTCCACGAGTAGTTATTCCAGTTGCGGCTCCACAAGGTAGGCATCGAAATAACGGCTTCCGGATTGATTGTGGCGTTCTCAGGCAAATTGGCATAGACTCCCTTCACCGTCAGGTCAAACTGATGGTCATAATTAAGCGTTTTCCCTATAGGATTCTCCTCACCGAACACTTTCCTTGCAAAGCGTTCACTCAAGAAAATAATATCCTTCTGCACCAAGTCCTTCTCCGGATTCCCGTTCAGGACGTCGATGCCCATGGTACGGAAGAACAGCGAATCGGCTGCAATTTTCCTATCATTAAGACGCACGCTTCCATTGTAAAGAGGAGCAGATACCATAGACGTGCTCAAACTTACTGCCGACTCCACCTCTTTGGGGAAGTTCTCCAAAATGGCCCCTGCCACGGGACCGCAATTCCACTCCTGAGGCTCAAACTTCTCTCCTTTCACCGAGAATATCGACCATACCTGATACAAGTTATCATAATCCTTGAAGCAAGTGTCAAAACTCTGTTCATATGCCACGCGGGAGAAAAGCAGAATACTCATCGTCAATCCCAATCCCAAAGAAATGACCTTGATGATATTCGAACCGCGTCCCCGCAGCAAAGTCTGAATTACATAATAGATTTGTTTCATTCCGTTTATCGTTTATTAGATATATTTTCTTGCTTTTCATATTGCAGAAAGCGTGCCAAAGAATGCACAAATCTGATTATCAATGCATATTGCATTTCAGAAGAAGACAAAGGTGTCTAATTTTTAGACACTCCCGTCTAAAAATTAGACAGAGGCCGAATCTCTGTTCAGCCTCATAGAACAAAAAAAAGGGAAATTAGAAAAGAATCCATAAGAATGAAAACTTTACCTTTGCCCACAGTTTTCTAAAGATAGAGTATAAACGTAAAATGAAGCACCTGCACATGAAATTCCCCAAACTCTTATATCCTTCATTCCTATGCCTGCTTATAGCCGGCTGCGACATGATAGATTATCACCCTTACGATGTACACATCAGCGGTGAAACCGATGTCAATGCCCACAACATTGCCCAAATAGAGCAGAACTGCCAGAACAAGACAACAATCCGGTTCGTAACAATGGGTGATTCCCAGCGCTGGTATGACGAGACCGACGACTTTGTAAGCCACCTCAACAAGCGGGACGACATAGATTTCGTCATTCATGGCGGAGACGTCAGTGACTTCGGTGTAACAGACGAGTTCCTTTGGCAACGGGACATTATGAACAAGCTAAAGATACCCTATGTGGTACTTCTCGGCAACCACGACTGCCTGGGCACGGGCGAAGAGACTTATCGTGCAATATTCGGAGACCCCAATTTCTCCTTCATTGCAGGACGGGTAAAGTTTGTCTGCCTGAATACCAACGCCATCGAATTCGACTACTCCCGCCCCATTCCCGACTTCGAATTTCTTGCCGCACAGATACGCGACCGTGAAGAGGAATTCGATAAAACCGTTGTGTCCATGCATATACGCCCGTTCTGCAACGAGTTCAACAATAATGTGGCACACGTATTCCAGCGTTACATCAAGGAATTTCCCGGACTGCAGTTCTGTACATCCGCACACGAACACCATCGTTTCGAGAAAGACCTCTTTGAAGATGGGATAATGTATTACATGAGCGACTGCATGAAGAACCGCAATTACTATATATTCACCATAACCCCCGACGGATATGAACGCGAAGTGGCATATTATTAATCACCTGGCATGCGCCGTCGTCTTCTTGTCGGTATGCTCTTTTTCTGCTTTTTCACAAGAGAGAGATACCATCTTCATCATAGAACACGATACTGTATGGATGGACCCGCAACCGGATGCCGTCATTGAAAGCCGAACCAGGGAGAACCGTTATGACCGCCGCGTACACCGCTACCGCAGGCATTGGGAGGCCTTGATTCCGACGCACACCAAAATTCAGTTTGCCGGCAATATGGGGTTGCTGTCATTCGGTACCGGATGGGATTACGGCAGAAGAAACCAATGGGAAACAGACGTATTCTTCGGAGTATTGCCCAAATATGACTCCAAACGTACCAAGCTGACATTCACTGTCAAGCAGAACTACCTTCCCTGGAGCCTGCAAATAAAACAGAGCCGTTTTTCTGTAGAACCGCTGGCTTGCGGCATGTATCTGAACACGGTATTCGGCGATGAGTTCTGGGTCAATGAGCCGGAACGCTACCCTAAAGGATATTATGGTTTCTCCTCCAAGGTACGCATCCATGTATTCTTAGGACAGCGCATCACTTACGACATCGACCCACAACGACGGTTCACGGCCAAAGAAATCACTTTCTTCTATGAAATAAGTACATGTGACCTATATGTAGTCAGCGCCTTCACCAACAAGTATCTGAAACCCAAGGATTATCTGAGCTTGTCATTTGGCATCAAACTGCAACTGCTATAAATTTTTTCAGTACCGCCATGAGCTCTTACTGAAGTTGCTACAAACTAATTTCTGTTTTACTTAAATCTATTCGTCCCACAATCGTTATATTATCGTCCGACAGCTGTTGAATTATCGTCCAACAGTTATCGGACGATAATTCAACAGCTGTCGGACGATTAATTCTTAGTAAGCAAAAATATAGAATAAAGCATATAATACAGATAAATCATTAACTTTGCCTGCAGAAAACAGAAATAGTTTATGGCAAAAAAAAACGGAAACATCCTGATTGTCGATGATAACCGAGGCGTACTTACCGCCTTGCAGCTTTTGTTGAAGCCATATTTTGAAGGGATAATCACACTTCCCTCTCCCGTAACCCTGCCCAGCGTATTGCGGGAAAGGTCATGGCAAGTGGTTCTTCTTGACATGAACTTCACCTCGGGCATCAATACCGGCAACGAGGGACTATACTGGCTCCATGAAATAAAGAAGCAATGTCCCACCCTGCCCGTAGTGCTGTTCACCGCTTATGCCGACATTGACCTTGCCGTACGGGGAATCAAGGAAGGAGCCACAGACTTCGTCGTGAAACCCTGGAACAACCAGAAACTGGTGGAAACCTTGCTGAATGCCGTATCGGCTTCTGAAACAAAATCTCCGGCCAACGGCCCAAATGCCAGGCGTACGGCAGAAAGCAGCCACCCGTTTGCGGATACCCGCAACATGTATTGGGGAAACAGCCCAGCCATGCAGCAGCTCCGCCTTTTGGTGGAAAAAGTGGCCTCTACCGATGCCAATATCCTTATTACGGGCGAGAACGGTACCGGTAAAGAGATGCTGGCACGCGAAATTCACTCCCTTTCACCGCGCAACCGGCAGGAGATGGTAAGTGTGGATATGGGTGCAGTCACCGAAAGCCTTTTCGAAAGCGAACTGTTCGGCCACGTGAAAGGCTCTTTCACCGATGCCCATGCCGACCGTGCCGGCAAGTTCGAAGCAGCCAGCCGCAGCACCCTCTTTCTCGATGAAATAGGCAATCTCCCCTACCACCTGCAAGCCAAACTGCTGACCGCCATCCAACGCCGCAGCATTGTCCGTGTAGGCAGCAACACTCCCATTCCCGTAGACATACGGCTGATTTGCGCTACAAACCGCAATCTGCCCGAGATGGTGGCAAAAGGCGAATTCCGCGAGGACTTGCTGTACCGCATCAACACGATACATCTCGAGATACCTTCGTTGCGCGAGCGGCCCGAAGACATCATCCCCCTTGCAGAGCTTTTCATCGCCCGCTTCTGCAAGCAATATGACAAGCCCCCCGTCCGCCTGACGGACGGCGCTTGCGAGAAACTTACGCTCCACCCCTGGTACGGCAATATCCGCGAACTGGAACATGCCATCGAAAAAGCCATTATTATCTGTGACAACGAAACCCTTCCCGCAGAACTGTTCCAGCTGGCACGGCGAACCGGCACTCCCGAAGCAGCCGCATCCACGCTCGAAGAAATGGAAATGCAGATGATACGGAAGACGCTCGACAAATGTAGCGGAAATCTCTCTGCCGTCGCCGCACAGCTGGGTATCACCCGCCAGACGTTGTACAACAAAATGAAGAAGTATGGCCTTTAATTATTCATTCCGCGTTGCCGTCAGTCTGGCAGTAGCGCTCCTTGCAGGGGTGATGTGGACTGTCGACGTATTCTGGGGCGCGTTCTGCACTGCGCTGCTTCCCATAGCCTTGTACTGGCAGCAGAAGCTATACCGCCATCATGTGCGGAAGGTGCTTTTCATGCTCGACGCCATCGAAAACAACGACAATGCCATCCACTTCTCCGAAACGGAAAACACTGCCGACGCACGCCTCGTGAACCGTGCATTGAACCGGGTTGCCCATATACTTTATAATGTGAAAAGTGAAACAGCCCAGCAAGAAAAATACTACGAACTCATCCTGGACTGCGTGAATACCGGTATCCTTGTCCTGAACGACAATGGTGCCGTATATCAGAAAAACAGCGAAGCCCTCCGTTTGCTGGGCCTCAATGTCTTTACCCACGTCAGCCAGCTGAACCGCGTGGATCCGCGTCTTTCGTCCCTTCTTGCCAATTGCCGCCCGGGAGACAAATTGCAAATGCCTTTCAACAACGAGCGAGGCACTGTCAACATGTCTGTCCGCGTCAGCGACATCACAGTCCGTAAAGAACATCTGCGCATCCTCGCCTTGAACGACATCAACAACGAGCTGGATGAAAAGGAAATAGATTCCTGGATTAGGCTTACCCGCGTACTGACGCACGAAATAATGAACGCCGTCACTCCCATAACCTCCCTGAGCGATACACTGCTGGGACTGACCGAAGCGCAAGTTTCCAAAGAAGAAATCAGAAACGGCCTGCAGACTATCAGCAGCACGGGCAAGGGCCTGCTCTCTTTTGTGGAATCATACCGGAAATTCACCCGTATTCCCACCCCCGAACCATCCTTGTTCTATGTAAAAAGTTTTATCGAGCGGATGGTCGAACTCGCCCGTCACCAGCACCCCGATGTCCGGGTCACCTTTCATACGGACATCGCGCCAAGCGACCTTATTCTATATGCCGATGAGAACCTGGTATCACAAGTAGTCATCAACTTACTGAAAAATGCCATACAAGCCATCGAATCGGATAAAAATACAGATAAAGAAGGACATATCAACATACGTGCCTACTGCAATGAAGCGGAAGCCATACTGATAGAAATTTCCAACAACGGACCTGCCATTCCCAATGACATTGCCGAACACATATTTATCCCCTTCTTTACGACCAAAGAGGGTGGAAGCGGTATTGGATTGAGTATTTCCCGGCAAATAATGAGGCTTTCCGGCGGAAATTTATCCTTATTGCCCGGTAAAGAAACCACCTTTATTTTAAAGTTCAATTGAACTATTTTAGATTTGTATTTGTTAAACACAATGCATATCTTTGTACTATTAGACATAAGAAACATCACATTTCAAACTATATAGCATAGAATTTATGATATTTACAGCAGGAAACATACTACTTATAGGTTCCATATTACTTTTCGTCAGCATCATTGTCGGCAAGACCGGCTACCGTTTCGGAGTGCCTGCGTTATTGCTTTTCCTTGTTGTCGGTATGCTGTTCGGCAGTGACGGATTGGGATTGCAGTTCCACAACGCCAAGGAAGCACAGTTCATCGGCATGGTTGCACTCAGCATCATTCTGTTCTCCGGTGGCATGGACACCAAGTTTACGGAGATAAAGCCCATATTGACTCCCGGCATTGTTTTGTCAACTGCAGGAGTGCTGCTCACGGCCCTCTTTACCGGATTATTTATCTGGTGGCTGTCCGGCATGAGCTGGACCAACATCCACCTGCCGTTGATAACCTCCCTTTTGCTTGCATCCACCATGTCATCTACCGACTCAGCCTCTGTATTCGCCATTCTGCGTTCACAAAAAATGAACCTGAAGCATAATCTGCGCCCCATGCTGGAACTGGAAAGCGGTAGTAACGACCCGATGGCATATATGCTGACAATCGTGCTGATTCAATTCATCCAGTCCTCCGGAATGGGAGTTCCCCAGATATTGGGCTCTTTTGCCATACAGTTCATTGTCGGTGCCGCAACCGGTTATTTCCTCGGAAAGCTGGCCATCCTTATGCTGAACCGGCTGAATATAGACAACCAGGCACTCTATCCTATCCTGTTGCTGTCCTTTGTATTCTTCACCTTCTCCATCACCGACCTGCTGAAAGGCAACGGTTACCTGGCCGTGTATATCGCCGGAATGATGGTAGGCAATAACAAAATCATGTACCGGAAAGAGATTTATACTTTTATGGATGGACTGACCTGGCTTTTCCAAATCATCATGTTCCTCTGCCTCGGTCTGCTCGTCAACCCCCATGAGATGCTGGAAGTTGCAGTCGTGGCATTACTCATCGGCGTATTCATGATTGTTGTGGGACGTCCTCTCAGCGTTTTTCTCTGCCTGCTGCCTTTTGGCAAGAGAATCACCCTCAAGTCACGGCTATTCGTATCGTGGGTAGGATTACGTGGCGCAGTACCCATTATCTTTGCCACCTATCCCGTGGTGGCTAATGTGCCCGGCGCCCATGTCATCTTCAACATCGTATTTTTCATAACCATCGTCTCACTGGTCATCCAGGGTACCACAGTCTCCTGGGTAGCCCGGCTGCTGGGCCTCTCCACCCCGCTGGAAAAGACCGGAAATGATTTCGGAGTTGAGCTGCCCGAAGAGATTGACTCCAACCTGCACGATATGACCATTACACAAGAAATGCTGGACCAGGCAGATACCCTGAAAGACATGAACCTGCCCAAAGGCACACTGGTGATGATTGTAAAACGTGGCGATGAGTACCTCATCCCGAACGGAACATTAAAACTGCATGTGGGCGACAAGCTGCTTCTTATTTCGGAAAATAGCAAGGAATAAGAATTACAGATAAGTTTCTATCCGTTTCAGGGCAAGAAAAAAGCGGAAACTATTTGCTTTGCATCACTATAAGACCTATCTTTGCGCAGTTTTAACTAAAGTGTGCAACAGACGAATGGAACAAGAACAAGGGTTCATCGATTATATAGAACAAAGCATTATTAAAAACTGGGATCGCAACGCCCTGACAGACTACAAAGGAATTACACTGCAATACAAAGATGTAGCACGGAAAATAGCCAAATTCCATATCGTATTGGAAAGCGCCGGCATCAGGCCCGGTGACAAGATTGCCGTTTGCGGACGTAACAGTGCACATTGGGCAGTCGCTTTTCTGGCTACAGTTACCTATGGAGCTGTCATTGTTCCCATTCTGCATGAGTTCAAGGCCGACAATATCCACAACATCGTCAATCATTCCGAAGCCAAGCTGCTGTTTGTCGGCGACCGGGCATGGGAAAACCTCAATGAAGAGGCAATGCCCCTGCTGATGGGTATCGTACTGCTGACGGACTTCACTCCGGTAGTTTGCCGCAACGAGCAGCTGATGGAGGCTTTCGAACATCGCAACGTCCTCTATGGCACACGTTTCCCAAAAAATTTCCGTCCCGAGCATATCAGCTACCGCAAGGAGGAATCACCCGAAGAACTGGCTGTCATCAACTATACTTCGGGCACGACGGGATATTCCAAAGGGGTCATGCTTCCCTATCGCAGCCTTTGGTCCAATGTTGCATATTGCCATGAGATGCTTCCCGTACGTCCGGGCGACCATATTGTATCCATGTTGCCTCTGGGACATGTCTTTGGTATGGTGTACGATTTTCTATACGGTTTTTCCGCAGGCGCCCATCTGTATTTCCTTACCCGTATGCCGTCTCCCAAGATTATTGCACAGTCATTCTCCGAAATCAGGCCACGGGTCATTTCGTGTGTACCGCTCATCGTAGAAAAGATTATCAAGAAGGATATCCTGCCCCGGATAGACAATAAAATAGGCAAGCTGCTATTGCGGATGCCCATTGTCAACGATAAAATCAAGGCTGACATGCGCAAAAAGGCAATGGAAGTATTCGGCAGTAATTTCGATGAAATAATCATCGGAGGAGCACCGTTCAATGCCGAAGTGGAACGCTTCCTGAAGCAGATAGGTTTCCCCTATACCATTGCATACGGAATGACGGAATGCGGCCCCATCATTTGTTCCAGCCGCTGGGAAACATTGAAACTGGCCTCTTGTGGCAAGGCAACCACCCGCATGGAAGTAAAAATAGACTCTCCCGACCCTCAGAACGTGGCAGGAGAAATAATCTGTAAAGGTGCCAATCTGATGCTGGGCTATTACAAAAATGCCGAAGCGACTTCCCAAATCATCGATGTAAACGGCTGGCTGCACACCGGCGACCTTGCAACGATGGATACCGAAGGATATGTCACTGTCCGCGGACGCAGCAAAAACATGTTGCTCACAGCCAGTGGTCAGAACATCTACCCCGAGGAGATTGAAAGCAAACTGAACAACATGCCCTATGTGTCCGAATCACTGATCGTATTGCAGAAAGACAAGCTCGTGGCTCTTATCTATCCGGATTTTGACGATGCATTCGCCCATGGTATGGAACAATCGGACATCGAAAAGGTTATGGAGGACAATCGGAATGAATTGAATCTGCAATTACCGGCCTACTGCCAGATAACAAAAGTCAAGATACACTTCGAGGAGTTCGAGAAAACGGCAAAGAAGAGCATTAAAAGATTTATGTATCAGGAAGTAAAAGGGTAAGGGGAATGTGTCAAAACCTTCTTTAACGCTTTATTTTAGGCGCGGATGACGCAGATTTCACGGATTTAGTTTATTGAATCCACATTATTCCGCGTAATCCGCGCCTAATATTATAACATTATAAAAGTCTTCATGTGCTTTTGACACATTCGCATCCTTTTTGTTAACAAAAATAGAAGCAAAGGAATAAACGGCTAATAAGTGTTATAAAACATACTTTTTTAGTTTGATAATTTGCAGATTTGTCAAAAGTCCGTATCTTTGCAATGTGTTTTTCATAGTATTAGATTTAAGGTTAACAAAGGTTGGAGTACAGCGGTACTCCTTTTTTTATGCCCGTAAATCAGATATTCCCGGAAAGCCTCTTCAGTCCCTTCAATACAGATTTATCTTTCACCTCCATGATGCTGATGGCATAGCCACCACCGGAAGCAGCTTTCAGTTTCAAGACCGTTTTGGGAGAAACGATACCTTTACGGATAACATAAGCTTGCGGATTTGTTTTATAATCGGCATCTTTTGCATCGGCATAGACGGTTGCAATATACTGCTTGTCTGCATCCAGGAAGTCCAGTTTCAGAGTTGAAGCATGTCCGTGCTCACTGCTGGTACAACCGATAAACCAGTCATTCGTACCTTTTGCCTTACGGGCAACAGTGATGTAACGTCCCGGCTCAGCTTCCAGATAGCGGCTGTCGTCCCAATCCACAGCCACATCTTTGATGAACTGGAAAGCATCCATGAAACGCTCATAATTCTCAGGAAGGTCGGCAGCCATTTGTAGAGGGCTGTACATAGTGACATAAAGTGCCAGCTGACGCGTCAAGGTAGTATTGGCATGCGTATGGCTGTTCGGATTCAACTTATTGATGTCCATTTCAAAGATACCGGGCGTATAGTCCATCGGACCACCCTGCAAACGGGTAAACGGAAGTACCGTTGTGTGGAAGGGCTTGTTACCAGCAAAAGCCTCGTACTCCGTGCCTCGGGCAGATTCATTGCCTATCAGATTGGGATAGGTACGGCATAAACCAGTCGGACGTACCGCTTCATGGGCATTGACCATTATCTTGTGTTTGGCAGCTTCGGTCACGGCGTATAGGTAATGGTTGTTCATCCATTGTCCATAGTGATGCTCGCCACGGGGAATCATATTGCCTACGTAGCCACTCTTTACCGAATTATATCCATATTTATTCATCAGACGGTAGGCGGCCTCCATGTGCCGCTCATAGTTACGGACGGAAGCCGATGTTTCATGGTGCATCATCAGACGGACGCCCTTGGAATGGGCATATTCATTCAGATACTTGATGTCAAAATCGGGATAAGGAGTCACGAAATCGAAAACATAATCCTTGGAATTACCGAACCAGTCTTCCCAACCCGTATTCCAACCCTCCACCAATACCTGGTCAAAACCGTGTTCGGCAGCAAAGTCTATGTACTTCTTCACATTAGCCGTGTTGGCCGGATGAATGCCGTTCGGTTTCACCTTGGAATAGTCCGTATCATCCAGTTTCACAGAAGGGAGGTCAAAAGTATATGCCCAGGGCTTTCCCCCTGCAATCATTTCCCACCATACGCCGACATATTTCACCGGCTTAATCCAGGAGGTATCATCATACTTGCAAGGCTCATTCAGATTGAGAATCAAATTGGAGGCCAGTATCTCGCGGGCATCATCACTGACTATGACCGTACGCCAGGGAGTATGGCAGGGAGACTGCATATACCCTTTATTTCCTTGGGCATCCGGAGTCAGCCAGGATTCAAAAACGAGGTTCTTGTCATCCAGGTTGAGATGCATGCAAGAGTAGTCTACCAAGGCTGCCTCGTGCAGGTTAAGGTACACTCCATCAGCTGTTTTAAGCTGTATGGAAGTCTGGACACCCGTCGGCGAAAAGACAGTTTGTGATGCATTGTCACTCACAGCTCCCTGCAGCAGTCCACGGATTTCAGAGAGTTTGGACTCCGTGTAATCATATTCCTGGGTATCATAATCTCCCGGAATCCACCAGGCAGTATGGTCGCCGGTCATGGCAAACCGGGAATGCTCTTCCTTTATCACAAAATAAACCAGATTCTTCTGTTGCGGAAACTCATAACGGAATCCCACGCCGTCATCATATACCCGAAAACGGATATTCATAAAACGAGTGGTAGACGGTTGTTCAAGTTCTACCAGCAATTCGTTGTAGTGGTTGCGGATATCTTTTGTCTCCCCCCACACCGGTTGCCAGGTTTCATCGAAAGTGGAAGTAGAAGTCCTTACTACTTTGAAACCATCCATCAGGCTGGTAGTTCCTTTCAGTTCCAATCCCAACGTACTGGGATTGATGACAGGAGCCCCTTTATAATCCACCTGATAGGCTGGTCTCCCGTCTTTTGTCAGTTCAAAATCCAGCTTCACCATGCCCGAAGGGGATGAAATGCCTTCAGCATTCCCCGCCAGGGCAGAAAAAAGCAAAGCCGCGCTAAGTACAAATTTCTTCATAATAATGATATGTTTTTTGTGTTAATAGATAAACTCAATGATATGTTCCTTTCCATCATCCGGCAACCTCAGCAGGCAGGTCCCCTGCTTCTTGTCGGGACACCAGGCAGTTATCGTAAACTCTGTCTCCCGATTTTCTTCCAGCTTTCCGACATTCGTTTTCTTGATTTTCTGACCGTCCAGCAAAGCTGTTTTCGGCATCTGTTCCGTATAGATGCAGAACATCAGGTTTCGTTGGCCGGGTAAGCTATATTTCTCACCGGTTCGTGTACCTACTTTCAGCGTATAGCCTTTGTCGGTAGTCTGGCAAGTAATAGGAGTGCGCATGAACTCTCCACGCAAATATCCTAAATCAGTTCCTGCATCTTCATAAAGCGAGAAGGTAGTTTCACTGCCCGCTGCAGCAGGAAATATCTCAAACGTAACCGGATAGACCGGTTTCTCATCCGTATAGTTCATGACCGGCATTTGAGGTATGATACTTCCCTGCTTTACAAACATAGGAATAGTATTGAGGGGAGCATCCACCGTCATCCATTGCTCACCGCTATATGCTGTGTGTTTGTTGTTGTAGTCAATCCAAGTTCCTTCAGGAAGATACACATTCTTGTTTCGCGCTCCTTTCTTTACCACCGGAGCAACCAGCAGTTCGCTGCCAAACATGAACTGGGCATCCGTAGAGAACGTTTCCATATCTGCCGGATATTCCAGAAACATCGGTCGCATGAGAGGCAACCCCGTTTCGTGTGCTTCGCGGGCATACGTATAGATATAAGGCAAAAGGCGATACTTCAATTCGATGGCCGCCTTGGCATTCTTCTCGGCCTCTTCGCCGAACAGCCACGGCTCCACAGCCACGTTGCCCTCATGATGAATGCGGCTCAGGGGATTGAAAGCGCCCATCTGTATCCACCGCGTATAAAGTTCAGCCATCGCAGGATAATCCTCTATATCTCCGCAATAACCGGTAATGTCACAAGTAGTAAAAGGAATAATTCCCAAACCGGCAGACAACAGTACCGGAATCTGATTGGCCATCTGTCCCCAGCCCTGCGTCACGTCATCACCGTTTCCACAGTCACCGGTCCAGCCGAAGGTATAGCGTTGCAAGCCCGCAAAAGCGGCACGTGTCATCTGAAATACGCGACGGTTAGGATTCCGTTTTTCAAACTGCTCCTTCACCACCTTATCCCACGTAAGACCATAAACATTGTGAATCTCATCATGCATGCCCAAATGGTGTTTCATCACCAGGCGTTCCGTCTGCTCCTCATTGCTCCAGGCAGGTTCACCCATATCAGTCCAGAAACCGGCAATGCCATCATCAATGGGCTTCTGCTGATAAGCTCCCCACCAGTCTGCCACAGCAGGAAGGGTGAAGTCCACTACGCCACAATTACCACCCCAGGGCCAGGGCATGTCATAACTCCTGCCGTTGGTGGAGTCCTTTACCAGATACCCTAACCTATCAGCTTCCTCCCATTGCCGCTTATTGGCTTGTGAAATGACCGGATCTTGCGACACCACCACCTTGAAGCCCATATCCTTGAGGTCTGCAAGCATCTTTTTCGGATTCTCGTAGTTCCCTTTCCGCCACTCAAAATCCTGCAAATACTGTGTCCAGCCTATGTCCTGGTAAATAACATCACAAGGAATTCCGCGCTTACGATAGCCTTCAGCTATTTCATAAGACAATTTCTCGCTCGTCAGCAGTCCCCGGCATTGTGCAAAGCCCAATGCCCATTTAGGAGGCATTATGGGTTTTCCCGTCAGGTCGACATATTGTTTCATGATTTCCTTATAATCCTTCCCGAAGATGAAATAATAAATCATCTCTCCCCCAGGAGCCTCGAAACTGTAGTAATCGCGGCTTTCCGTACCAAACTTAAATTCGGTTTTATACGTATTGTCCAGGAAAATACCATAACGATAACTGCTCATAAAGAACGGAATACTCTTGTAGAGCGGGTCCTCAACGGCACTATAACAAGGCTTGTCACTGTTCCACATCTTGTAGGCTTCGCCGCGACGGTCCAGCTTGCCGGTCTTTTCTCCCAAGCCGAAGAAGTGTTCGTCACGACGGAGGGTCTTGTATTCCAGTTTGCGCTGTCCGTCACTGATATGCCCCTTATCGGCATAATCACTGAACAGCAGTTTCTGATACTTGTCGAATATCTGTAAGTTAAACGGAGACTTGTTTACCCGGATACGGAGTTTAGGGGTAAAAATCTCGTAGCAGGCATTCTGCTCGTCCACATGGACGGTACCGACATCCTCCAGGTCCTCATTGACGACGGCAAAGGAAGGATTATTCCGCTGGAAACTACCGTCGGGAGAAAACCATATACGTACCGTAGACTGGCTACACAGACGTAATTGTATGGCAGAACTGTCATTTAAATAGAAGGTCACACTGTGGTCGTCACTGGTATAGGAAGTGCAGTCTCCGGTGCGGTTCTGTGCATTCGCATATACTGAAAATGCACAGACGGCAAAAAATAAAAATATATATTTCTTCATTACTATAATCTGTTTGTTCCTTTATTGGATATTCTTATTCCATCACAAGCATGCTCCAGTACTTCAGCAAGGGCAAGGTAAAGGTAACCGTGCCGTCCTTCTGTTCGAATGACAGTTCCTGCGAAGCACCGGCATGGAAATCGGGCGATGCAACCCATATCTTGTTCACTTTACCGGAAACATTCATCTTCAACGGCACGTCGGACACCAGACGCGGTTCGGGCATTGTTCCGTTCAAATCCCTCCAGCTTAAGTTATCCGCATTGAGGAAGTTGAGCAGATGAATGACTTGCCTGCCATTTACATTCTTGGCATATACAGTGATGGCAGACTTCTGCGGCGGCCATGCATTCAGAGAAAGATTCCGCGCAGCATCCGTACAGTTCAGAGAAACGGAAATCTCCGCCTCCGTATCTTTATCACGAAGCAGGTTCTGATAAGCCGTCATAAAGTCATAATAACGAATCATGGCTGTTTTCAGTACATCGTTCATCTGCAAAGCCGTGCTTGGAAAGTACTCGCGGCATAGCATGTGGTCACCCAATTCCAAATGAGAGCCTCCCAAAGCAAATATCACAGCATCCGTCAGCAGCACACCCGGTGTATTGAACTCACCGGTACTGCTACCTGCCTTGTCATAGTTCATATATGCGGCAAACACCGTTTTCAAGGCATGGTTGCCATACTGGTCGTTCGCTTTGATAATGGTGTGCAGATCCTTGAAGCCTGCCTCATCGCCCCATACTTCATTATAAAGGAAATCCACTTTACCCGTACCAGCTATCTGGGAAGCTCCATAGCTGGAGACGGCATTCATCACCAAACGCTTGTCCGGATGCTTCTGTTTCATGGCTTCGATGAACGAGGCATATCCCTTAGGCAGATTTACCTTATTGCCATCATAGTCATAGCGGTCACCCCGGTTTCCCAGTTGGTCTATCTGATAACCGTCAAAGTCCAGATTGGCATAAACATCATCGTTTTTCTGGGCAATATATGCCTGCCATTCCGTATTGGCGGGATTGAGCAGGAAGATATTACTTTTCCAACTGGAGGGCAAGTCATGCGAATCCTTATCCATGCGTCCCGTGTTCTTGAATATGTACCATTCTTCCTTTACCCCGTCGGAAACGGCATCGTCCAAAGCTCCGAAACATAGATTGTAAAACATGGACTTCATGCCCAGGCTGTGTTGTGTAGAGATATACTTCTCCACTACCTCGGTATAGACCTCCCGGTTGGCAATGTCCTTATAGACCTCGTCCAGATGCTCACGCGTACCGCCCAACGGCCAATGATGCTTGTTGTGCCAATCCTGAAACTGTACTCCGTTAATGTGGCAACGGTTCAGGAAAGCCATCTCCTTCTCTATCACTCCATCCATCTTTTTCGAAGCATCAAAAGTGGCAACGAAACCATAACGTGGAAAACGTGTCCAGTCACTGGATACATCTACGGCAATAGTACCAAGAATAACCTCTGTTCCATTCTCTTTTGTACGGTATACATCCACCAGATAACCGGTATAATCGGTTGCCGGAGCAGTCCAAGTCCAAGTAGTACCGACAGCAGCCTGCTCCGATACAACCTTGTCCATTGTCCGGTAGCGGATTTTAGCTCCGGCAGGAAGGGCGTCAGCTGTAAAAGAAACACTCTCGCCCGGCCGGTAACATGCCTTGTCGGTAGTGAGGTTGACCGTCAAGTCCGAGGTGACTGGGGTTACTTCCGTAACCCCTCCACTCTCTCCGCCTCCACCGGTACCGCTACCGGTATCATCACTCTCCTTGCTGCATGCAACCAGCAGCAAGGCTACCATTGTTGTATAAACTATCTTCTTCATCTATTGTAGATACCTATTGTTTCACGATTGAAATTGTCTCTTCCAGCTGATTCAAAGTAATCAGATAGGAACCTGCTGTCGTAATCTTCCACTTCTGGTCGATGCCGCCTACCATCACGTCCAGATATTGCGCTTTGAACGCTTCGTCTGATTTATCAAGGAAAAGCATCGGTTCTGTTTCTCCTGCAGGCTGTTTGTCTGCTACAGCCGGCATGAACCAGGCTCCATTCCAATCTTCCTGCTTATCACAAGTAAATTTCAACTCACCGGCATTCAGCGTACCTTTCCAAGTAAACACATACGGATTATCCGTTGTCTGCATCGGCGTAGCATCACCAATCGTCCAACCGGCCGGAGTAGCATCACCTACCATATAAATCATCTCATACGGAGTAAATTCGCTCATCATCATGCGTTCCTTACCACTACGGATATCCATGCAAATCTTGTAGGCCTTGCCGCATTCCCCGTCTTTCAGCACCCATTTATTGTCCGGGTCGAACCCTTTCACAAACACCACTTCTGTATCGGTATAAGCAGCATCGGCATTCTTGGCCTTATACATGTTCTCCCAACTTCCATCGGAGGTTCCGAACTTGAATTCCCCTCCTTTGCCCACTTCAAAGAACTTGCCGAAGCGGAACAAGTATGGGTCGAGCACATCTTGTTTCATCTTCACGAATCCCCAATCCGTAGCGTTACCCACAAAATAAAGCTGGTCGTAGGCAGGTGCCAACGTCTCTGTCTGGGTCAATGTAAGAACACCGGTAAACAGATTGGCCTCGACGATGTAATTATGGTCTTCTTCGACAACAAAAGGTTCATCCGGCTGGTCATCACTGCTACGAAGAACCAGCAATCCATCTGTTCCTTTGTTGTAAGAGGGCAGGAATGAGCCTAAGGTCGTGATGAACTTAAATTCACCGGCCACAAGCCGGCCCGTCCATGTAAAGATACCATTGTCCTTGCGGGTCATCTCTGTCGCATCATCGGCACTCCAGCCGCCCGGAGTGGCACTACCTATCAGATAAAGGGTGGATGTGAGCGGTTTATAGGCTGTAACACTGAAAGCAGTGGTAGACACCTGTTTTTCGTCCCGTTCCGTTACAGTAGCTGTCAAGCGCGCTTCCAACGAAATGTTCTCCCCGGCAGTTGCCCCAAAATGGTTGCGCAGGATGTCATTCAATTCCTCCACGCTCTTTTTCCATGAGTATTCTTGTACGGCATTCTCCACAGCTACATAAGAATCTGCAAAATCACTGCCGGTCTTGGCCAATTCCAGCGTATAAGAAATTTTATTACCCGTCCCATAATTGGTTCCCGTAGTCCAGGAAAGCTCCAGGGCATCATCGGCATGTGCCTGCTCATTCAAAACAACTTCCGTCTTGCTGGCCGTCAGTACAAGTTCATTCTGTCCTTTATCCAATTCCATGTAATCATCATCTACACAAGCAGATAAGGCTGCACAGCCCAGTAAGGCAAATACAAGGTGTGAAATATATTTCTTCATATTCTTCTGATTAAATTAATTAATAACCCGGGTTCTGCACCATTAAGGTATTAGCATCCATCTCCGTCTGCGGAATAGGGAACAGCAAGCGGTTCTTGTTCACGTTGCTCTTTCCAATGGAATGCAGGAATTTAATGGCATACTCTCCATTGTTGACACGAATCATGTCGAACCAGCGATGCCCTTCGAAAGCTAGTTCCATGCGGCGCTCATGGATAATCTTTTCACGCATGGTTTCCTGTGACAAGCCCGAAACCTCCGGCAGTCCGGCACGCTTACGTACAATATTCAAAGGCACGGCAGCCTGGTCAGGGCGTCCCATTTCATTCAAAGCTTCGGCCTTCTTCAGCAGGACGTCCGCATAACGATAAATCACGAAGTTGGCAGGATTGGTATTGTATTCCGGAGAAACCGTTTTCGACACCAGGAACTTGCGTACATTGTATCCCGTATTGGAATAAGAGCTTTTGTAAGCCTTACCGTCAAAATCCGGACATCCGGCATAAAGCACGGTCAAATCCTTACGTTTGTCACCGCTCTCATATTGACCCACAAATTCTTCTGTAGGCTGGTTCCAGCCATAACTGCCGGCAACAAAGTCCGAATTACGGGGACCCATGAAAGTAGAAAGCCAGGAAGACTGCGGATTGTTTCCCCAAAAATCATATTCCGTATTGCCCGAATACTGGACCTCGAACAAAGATTCCGGCCCGTTATTGACCAATGCATCGAAATTGTCCTCATACTTGCAGGAAGAAAGGTCATACCCCAAATTTGTTATCTCATCACACAAATCAGACACCTCCTGATAATATTCCGTATGATTAGGAGCCAGCGTCAGATAAATATCTGCCAACATGGCCAAAGCTGCATCTTTGCAGGCACGTCCCACGTTCTCGTCGTCGTAAGAAGACTTGGCAGGAAGCAGGTCAACCGCATTCTTACAATCGGAAATTATCTGGGCATAAGTCTCTTCGACTGTAGCGCGTGCAATGTCTGTCGGTTCTCCCGGATTATAAGGAGCCAAACGCAGTGGAACACCACCGTACAGACGTACCAATACATAGTAATAATGTGCACGGAGAAAATAAGCCTCTCCCAGACAGCGGTTCTTGATTTTCTCTGACACGGCTTCAGCCTCCAGAAGACTATTCAACACAATGTTGCATTGTCCTATCCCCACCCAGGGAGAACGCCACATGTACAATGCCATGCCATTGTCGCTCTGCGTTATGAAGTTAGAAGCTTGTATCGTTTCAAGGCCGTCGGTACCACCACCGGCACCCACCAGACTGTTACCCGCCACAATATCCAGTGTCCAGATACGCTGGTTGTACATATTGGAAGACTGAAGGGTGCGATAGCAGGCATTGGTCAGAGCAATGGCCACATCATCGGTCACCGTCGTTTCCGGGTCAACCGTATTTTTAGGAGACTTGTCCAGAAAGTCGCTGCAGGAAGCCAGCAGCAATACTGCCAGCATATATAGTAAATTTGTTATCTTTTTCATATCCGAGTCAATCATTAAAAGTTAAAGTTTAATCCTAAGCTGAACGTACGGGAAATGGGGTAACGGTTCTGGTCTATTCCGTTAATACCCACTTCGGGGTCGAAACCGGAATATCCGGTGATGGTAGCCACATTCTCACAAGATAGGGAAAGGCGTGCATTCTCAATCTGGGCTTTCTGTAACCACTGCTTCGGGAAAGTGTATGAGAGTGTGATATTCTTCAAACGCAGATAAGAACCATTCTCCACAAAGCGGTCTGACACGCGTGTATTCTGATTGGGGTCGCCGAACACGGCACGCGGCATCGAATTGCTGGTCCCCTCTCCTTGCCAACGCTTCAGTACGTCGGTAGTCTGGTTATAGGCAGCTGCCATACCGGTATTGTCGATATTGTTGGCATTGTATATCTTATTTCCGGCTATACCTTGTAAGAAAACAGAAAGTTCGAAACCCTTATAGGAAAGGCTATTGTTCATAGAGAACAGCCAACTTGGGTTCGGGTTACCGATGACGGTACGGTCACTATCATTGATGACACCATCGTTGTTCAAATCCCTGAAACGGATATCACCCGGCTCAGCTCCCGGCTGCACGGCATGTGTATTCACTTCAGACTGGTTCTGGAAGATTCCGTCCGTAACATAGCCGTAGAAGACATTAATGGGATAGTCCTTTGCCAGCATCGTTACATAGGAGTTATTGATTTGGTTAATGTAATAAGGAACGTCGCTGTTCAAATCCTTAATTTTATTCTTGTTGTAAGTGGCGGTCAGGTTCGTTTCCCATCCCAGTTCACCGGTAAGATTGATGGTATGCAGACTCATTTCAATACCTTGATTACGTACTTTTCCGGCATTGGTATACGTGGTTGTAGTATCTTCAAATCCCGATGTGATGGGGATAGACGCCTTTACCAGCATGTCTCTCGTCTCCTTCAGATAAGCATCGAACGAGAACATAACGCGTGAATTGAACAGTGAGGCATCAAAACCGATGTTGGTTTGTGCCACCTCTTCCCAATGGATATACGGGTTGGCGAGAGTAGAAGAAACCAGCGCTGTCTGATTGCCGCTCGAAATGCCGAAAGGATATACACTGGTATTGTAGGATGCCAGATAGCTGTAGTTTCCAACACTTGCCTGGCTACCGGTCACACCGTATCCCGCACGCACTTTCAGGTCATTGATATAGTCGTTTTTTGGAAACCACTTTTCCTGAGAGGCACGCCATGCCACAGATACGGAAGGGAAAGTACCCCAGCGATGTTTCTTACCGAAACGGCTGGAACCGTCACGACGAATGGTTGCAGTCAGCAAATAGCGGTCTTCGTAAGAGTAGTTGACACGTGCCATGTAAGAGAGCAATGCCCACTCTGTCTCGTTTCCACCGATGGCATACATTTCCTCGCCATTATCCATTTCGTGCACATTGTCGAACATAAACACATTCTTCTGCGCATTCAGGTAGTCGTTGGTGTTCCATTGGGCAGACATACCGGCCATCAATCCCACACGATGTTTTTCTGCAAAAGTATGGTCGAATAGGAAATAGTTGTCCCACAAATAAGTGAACGACTTGTTATCGCTCTTATAACGTGAAGTCTCCTCTGTGGGAGTGGGTTTCCAGTTATACTTGGGGGTAAAGTTGTCTATGAACCAGAATTTGGCATCATAGCCGAAAGTACTTTTAAACTTAAGCCATTTGGTAAAAGTAAGTTCTGCCGTCAAGTTGGCCAGGAAGTTATATCCATCAGTCTGACTCTTGTTCAGTTCCGTCGGTCCAATGGGGTTGCGCGTGCTGCCATACCATTCCGAGTTACCATCAGGGCCACTCCAACTGCCATCTTCATTCTTCACCGGATAAATGGGGAGCGCTTTCAGCGCGTCACCTATATTATAGCTGCCCGACTTCTTCGTATCGGCACTGAACGTAATGTTATTGGAGAACTTCAACCATTTCAAGACTTGCGCATCACTGTTGGACTGGAATGTGAAGCGACGGTAATTCACACTCTTCACGATACCGGACTGATCCAGAAAACCACCGGACACATAATAATGGGATTTCTCGTTACCGCCAGAATAACTTACCGTATAGTTCTGCATCACACCCGTACGGAGCAATTCATCCATCCAGTCGGTACCTGCACCCAATTCAGAAGGATTGGCCCATTCCGGATTAGGATTGCGTCCACTGTTCACCATCATGTCATTACTCAACTCGGCATACTGCGCCGCGTTCAATAAAGAAGGTACGTTCGTAGCATTCTGGAAAGAGTAATTGGCAGATACAGCAAGTTTTCCTTTTCCTTCCGTACCGCGTTTGGTGGTAATCATCACAACTCCATTAGCTCCCCGGGAACCGTAGATGGCTGTGGCCGAAGCATCCTTCAATACATCCAAACGTTCCACATCGGCCATATTTAAGGAAGACAAGCCCAAGTCGGTAGGCACTCCGTCAATCACGACCAGCGGGTCGCAGTTGTTGATAGAACCCAAACCACGAATCTTGATGGATACATTGTCTCCCGGTTTACCGGCATCTACAATCTGCACACCTGAGATTTTTCCCTGGATGGCTTGTCCCAAATTGGATACGGGGGAATCCTTGATATCCTTGTTACCGATGGAGGACACTGCTCCTGTAAGGTCGCTTTTCTTCATGGTGCCATACCCTATCACCACCACTTCATCCAGCATTTCGGCATCTTCAGACAAAACTACCTGAAGCTGTTTCTGTCCCTTCACCTGCACCTCTTGAGTCTTATAGCCTACAAATGAAACGACAAGAGTACCGTTCGGAGACATGTTCAAAGAGAAATCACCGTCAATACCGGTTATTGTCCCATTTGTGGTTCCTTTTTCCATTACACTGGCGCCAATAACCGTTTCACCGGTCTGGTCTTTCACTACACCTTGTACTGTAATTTGCTGTGCGAACATGCACATCGGAAGTAACATTCCTATCAGACAAACCATCATCCGTAGCCTGCTGATTGGCATTTTGTACTTTTGCATAATATAAGAATTTAAAGTTAATAATAAAAACATAAATCACATGTGTCACTCTTTCCGAAGAGGAACAATGCAAATGTATCAGATAAGAGAAGCCAATAGTGGAGGAAAGAGTAAAAAAGTAGTGGTTTACATCATTCAAAAAGGCTTAAACCACTATATACCAATAATATATAAAATTATTGCCCAACTAAAAAAGTAGTGAAAATATAAGCGTAAAAGAGACACTTCCAAGCTTCAAAACCCCTATTCTCAGTTCTTCGACTTGCCAATTGTCATCACTTCCTGTTCCAACAAGTCGCGATCACCGGCAGCCTTGTTGCGAACCTTCGTACGATAGTTATAAATGGTGGTAACAGAATATCGAAGGAACTGGGCTATCTTCACGCTGTCAGTAATACCCAAACGTATCAATGCAAAGATGCGCAACTCTGTATTCATCCGTTCGCCGGCTTTCAAGGATATTTGCTCATCATCGGCAAGCAGGGCATTGAAGTCTTCTACAAAAGTAGGAAACAGCTGCAGGAAGGTATTATCAAAGTTGGTATAGAATTCCTTTAATTCCCCCTCTATGAATTTAGAAGACTTGATGTTCTTGTAGAGTTCCTCCACATTTCCGGTAGCGGCAATCTTTCCCAGCGACCGGCGGTAATTGTCCATCTTTTCCAAATAGACCGAGCACTGGTCCATATAACGGCCGATATACTCCTCCTTCAGATAGGAGTTTTCGGCAATGCTGTGGTTGGCCTCCTTGAGTTGTGCATTGGAAAGGTGAAGCTCATCATTCAGCTCCTTCAACCGTTTGTTGGCGTCAATCACTTCCCTGCGGGCGGCAGCCACTTTCTTCATCTGCTTGTATACATAAAATATGGCAAGCAACAGAAAAAGTGAAAGCAGGCTGATAGATACCAGTGCCCATTTCATCTGCTCCTGCTGCTTCTCCGTCTTTTGCTGGTAAGCATCATTAATGATAGGAAAGATTTCCAGAATCTCCAGCTTGCGCAACCGGGCATTGCAGGCGGCTGCATCTTCCATACATATCTTTACATAAGAATAGGCACGCTCGATGTCTCCTTCCTGGTAAAGCAGTACGGCGAGCTTGCGTAAAGAGATATATTCACGGACAGCGGTTTTCATATCCGCCATAGCAGAAACAATCAGGTATTCCTTTTCCTTCTCTTTGTCCCCTTTCAGCCGGTAAGACTCTGATAAAGTATAGGCACAAATCGCAACGTCGTGTTCATAGTCCTTCTGCAGCGCCAGATAATCCGTCAGCAAACGGATGGCCTTGTCATATTCATTGCGTACATTATACTGGTCGGACTGAATCAAGGTATGTATCAGAAGATTATCTTTATTGACCAACAGCAACGAATCACGATATTTGTCCGTAAGCTCCGTATAAAGCTTCTTTTCATATGCCGTCACGGCATAATCGGCCATAAGGCCATAGACCGTACGGTAGATATGGTAATAATATGGATGGATATCCACCGGTAACCGGTCTATATGGATATTCCGCATCAAATCCATAACTTCCTTATACATACCGGTCATTCCCAAAACATCTGCTTTATTCATGCGGGCATTGTCTATGTATTCCCGGTTTCCAAGACGTATGGCTATCTGTTCCCTTTCCTCGGCCATGTGCAATGCAGAATCCGTATTGAACGAACGGTACTCATCCAGCAATGTGCCAAGAATGGCAAAACGTTCTTCATCCGGTATCTGCCGATGCAACTGTCTTTTCAATTCCACCAGTTTCAGCTCCTTCTGCTCCATATATATGGGACGCTCCTTTATCGCCTGGTCCAGTTTCAGCAGCAAAGAATCCGCCCGGCTGCTGTCTGCAGCATGAAGGCGGCACATACAGATGGTACAAAGACACAAGAATATGATTATATTTTTCATCCGGCTTTCCGATTAGTTAAAGGCAATACTTTTTGAGAATCCTCATGCAAAAGTAATTAAAATACCATAAAAACCTATTCTACTATCATTAAAAGCTCGAAAGCAGAGTGATAAAAAGGCATACTGCAAGCAAAAGAATCAAAATATTGAATTACCTTTACGGAAAATCCAAAGAAAGACCATATCATAATATCATCCGAGCATCATGAATATACACACATTTATTGCCAATTATCAGGAAGCTTTCGGCCAACACGCCGAACTCCCCATCGCCTTTTGGTATTCAGACCGAATGGAGGCATCTACAGAGAAAGTAACCGGTTGTCTCTTCAAATGCATGAAACAAGTCAGAGACGGCAAAACCGTCAGTCTCAGCAACGAAACAATCACCTGCGGAGGAGGCAAGTTCTATACCGGATTTACAGAAATGCCCGAGCGCGTCCCGGGTTTTGTCTCCTTGAAAGAGAAATACAAGAAAACTCCCGAAATGGTGGTAGATTTTGTCAATGAGCTACAGATTCCCAAAGCGGACAAAGCCTATCTGCATTTTGCCCGCATAGACAAGATACCTTCCTTTGACGAGGTGGAAGGCGTGCTGTTCCTGCCAACTCCCGACATTCTATCCGGACTGGTGACATGGACCTTCTTCGACAACAATGCATTGGATGCCGTGGCAGCCCCATTCGGCTCCGGCTGTTGCTCCGTCATTACCCAAACCATCATTGAAAACCGGAAACAAGGGAAACGCACTTTCCTGGGATTCTTCGACCCCTCCGTCCGCCCATACTTCGAAGCGGACTTATTGAGCTTCACTATCCCCATGTCCCGGTTCAAGGAGATGTATCACACCATGCGTGAAAGCTGTCTGTTCGATACACATGCCTGGGGAAAAATCAGGGAAAGGATACAGCTTTCCCAATCAAGGGACGTGCATATCCTCTCCTCTCCCATTTCCTTCCCCATCCTTCCGGACATTTATCTGCAGGAAATCAGAATAGAAGATGCCGCAGCCATCTACCATGCCATCGACACACACCGGGATTACTTAAGAACATGGCTGCCATTTGTGGATAATATGCGCACAACAGCTGATGAAGAAGCTTTTTTACGTCAAGTACTATCTGCTCCTGCCGAACGAAATGAACCTATATTCGGCATTTGGAACCAGCAGCATGAAATCTGCGGACTGATAGGTTTCCATTTCTCCGATTTCGACAACCACCGTACAGAACTCGGCTATTGGCTACTGCCGGAATACCAGCACCGGGGCATCATTACTGAAAGTGTCCGCAAGCTGTGTCTGTGGGCCGTACAAGAAAAAGAGATAAAGCGGATACAAATTCGCTGTGCCGTGGGCAATACAGCCAGCAACGCAGTACCGGTTCGCCTCGGTTTCGTCCATGAGGGAACAGAACGTTGCGGAGAACTGCTGGCTTCTGGAGAATATACAGATATACATATATACAGCATCTTGAAAGAAGAAGTGCTGGCCAACCTCAAACGATAAAATATCAAATTATATATCAACTATTGAAATTATACATGGAACAACAACCTCATCTCAATGACCACAACAAGCAGGAGTACCCTCCTATGCATACAACGGAGCACATCATCAACCAAACCATGATAAGGTTATTCGGTTGCGGCCGCTCCATATCAGCACACATAGAACGGAAGAAAAGCAAGCTGGACTACCGTCTTGCCGCCTGCCCCACGGAAGAAGAAATAAAGAAGCTGGAAGAGGTCGTAAACGAGGTAATCGCCCGACAGCTGCCCGTCACAACAGAATTCATTACGCAAGAGGAAGCGCAAGGACGTTTCGACTTGGAACGCCTGCCCGATGGTGCTTCGGAAACGGTACGTGTCGTAAAAGTAGGCGATTACGACGAATGCCTCTGCATCGGAGTACATGTGGAGAATACATCAGAAATCGGAACCTTCAAAATCATCAGCCACGATTGGAACGAAGAAGCCAAGCGTTGGAGAATGCGTTTTAAATTAGTCTGAAAATCTATCAATTTTAAATAAATAAGATAGCAAAATGGCATTAAACAAGCAAATAAGTCAGATTTTTAATGACAAATAGTCAATAGAGTCAACAAAAACCGGTTGGCATAAGGTTTGCAATATAGTTAGCGAACGACGGTTCAAGAAACGGACGGTGAAAAGCCCAAAAGGCAGACACCCGAAGACAAAGAACCGGAGTTCAAAACTAAATAGCATGTTTAACTTAAACAATAGGAGACTATAACTATGATGCCTGTAAGAAGAAACCAAAATTGGTTACCGAGTATTTTTAATGATTTCTTTGACAATGATTGGATGGTAAAAGCAAATGCCACCGCCCCTGCCATCAACGTATTCGAAACAGCAAAAGAGTACAAAGTTGAATTGGCTGCTCCCGGTATGACAAAAGAAGACTTCAACGTTCACATCGACGAAGAAAACAATCTGGTCATCAGCATGGAAAAGAAAACAGAAAGCAAGGAAGAGAACAACAAGGACGAAAAGAAGGAAGGCCGCTACTTGCGCCGCGAATTCTCATACACCAAGTTCCAGCAAACCATGATTCTTCCGGACGATGTCGATAAGGAAAAGATTGGCGCCCATGTAGAAAACGGCGTGTTGAACATTACATTGCCTAAGTTTACAGAAGCAGAAAAAGAAAAGGCCAAGAAATTCATCGACGTAAAATAACGCCCGGCCATTAAAAAGAAAATCTCCCGCTGCACAAGATAATGCAACGGGAGATTTTTTATATCCATAGCCATACGGAACTATTTCTTCTTCCCTTTCAGAAAACGGTCTGTCAGCCACTTGCGCACCGGTTCGTCGTATAGTTTCAAACAAGCATAAGCAAGGACAACAGCTCCCACGAAAGTAAGTATCATATAAGGGATACCTTCCACCATTGTAGCGTTATTGTTGCATACCCAAGCCGTATAAGTGTATACCAGCGGATAATGGGTGATATAAATCGGATAGGAAATATCTCCCAGGAACTTGCATACGGCAGTAGAGCGCTTACCGGTCACCTTGCCGCCGGCTCCCATCGAAACAATGACCGGGAAGATGCAGATAATACAGAAAGCCTCGTAAAGCCCGTTCATCCAGTAACCATCCTCACCTCCGATACGGGGAATGGAAAGAACCACCACAATCAGCAGGCTGCACCACCAGAAAGCACGCTTTTCAAGCCGTATCAGCCAGCCGAGGCGTGACAGAAGCAATCCGCCGAAGAACGGATACATCAGCCGGACCATACCCACATACTGCTGTTCCCAGTTCAAGGCCCAACCACCCACAATATCGCCGGCAGGAGCAGTCAGACAACGGTATACCGTAAAACACCCTGCCACAAATACCAGCACCGACAGGGCCACCTTATTGAACTTGCGTACAAACAACGCATACAGGATATTACCGATATATTCATAATAGAGCGACCATGCCGGGCCATTCAACGGATGCATTTCCGTCCAGCCACGAATGTCGAACTTCAGCGGAAGAGGAAGCAAGGTACAGCCCAGCAACATCACCAGCAGCATTGTTCCGATGGACGTATTCTCGATAGGCGGAAAACAAGGCGACTCCTGAAAATAGAAAAAGGCAGCGCCCACAAGGCTTCCCATAATCACCATAGGATGCAGGCGAATGATACGGCGTTTGAAGAAAGTGCCCACGGTCATCCGGTTCCAACGGTCATCATAAGCATAGCCGATAACAAAACCGGAAAGCATGAAGAAGAAATCCACTGCCAGATAACCATGATTGATAATTTGAGTAAGATGGCTGCCACCTGCATGTGCTTCAAAAAGATGGAAGATAATAACCATGACAGCCGCCACGCCACGAAGTCCGTCAAGAATCTCATAATGCGGTTTCGAGGCAAGATAAGTAGTTTGTGTATTCATTTTGGTATAAGATATTTATTTATTCGCGTGCAAAGATAAGAGTTTTCTCCAATAATGAAACTGATAAATATCATATAAACTCTATCAATTAATTGACAAGTATAACAGTTGTCTTTATCATTAGATACATATCACTACTTGTACTCTTTTTCCGCACAAAAAACAGCTTTTATTATCCATAATAAAAGGGCTACACCTTTTCCTCCTCATGGCGTAGCCTTAAACACAAAAGGGTGTAGCTATCCAAGGCAAATGGTGTAGCCCTTTTTCAAGAAAAAGAGCCAAATGGGATGCTAATATGGAAAAATCAGTTAACTGCTTTTCTTATAACTTTTTACCGCCCACAGATTGAAGACCAATGCAAAGACCAACAAGGCTCCCAACTGCGGCAGCAGTTCGGCAAATCCGCCGCCACGGAGATAGATGGTACGCATTACCTCTACAAAATAGCGCAGCGGATTGATACGCGTAATCCATTGCGCCCACTCAGGCATACTGTGGATAGGGGTGAAAAGACCACTCATCAGAATAAGGATAAGCATGAAGAACCACATGACAAACATGGCCTGCTGCAACGTGGTCGAATGATTGGATATGACCAGCCCGAACCCCGACACCACCGGTAGAAAAAACAGCGCCATGCCGTAGATAGTGAGGAAATGTCCCGCCGGCAGAATGCCGTAAAGTACCCATGCCAGAACGAAACAGATGGTCAGCACCACAAAACCTATCAGCCAGTAAGGTATCAGCTTGGCGGCAATGAAAGTGAACTTGCCGACGGGGGTGACATTTATCTGCTCGATGGTGCCCGCCTCCTTCTCGCCCACCACATTGAGGGCAGGGAGAAAACCGCAAATCAGCGTCAGCAGCATTACCATGAGGGCAGGAATCATGAAAAGCTTGTAGTTCAGCGTGGGGTTGTAAAGGTTCTGCGTAGTGATGTCCACCCGGGGAAGCGGCTTCCCGGCAAGCCCTTGCGAAGACGACTCCGAACCCAGTTCACGGGTATAGTCACTGATGATGGAAGACAAGTAGGATCCTCCCAGACTGCCCTTCGTGCCGTTCACGGCATTGGCCGCCACCAGCAGGCGGGGCGCCTCTCCCTTCACCCAATCCTTTTCGAAATCACGGGGAATCTCCAGCACGACATCTGCCGAACCTGCTTCAATGGCCAGCAAAGCCTCATCATATGTATCGGGAAGCGCTGTCAGGCGGAAATAAGTGGATGCACCGATTTTATCTACCAGACGGCGAGACAAGACGCTGTGGTCATTGTCCACTATATTCAGATTGATGTTCTTTATCTCCAGATTGGCGGCCCAAGGCATCAGTATCATAATCATGCACGGGAAAATGAAAATCAGCTTGGGCAGGAAGGAGTTGCGGAACAACTGCTTGAATTCCTTTTCAATGAGAAACTTTATCATAAGACGATATTTTAAAGATTTTAGACATAAGAACAAAAGAACAGACTTCCCGTATCCTTTTGTCCTTATGTTCTTCTGCCTGAATAATTAATATAAAATTCATATCCGCTCTTTACTCAAGCCGATGCTTGAATTTCTTGAAACTCACCGTTATCAGCAATACCGCCATCGTGGCAAGTATGCCGACCTCCATCAGCACAAGCGAAACATCCACTCCCTCAATCATCAGCTTACGCACCGCCTGGATATACCAGCGTGCAGGAAGCACAGCTGAAATGGCCTGCAAGATAACGGGCATACTCTCAATGGGGAATATCATGCCCGAAAGCAACATGGTGGGCATCATCAGCATCAGTCCGGACACCAGCATGGCGGCAACCTGCGTCCGGGTGACCGTGGAAATCAGCAGCCCCAGCGCCAGGGAGACAAAAATGAATAGCAGCGACACCACCACCAGCCAGAACAAGCTGCCCGCCACGGGAACATCGAGCACATAGACCGAAAGTAGAAGAATGGTGGTCAAGTTGACAAACGACAGCACAAAATAGGGCACCGCCTTTGCCAGAATGATGAAAAGCGGTTTGACGGGAGAAACCAGCAGGACCTCCATCGTCCCCGTCTCCTTCTCGCGCACAATGGAGATGGAGGTCATCATGGCGCAAATCAGCATCAGAATAAGTCCCATGACACCCGGCACGAAGTTGTAGGCACTCTTCATCTGCGGATTGTACAGCAGCTTGAGCTGGGGTACAATGGCAGCGGCATGCACTCCCGGCGGAAGCATCTCCTGCCCGGCAGAGGAGATGATGTTTGCGGCATAGCCTGCCTGCATAGTCGCCATATTGGGGTCTGTGGCGTCGGAGACAAGCTGCACGCGCGCCTCGCCGGTATAAAGCTTGTCCGAGAAACGCTCGCTGAAAACAAGCGCCATGTCAATCTCCCCTCTTCCGAAAGAAGCCTCCATATCGGCGGGAGAATGCAGGCGGCGGATGACGGTGAAGTATTCGCTTGCATCCATGCGGTCGATGATGCGGCGGGTAACGACGTCATTCGATGGGTCGAGCACCGCCACACGCACATTCTTCACCTCGGTGGTGATGGCAAAACCGAAAAGGATAATCTGCACAATGGGCATGCCCAGCAGAATCAGCATCGTGCGCCGGTCGCGGAAGATGTGGAAGAACTCTTTTCGGATGAAAGATATGAATTGTTTCATTGTCTATATTTATATTTAGGCTCGGATAACGCGGATTTCACGGATTTTCAGTCGGCGGTTCGCACGGCTTGGCGAGCCAGTTGCTGGAATACATCGTCCATCGTAGTGGCATTGAACTGCCGTTTCAACTCCCCGGGAGTGTCGAGTGCACGGATGACGCCGTCTACCATGATGGAAATGCGGTCGCAATACTCTGCCTCGTCCATAAAGTGGGTGGTGACAAAGACGGTGATGCCCTCGTCGGCAGCCTGGTAAATCAGTTCCCAGAACTGGCGGCGCGTGGCAGGGTCCACCCCACCCGTAGGCTCATCCAGAAAGACAATCTTGGGACGGTGGAAGATGGAGACGGAGAAGGCCAGCTTCTGCTTCCAGCCCAGCGGAAGGCTTTTCACCAGTGTGTCACGTTCCTTTTCCAGCCCGAGGCGGAGGAGCAGTTCCTCCGTTTTGGGAGCAATCTCTGCTTCGGGGATACCGTAGATACCGGCAAAGAGGCGGATATTCTCCCACACCTTGAGGTCCTCGTAAAGGGAAAATTTCTGACTCATATAGCCGATGTTCTTCTTCACTTCTTCGGGTTGGGAAGCCACATCGAAGCCTGCCACGCACGCCTTGCCGCCGGTGGGACGGCTAAGCCCCGTAAGCATGCGCATGGCGGTGGTCTTGCCTGCCCCGTTGGCTCCCAGGAAACCGAAAATCTCGCCCCGATGGACTTGGAAGGAGATGTGGTCTACGGCGGTGAAGTTACCGAAACGCTTGGTCAGCCCTTCCACTTCAATCACATTGTTTTCGTGGTTTTCCACCCGTTCGTGCTGCAAGCCCGGAGGGCAGAGGATGCCCGTAAAGCGTGTCAAGATGCGGTCGGGGGTATCGATGCCTTTTATCTCCCCTTCGTTGATGAAGGCGATGCGGTCGCATTGGCGCGCTTCGTCGATGATGGGGGTGGAAGCAATGATGGTGATGCCCTGCTCCTTCAGCCGGCGGAGCATTCCCCAGAATTCCTTGCGGGACACGGGGTCGACGCCGGTAGTGGGTTCGTCCAGGAAGAGGACATCCGGTTTATGGATAAGGGCGCAGCTGAGGGCGAGTTTCTGCTTCATGCCGCCGGACAACGCTCCGGCGCGGCGCTTGCGGAAAGGTTCTATCTGCCGGTAAATGTCGCGCACCAAATCATAATTCTCCTCGATGGCGGTGTGGAAAACGGTGGCGAAGAAATTGAGATTCTCCTCCACCGTCAAGTCCGGATAGAGGGAGAAGCGTCCGGGCATATACCCCACCCGCCTGCGGATGGCTTTGTAGTCCTTCACCACATCCAGACCGCTGACCGAGGCCGAGCCTCCGTCGGCAAGCAGCAAAGTGGTGAGGATGCGGAAAAGCGATGTCTTGCCCGCACCGTCCGGCCCGATGATGCCGAAAAGCTCACCGGGAGCCACTGACAGAGAGACGCCCCGCAGGGCTTCCACGCTGCCGTAACGCTTGGAGATATTAGTTAAAGTTACAGCCTCCATACATTCCTATTTTCAGCATCCCGTCATTCTTCACGGCAATCTTTACGGCATAGACCAGATTGGCACGCTCGTCTTTCGTCAAGATAGTTTTTGGAGTGAATTCGGACGTATCGGAAATCCAGGTAACGATGCCGGGGTATTCTTTCCGCACTTCCTTTCCATAATCCGCATAAACCTTCACTTGCTGCCCCAGCTTGATTTCGGCAAGCTGCTCGGAGGTGATGTAGGCACGGAGGTAAATCTGCTCCATATCCGCCACTTTGAAAAGAGGGGTACCGGGAGCAGCCAGCTCTCCGGCTTCGGCATATTTGGCAAGGACGGTTCCCGTCAGCGGAGAGGTGATGTGGCATTTGCGCAGCTGGTCTTCTATCTGCGCCACCTGGATGCCGACGGAGGAACTTTGCCAAGTGAGGCTGCGGTCGCTGTTGCGCAGGGTGGAGTTCTGTGCGTCGAGCTGCTTGCGGAGGACTTCAAGAAGGGACTCGGCATCATCGAGCTGCTTCTGGTTGGCGGCACCCACACGGAGCAGGTTGGACACACGGTCGCGTTCGCGCCGTGCCTGCACAATCTGTTCCTGAGTGGCGGCTACTTGTTTCAGGATATCGGGCCGCTGGCCTTCCACGGACTTGACACTGGCCTCCAACTGGAGTTTCTTCAGATAGAGTTGGACGGTATCTATAATGCCTACCTCCTGCCCGTCTTTCAGTGTCGCGCCTTCCTCGATGTCGAAACTCAGCAGTTTTCCGGACGCCTCGGCAGAAACGATGACTTCGGTAGCCTCGAACGTTCCCGTCGCATCATATTTCGGAGTACCGCCGGTGCAGGCGGCAAGGAGAAATAAAAAAGGAAATAATTTCAATGATTTCATACTATTTCAAGTTATAAATTACGGATTATAGTCACTAATTGTTCAGCGTATATTTCAGCTGCCAGATGTTCATCAGCAACTGCACCTCATGCAATGCCTTGGTCTGTCGCGCCATGCTTTCGTTGGTAATCTCCCGCAGCATATCGGTCACGGTCATTGTCCCGTTCTGCACCTTGGCCTCGGCTGCACGGCGGATATTCCCGCGCAGACGGATAATCTCGTCATCATCCGCCATCTGGCGGCGCATGGATACGACACCCGCATCCTGCTGCGTAGCCTGCAGGCGGGTGTTGAAAAGGAACACATCCCGGCCGGTCTCTATCTGTTGGCGGGTATTGTCTATCCTGCGGCGGTCGTTCTTCAGTGTATACAGACTGCCGAAATTCCAGGACATGCGCACCCCCGCCATGTAATAGGCGTTGAATTCATCTTTCAGCATATTCAACCCCGGATTGCCGTATGCCCCTTGTACAAAAAGGCCGAAACGCGGCATCAACCGGGTGTTCAAGGCTGCCTCCTGCTGGCGGAGTTGCTCTCCCTGCGCATCGTACCAACGAAGTTCGGGACGGTTGTTCATCTGCCGGTCTATGTTTTCTTCGGCAGCCGGTTTCAATAAAACCGTTTCGGAAGAGAGATCCTTGCCTGTAAAGGCAGCAAGCATGCTGAGGTATGCACGGCGGGTGGTCTCCAATTCCACACGGTGCTGCCTGGTGTTCAGTTGCTCTACGCTGACTGCATCCAGGTCGCTCGGGGTGGCGATGCCATTGGCTATATAGTCGGCTACCTGCTTGTGGGTTCTGCCCAAATCTTCTTGCAAGAGGCTGTTCTGTTTCAGCTGTTCGTCCAGCAGCAGGATGCCGAAAAAGAGCTGGTTCACCCGGTCAGTCAAGGCATACATGTCTACACGCTGTTTTTCCAGTTCCACTTCCGAGGCGGCACGCGTCAACCGTTTTCTGGAACGTATATCCCCACCATCCCAGAGGGTCTGCTGCACTTCGAGCATCACCTGGTATTGGTCTTTCGGAGCAGTCTTGATGTCAAGATTAGGGATTTCGACCGGCAGCCGGGTGATGTCGCTCTGGTACGTGGCCTTGCCGGATAGGGAGAACTGGGGCAAGTAACCTTTTCCGGCATTGGAGAGGTCGTACCCGCGTGCCTTTTCTATCAGTCCGTATTGCCTGACCAACGGATAATTGTCCTGCGCCCGGCGCTGACACTCCTCCAACGTGAGCTGGGCATGTGCCAGCATAACGGCAAGAGAAAGGGTAAAAAAGAGAATAGTCCGTTTCATATCTGTTTCTTGTTTATTCTACATGGTTTTGTTCTATACACATGCAAAGATAAAGGCATAATCCTATAACCTTACAATCCATTTGTGCGCAAAGATGTTCCAATAGTACGACATTTCGTAGGAAAAGGCAAACAATAGGGATACTTTATTATCTTTGCGGTGGAAACATACATTATCCATAAAGGGAAAGATATGGAAAAGAACAAACCGATAAGCGTCGCATTCGAGGACATCCGCAACAATCCGGATTTCGTAGAACATTCTGAGTACAGATTTATAAATGATGATTTGGGAATGGTTATCAGTTTCTTTGCCATGGGCTCTAGACTATTCCGTACCGGGCAACCTTACCGTGCCAAAGAAGGGAGGATTATACGTATCATGCAGGGCAGTGGCCGGATATCTATCAATCTTATCGAATACGAAGCCACAGCCCATGATATTATTATCATTCCCGACAACTCGCTGATAGAGATACTGGAAATCAGTCCCGACTATGAATTCCAAGTCCTCATGCCTACCGCCCATTTTCTGCCCGTGATACAGAATTCCATTCTTACGGAAGCTTACACACGAAACGGGATTCTCTTTTCATGCAACAACACGGAATGGACACGCGTCAGCCACTTTTTCTCTTTATTATGGGACATACTTCATTGTTCGCCTTACCGCCGCGAAACCGTACAGCACTTGATTGTCTCACTTCTCTATAACCTTAAGTATATCCACGAGCACACATGCAAGTCAACTCCGGCACGTCTTTCACGCCAGGAAGAGCTATTCCGCCGCTTCATCGCTTTGGTGAACCAACACAGCAAGCACGAACGCAGCGTCAACTTCTATGCCGACAAGCTATGCCTGACACCGCACTATCTGAGTTCGGTGATACGTGAAACAAGCGGGCAAACCGTGATGCAATGGATTAATCAAGCAGTTATCCTCGAAGCCAAAGTATTGCTGAAACACAGTAATCTACTGGTGTTTCAAATATCAGACGAACTGAACTTTCCCAATCCGTCGTTCTTCTCGAAGTTCTTCAAACGCATGACGGGGATGACACCGGCGGAATACCAGAAACAAACCTGACCTCAAAACAGCTGTCCTATACGGGAGCCTGACGGTCCGTCGCAAGAGTCCGCTTCCAATGCCAGCATCCCTTGTTTGGCTGCCAGTCCACCGGCATAGCCTATCAGCGTATGATTGCTGCCCACCACACGATGGCAGGGGATGAGTATGGAGAGGGCATTTGCCCCATTGGCAGCCGCCACCGCGCGTACGGCTTTCGGATTGCCCAGCTTTCGTGAAAGCTCGCCGTAGGACACTGTTTTTCCGTAAGGGATGTTCTGCAACTCCTGCCACACCGTCCGCTGGAATTCTGTTCCGACTGCAAGCAGTGGAACATCGAATATGGTCCGCTTACAGGCAAAATACTCATCCAACTGAATGATTGCCCTTGCAATCACTTCCGAAGTGCCTTCCTCATAATCGGCATGCAGCGCCTGCCGTATGCGCTTATCAACGGTTACTCTACGTTTCTCGTTCAGCATCCAGTCGCATAGGCAGAGTTTATCGCCGAAAGAGCCGAGGAGCAACTCGCCATAAGGAGATTGATAGTATTGGGTCAAAATTGTTTCCATCGAACTTAGTTTTCAGCAAAGATAGCAAATTAAATTATCATTTGTACTCCGCCCACGACTTGATAGCCAAATCATCCGGCGTCATCGTGCAGAATGCATTGATGAACGCACTTGCCAGACGGGCATTCGTTATCAACGGAATATTGAGGTCGATGGCGGCACGGCGTATCTTGTAGCCGTTATCCAACTCGCCTGCGGTGAGGTTCTTCGGAATATTGACCACCATGTCTATCTCCTTGCGGTGCAGCATGTCGAGTGCCTGCGGCTGGCGTTCGGGTTCGCTGGGCCAGTAGACGCGCGTATTCTCCACACCGTTCTCCGTAAGGAAATTGCTGGAACCACCCGTGGCAAATATCTTATACCCCTTCTTCTGAAGCATACGCGCGGCAGAAAGCATGTCCACTTTCTGCTTCGGAGTACCGGTAGAAAGCAGGATATTTTTCTCTGGAATACGATATCCCACGGAGAGCATCGCCTTGAGAATGGCGCAGGAAGTATCGCTGCCGATGCAACCCACCTCGCCCGTGCTTGCCATATCCACACCCAGTACCGGGTCGGCCTTCTGCAGACGGTTGAAGGAGAACTGGCTCGCCTTGATGCCTACATAATCCAAATCGAACAGATTCTTGTCCGGCTTCTGTACCGGAATGCCGAGCATCACCTTCGTGGCAAGTTCAATAAGGTTTATCTTCAGCACCTTGCTGACAAACGGGAACGAACGGCTGGCACGGAGGTTGCACTCAATCACCTTGATGTCGTTCTCGCGTGCCAGATACTGGATATTGAACGGACCGGAGATGTTCAGCTCACGGGCAATCTCGCGGCTGATGCGCTTGATGCGGCGCACCGTCTCCACATACAACTTTTGTGGCGGGAACTGGATAGTGGCGTCACCGGAATGCACTCCGGCAAACTCGATATGCTCGCTGATGGCATATGCGATAATCTCTCCATCTTGCGCCACAGCATCCATCTCCACCTCCTTGGCATGCTCAATGAACTGGCTCACCACTACGGGATGTTTCTTGCTGACATTCGCCGCCAGCTTCAGGAAGCGTTCCAGCTCCTCCCGGTTGGAACAGACGTTCATCGCAGCGCCGGACAATACGTAGGAAGGACGGACCAATACCGGGAAGCCCACTTTATCCACAAAGGCGTTGATGTCCTCCAGGGAGGTCAGCGCCCGCCATTCGGGTTGGTCTACACCAATGCGGTCGAGCATGGCAGAGAACTTGTCACGGTCTTCGGCATTGTCGATGCTCCTGGCGCTTGTGCCGAGAATAGGTACCTTCTGCGCATCGAGGCGCAGGGCAAGGTTATTCGGTATCTGACCACCGGTAGAGACAATCACCCCGTGGGGATTCTCCAGTTCGAGAATATCCATCACGCGCTCGAAGGTGAGCTCGTCGAAGTAAAGACGGTCGCACATGTCATAGTCCGTAGACACGGTTTCGGGGTTGTAGTTTATCATGACACTGCGGTAGCCTTCCTGGCGGATGGTGTTCAGGGCCTGCACGCCGCACCAGTCGAACTCTACGGAAGAACCGATGCGGTAGGCGCCGGAGCCCAATACGACAATGGACTTGCGGTCGCCGAGGTAACGGACATCATTTGCCGTGCCGCTATACGTCAGGTAGAGATAGTTGGTCTGTGCGGGATATTCGGCGGCAAGGGTATCTATCTGCTTCACTACGGGCAGAATGCCTGCACTCTTGCGGAAATTGCGGACGGCAAGGATGGCTTCTTCGCCGTCCATTGCTTGTTCCAAGCCGAGGGCACGGGCTATCTGGAAATCAGAGAAGCCTTGTACTTTGGCTTTACGCAATAAGTCCACGGGAATCATTGGCAACTCTCCATCAGCCATAAAAGAGTGCAGTTCCCTGCTGGTATCCATGATGTTCATCAACTTCTCCAGGAACCAACGGTCTATCTTGGTCAATTCGTGCACCTGGTCCACCGTATACCCGGCACGGAAGGCTTTGGAGATGACAAAGATACGCTTGTCCGTCGGTTCGCGCAGAGCCTTGTCCAAATCGGCAATCACCAGTTCCTTGTTCTCTACGAAGCCGTGCATGCCCTGGCCTATCATGCGAAGCCCCTTCTGGATGGCTTCCTCGAAAGTACGGCCGATAGCCATCACCTCGCCTACCGACTTCATGCTCGAACCCAGCTCTTTGTCCACCCCGTGGAACTTGCCCAAATCCCAACGCGGTATCTTGCAGACCACATAGTCCAGGGCGGGTTCGAAGAAAGCGCTTGTGGTCTTTGTCACAGAGTTGTTCAAGTCGAACAAGCCATAGCCCAAGCCGAGTTTTGCCGCTACAAATGCCAACGGATAACCCGTTGCTTTAGAGGCAAGTGCAGACGAACGGCTCAAGCGTGCATTTACCTCGATTACCCGGTAGTCCTCGCTCATCGGGTCGTAGGCATACTGCACGTTACACTCTCCCACAATGCCGATGTGACGGATAATGCGGATAGCGAGTTCACGCAATTTATGATAGTCCGTATTGCTCAACGTCTGTGACGGGGCAATAACGATGGACTCACCTGTATGGATGCCCAGGGGGTCGAAGTTCTCCATGTTGCAGACCGTGATGCAGTTGTCGAAGCGGTCGCGCACCACCTCGTATTCCACTTCCTTCCATCCCTTCAGCGATTTCTCCACCAGCACCTGCGGGGAGAAGGAGAAGGCTTTCTCCACCAGCACATTCAGCTCTTCTTCATTGTCGCAGAAGCCCGAACCCAGTCCGCCAAGCGCGTATGCGGCACGGACAATGACCGGGTATCCCAGTTCCCGGGCTGCGCGACGGGCATCGGCGGCATTCTCCACGGCTTCGCTCTTGATGGTCTTTACATCAATCTCATTCAGTTTCTGCACAAAGATTTCACGGTCCTCCGTGTCAATGATGGCCTGCACGGGAGTGCCGAGAACCGTCACGCCGTACTTCTCGAAAATCTTGTCTTTATAGAGGGAAACACCGCAGTTCAGTGCCGTCTGTCCGCCAAAAGCAAGCATGATGCCGTCTGGGCGCTCCTTCTCTATCACCTTCTCCACGAAGTAAGGAGTGACGGGCAGGAAGTAAATCTGGTCGGCAACTCCTTCCGAGGTCTGTACCGTGGCAATGTTCGGATTGATGAGAACCGTGTAGATGCCTTCCTCCTTCAATGCCTTGAGCGCCTGCGAACCGGAGTAGTCAAATTCTCCTGCCTCACCGATTTTCAGTGCACCGGAACCGAGCAGCAGGACTTTCTTTATATTGTTTTCTTTCATTTGCATATCTGTTTATTAAAAATGTAATAGTAGTAATAAAACCTTATCTTTCTCTTACCTTACACAATCAGTCACTAATTGAATGGCATTCAGTATAGGACTGAAAGGTATTCACTCTGGGACTGAATGACATTCAGTATGGGACTCATTATACCGTCTTTTACATACTGATTATCAAGAGATTACAAACACAACCATTCTTGATAAAATTCTCTTACTAAAGCAACTTCACAAAGTCATCAAAAAGAAACTCCGTATCCGTCGGCCCGCTGGCAGCTTCGGGATGAAACTGTGCGGAGAACCAGGGATTGCATTTGTGGCGGATTCCTTCATTAGAACCATCGTTCATATTGATGAAAAGCGGTTCCCAGTCTTCTGTCAGCGTGTTGTTGTCTACGGCATACCCATGATTCTGTGAGGTGATGAAGCAACGTTCCGTACCCACCATACGCACCGGTTGGTTATGGCTACGGTGACCGTATTTCAATTTGTATATCTTGGCGCCCCCAGCTTTGGAAAGCAACTGGTTTCCCATACAGATGCCGAAGATGGGCAGTTTCTCGTTCTGCATTGCCTTGCGGATATGCTGCACGGCAGCATCGCAGGTATCGGGGTCGCCAGGGCCGTTGGAGATGAACAACCCGTCGAACTCCATCCCAGTATAATCATAGTCCCAGGGAACGCGAATCACTTCCACGTCACGTTTCAGCAGGCAGCGGATGATGTTATGCTTGACGCCGCAATCCACAAGGAGCACTTTCTTCTTACCGGTTCCTTCGTTGTAACGGATAACCTCCTTGCAGCTAACTTTATCCACATAATTCACATCGGCATAAGAGGCCTCAGGCATTTCATCCGATTCATCATCAAAGGCGATACGTCCCATCATCACCCCATGCTCGCGAAGCACCTTTGTCAGTTCGCGGGTATCGATGCCCGTGATGCCCGGAATCTGTTCGCGTTTCAGCCAGTCACCGAGGCTTTCCACCGCATTCCAATGGCTATAATTTTCGCTATAATCGCTTACAATAATGGCTTCGGCATGGATATGCTCGCTCTCCATAAAAGTGGCAAGCCCATTCGGTTCGAGAGTAAAAGGCGGCACACCGTAATTGCCCACCAACGGATAGGTGAGCGTCATCAGCTGTCCGGCATACGAAGGGTCGGTCAGGCTTTCGGGATAACCCGTCATGGCTGTGTTGAAGACCACCTCTCCCGCTACCGGTTTTTCAAAACCGAACGACTTGCCGTGGAAGCGGCTCCCGTCGTCGAGGATTAGAGTTACATTTCTCATTGATTCAATTAAAATTGATAAACTTGTTCTATATAATCAATAAATGCCTTGTTCAGCAGCTTCACACCGCCCGGCGTAGGATAATCGCCGCTGAAGTACCAGTCACCCGGATGCTTGGGGCAGGCCTCATGCAGCCCCTCGAGAGGCTGGTAGACAATCTGCACTTTGGCTTTCGTCCCTTTCGGAGTAAGAAGCTCCACCATCTTGGCAGAGATTTCCTCATCAGTGAAAGGAGCATAAATCTCCTTCACGTAATTCACCATCTGTTCTTTGGGCAGGCCTACCTGCTCTTTGGACTTGCGGTAGGCGGCGGCAATTACATCGCGCATCTCACGCTCCTTCAGCAGTTCCACAGCAGCCTTGAAGGCGATGAATTCGCTCATCTTAGCCATATCGATGCCATAGTAGTCGGGATAGCGCACCTGCGGTGAAGAGCTTACAATGACTATCTTCTTCGGCTCCAGACGGTCGAGGATGCCGATGATGCTCTGCTTCAGGGTGGTTCCACGCACTATCGAGTCGTCGATGATGACCAGATTATCCACTCCCGGGACAAGGCTTCCATAAGTGATGTCGTACACATGGGCGGCAAGGTCGTTCCGGCTGTTTCCTTCGGCAATAAAGGTACGCAGCTTGATGTCCTTGATGGCTACCTTCTCGCTCCGTATGCGCCGCGACAAGATATGCTCCAGTTCGTCGTGGCTGGGACTATGCCCCAAGGCGGCAATCTGCTGCACCTTCTCCTCGTTGAGGTAGTCGTCCAATCCCTGCAACATGCCGTAGAAGGCGACTTCCGCCGTATTGGGGATGAAGGAGAAGACGGTATGGTCCACATCGTTGTCGATAGCTTTCAATATGTTGGGTACAAGTTTCTCACCCAGCAGTTTACGTTCCCGGTAAATGTCCACATCACTGCCCCGGCTGAAGTAGATGCGCTCGAAGGAACAAGGTTTCACCTCGCGCGGCTTGTTGATTTGCACGGTGCGCACCTTGCCGGCCTTGTTGATAAACATGGCTTGTCCGGGTTGCAGTTCCTTGATGGATTCGACAGGAACATTAAGGGCTGTCTGTATCACGGGACGTTCGCTGGCAAGCACCGCTATCTCGTCGTCCTGATACCAGAAGGCTGTACGGATGCCCCATGGGTCGCGTACGGCGAAAGTCTCTCCGCTGCCGGTAAGTCCGCACATCACGTATCCCCCGTCCCACTCCTTGCTCGAAGTGCGCAGCACGTTGGCAAGGTCGATGTGGTTTTCTATATAACGGGTGATGTCCATGCCTGCCAGCCCTTCCGCTTCGGCAAGGTTGAAGAGGCGCTCCACTTCGCGGTCGAGGCGATGTCCCAACTGCTCCAGCATGATGTAGGTATCGGCATATTTGCGCGGATGCTGGCCGATGGCGGTAATGCGTGCGAAGATTTCATCCACATTCGTCATGTTGAAGTTGCCGCAGAGGGCAAGATTCTTGGCACGCCAGTTGTTTCTCCGGAGGAACGGGTGCACGTACGAGATGCCGGACTTTCCGGTAGTGGAGTAACGCAGGTGTCCCATATAGACCTCCCCTGCAAAGGGCAGCACACGCTTGGCATAGTCCGCATCGTGCAGCTGTTCCTTGGTCAAGTCCTTGAAGTGGCCCTGCACCGTACCGAAAATTTCGGTAATGGCGCCCGAGCCGAGAGCACGCTCACGGAACATATATTCCTCGCCGGGACTGGCTTCCAGTTTCACGCAGGCCAGTCCGGCACCTTCCTGCCCACGGTTGTGTTGTTTCTCCATCAGGAGATAGAGCTTGTTGAGTCCGTACATCCATGTTCCGTACTTCTCTTCATAGTACTCCAGCGGTTTCAGCAGGCGTATCATGGCGACGCCGCATTCATGCTTCAGTTGTTCCATCTATTTATTTACTATTTACCATTTACAATGTACAATTTTAAGTGTACAATTTTCTTTTCCTTATTATAGCATACAATTACCATTTACATTTACCCCTCCCAAGCGCAGCCCCATTGTACATTGTACATTGTAAATGGTAAATTGTACATGTCCTCATTCTACAGTCACCGACTTCGCAAGATTCCTCGGCTGGTCCACATCCATTCCCTTGCACACGGCAATGTGATAGGCAAGTAATTGCAGAGGTACCGTAGTTATTAACGGATCAAGGCACTCCATTGTTTCGGGAAGCTCGATGCAAGTGTCGGCTATTTTACTGATGACCGTATCTCCCTTTGTCACAATGGCGATAACCCTGCCTTTACGCGCCTTTATTTCCTGGATATTGCTCAGCACCTTTTCATAAAGCCCATTCCGGGTGGCAATGACCACTACCGGCATTTCGGCATCCACCAGGGCAATGGGGCCGTGCTTCATTTCGGCGGCAGGATAGCCCTCGGCATGGATATACGAAATCTCCTTCAACTTCAAGGCGCCTTCCAAGGCTACGGGATAACTGTATCCGCGTCCCAGATAGATAAAGTTGTGTGCATAGGTGAATATCTTGGAAAGTTCCGCTATACGGTCGTTCAGTTTCAAGACCTCCTTCATCTTGTCGGGGATATGTCCCAATTCCTTGACAACTGCCAGGTACAACCCTTCGTCCATCGTCTTTTTCTCTTTGGCAAGTGTCAGGGCCAGCATGGTAAGCACCGTTACCTGCCCGGTGAAGGCTTTGGTGGATGCCACCCCTATTTCCGGTCCCACGTGGATATAGGAACCCGTGTGCGTGGCACGGGGAATGCTGGAACCGACGGCATTGCAGATGCCGTATATAAATGCCCCACGGTTTCTGGCAAGCTCCACGGCAGCCAGCGTATCGGCCGTTTCACCGCTTTGCGAGATGGCAATCACCACATCGTTGCTGTCAATCACCGGGTCGCGGTAACGGAACTCACTGGCATACTCCACCTCCACCGGAATACGGCAGAAGCTTTCAATCAAATGCTTGCCGATGAGGGCGGCATGCCATGACGTACCGCATGCCACGATGACGAAGCGTTTGGCCGCCAGCAGACGTTCCTTATAATCAATCACTGCAGAAAGAACCACGTTCGTACCCTCCACATTGATACGCCCGCGCATGCAGTCGTGAATACAGCCGGGCTGTTCGAAGATTTCCTTCAGCATGAAGTGCGGATAGCCTCCCTTCTCCAGCTGGCCGAGATTGAGCGCTACCGTCTTTACCTCGTGCGGGCATTCCACATTCTTCAGGTTAACAACCTTCAACTTCTCTCCCCGGCAGATGAGGGCAATCTCTTCGTCTTCCAGATACACCACCTTATCTGTGTATTCCACAATCGGCGTGGCATCCGAAGCCAGGAAAAACTCTCCTTCACCGATGCCCACCACCAGCGGACTGCTCTTGCGTGCAGCGATTATCCCATCCGGATTGTCCTTGTCGAGCACCGCAATGGCATACGCCCCAATCACTTCCTGCAAGGCAAGTTGCACCGCCGTCAGCAGGTCAATATGGTTTGTCACCTGAATGTATTCAATGAGCTGTACCAGCACCTCGGTATCAGTGCTGCTTTTAAATACATAACCTTTGGCTTGAAGTTTTTCTTTAAGGACGGCGTAGTTTTCAATAATGCCGTTATGGATGAGGGCGAGGCGTTCGGAAGAGGAATAATGGGGATGGGCATTGACGGAACAAGGTTCTCCATGAGTGGCCCAACGTGTATGTGCAATACCAATGCTACCGGAAATATCTTTTTGAGCAACGAAAGTTTCAAGTTCCGAAACCTTACCTTTCGCTTTGTACACGTTCAACTGTCGGTTATCACTGATTAATGCTACCCCTGCACTATCATATCCACGGTACTCCAACCGCTTCAGACCCTTGATAAGAATGGGGTAGGCTTTCCTTTGACCTATATAGCCTACTATTCCACACATAATGTATCAGTATTTGATTTTGCGCTGCAAATATACATATTCTTAAGAACATAAAGTTAATCTTTCCACTATTTATTTATCAAAAGAATAGAAAAAAGTTGTTTTTACATCAAAAAGTTAAAGAAAGTGTTATTTTAAAAGCAAAAGGCTTAATTTATAAATCCAAATCAAACCGTCTGATTTTGATTTAGGATTAAAAGAAAACAGAGGGTGTTTTCTATCAATTCATAACTTCATCTTCTATCGCAGGAATTTTGCAAGAAAGAAGGCAGGAACACATATTAGCATTTTGCAATTAATACCATACATTTGCCGAACATTTTGAAACCACAAACAATATTATACAGCAATAAAGAAAGCTTATAATCATGAAACAAGAACTTTTTAACAACAAAACAAAAGCAGAGGATTACCAGCGACAGCCCAAACAGTTGGGCTTGTATGAGGCATCCCATGAGCACGATGCCTGCGGAGTAGGCATGCTGGTCAATATCCAGGGAGGAAAATCACATGAACTGGTAGAATCGGCATTGAAGGTACTGGAAAACATGCGCCACCGTGGAGCGGAAGGGGCAGATAACAAAACCGGAGACGGTGCCGGCATCATGCTGCAGATACCGCACGAATTCATTCTGTTGCAGGGCATTCCCGTTCCCGAGAAGGGAAAATACGGCACCGGCCTGCTTTTCCTTCCCAAAGACGGAAAAGACCAGGCTGTCATCTTGAGCGTCATTATCGAAGAGATTGAAAAGGAGGGATTGACCCTGATGCATCTGCGCAACGTGCCCACTTGTCCCGAAATATTGGGAGAAGCGGCTCTTGCCAACGAACCGGACATCAAGCAAATTTTCATCACCGGATTTACGGAAAGCGAAACTGCCGACCGCAAACTCTATATAATAAGGAAAAGGATAGAGAACAGAATACGCAAGTCGGACATCCCCACCCGCGAGGATTTCTACATCGTCTCGCTCTCTACGAAGAACATCGTCTACAAGGGCATGCTCTCTTCCTTGCAGTTGCGCAACTACTTCCCCGACCTCACCAACAGCTACTTCACCAGCGGGCTGGCATTGGTGCACTCCCGTTTCAGCACCAACACTTTCCCCACCTGGGGACTGGCACAGCCTTTCCGCCTGCTGGCACACAACGGCGAAATCAATACCATCCGCGGCAACCGCGGCTGGATGGAAGCCCGTGAGAGTGTACTCTCCTCTCCCACCCTGGGAGACATCCGGGAGATACGCCCCATCGTGCAACCGGGCATGAGCGACAGTGCCTCACTGGACAATGTGCTCGAGTTTCTCATCATGTCGGGCCTGAGCCTGCCGCACGCCATGGCCATGCTCGTACCGGAATCCTTCAACGAAAAGAATCCCATCAGCGAAGATTTGAAAGCTTTCTATGAATACCACTCCATCCTGATGGAGCCGTGGGACGGACCGGCGGCACTGCTTTTCAGCGACGGGCGCTATGCAGGCGGCATGCTCGACAGAAACGGACTGCGCCCTGCACGCTACCTGATTACGCAGGGCGGCATGATGGTAGTGGCCAGCGAAGTCGGCGTGATGGATTTCGAGCCGGGAGACATCAAGGAAAAAGGACGCCTGCAACCGGGCAAGATACTGCTTATAGACACCGAGAAAGGCGAAATATATTATGACGGCGAACTGAAGAAACAACTTGCCGAAGCCAAACCATACCGCACTTGGCTGGCCGGCAACCGCATCGAGCTGGACGAACTGAAAAGCGGCCGCAAAGTCTCCCATAGCGTGGAGAACTACGACAGCATGCTGCGCATCTTCGGCTACTCCAAAGAAGACGTGGAACGGCTGATTGTCCCGATGTGTACCACCGGTGCCGAACCCATCAACTCCATGGGCAATGACACCCCGCTGGCAGTACTCTCGGACAAGCCGCAACTACTGTACAACTATTTCCGCCAGCAGTTTGCCCAAGTCACCAACCCTCCTATCGACCCGATACGCGAAGAACTGGTAATGTCGCTGACCGAGTACATCGGAGCCGTAGGCATGAACATACTGACACCCAGCGAAAACCATTGTAAGATGGTGAGGTTGAACCATCCCATCCTGAACAACGCCCAGCTGGATATTCTCTGCAACATCCGGTACAAAGGCTTCAAGACCGTGAAACTGCCCCTGCTCTTCGAAGTGGCAAAAGGGTGCCAGGGATTGCAGGAAGCATTGGCAACCCTCTGCAAGCAGGCGGAAGAATCCGTCAACGAAGGAGTGAACTACATCGTGCTTTCCGACCGCGACGTAGACGCCGCCCATGCCGCCATTCCGTCACTGCTTGCCGTGTCGGCGGTACACCACCATCTTATCTCCGTGGGCAAACGGGTGCAGACGGCACTGATTGTAGAAAGCGGCGAAATCCGCGAAGTGATGCACGCCGCACTGCTGCTGGGCTTCGGAGCCAGCGCACTGAATCCGTATATGGCTTTTGCCGTCATCGACAAACTGGTGAACGAAAAGGAAATACAGCTCGACTACGCCACTGCCGAAAAGAAATATATCAAGTCCGTCTGCAAAGGCTTGTTCAAGATTATGAGCAAGATGGGCATCAGCACCATCCGTTCTTACCGGGGCGCGAAAATTTTCGAGGCCGTAGGACTGAGCGAGGAGTTGAGCAATGCCTACTTTGGCGGACTGAGTTCACGCATCGGAGGCATACGCCTGGATGAAGTGGCACGCGACGCCATCGCCTTCCACAAGGAAGGGATGGAGGTTCTTAAAAAGAAGGGGGAAGCGGAGCTATTGCCGAACCGCGGACTGTATGCCTTCCGCAAGGATGGTGAGAAGCACGCCTGGAACCCGGAAACCATCAGCACACTGCAACTTGCCACACGCCTGGGAAGCTATAAGAAATTCAAGGAGTTCACTGCCATGGTAGACAGCAAGGAATCTCCCATCTTCCTGCGCGATTTCCTCGACTTCCGCCGCGCTCCTATCAGCATAGACCGGGTGGAACCGGTAGAGAACATCGTACAGCGCTTTGTCACCGGCGCCATGTCCTACGGCTCCATCAGCCGCGAAGCCCACGAAGCCATGGCTATTGCCATGAACAAGCTGCATGGCCGGAGCAATACGGGCGAAGGAGGCGAAGACCGGGCACGCTTCATGCCGCGCGAAGACGGCACCAGTCTGCGCAGCGCCATCAAGCAGGTGGCCTCAGGACGTTTCGGTGTCACCGCAGAATATCTGGTGAATGCGGACGAAATACAGATAAAGATTGCCCAAGGCGCCAAGCCGGGCGAAGGTGGGCAGCTGCCGGGCTTCAAAGTGGATGAAGTGATTGCCAAGACACGCCACTCCATTCCGGGCATCTCGCTGATTTCCCCCCCGCCCCACCACGACATTTACTCCATCGAAGACCTGGCACAGCTCATCTTCGACCTAAAGAACGTGAACCCACGGGCAAAAATCAGCGTGAAGCTGGTGGCAGAAAGCGGTGTGGGCACCATTGCCGCCGGTGTGGCAAAGGCAAAGGCCGATTTGATAGTCATCTCGGGTGCAGAGGGCGGTACGGGAGCCTCTCCTGCATCATCCATCCGCTATGCCGGCATCTCGCCCGAACTCGGTTTGAGCGAAACGCAACAGACACTGGTGCTGAACGGCCTGCGCGGACAAGTGATGCTGCAAGTGGACGGACAGCTCAAAACAGGCCGTGACATCATACTGATGGCAATGCTCGGAGCCGAAGAATTCGGTTTCGCCACCAGTGCCCTGATTGTACTGGGTTGCGTAATGATGCGCAAATGTCACCAGAACACCTGCCCCGTAGGGGTGGCGACACAGAACGAAGAACTGCGCAAACGCTTCCGCGGACGCAGCGAGTATCTGGTGAACTTCTTCACGTTCCTGGCGCAGGAAGTACGCGAATACCTGGCGGAAATCGGTGTGGAACGCCTGGATGACATCATTGGACGCACAGACCTTATCGTCCGCAAGCCGGATGACGGAATCAGGAAACATCAGTTGATAAGCTTCGACAAACTACTGGCACGCGTAGACAATGAAGCCGCCATCCGCCACGTCACCGACCAACAGCATGGCATCGACCATGTGAAAGATGTAGAGATGCTACATGCCGCCGCCGAAGCCGTAGAAAACCAGAAGGAAATCTCGCTGGAGTACACCATCGCCAATACCGACCGTGCCTGCGGCGCCATGCTCTCTGGTGTCATTGCCGCAAAATACGGAGAAAAAGGGCTGCCCGAACATACGCTGAACGTGAAGTTCAAAGGCTCCGCCGGGCAGAGTTTCGGGGCATTCCTTGTCCCGGGTGTCAACTTCAAGCTGGAAGGCGAGGCCAACGATTATCTGGGCAAAGGTCTGAGTGGCGGACGCATCGCAGTCCTGCCCCCGGTACGGAGCAACTTCGAGGCGGAGAAAAACACGATTGCAGGCAACACCCTGCTTTATGGCGCCACAAGCGGTGAAGTTTACATCAACGGCCGTGCAGGCGAGCGCTTTGCCGTCCGCAACTCCGGTGCCACAGCCGTAGTGGAGGGTGTAGGCGACCACTGCTGCGAGTATATGACCGGCGGGCGCGTGGTAGTACTCGGACAGACGGGACGCAACTTTGCCGCAGGCATGTCCGGCGGTGTGGCCTACGTATGGAACCGGGACGGCAACTTCGACTATTTCTGCAACATGGAAATGGTAGAACTGAGTCTCATCGAAGAGGCCTCCTACCGCAAGGAACTGCACGAGCTCATCCGCCAGCACTACCTGTACACCGGTTCCAAACTGGCACGCACCATGCTCGATGACTGGCCACGCTATGCCGACCAGTTCATCCAGGTAGTCCCTATCGAATACAAAAAAGTGCTGCAAGAGGAGCAGATGCAGAAATTGCAACAGAAGATTGCAGAAATGCAACGCGATTATTGAATCGCGAATTAATAATGAAAGAATGAAAGACTGAGGAAATTCCCCTTTCATTCTTTAATTCTTTAACTTTTTAATTTGTTCATCATGGGAGATCCAAAAGCATTCCTCAATATCCCCCGCCAAGAGGCGGGTTACCGTCCGATACACGAACGTATCACAGACTTCAGCCAAGTGGAACAGACACTGAACAGCCACGACCGCAAGCTCCAGGCCTCGCGCTGTATGGACTGCGGTGTACCCTTCTGCCACTGGGCATGTCCGCTGGGCAATAAAGACCCGGAATTCCAAGACGCGCTCTACCGGGGCAAATGGCGCGAAGCCTATCAAATACTGAACAGTACGAATGATTTTCCGGAATTTACGGGACGCATCTGCCCTGCCCTTTGCGAGAAGTCGTGCGTACTGAAACTCTCGTGCAACGAACCGGTCACTATCCGCGAGAACGAAGCCGCCATTGCCGAGGCTGCTTTTCGCGAGGGCTACATCACCCCCCTCCAGCCCGAACGCAACGGAAAGAAAGTAGCCGTCATCGGCGCCGGCCCTGCCGGATTGAGCGTTGCCGTACGGCTGAACGCCAAAGGTTACGAAGTTACCCTATTCGACAGCAAACCGATGCCGGGAGGACTGTTGCGTTACGGCATCCCCAACTTCAAACTGGACAAAGCCGTCATCGACCGCCGCATGAAAATCCTCAAGGCCGAAGGAATCTTGTTCAAGATGGGAGTCCATGTCGATGTACAGAAACTGCCTGCCGGATTTGATGCCTACGCCATTTGTACCGGTACGCCCACCGCCCGCGACCTCTCCATTCCGGGCAGGGAGCTGAAAGGCATCTACTTTGCCCTCGACATGCTGGCACAGCAGAACCATATTCTGGATGGAGATACCTTCCCGAAAGACCAACTCGTTAACGCCCGCGGCAAACGGGTACTCGTCATCGGCGGCGGCGATACCGGGTCTGACTGTATAGGCACCAGCATTCGCCAGGGAGCCGTCAGCGTAACCCAGATTGAAATTATGCCCCAACCGCCCATAGGACACAACCCGGATACTCCCTGGCCGCAATGGCCCGTCGTACTGAAAACCACCAGCAGCCACGAAGAAGGCTGTACCCGTCGATGGTCCCTCGCCTCTACCCGGTTCATCGGGAAGAATGGCAAGGTATGCGGTGTGGAAGTGGAAGAAGTGGAGTGGCTTCCGGCAACAGACGGTGGCCGTCCCACCATGAAACCTACGGGCAAGAAAGAGGTCATCGAAGCCGATATGGTGCTTCTTGCCATGGGTTTCCTCAAGCCCGAGCAACCGAAGTTTGCAGAGAACGTATTCGTGGCAGGCGATGCCGCCCACGGCGCCAGCCTCGTGGTACGTGCCTTGGCCGACGGACGACGAGTGGCAACAGAGATAGACCGTTACCTCGAACCTCTAAAAGAAAACAAGAAATGATTTTCCTTTCTTTAATTTTTAACCTTTAATTTTTAATTCTCATGTGTGGAATAGCAGGAATCTTCAACATACAGTCTCAAACTCCTAAGTTGAGAAACAAAGCGCTACGGATGGCGCAGAAAATCCGTCATCGCGGACCGGACTGGAGTGGTATCTACGTAGGCGGCTCCGCCATCCTCGCCCACGAACGCCTCTCCATTGTCGACCCGGAATCCGGTGGACAACCCTTATATTCACCCGACCGCAAACAGGTGCTTGCCGTCAATGGCGAGATTTACAACCATCGCGACATCCGTGCCCGCTATGCCGGAAAATACGCCTTCCAGACAGGTTCCGACTGCGAAGTCATCCTTGCCCTTTACAAAGACAAAGGCATCCGCTTCCTCGAAGAGCTGAACGGCATCTTCGCCTTCGCTCTCTATGATGAAGAAACGGACGATTACCTCATCGCTCGCGACCCCATCGGCGTAATCCCCCTTTATATAGGACGCGACAAGGATGGACACATCTACTTCGGCAGTGAGCTGAAAGCTCTTGAGGGTTTCTGCGACGAGTACGAGCCTTTCCTTCCCGGCCACTACTACCGTGGCCGCGAGGGCAAGATGCACCGCTGGTACACCCGCGACTGGATGGACTATGCCGCTGTGAAGGACAACTACACTCCTGCCGCCGAACGCAACGCCGCGCCGGCTTCGATAGGCCGAACAGCCTACGGCACACAAGTCACTGCCGTGCACGATGCCCTCGAAGCCGCCGTACAGCGCCAGTTGATGTCCGACGTCCCCTACGGTGTCCTGCTCAGTGGCGGACTCGATTCTTCCGTCATCTCTGCCATCGCCAAGAAATATGCCGCCAAACGCATCGAGACAGACAACAAGGCAGATGCCTGGTGGCCGCAGCTCCATTCCTTCGCCGTCGGCTTGAAGGGTGCTCCCGACTTGATTAAAGCTCGCGAAGTGGCCCGTCATATCGGTACCGTGCATCACGAGATAAACTATACCGTTCAGGAAGGCCTCGATGCTGTCCGCGACGTCATCTATTTCATTGAGACTTACGACATAACCACTGTCCGCGCCTCCACCCCCATGTATCTGCTGGCACGTGTCATCAAAAGCATGGGCATCAAGATGGTACTCAGCGGCGAAGGTGCGGACGAGGTGTTCGGCGGTTACCTTTACTTCCACAAGGCGCCCACACCGCAAGCCTTTCACGAAGAAACCGTGCGCAAGCTCTCCAAACTGCATCTGTACGACTGCCTCCGTGCCAACAAAAGCCTTGCAGCCTGGGGAGTGGAAGGACGTGTCCCCTTCCTCGACAAAGAATTCCTGGATGTTGCCATGCGCATCAATCCGGCAGTCAAGATGTGCCCCGGCAAGGAGATAGAAAAGAAAGTAGTCCGCGAAGCCTTTGCCGACATGCTCCCTCAGAGCGTTGCCTGGCGGCAGAAAGAACAGTTCTCCGACGGTGTGGGCTACAGTTGGATTGATACACTGAAAGCCGTCACCGCCGCTGCCGTCAGCGACGAACAGATGGCACGTGCAGCCGAACGCTTCCCGATACATACCCCGCAAAACAAGGAAGAATATTACTATCGCACCATCTTCGAAGAGCATTTCCCCAGTGAAAGCGCAGCCCGGAGTGTTCCCAGCGTACCCAGTGTGGCATGCTCCACCGCCGAAGCGCTGGCATGGGACGCCTCTTTCCAAGGAAAGAACGACCCCAGCGGACGAGCAGTAGCGGGGGTACACGAAGAAGCATACAAGGATTAAAAAAAGAGCTGCCGACAGATTTCCTGCCAGCAGCTCTTCTCATTTTTTATTTATCAAATCCTATCGGACTAAAACATCATTGTCTGTCCGCCAATCACACCTGCCACAGCACTCGCTACGGCAATAATAAGTTTCAAAATCACATTCCACGTTTTCTTCATAAAGATTATCCATTATCTGATTAATAATTCATAGCTACCGTTATCCCAGTGGATTCTCACCTTGGTCTCCATCCGAATCCGAGCCTCCTCCTTCCGAACCGGAGCCGCCATCTGTAGAAGTCTTCCCCTTAAGATAATCATCCAAACTCACCAAATCCAGCCTTTCTCCAGCACGGGTAGCAGCCTTCGATATCTTCAGTTCCCTATTCGCCTGAAAACAGATACGGACGCTCTCCACACTCTTGGCTGTCACGTCATCAGCCTTTTCCTCACCTTTCGATTTGGCTGCCAGTATAAAGACACCCAGCCCGGCTATATTAACCGTCTTTCCTTCCAGCAACTGCTCTTTCAGCTTTTCCACAAAGTTCTGCATCGTACTCTTGATGTCACCGATAGACAGAGAAGAGCGGTCCTGCATCTTCTGTGCAATAAACGCCAAATCCACGCTTTGCCCCAATGTCACCAACTGCGGATAATACTTCTTGGGAGAGTTTTCAACCCTGGGGTCCGACGGTCTCTCCACCGTCCTGAAAATTACACTCATACTTTTTTTCTTTAGAGATTTAAATTCGTTTTCCTATTCACACGTTTCGTTGATCAACGATGCAAAGGTGAGGATTAAAAACTATGTATCCAAAGAAAAAAGGTGCTTGGGAGTAGTTTTTCTGAGAAAAGTGATAAAGTGTTAATTATAAGATAAATCAATATCGTAAACGAGTGTTACAGAACACTCATACGCCATCTTCAGAACCTCATGTTTCTCTTTTACACGATCACTGATGGCAAGGATTTGCCAAACAACAAGATCCAACTGAACATACTTAACAGCAAGATCTTTATCATTTGTATTGACGATGAATGACTTTATTTCGGACAACAAAGAAGAATCAACAAAAGTAAAATTCTTCTTTATTATCACCATCTGGTCATCAAAGTCTTTAGTAATATGGCCCGACAAAGAAATAAAATGCTTTGCAGGTAAATTCAAAAATATGTGCATGAATGCATCACGTACATATTTCAATGATATAAGTGCATCGCCCAAACGCTGAAGAACTTCTTCTCTTGTAAATGTAGTATTCGACATATCAGATACTCATTCAATATTATTCGATGGGATCACTTTTCTTCTTCCTCCTGTATCTTCTGTAGACCTCATTGCTGCGATTTCAAGAAACATCTGCTTTTTCCAATCCTCCAATGCACCTTGATTGATTCTTTCGAGTATACTTAATCTTGTGGTACAACGTGTAATGCTTATCTCCAGGAAAATGATGATGTTCTTCTACCCAAGCTCTAAGTTCTTCACAAGAAGCAATAAACTTATTGTCATTTATTTCTGCCATAACCATGTGAATAATAAAAATGGTACCGACACCCAAGTTATATGGTTCGATACCACTTTTGTTCTTATGCAAAACTGCAAAAAGGATTTCGACTAATCTAATTTAAGATCCTGCATAACCTTCTCTACATCTTCTATAGGAACATTGAGCATGCGAGAAACATACAAAGGTGTAATCTATCCATTGATCCAGATTGACGTTCCATGCCAATGAGATACTCAATATTCTTCTTGAGATCGCCAAGTGAGTTTGCATAAAACGAAGTATCATTTGGAGAATCTATGAGCTCCCTCTTGTATTCTTCAAGAGTCTCGCTACTATCTTGTCCATACTTACCATCCCTTGCCTCATAAATAACAGATGGTTCCAATACTTCAGCGGTATGCCATGCATCAGTAGGAACAACACAACCGTAGATTCCTAATGATGGATCAAGATGAATGCGCTCTGTTTCGACACCTTCATTATCATAAAGCACTTCCACCATCTTTCCACAAAGAAGGATGACATTCTCATTGCTTTGAGGATGGCGATGGATAGGTACATTGGTTCCTGGCATCAAAGCGTTGAGCATACGCTGACCTCCATCATCGGAAGATGTACGAAGGTCAATTCGAAGACGAGGATTAACCAAAGCCTTATCAAAGAGCTCTGATATTAGTTCCTTATCTATTTGTTTCATAGTCTTTCTTCTTCAATGAAATTAGATATTCTGCATGCAAATGATAGAACTTCTTGCGGAACAACAAGTTCAAACCACCAAATACGATTATCACACCCACCAGATACACCCAATGAGCAATAGCCAAATCCGGACACAAGTACACAAACCCAAGGTTAATCAATAGCTGAATACCAGCAAAAATCAGCGATACCGAGATATGGCTCATCTTCAACTCATTCGCCATCAACTGGAACGTATGCTTACGATGTGCCTGCCCAAGGTTCTCACGCAGCAAGATACGATGACATATAGTTGTCACTCCGTCAATACCATAAATAACGAGAAAAATCAGCCAAGTAGGATCCATTGTCTGCATAACCTTCATACCAATGACAAACAACATGATGAAAGCAGCTCCTAACGAGCCAACATCACCTGCAAAACACTTCGCCTTGCCCTTCTCTCGGAAGTTGAATATGCAAAACACAAGAACAGACAAAATGCAAACCGTTAGAAGCGACTCCTCGATAAAAGGGCACGCCATATTCATCAAGAAAGCCGGAACAAGAGTCGCCAAAGTATAAGCACCAGTAATACCATTAATGCCATCCATGAAGTTGGTGATGTTCGAAGCCCCTACACAAACGATAAGAGCCGGAACAACCATCCACCACAGCTCAGCATTAACCATGCCCAACTGATGAAACATCAGCCCCATAGCCGCAAACTGAACCACCAATCTCACCGAATCCGGCAATGACCGTATATCATCAATAAACGATACCCCTGCCACCAAAGTCACCGCCAACAAAAACCAAGGATACGAGAAGCCAAAGAACATACTCCACACCCAAAGCCCCAAGAGGAATATGATACCGCCACCACGGAGCACAATTATCGAGTGCGACGAGCGCTCGTTTGGTTTATCTATGATATCAAACTTGTCAGCAACCTTAAAATATACTATCTCCAAGACTATAAGAGTCAAAAAAATGATTCCGTAAATGATAATAAATTTCATAAATTGTCGCCATGCATTTCGTATAACCTAAGTACTAACTTTGATTCTCTCATAAAAGATCTTAACAAAAACATCAATAATACAAGAGAAAATCATCTTATTTCTCAAAGTCACACAATTGCTTCATAATTAAAGATTCTAAGAATTCGATATATTGTAAAAAAAGTTTTTATAAATGATTCATAATTAATCAAGATTTGCACTTAACCAATAGTTTTCATATAAGTAAAAAACTTTAAGAATATACTAAAGATTTACAATAAATAGATCCATTAGCATGCTATACTTCAATACCATTTTTTCTCCACACCAATGCCAAAGACTCCAAAGAGGAGCAGAAAGAATCTCACGAGATGCCATCTTGAGAAAGCATAAATTCCGCACGAAGTTCGTCCAATGCCAAATTAATCGATTCTTTCGATTTGCCTTCTTATTAGAATGATATTTACCCATATTGCCGCTTTCCAACATGGTCTGCTAACAACATATCTCCAATGTCCTTATTCGGCATACATAACAAAGCGTCATTACTAACATTGAATAACGTGTTCATTAGGTACATAACACCTTACGAATCAAGTGTTTGTATAGCATTTCTATAATAAATAGGTCTTACATTCGTCGGAATGGATTTAAGCAACATATAGTAATCCATCAATTGTCTAAATCCAACACCTTCATACAGAAAATGATGATACAAATGAACGAGGAGATACACTAAATTAAAACTGTCTGACGGAGTTTGGTACCCCATTTTTCGTTTGTTTGCCTACCAATGATAAGAGTGTATCCAATCCTGTAATATAGAATCATAGTGAAAACTTTTGAAATAAGCTGGGGAAGCATGCAATTCCACACTTACATCTGGAAATAAATTTCCCTCAACATGAGCTATTGTTGCATGGCTCTTTACTCCACAGGACTGCATATACCTTAAAAGACAACCGATGTCTGAATGTCTTACCCAAACGTCAATATCACCACTTTGCCTAAAATGTGCTAATGAACCATACAATTCAGCCACGCCCTGCCCTTTAAGCACACAACTCTCAAAACCAGCTTCATCCAATTTCCTTTGGAGTTCCGCACAACGTTGATCAATAACCTCATTTCGTTGCTGTATCTGGATTGAGAATGCAAGCCATTTTTTAATGCAGCAGGCATATTTGCGAGTTGTTCCCTAGGTTACTGCCGAACACCGTTGAAGCAAATTCCGACAAGAGATTGCTTCTCAACCATTTGATACACATCCTGCCATTCTGACACCGTAGGAACACGAGAAAGTGAATTCTGACAACCTATGGAAACTCGAATAAGTTCGAAAAAGATCTTCATGCCTTCTTAAAGCATTCAACAGTTTGCTTCAAGCCTTCACGAGTATTCACTGGCATACAATCAATACCCAACGCCTGCTTAATCTTGGCATTCGAACTGACATAGTTCTCCGTGAGCTTCTGCATACGAAGCGGATTGAGTGGAAAATGCAGCCAACCTCCTATCTTTGCCACAGTATCCATTAGCCTCTTAGGAATATGCCAAATACGAGCTTTCTTTCCCAAAGTAGAGCAAATCACCTCGATCAGTTCGTTGGTAGATAACGCATCATCGTCTCCCATATTATATATACCCGAAGGTACATCCTTGGTTAATACTCCGTGGACTGCAAAGCAAACATTCTCCACAGAAGTGAATGTGCGACGGTTCTCATATGCGCCCAATGGCCAAGGTATTCCCTTACTTACCACACCATAAAGGAGATTTAAATTACCCTTATTACCTGGTCCATGAATCATACATGGTCGAAAAATATAAACCTCCTTACCATTTATTGGTCGATCGGTCCCTGGTAAGAAAGAAGACATCGATGCACGTGAAACACCTTGCTTTTCTAAAGCTTCAATAATATAGTCCTCAGCTTGAATTTTACTCTCACCATAAGGCCCCTTTGGGGTAGGAATTACATTCTCTTTTAGGATATCAGGAACACATTCTGCAGCCGCCTTTGCAGTAGAAAAAAAAATAAACTTCATAGCAGTAGGTGAAGCCTCGTACCAATCAAATATTTTCTTTGTCAATCCAGTATTCACCTTGAAATACACATCTGCAGCTGACTTGTTACGCGTATCATGAGCCTTGCCTGCCAAATGAATAATAGCATCAATCTGTGGAATCGCATTTGGCTGATCCAAGGCTTCCCAAGGAAAAGTCTTAACAATACCATTTCTCTCGGGCTGAATAATATCTAATCCGTAAATAGTATTATTCAGTGATAGATAGTTCACCAGATTTGATCCTACAAATCCGTGAACACCAGTTATAAGTAAATTCATATCTTTATTAAATCAGCCACTCACTGATATATCTATCCAACATAGATACAATCTCACATTTAAAATCATTCTCTCTTGGTACAAATCCCTCCAATTTTGGCCAGGCTTCAACCAAAGAATATGTTCCATCAATGATATAACCACCTTCGCTCAATTTCTTTACTAACTCAGTTTGGTGATTATCAGCCATCTCATTGAAGTCATGTAGGCGAGCCATTGCAATTACTTTCTTGCCGGCCTTAATACTATTAAAAATGGCACCACTACCAGCATGAGTAATTACAACAGACGAATTCTTGATGAGTTCCTTAAATTCGTTTTCCCCAGTGAATCGTACAGTTTTGAACTTATCCGTCTTGAAATCAGTATTACCAATCTGAGCAATTACTTCTTCCGTAATATTATACTTTTCAATCAACCGCTCGACTTCGACCAAACAACGGAGGAAGCCATTTGGCTGTGTACCAACAGTTACAAATATCATACTTTCTCTTATATTTTATTACACTAATGTTCCCCAATATTCCGCCTTTCCTTTGTATACTTCAACCATCTCTGGCCACTGTACAATAATCTTGTCAGCAAAGTGTTCAACAATCTTTCCTGAAATTGTCTTATTGTACACTTTGGCTCGTGTCTCTATGTAAACAAAATGCAACCCATGAAGTTTAGCAATGAAGCAAAGTGGTACCGCTATATTGCTACCAGTCGAGATAATAACCTTTGGACGGTACTTTTTCCAAATAGCATTGCATTGCTTAAATAAATCCCAATAGGCAGAAAGGTAACTAGCATGAGTCAACTTTTTATGTTTCTCCTTTGTCAGTTCCTCGCGTCTGTCGGCAAATGCCATTGCGAATTCAATTGCCTTCACGTTTTGTAGCGCAGGAATATCTTTATTAGCTCGCTTGTTGTCTGTTACGATTATAGAATCGTACTTAGAAAACAAATTGCTCAATGCCATTAATTGGGCAAAATGACCACCCTCATTACTTGCAAAGAAAACTATTTGATTCAATTTCATATATATTTTTATATCAAATATTAATAAACAAGATTCAAAATTGTTGAAGAATTCCAAGTATTAGTTGTAGAACATTGATTCAAATTAACATAGTGTTTGTTTGTTAGTTTTAATAATCGAATTATGTCCTTTTGTAACCTTTCTTCATACAGTTTCCACGGAGCATTCTGACTGTATGGGAATCGTTCGTGATTGTTCACAAATTGTTTTAAATAACAAAATGCAGCATCTATCTTTAATTTATAATTCTTGTATAAAGGAAAGTCCATTTTTTCCATGACTATGCAAAAATCAACAATCTCATGTAAATTTTCAACGGAATAGCCAAATCCTGCTGATCTACTTAACTCTGTCGGTTGCCTTCCATGAGCGTCTATTTGTGCATCTATTACTTGTTTTCCATATACTTGGTATAATTTTTCAATAAGCTTTATATTTTGTGTAATCATGGAAATTTCAACCATTGCCATGAAACTGGAAGAAGTGATGTTATTATGATTATCGTTATAAATATAATTCCACTGATCACTACAAATCAACCATCTTTGAAAGTCAGTAAACCAATCTGTTAATTTTCGCTTTTCCGTATCACCTATTCCAACAACATTATTATAAAGTAAAATACTTTCAATTATTTTTGTAAAACGAGATAATTCCGCAAGTCCATAAACTTGCCCCATATTATGATTGCTTCCTGGAAGAACGTGAGCGTACTCAAAATTAGGAAGCATCCTTGTTCTTCGAACAATAAACCAGCATTTAATTTGATCTTCAAATGCAACTTTATAAGTATGGTTATTTGTTAAGAAAAAAGCAACACTTAAACATTGTAATCGATGAGCAAGTGATTCTAAAGTAGCCCCATCAAAATCAGCATATTCCGGGTTACATTTTCCATCAATTATTTTATATCTTCCTGCTGAATCACTTCCGACTGGCCAAGAATATCTGGAAATACTACAGTAAAAATGCTTATTGGGGGCAAAAGTCTTGCGTTTTGACATTACTGAAACAGGTGACAATAAAGCTATACTGTCTGCCTCCTTAAAGAAGTCTGCTAATTGTGGATAATTATGAGAATTATTTTTCATATCATATAATACATCTAAATCATATAATGCAGGAGACGGATAAGCATTAGTAATATGTGATGCACAAGATGAAATAATTGCCCCCCAAAAACACAAATAGCAGCACAAATACATTATTTTGTATTCTTTACTCATAACCTAGACAAATACTTGATTTCGAACAAAGAAAATAGCATAAAGCTCAGAGAAAATTATAAAATATTCGAAAAAAATCTCTGTTTCCTTACTTGATATGTCTCTAATTCATGATTTAACAATTACTAGTAGATGCTGATAAATTCGAGCAAAGAAATACACCCAACACATTTTATCTTAAAAACATGAATATCGACACAAGTGATGTAAATCCCAAATTATCTTGTACAATACACATGTTTATTTTCATTCTCTTCAATCGAGATGAATTTATATTTTTTATTAAATATCATCAGCTTGTCAGGAATGCACTGTATAAGATCTGCCATTAACTTAGCTACTTGACCTTCATAATTTGAGCAGTAAGAGCAATTATAATATTTGACAGCAGTCTCTGATGGTTGCCTGTTTCTTGATTCTTGAATACAACAAGACAACTCTCTCATATCATGTGCTTCGATCGCTAGTCCATTCTTTGAAAATAGATAACTATCTTCAATATTCGATGAGGATAACTTAAAAATAATAGATGGAGTATGACACATTGCAGCATCCAAATGGATAGAACATTGATTAGAAATTAATACAGATATTCTCGATAGGAACTGGAAAGAAGTTTCTTCACGAGCGAAAGAAAAACCAACATTATTTTTTTTACACCAAGTACTCCACATCTCAATTGGCATTTGTGGGTGTGGTCTTAGAATAACCTCAACGATCGGATCATTAAATTTAAAACTCTTTAACTGTAAGCATGTTCCCTTTACAATAGTTTCATCATCAAACTGATTAATCGCAACTCCTATTACAGTTTTGCCTCCCAAATTTTGCTTCGAGATATTTATTCCGTCAAAACGAATACCGCCTGTAAGATAGATGTTGCCTGAGTTATTTTTGTGATTGTTATATTTGTTATATGAATCTTCACCATCCAATAATGAAAAATCAAATTCTAATGGAGGGAATTTATCTGTAACAGAAGCGTGTTGGACATAAAGCGTATATATTCCTCTTTTTTTTGCCTCATGCATCAATGCTCTATGAAAGTGCAGATGATCATTCGCCATAACCAATATAGAAGGCTTATAGAAATCAAGTAACTCTCCTGCAGCTTTATTACATCCATACATAACCCAAAACTTCGCAAAGAAATACCTAATAATACATCGTTTGTCAGAATTGGCATTCCTTAATTCTTTTAGAAGAGAGCCAAGATACGGAATAGCATACCAATACTGTTTCCATTTTGGATATTGCGAATGGCTAAACAAATCAATCACTTTGTTATCTCCTAACTCTTTTATTATAGGAAGAAGCGTATTTCTGTTATTAGTAGATTCTCCATATATCAAGACCGCCTTTTCTTTTTTCAAAGATGTATTATATCTCCAAGGAGACTTGACAAAATAGTAAATAAATCTTAAGATATAAATACAAATGCCCAAGAAAACAGAATCAGAGAATCTATTATCAATATCTCGATTCATATAACGTGCATTATTAATACCTACAGAGAAATATATATATCCTAAATCATTTATATCCGTTTGCATATCACTGAAATTTTTCTTCTGCTACAAGTTGTTCATAGTGCTCGATATCTCGATATTTGATAACTTTGGCAGGATTACCTCCTACAATAGCACAACGTGGTACATCCTTTACCACTACCGAACCTATTGAAACAATAGCACCATCTCCAATTGTTACATTACCAGAAATAGTAACATCTTGTGCAATCCAAACATTGTCACCAATAACTACATGTTTAGTAGTATGGGCTAATCCGTATGGAATCATGTCTCCAGTATCAAAATCATGAGATCCGAGCATAATCTTAAAATTAGTGCCAGAATGAAAATAATTACCAATCTTTATTGTCCCCCATCCTATTATACGAACTCCGTTAAAATTGACGTAATTACCAACATCCACCTTCGCATTCCTTGAAGAAAAGGATAAGGAGTTAACTCCCAACCCAATTCCCCATGAATTAATCATTCGTTTGAAGATAAATGTACAAATGTGGCTTTCAACCTTTCTTACATTTCTCCATATAAAATACAAGCATTTTCTCATAGTGATTTTATCATGTTAACATAGTCCATTTTCATTCGTTCAAAAGTAAACTTTCTTTCATATAATTGCCGAGAATTCTCTCCCATTTGTTTCCAATTATACTTTTCTGAATTAAATAGAATCTCTGCTAACTGTTCTGCATCTGGGCGAATCAAAAGGCCGTTATCATTACTTACAAGTTCAGGAATGCCTGACACATTAGTTGAAATTATGGCAAGTCCAGCTCTCATTGCTTCAATTATTGATATTGGTAATCCTTCATTTTCACTCAATAGGACAAAGATATCCGCTTGTGCTAAATGCTTATACACATCAGTATTTAGGACTGCTCCTTCAAATGAAACAATTTCACATAGATTATTTTTTTCTACGAACTCTTTGCAATAGGGCAAATCAGGACCAGCGCCTAAAATTGCTAGATGAAATTTCTTTCTTTTCTCTATTGATAGCATTCCCAGAGCTTCAATTACTTTTCTTTGTGCTTTTCTCACAGATACAGACCCTACACAGCATAAATTTATTGTGTTATCACAGCGATTCTGTTTTATATTGCTAACATCTTTTAATTCTTGACTAGTTAAATCAGTAATTCCATTAACAATTAAAAATGACTTATCTATGGTTTGCGGATATAGTCTATTTATGTTTTTCATTCCTGCCTCACAAATAAAACATAGTTTATCCGCGTTATTAATAATATATTCATAACGTTTCATCATCTTTGACCAATAACTAGAACTATCCAGTTTAGGGTAATAAAGAAGATACATTTTGAATGGGATGCAGTCATTATGAAAGAAAACAACGGTTTTGGTCTTGATATTTTTCTTTTTAAAATGCCTTATAATCCAGTATGCCTCAGGTTCTGCGTGAAGAACTACGACATCGGGATTTCTTTTATAAGACAAATAAGAATCAACAACTTGCTTAATTGTTCTAAATACATATTCAACAAGAACCACAGACAGCAAATACGAATGCTTCGCTTTTCTATCAAAATATTCTTTAATTCTATGCTTAATTCCCACTTTCGAAGACGCTACATTATTTTCACTAAGCTGTTGAAGCGTTTGATAGAAGTGTCCCCTATTAAATATTGATATATCTAATCCTTTTTCCTGGAAAAATGACCTATTCGACAAAATGCGCTTTAATGTCGCTACTGGACCAATGATTTGATACATTGAACCAGGTCTTACAACGTCAACTATTTTCATTTTTACTTAGTAATTTCTAATGGCAGGTTTAAAAAATTTCCAAATGTTCGATCCCATTCCTGTGGTTCAAAAGGAGTGAAACCACCGAAATGGAAAAAAGTCAATTCTCCAAATAAAACTTTATTGTCAACTTCATACAAATCCACGCGAATATGAGGAATTCCATGAGACAAAATCTCTGCAATTCGTTTCATTTCTTCAAATTTTTGTGGTTTCTGTGGCAGAACTTTTGCATGATTATGACCTTGTCTCAATGGCAAAGGATTGAAATCTGCATCGAAGAAATCAAACTTGACCTCCTCGTTTGGATTCTGACGTTCTGTAGCTACAAACAAAGCCTTTACTTTTCCATCAAAACAGAAGAATTTATAGTCAGGTAAATCTTTTGACTCAGAGCTTTGTTCTATGTATTCCTCTGCTATAATACGTCGAGGCACATTTTTATAAGGCCATTCACGAGTTTTTGAGTAATTATCATGTACCAATGCATAGTGTAATTTCTTAATTGCCTCAGATCTATCAAATGTAGATCTATCAAGACAAATAACAATACCACCACTATCATGTGTAGTTTTTAAGACAAATCTATTTGGTAATTTATCCCAATCAATCTCATTTACAGAATTATAAACAGCTAAAGTTTGAATAATATGTTCTTTTCCTATTAAACAAGCAACATATTCTTTAACCGCATACTTATCAACCATTATTGTATATTCTGGGCGTCTGTTGTATAGCTTAAGCCACTGGAGCTTTTCACTAAAAGTACTTGGATTCGATAAATCTAAAGACCGTCCATGTCGCAAGCTAAACAACATTCGCAGATACAACTCATCATTTTTGATTAAATGTGGATTATGGCACAAGCAGTAATAAATAATATTCCTTGGTCTCTTTAAGTACTTCTTTATTTTTTTTAAATTCATGGTCGGATATTCAATAATTCTTTAATGATTTATCAACTAACAACCTCAATCTTTCAATATGAGATTCATTTATCAGAATATCTTTAGTATGAAGCAACTTTTGTTTGGTAATTATCTTTCGACCTAAAAAACTATCAAAAAAAAGTTTTGTAAATCTATTGTACAGAGGATTGATTACACTCTGATACGGTCCCATAGTTTTATCACACCACAAGAGATATTCTGTTTTATTTCTGGTGGGATCAGATATTATGTTATTGTATTCCTGAATAATATTCTTAAATAATTTTTGTTCATCTCTTTGCAACAAAGAGATACCAATATTGTCTGCATTACATTGTTTATAAGGTATTAAATCAAATTCAACTTCTGTACCAGAAAAATTAAGTGTTACTATATAGCCAGAACTCCAACGGTCACCACTACCTATACCATCAAAACTAAAATTACCAAGACCATAAAAAATGGGTTTATTTTTATAGATTTCATATCCACTGAAACAATGCTGGTGATGATTGACAACAGCATCTGCTCCTACCTCAATAAAAAACCTATATGTTTCTATCATTCGATTGGTAGGTAGCCAAAAGTGCTCAACTCCTCCATGTACTATTACAACAGCATAATCTGATTTTTTTTTTGCTTCAATAATAGCATAATATTGATTCGTAACATTGAGAGGATTGCTACCCGCATGATTTTCGTCAGCAATACTGAATTCATGTTCGCAACAATTAATAATAGCCAATCTATTTCCATTAATAGTCTTAAATAGAGTCTTTGAAGCTTTTTCAATATTAATGCCTCCACCAACAGTGTCTAATCCATTACTATGACATGACGCAAGAGTTTGGGTTACACCTGTCTCTCCATAATCTAGAAAATGATTATTTGCTAATGTTACGCAATCAAATCCGGCCCATTTCAAAGCGCTAACACCTTTACCAGTGCATTTAAGACTAGGACCACATTTATTTATTTTCTGTGAGGGAGTTTCGACAACTGGACATTCTAAATTAACTATCGAATAGTCTGATTCACATGTAATTTCCTTAACCTCTCCAAATATCATAGAATAGTCACCCCTTTCTATTGCAATTGCAACTCTTTCTCTCGGGCAATAATCACCTGCTATTGTAACTTTCATATAATCTGTTTTTTGAATTAATATTGAGATCTGTTGACAAAGAATTGTCAAATGAATCTTTTTCCATTAAAGAAAAAATCAAGAAAATGAAACAAATCGGATAAATGAAATATACACAGGATTCTTTAAATTCACCAATTAACAAGATAAGAGAAAGCAATAAAACAATGTATTTATTATTATAGACCAGGTTTCTCTTAAATTGTTTTTTTAGAAATGAAAAAATAAGAAAATAGTTTATAATAGCAACAAAAAGCCCCATCGCAGAGTAATTCCTCATAAAACCTCCATCTGTGTATGTTGTAACACCAGTTCCTGATACTCCATATGTAATTCCAAGTCCCAATAATGTATTTCCACTTATAGGAGGAATAACATTTTCTCCAACATCTCCTGTAAAACCTGCAAAATATGTATCTTTAGCTCCTCTCTCCGATAAATCAATTATTCGCATAAAGGTTTCTGAGAAGAAATCAGAAGGCATGAAAATACTAGACAAGTAAATACTAACAAAAAATAAACCAGATAATAATAAAACAAAATTTAAAGCACGTTTTCCCTTTTGTTTGTACTTTACAAATATTACAATAGTTAATCCGACAATCGATATAAGCATCCCAGTTCTTGACACCACAGAAGATGCAACTGCTATTACTAAGAATAATATTATGTGTAGTAAAATTCTATTGTTTCGACTTTTAATTAAATAGTAAAAAGAGCTAACTTGACCAAAAGCCATCTTTATGCTACCAGCTGATGTAAATACTCCCAATCCTATATGATAACCATGCTGAGTAATCATATTTATACCACCAAAGTGATCTGTATTATAGCCGCCTTCTGGAATCAGAGCAAAAAGAAACAACGTCAATGCAGGCATAAATAAAGCAATAATGATAATAATACTTTGAATGATTACTCCCAAGTAAAGGACTGTCATTAATTCATTAAGATTCCTGAATATTACGTTTCCTGAATAGAAAAAAACAGGAAGAATTATTATCATCTGTACGTAATCCTTTAATGGCGTTGTACCATTTCCTTCTCCAAATGTTTGTAATACAAAAAAAACATAAATAAGAAGAAAGACATTCCAATAAACATATTGTTTTACCATATGTTTTGTCATTACTCCCATGCTTATTTTACAATGAAACCTCATGAAGAAAGCGCACAATAACATGATACATAAAGAAGGCAAAACTGTACCCATTGAAGTTCCAGGTATTTGGAAGCTATATAAGTAAAAAAAATACAGGAAAGTTAATATCAACGTTCTTACGATACTTTGAGTAATCATTTATTTTTCTATCTTTTTAAAGCCATTGCACAAAAGATTGACAATAAATTAATTTAAGATTACGTATGCGCACATACGTAATCGTTAAAAATTAACAAAATAAAAAATCGAACTCTTTAATCTTATCGAGCATATAGTTTAACTCTTCATTTGAAATAGACTGATGAATGGGAAGATTTAATGTATTATCTGCAGCATAATCAGCATTTGGGAAATTACCCGTAACCCCATAACCAGATACACGATGAAGAGGGTAGTAACGGTAAGTAGTATAAATACCATTCTCTCGTAAGAATTTGGCAAACTGATCTCGCTTTCCATTTTTAAGCTGAATATGGAAGAAATAATAAGAAGTCTGTATATAATCAGGAAGTACAGGTGGGAGTTCAATCCAACTAAACTGCTTTAGGTTAGCATAATAAAAATCACTGACCACCTTACGCTTCTCCATATACATTGGAATTTTCTTAAGTTGTTCAAGTGCCATTGCTGCAGTAATATCGTTCATGATGGCTCGATGACCAAAACAAGAAATATCAAACTCCCACCACTTCTGAGCTACAGAGTTTTCATAACCGCTCTTAGTCTCTAGTCCGAAATAGAGCCATCGGTCGGCCTTATGACGAAGTTCTGGTGTATTAAAGTGAAGCATGGCGCCATCACCGCATACAAGAATCTTCATAGCATCAAAAGACCACATACCCATATCTCCGAAAGTACCAATAGCCTTTCCCTTATAGAAAGAGTTCACACCTGCCGCAGCATCTTCAATAACTTTGATATTATGTTTATTGCAGAGAGCCATTATCTCATCCATCTCACAAGGAATACCTCCATAATGCAAAAGAAGAAGAGCCTTTGTCTTAGAAGTAATGACTTTTTCAATATCCTCTGCACGAGCATTTAAGGTATGTGGATCCACATCGCAAAGAACCATCTTTGCTCCATGAGCACAAACTGCATTACCCGCACCAATGAAACTGATTGTCGGTACAATAACTTCATCTCCTGGCTGAATATCCAAGAGATACATAGAAGAGAACAAACCCTCACTGCAACAATTAGTAGTTAGAACCAAGTCTTTAGATGACTTGAGGTGCTCCGCATATCTCTCTTCGAATTCTGCAACTTTCTTACCTTTACCGAGCCAGTTCGACTCAAAAATTTTCTCTAGAGCAACAAGCTCTTCCTTACCCAAAGTAGGCTGATAAACATTAACCATAATATTATTTATTAAAATTTAACCTTTTTATTTTATTTATAATGAGTTGAAGATTTCTATCTCGTGATAATATTGCAAAAAAAATATATGAAATCGCACCAACAAATAACTGAATAAATAACAACAAAACATCGTTGTCTACAATTAAACTAATAATATATACAATAGTTGCCATAAATAGAGCATTTAGTGTTGGTTTACCAACATCACATATTCGATTGTAAAGAGAATAACCATATACCCTAGCACTAATAAACATCAAAGATGCATTACCAATATATTCTATTACTAAAAAACCTATTGCAACCGCTATGACACTAATCTGTACAGTAGCAAATAGAGAACAAAGGTTTAATAAAAGAAGACCAATTTCGTAGAATAGCCCAATCTGACTCTTTCCTAATGCATAATATGCTTGTTTATCTATTGAAGTAATAACCCCAGGGATTCTTAATAAGCAAAATAGACTTAAAAACATTGCACAAGGGAGCCATTTTTCTGAAAGTACTATAAGTACAAGTGGTTTGGATATGAGAGCAACGAGTACCAAAGTAGGTATCATAATAAAAGAAGACATACCTACAGATTTTCTGGCTACAAGCAATAGCTGCTCTTTATTTTCCTGAGATCTAGACAGCACTGGTAACAATACTGAAGATAGTGATGTATTAACGACTTGTGTAACAAGACTTGAGTAACTAAGACCTCGATCAAAGTACGCAAGTTGGCTCGGATTGTAATATTTACCAATAGTAAGTGTCCTAACAGTATCACTACCCGAACTAATTAAACTAGTTCCCAAAATCTTAATACTGAATGTATAAAGTTCCTTTGCACTTTGCAGAGAAAAACCAATCCTCAGTCTAAGTTCAGGAATTAAATTCATAAAAATAACTATTGAAAGTATATTCGAAATATTAAAAGCTATCAAAGCCCAAACTCCATATCCCATGTATGCCATTGCGATACCAATAACTCCCGATAATGGTGTAGCCAAAATACTCCTAAAAAATATCGTCCTAAACATCATCTTTCGTTGAAGTAATCCTGTTTGTATAGAGTAGAATGCAAACAAGAAAAGCGACAAACCCATTACTCTAATTGGCCATAATAAATCTCCAACATTGTAATAATTACTAATTTCGGAAGCTGCAAAAAAAAGACATACATACATTATCATTGCGGCAAATAGGCTTATCAAAGTGAGTGTGGAGACATCTTTTTGCGTAAAATCCTTCTTCTGTACAACTGCTACAGCTAATCCACCTTGAACAAACAAACCTAAATAGTTAACAATGGCTGTAATAATAGCAAGACAAGCAAAGTCTTCTGGCATAAGCAGTCGTGCAAGAATGACCTGCACCAAAAGACCTACACCTTGGACAAAAACTCTTTCTCCAACTTTCCAAAGAAGAGATTTTATAACAACATTTGATTGAACCATCTATAATCAACCTATTTATCTGATAAGTTCCCTGTCAATTAAATTAATGAGATGTATTGGCGAGAATTCATTATTATAATTATAATCCGACGGAGTCTTTTCAAAAAAATCTTTTTTAATATCATTTATATTTTCATAAAAAAGAATATTTCCTGACGAATAAAACTTTGTGTGTTTTACCGCAACATTATCTGTAATAAGTAACTTATTATATATTACAGCCTCTAAGAAGCGTGATGTATAACCAACAGCGCCTGCTTGATTAATATCAAACATGAATCTACAATTGACAGATTTGTATAGCATTTCCTTATAAGGCATAAAACTATTTGAATATATAATACCGTCTCTCTTAATCTGATCCTCTGGCTTTACATGTGTTATATAGAATTCGCACTTTAATCCATATGATGTAAACAAATCATATGCCTCTATAATTTTGGGTAATCGATCTTTTGCTTTTCCCGCAAAAAAAACATCAGTAAGTGGATAGTTATCTGCTATTTTCACATTAACCTTTGATTCAATTTCATCAAAATGAACCATATGATACTTCTTTGCTTCCTCATAATCAAAAGTTAATCTAAGATCAAATTCACGATTCATATTTTCTTCTGAATATTGAGGATTACAATGGGCCACTTTAACTAAGTCTCGATGTATCTTAACAGTTTTACAATTTTTATATTTTTTTCGCAAATAGTGAATATAGTCAAAAGAATAATCTGAAGAAGCAAATACAAAACAAAGTGGCTTTTGATTAGTAAAATTATCCTTAAAATAAAGTGGGTACCATATTTTTTTAAAAGGAACACAGACTCTTCTACTAATTCGTTCATCATTATGGACATTAAATAAAAAACGCAAAATACAGGAAGACATTTGCAATGGGGCCTGAACTACTTGCACATTATCTAATGATTCTAAATCACGTGTACATATTGCATTATATTCATCAGGATTGAGAATAAAACCATTACAATTTGCATTAAAATATACATAATTATAATGTAAATTCGATTTCGATTCCATATATTAATAAATATTAACACTCGCGTAGCAAGATTTCAATGCGAGGTGACGATGTATACTAAATCCATTTTTATTAATACCATCTACATCATGGTATTTTGCCACATAAATACGATCACCATTATGATCCACATCCTCGCACCACACAAAATCGTGATACCAAAGCATCTCTCCATAAGCTACAAAGTAGGCAAAGAAAGAATAAACACAAAGGATAGCTGAAGGAAACTTGACACCTGTAGCAATAATATCCAAAGGCATAACAGCACGTGTATTCTCAAGTACATTTTTCTTGATAAGATACCATTTATTATCCATTCTGCGACGAATGAATTCTTCGGACATATACCAATCCTGATTATAGAAACAAGGTTCAGAAGCCTCAGGATCTACTCCAAAAAAATTACGAATATCCAAGATATCCAGAGCATCCGTTCCATACACAAGAATACAATCTGAAGCATTATTTCGTAGAGTTTCTTCATCATAGTTCACTTCTGGAGCTTCTACCTCCAAAATCTGCTCCTTACTCATATGGACTAAAAGCATATTTGCCTGCTTAGGACCAAGAAAATTGGTGCCCATTATCTTTTCCGCAACAGATACAGGTGTATTATTTATCATATTAAATCTTAATCTTTATTGTTACTTTCTTTATTTGTTCAGGAACATCGACACACAACTATGGCATATGAGCATCCTGCGGAAAGGAAATAACCACATCCCACGATACAGTTACAAATATCGTCGTTTGCATACTTATAGAATGCAATATCGTTATCTGATGAATATGGAATCTTCAATTCAACCTTTTCTAATGGAACACAGGAGATTCTTTCCTTCCCGATTATAAGATAATGTATATCAATATACTTAACATGTGCCTCGAAATCATTCTCATTCACATCATTTGTGGTATACTCGCAAACTATTGCCTTAACATTTTCATTTAGTTGATACACATCATTGGGAACATTATTATCCAATGTCTGAAGGTAACGAAGAGTGTAATTGCAATATCCTCAGAGAGACCTACGTAAAATTTTATATTGTCAATCTTATCGAAGACCATAATTTATTGATTGAGTAATGATTCCTTCCACTTCTGATATTCTACTACTTCATCTGCATTGGCGAGGTGCCCAAGAGCTGAATAACGCTCAATACGCTCAAATTCTGCCGAGAGACGTTCAAAGCGAATTCCCCATCCAGAATCAACAAACCAGTTAAGGTTACGTACAGGTGCATTATAAAGAATGATACCACTCTTTGTATCCAGCACCTCACGTAGGAAAGTCAAATATGCTCTATATTGATGCTCATGTGAAGCCACAAGAGCCAATTTCTTCCAACCATTCGCCATAGCCATCTTCACAACTTCGACAGCTTGCTGACGGGTGTGTTGCGATACACCTTCGTGTATCAAATCCCCCTCAGGCACACCACCTTCAAGGATAAACGGCTTTACCTCCTCAAAAGGAAAGCTACCATAATCACGGTCAATGATATTTCCACTGAAGACAATTTTCTTTGCCATTCCTCTCTTGTAAAGATCTACAGCTTTACTGAAACGAAAGAAGCCATCACCTTCAAGCAGAATGACTGCATCTGAAGGAGTCAAGCAATCGTTATCCACAATTGCAAGAATCTTTTCTCTGTCTGTAATCATATTATATTGTTTTGCGGTTCCATGCTCTGGAGAATTCAAAGGACTTCAGAGCATGGAAATAACATTAAAGATCTTCCCAGAAGATTGGGTCTCCAGCAGGAATGTCCTTATTTACAGACTTGCCTATAATGGTCTGTTTATACTTAGGTTGAATACCAAGTGCAGGACGAAGAACTGTAATATCCTCCTCTGTGAGAACCTGACCTGCCTTGATTGTTCGAGCTGCATAAAGACAACGACGCTGAACAAAAACGGTCTCGCCTTCCTCCTTCTGAACCTCCTTTACGGTAGAACCCATGGCACGCTCTACCTCACGGATAGAATCAACCATGAACTTAAATTCCTGAGGCTCCATAGAGTGTGGATGATCAGGACCCTTATCGGTCTTATCAAGAGTAAAATGTTTCTCAATGACACGTCCACCGATAACAGTAGAAGCAAGAGCTACCACATGTCCAGGTGCGTGATCTGAGTAGCCAGTAAGGCAGTCGAATGCAGACTGATAGGTTTTGAGTACATTTACGTTTGCACTATCAAGCTTTGAAGGATAGTTGGTTATGCACTGCATAAGTACGAAATCCTTATTGCCAGTCTTCTGGATAGTACGAACTGCCTCATCAATTTCCGACATAGTTGCATCACCGGTAGCTAACATAACGGGGATGTTCTTACGTGCAATATAGTCGAGCTGCTCCAACCAAGTAATCTCACCCGAACCAATCTTGATGAATGGAACGTTGAGGTCAACACAAAGATCAACAGCTTCCTTGAAGTAAGGAGAAGTAGAGAAGTGGATGCCTACCTTTGCGCAGTAGCCGGCAATTTCTTTGTGCCAGGCTACAGGGAACTCTGCATCCTTAAACACTTCTGATACAGTACGTCCCCATGAACCATGAACACCATGGAGCTGCATCTTTGAGAAACCACCCTCGGATACAATTCGAGGAGTATCGAAAGTCTGGAACTTGGCGCAATCAGCACCAGCAGCTTTGGCTGCATCAATAAGTTTTTTTGCCTTCTCGATAGAACCATCGAAATTCGCGCCAATTTCTGCTATAAAATAGGTAGGATGATTTTCACCTACCCACTTATCACCAATCTTAAATTCTTTATTGAAAAATCCCATTGTCTTGTTTTATTATTTTGTTGCGATATATTCTGCAATAGTTTTCTTAAGAATCTCAGCCTGCTGGCGTGCCTCATCAAGATCCCAGTAATTTGTCTTGAGCTGGATGAGACGCTTCTGGAGGTACTCTGCATTAGGGCAAAGGTTTACATCGAACTTTTGCCATACACCCTCCTGAGGTTGAAGAATATTCTGGTATGCAGGCTCGTTGTATGAGAGTTTCCATGCTGCGTAGTAACCATCGCCGCCATTCTTCTGGAAGAGATCACGGAAACGATACCAATCAACCTCAGGTTTATCGGTATCAAGAACCAAGCAATATGCCCAATACGAATTCTTATATTCCTCAGGCTCAGCCTGACGCTTCAAAAGTGTTTGACCCTTGATAACCTCATCAAAGATCTTGGCAACCTCAATACGATTTTGTACAAGTTCCTCAGCACGCTCAATCTGACCACAAGCAACTGCGGCCTGGAGTTCAGACATACGGTAGTTGTAACCAAATGAGATATGACGACTGTAGCTCGGATCCTGGATATCGTTACGGGTAATCTTACCTTGCTTTGCAGAAACTCCAGCATAACCGAGGCAGTTCAAGCGACGGATCTTGTCGGCAAGCTCCTCACTATTGGTGATAAGCATACCACCCTCTCCGGTAGTAAGATGCTTTGATGCCTGAAAAGAGTAGCTTGAAATATCTCCAAACTGACCAACGAGCTTACCCTTATAAGTTCCAAGGAAACATTCTGCGTTATCCTCGATGAGTGCGAGATTGTGCTCCTTGCAAATTGCGCAAATCTTATCATAGTCAGGAGCAAGACCGAAAAGCGATACGGTAATAATAGCCTTGGTCTTAGATGTGATGCACTTCTCAATACTCTCAGGTGATATTTCGAAAGTATCAAGATCACTATCTGCAAATACTGGAATAGCACCACAAAGAACTACAGGAATAGAGGTTGAAGACATAGTGAGAGCTGGAACAATCACCTCATCTCCTGGCTGAATTCCTACTGCCATAAGAGCAACATGGAGAGTTGCAGTACCATTACAATGGCCAATAGCAAACTTGGCATCAAACATCTCTGCAAATTCCTTCTCAAGCTTATTGTTATAGATAGAATTCTTAGATGTCGCAAATTCGTTATCGATCACATCAAGCACATACTTCTTTTCAAGATCTGTAAATCGTTTCATAATTACTTTTTATTTTTTTGTGTACATTGCACTTCTTTCAACCTCAGAATTTATTTTGGCGATTTCTGAATTGCTTTCAAGTATCTCGAGAATCTCATCCATAAGAAGAATACCCTCATTCTCAGGTTTGCGATGAGCGTAAACTGCTTTTACCATCTGGAAATCTACCTCTTGATCTATTGTCCAACGAAGATGGGACAGATTCTTTTCGGAAGAGACATTGCCAATCTTGAACTTTTTAGGATTGTGATAGATATACTGTGTTACATGCTCTCGTTCGAAAGAATCATGTGTGGTCTTCTCTGACTCCTCAAGCGCCTTGAAAGTGAATGCCTCACAATCGAGACCTTCTGGGAATGAAGGTGGGAAGTTATTGGTAACGTGATCATAACCCTCACCGATGAGTTTGTTCACAACTTGATCAATAACAGAAGGCTCCTTGAAAGGGTCGTCTGCAGTGATTCGGACAACAATATCGGACGGGAATGCTACTGAAGCAGAATAGTAACGGTTGAGAACGTCATTCTCGCTTCCTCGAAAACAAGCGATATTGTTTTCCTTACACCAAGTTTCTATCTGGTCATCTTTTTTATTAACGGTTGTGGCAATCACAATCTGGTCAATAGTCTTTGCGAATGTGAGACGGTTGACAACATGCCAAATCAAAGGTTTACCATTAATATCGGCGAACACTTTATTGGGAAATCGAGTCGAACCACAACGCGCTTGTATAATTGCGTTTACTTTCATAACTCAAAGATTATTCTGATCTTATTTCTTTTGCTTTTGCACGTGGTTGAAGCCCCAGGTCTTCACGGATAAAAGTTAATTTATGAAGCAATACCTTCATCTCCTCTACATTTAAACGGCGAGTGTTATGTGAGTGATACTCCTCCATCTTTTCTACATCTGGATTTCCTCCTTCTACCTTATCATAATTGAGATCACGACCATCACAAGGAATACGGAAATACTCACCACAATCAATAGCCCGAGCCATTTCTTCTCTAGTTACTAGAGTTTCGTAAACCTTCTCTCCATGACGTGTACCAATTACCTTTACTGGTGTTTCGAGATATTTCGGATCAATTTCTGCATATGTCTCTTTTAGGGCTTGAGCAAGTACTTCTAGGGTACAAGCAGGGGCCTTCTGAACAAAGAGGTCTCCATTGTGACCATGCTCAAAAGCAAACATAACAAGATCAACAGCATCGTTAAGGGTCATCATATAACGAGTCATATTTGAATCTGTGATAGTAATAGGTTTACCCTCAGTCATCTGTTCTACCCACAAAGGAATTACAGAACCTCGACTTGCCATCACGTTACCATAACGAGTGCAACAGATAGTAGTCTGAGCGTTTTCTCCTAACTGACGTCCTTTTGCTGTTGCAACTTTTTCCATCATAGATTTAGAAATGCCCATGGCATTAATAGGATATGCGGCTTTATCGGTTGAGAGAACAACTATATTCTTTACACCATGACGAATTGCGGATTCAAGGACATTATTAGTACCTATCACATTGGTTTCAACTGCCTGCATTGGAAAGAACTCACAAGAAGGAACTTGCTTGAGAGCAGCTGCTGAGAAAATATAGTCAACACCACCACGCATAGCTATGTCAATACTATCACGGTCACGTACATCTCCAATATAGAACTTAACTTTATTTGCCACCTCAGGTGCATACATATCCTGAAGATGATGACGCATATCATCCTGCTTCTTCTCGTCACGAGAAAAAATACGAATTTCCTTAATGTCTGAATCCAGGAAACGCTTAAGTACCATGTTACCAAAAGAACCAGTACCACCTGTAATTAACAGGGTTTTGCCATTGAAAATACTCATATGCTTAATTATTAGATTACGCATTTATAAATCATCACTTATACAACTCAATGTTATCATAAACAAAAGGACTATCAAATTCAGCTAAACATTTGTAAAGTTTGTCTTTATCTGATAGAAGAACCTTTTCAGTAGGAATTTGCCAATCAATACCAAGAGAGTCATCTATAATGGAGATTCCACCATTTGCCTAAGGAGCATAAAAGTTATCACACTTATACTAGAAAATTACAGTTTCTGAGAGTACTGCGAATCCGTGTGCAAATCCTCTAGGAACAAAAAACTGACGATGATTGTCTTCTGAAAATTCAACGGCCACATGTTGACCGTAAGTAGGAGATCCTGTTCGAATATCTACAGCTACATCCAAAACAGCACCCTTTACACATCGCACAAGCTTGCTCTGAGTAAACGGAGGACGCTGAAAATGCAGCCCTCTCATCACTCCATAAGAGAAGACATTCTTTCGTTGTCTTGAACGAATTGAATAGATTTACCTAACAGTGGAATTGCTACTATTTCGTCAAATTCTTTTTGAGAGAAACTCTCATAGAAATACCCTCTGGCATCCTTAAATACCTTTGGCTCTAAAATTACAACACCTTGTATTGTGGTTTTAATTATATCCATTATAATTCTGCTTTTATTATGCTAAGTCTTACTATGTCCTCATACTTTCCTTCTGCATTCTGAGCTTCGTCCTTTAGAATTGCTTCAGGAGAGAATCCTGCATTTTTTAAAAGTTCAACTTCATCAGGAAACTTATAGAACACATATGAGTATACTTTATGCATTCCATACTCGTTAAATGCCTTGTCAACAAGCATGTGGATTGCTAAACTTTGACTATCCGATGACCATTCTGTATCAGTACTTGTAAAAATACAAAGTTCACAACGCTTATTGACATAGTCCATATCTTTTAAATATACAGTTGCTATTGGATAAGCTACCATGGGGAAATCCTCGTCTAGACGTTCTACCATGAACTGTATATATTTGCCTGTTTGTACGTAGTTTTTAAAAAACTCACGGTTCGAGTCTTCTGTGATAGTTGAACGAGTTAAGCAATGGTTTATGACATTTTTGTCATTTCTCCACTTTACAAGATGTCTTCCATCTTCCAAAGTAATAGGCCTTAAGTAAATTTTCATATTCTCTTAGCTTCAATATTCAACAAAATAAGAGTTGTTATGTTAATACTCAATTTAGAACATATCCTTTTTATAAAGCACCAGAATGAGTGCCTCACAAAAAATTGCTATTAAATTCGATAAATTTTTAACTATTGGCATACAGCTATTTTGCGGTGCCAGACTCAAAAAATCTCTGCAACCGTTAAAAATTCCGGTAAAAAATTTGCCAAGATAATCCCATGTGGACCTGCCTTGAAGCTTCACCGTACTGATTATGCTATGGTATACGGTAGCAATCTCAGCCCCTCGTCGCTGCCGAAGTGCAAGGAGTTCTTACGTTTGGTCGTAAAGGGACGAACAGCACGTTCTGCAAGATTGTTAGATAGCAGATAACGGCCGTCCTTGATATTAGTGAAAGCCTCCTTCCAAAACTTGTGAAGAGAATTAAGGGCCTCACGCATATATATAACAACTTTTCTGCTCCTCCTCACTTTTCAATTCCTACAAAAGGTTTGCCCGCAGATTTATCACCACCTCCATGGTCGGCAAACCCTGCCGTCGTCGGGTACGTTCCCATCAGTGATCATCTCCCTGTCGTACTCCCTTTCAAAATGGAAGAGCCAGTTGATATTGCCAAGGAATACATCTGTCCTCTTGTCGCCACCCTCCATCCAGGCCTTCACGAACTTAGCCCGTACGTGTGCCAGACAGACCTGATGGTCCGTATCCTTATACCTATCCGTTTTCAACTCATTACCGATGAAGACATAGGCGTTAATACCCCTAACGCGGCTTGCTACCCTTCTCCACATACAGAACCAGCTCGAACTGTTCCTCCACAAGGCAGATGTCCAGACGGAAGCTCTTCACCACCTTGCGGTCAAGAATAAGCCCGGGACCTTGGAGAGGTCAGACAAGTGCCGGACAGAAGTTCCGTTAAAGCCTATCGTACTATAGGTTGCCGGACGATTGGAGTTGTTCCTTCAGCTTTGTATTCTCACGTTCCAGGGATTTACGCGATTCGCGTTCTTCCTCAAGAAGGGATTGCAGCTCATTTAATTTTTCAAACATCCGGTTGGAACGGGATAACTCTTTAGTCAGATCCTCCAGAACCAGTTGCATCGCGCGGTTATCCAACTCTACGTTCTCCAAACGGTCGAACAGGTATTCCACATATCGGTTCTTCATCTCATCGGACATATCTTCACAGCGGTTAAAAGCACGACGCGAGAAAGTCTCCCACGACAGAAGCTCGCGTTTCTGAACTATAAACTGTCGTCATCCATCCGTATCCATATCTTGCTTTTTGTGATATAAATATACAAAAAAACTTGATATAACCATATAAATACGGAACATAATCATCTATCTTTAACGATTTAATCACGGGATTCTCTAACAGGAGGACCACGTCCTTCCAGTCTATCCGATAGGCGACCGCGTTACCTTCGTCATCTTTGATTATACGCATAAACTGATAGCCCGAAACAAACTTCTTCTCGAAAAGACTATAGGAACGGTTATCATAAGCGAACAGGCGAACGATACGCCGGTCTTTAGACATCACGATATAAATGTCACCGTCTGAGGGTTCACGGTGCAACTGTTCACGAATGACGAACAGAACACGGGGATGCTTACAACGCATGTCAGTAAAGCCACACAGGTAATAGAAGCAGTTCATATCGGTCACACTCAACATAGGATCTCCAGTTTTTGGATCAGACGGTACAGACCAGGATAATCCAGATCTTTTTGGAGAATATACAGACCATTGCTCAAGGTTAGATTCAAGCATATACGCACGGGAAGCACACTCGGACCTTTGCACGGATTCCGGTGCTTGTTCCCTACATGCGAGGAAAGACTGTCTTTCTTGACTAGGGTTTCCACTAAAGGAGAAGACGGAACGGAATCCGAGGGGGGAACCGTGGGAACACCATCCACCTGAACTTCTACTATTTTTCTGCGAGTATCCTTGTACCATTTATGAAAAAGGTTGTAAGGAACGTTATTCATTGAACAGAATGCCTGAAAAGCCCCCCATGAGGGACGGCCTCCGTTTGGTACTGAAAATAAAACCTTTCAAGATCTTCACTACTATACATAATTGTTGGATTTAATTGCCAACAAAAATAGAATTTGGGAGCCCTAATTTGAGGGCTTACTAACGTAGATTTCGTTATGGGATCTGCTTAGCAACTTTGTGCTGGCAAATCCTAACAGTTTTTAATTTTTCCATAATTTAAACTTTTAAGAATTTATAATTATTATCTTAAATATTCCTCTTGCGAGGTTTTCTTTTGTATACTTATTTATCACAAATCCGATAGTACTTTGCATACCACTCAGCGAAAACCCTAAGACCGTCACGAAGCGAGGTCGATGGCTTAAACCCAAAATCCTCCTCTAGTGGAGTAGTATCTGCAAATGTCACAGGTACATCACCTGCCTGCATGGGTACCAATTCTTTATGTGCTTCGAAATCATAATCCGCAAGTAGCACACCCGCGCGAATCAACTCCTCCTGAAGAATAGTCACAAAATCCAAAAGATTCTCTGGATTATTGTTACCGATGTTATATATTTTGTATGGAGGGATTGGCAGTCCGTCCTCACCACCCTGCTTTTTAGGAGCATGTTGCATTACACGAACTACACCCTCCACAATATCATCCACATACGTAAAGTCACGCTTGCAGTTTCCGTAGTTGAATATCTGAATCGTCTTGCCTTCACGCAACTTATTTGTAAAGCTAAAGTATGCCATATCAGGACGCCCTGCGGGACCATAGACCGTAAAAAATCGCAAACCCGTACTTGGAATGTTATACAGTTTTGAATAAGCATGCGCCATCAGTTCATTACTCTTCTTCGTAGCTGCATAGAGCGACACAGGATTATCCACCTTATCATCGGTAGAATACGGTACTTTCTTGTTCGAGCCATAAACCGAACTCGAAGAAGCGTATACCAGATGCTCCACTTCATGATGACGGCATGCCTCAAGAATATTGTAAAAACCAATGAGATTACTCTCAATATAGGCATCGGGATTGGTGACACTATAACGCACACCTGCCTGAGCCGCGAGATTTACAACAACGGATATCTTGTTCTCCGTAAAAATATTCTCTAATGATGTTCTATCAGCAATCGAAGTCTGATAGAACTGCCAGTCGCAACCTAAAGCCTCAATCTCTTTTAGGCGTTCATACTTAATATTCACATCGTAATAATCGGTAATGCTATCAATGCCGATTACTTTGATGTTATTTATATCCTTAAAAAGGCGCTTCACAAGATTAGAACCTATAAAACCGGCAGCACCTGTCACGAGGACTGTTTTGCCCTCCAAATTTACATTATATGTTACCATAGATTAATCGCGCTTAAAAATGTCGCGAGTATATACTTTCCCTACCACATCATCGAGGCAAGAGTCATAACGGTTGGCAATGATAGCTTTCGATTTTTGTTTGAACTCATCGAGGTTGTTGACTACCTGACTGCCGAAGAAACTGGTGCCGTTCTCAAGAGTAGGCTCGTAAACAATCACCTCTGCACCTTTTGCCTTGATACGTTTCATGATGCCCTGAATCGCAGATTGACGAAAATTATCTGAATTTGACTTCATAGTTAGGCGATAAACACCTACTACACACTCATGCTCTTTGTTCGCATCCCATACGGCATTCTCATTGTAGTAGCCAGCCTTGCGAAGAACAGCATCTGCTATATAATCCTTACGAGTGCGATTTGACTCTACAATCGCTGTCATCATATTTTGGGGTACACTCTCATAATTTGCAAGGAGTTGCTTAGTATCTTTTGGTAAACAGTAACCACCATAACCAAATGATGGGTTATTGTAGTGAGTGCCAATACGAGGATCGAGACCAATTCCCTGAATGATGGCAGCTGAATCCAAACCTTTTACTTCAGCATAGGTATCAAGCTCATTGAAGTAACTTACACGAAGGGCAAGATAAGTATTGGCAAAGAGTTTGACTGCTTCGGCTTCTTTCAGTCCCATAAAGAGAGTATCAATGTTTTCTTTAATGGCACCTTCCTGAAGAAGCTTAGCGAATATCTCAGCAGACTCTTTCATGTGATTACCTTGAATCTTGCGGATTGCTTCGTTCTCCTCCTCCCATTCAACAGACATCATCTTTGGATAACCCACGATAATACGTGAAGGATAGAGATTGTCTTCAAGGGCTTTCGATTCACGAAGGAACTCAGGAGAAAACAAAAGGCGGAACTTACGACGTTTTCCATCTGGCAATGGTACCATCTGAGCAAACTTCTGAGCATACTTCACATAGAGGGAACGACAGTAACCAACTGGAATGGTTGACTTGATAACCATTGTTGCTTCAGGATTCACTGATAGTACAAGGTCAATAACGTCTTCTATATGATGTGTATCGAAGAAGTTCTTAGCCGGATCGTAGTTTGTAGGAGCTGCAATAACCACAAAGTCTGCATCCTTATAAGCAGATGCCCCATCAAGAGTTGCAGTGAGGTTCAGTTCCTTCTCCGCAAAATACTTCTCTATATATTCATCCTGAATTGGAGATATACGATTGTTAATCTTTTCCACCTTTTCAGGTATTACATCAACGGCTGTCACCTTGTGATGCTGTGACAACAAAGTAGCAATGCTCAAACCTACATAACCGGTACCAGCAACTGCTATTTGCAAATCTTCAAAGTTTCTCATATTTCTGTCTTTCTTCAACCTTATGCTTTCACTCCTCCAGTTCTTCCCACGGATAAGGATTATCCACCACATTCCAAAACTCGTTAACCGCTTCTTGTTGTTCTGCCGTGAGCGATGCGAAATTCCAAGAAGCAATGATAGAACGGCCCTCGTCGGCCAAAGGCTCATCGAAAACCTCTCCATAACAAGCCGTAAGCAAACGGAGTTTCAACAAAGAGGAAGGAAGGGAATCAAGGGTATCCCAGCAACGCCTCAATACCTCCTGCACATGCTGTTGTTTTTCACCATGGTCAATGAACGAGGCACTATACCCCTTCAAGAGCGCAAGACATACATTTGCCTGCTCTTCCACCGTGGTGCCCCAAGTGCCGGAATTATACAAAGTTGTGGTTAAGCGGTAGACTTCACTGTTACGACGGGACAAGTCATCACTATAAATAGGACTGCCGTCCATACCCAAATACATCAGATCGTGCGCGGCACGCTGAAGGAGGAGTGCTTCTTCTAAAAGAGACATGCTATTTTGATTTATGATTTCAGAGTTATGATTTATCTATCACCAATGACTAATCATTGATTATCGACGATTATTTAATTACTTCGATGAGGTCTGGATGGATGGTCGCCATGGCAACGGCGATGATACCTTGTATAGCAATCACTACACGACGATCACGGGCACCTTTTACCTTTAGAAAAACACCTTCTTGACCCTCGAAGTCGCCACCGGTGATACGGACTTTCGTACCTTTGGAAAGATTCAGTTCTTCGGGTTGGAAATAGAGAAGATGGTCATTGTAGGTACCGGCGACGGCTATGAAACGCTGCATATCATGGTCGGGAATGATTATTTTCTGACCGCTACGGGTATCAGTAATATATTGCAAATAAGTAATTTGAGACTTAAATCGCTGCACTTCGGAAGGACGTGCGTGGACAAAAACCAGGTTACGGATGACGGGAACCAAAGCACGGACTTTCCTGCCCCTACGGATACTTATCTTATATTGCATGGGAATGAAACAGCCAAGATTTGCCTTTTCGAGAAGATGCATAGCTTCAAGCTCCCTGCGGTATGTAGCACGCATGGCAAACCAAACTTCGGTCTCTTTATCCATTTCTATTCTTGTTAATTTTACTTAGAAAAAGGTATTCCTTGGGGGCTTTGAACTACTATTACATAACTGTAGTTCAATCACTTGCGAGCATTTTATGGGAAGTTTGACAAGCACTATGCCCTTCTTGTCAACAGATTCTCTGTGGTTGTTCATTACCTTTTGGTAAGAGACTATAAACGAACGTATTAGAAACAAAAAAGCGTTTTTTAATCGTACGTTTAATGAACGCAAAGATAGAGACGTTTTTTGTAATGGCAAAATGTTTGATAGAAAAATGTTCCTAATAATAAATAATGATAAGTATATTACATTGAATTTCAGTAGTATATGCAATATATGTAATCAGTTAAAATCTTCTTATTTTTAGCTCTTTGAGTATGTCTTGTATAAGTTCGAAATAGGTGTTTTTTAAACGTACGTTTTTTAAACAGCATATCATCTTATATATCAACCATTTACAACTCACCCTTCACATTTCCCACCAAAATTCCCTTATTTCTCCCTCACTTTTTATACTTTCGCATTTTTTAACCAGAATAAAAAACAGTTAAACGAACGAAGAATTACACAAATGAAAGAACTCAAAAAAAGAAGCATCTCAACAGTAACGAACAGAGAAGCATGTCGTATCAATCTGATACACAGAAACTAAAAGTAACAAAAGTAAAAGAACACAGTTCCATAGTGGATGAAAAGCTATTGTCAGAACGGGTTTACTACGGAGACCAGACCCATGTTTATGTAGGTTACTTAAGAGCCTTTAAATCAGGCTATTTTGAAGGCACAAAAATTAGAAAAATAACGGATATAGCCAAACTGCTCGTAGCATCCGAAAACTTCACAAAGAGAGCCAGAGGAGAGCAAAAGCCTTTGACTTACAGTACGATAATTACCGAATTGGAGAAGGTATGGGCCATCATAAAACGAGAAGACACCACACTGATTGACCCATACGGATATGATGTAAGGATAAATCACTGATAGTTCAGTACCTGGAAAGGCAGTAATTTTGCCGCCGTCAGCAACCGGACAGAAGGGCTACACCTTTCTTGTCGGATGGTGTAGCCTCAACAAGGCAAGGGCGTAGCCATCCGTACTGAAAGGAGTAGCCCTTTTTCATTGCTGATTATCATACATTTACTAACCCTAAAAACATAAAAAATGGGAAAAGAAAAAACTGAATTTGAGGAGAAATTTGTATCCAAAACAGAAAAAACAAAAAAGCTATGGGAAAAACGGATTACGGAAAACACGACATTGAGCATGGAGTCTGTACAATGGATGGCACAACGCATAAATTCCCTATTGGAATACATGCGATACGGATATGCATTGATAGCCTACCGAAAGCAGGACGGCAGCTTCTACATGGGAAGAGGAACCCTTGTTTCCTACGAAAGCGACTTCAAAAAGAAACATGACATGACAAGCATTAAAGCTCACGTAGCCTATTGGGACGCGGAACAACAAGGCTGGCGGACTTTTCTGATTGAGAACTTTATGGAATGGAGACCGATAGTAAACTAACAAAAAAACACCAATATCAAAAGCTATGGAGGCTTATTTACTACATGATGCCAATGCCGGCAGCAACCTAAAATTAATGATTATGATACAAGAAGAAGGTATGAAAGGATATGGCATTTACTGGACAGTGCTCGAATTCCTCAGATTGCAGAATGAATATAAAGCCAGCCTGAAAGTGATTCCCATACTGGCACAAAAAGCAAGGGTGACAACCGCCACACTGAAGCGAATCATCTATGACTATGCGCTGTTCGAGGTGAACGAGACAAGCTTCTCATCCCCCGGACTAAGCCGCCGCATGGAGCCATGGGACGCCCAACAAGAAGCTAAAAAAGAGGCCGGACGTCGCGGTGGACTGGTTAACCAGCAGAGAATCAGGGATGCAAAGGCAAGCAGCGCTTTAGCAAATAAACTAAATAAAGAGAATAAAGAAAACCCCTCTCTATCTCCCCAAGGGGAGACGGGAAGAAGGAAGGAGGAGATTCTTCTGACTCCACCGGAGTACACGCTCAACAGACAGACGCATAATTACCAAGGCCTGATGGAAGAGCTGGCAAGGCAGAAAGTAACCGACATACACGATTTGAATGCCATCCTGAGACTGACGGATTTTGGAAAACTGGGAGGGAAAATCTGGAAAATCCTATACGAGTTGAACAGCTCACCCCAACTGAAAGCCCGTATCGTGATGCCTGGAAAGTACATACTGAAATTACTCAGAGGTTAGATTTAATAAAAGAAATATAATACTTATCTTTGTGTCCATAACAAAACACCCTAATCATTATGAATCTGAAAAAACTATTTTTTGCTTCCGCCCTGCTCTTTGCTGCATGCGGCACTATCCAGGCCCAGGAAGTCATTGCCCACCGTGGTTTCTGGACTACGGACGGCTCGGCCCAAAACTCCCTTGCCGCACTTGTAAAGGCTGATTCTATCCACTGCTACGGTTCCGAGTTCGACGTTTGGCTCACCACAGACAATCAGCTGGTTGTCAATCATGACGCCACCTTTAAAGGCGTGACTATGCAAGATGCCACAGCCAAGGTATGCACCGCCGTACAACTGGACAACGGCGAACAACTCCCTACCCTGCAACAGTATCTGGACAAGGCAAAAAGCCTGAAAACCCGCCTTATCCTCGAACTGAAAGCCCACAAGACCCCCGAACAGGAAACACGAGCCGTAGAGGGCATCGTAAAAATGATAAAGGACAAAGGGCTGGAGGACCGTACGGAATATATCACCTTCTCCCAACATGCCACCAAGGAGTTTATCCGTCTGGCACCCAAAGGCACCCCCGTCTACTACTTGACCGGTGACCTTACCCCCAAGGAGCTGAAAGCATGGGGTTGTGCCGGTCCCGACTATCACTTCAGTGTCTTCCAAAAACATCCCGAATGGATAAAGGAATGTCACGACCTCGGCATGAAAGTGAACGCCTGGACTGTAAACGAAGCCAAAGACATGGAATGGCTTATCAGCCAAGGAGTAGATTTCATCACAACCAATGAACCGGTAGTGCTGGAAGAAATTTTAAAGAAAAAATAGCCGTTCCTTATACATTTAGAAACAAAAACCAAACAAACCGCTTCATTATGTTCGCAATGGAGCGGTTTATTGTTTTCAAAAAGATAGCAATTAGTCTTATAAAAAATCTTTTTTCTTATTTTGAATCAAACTAAACTTTCACATGGATTACAATTTATATAAAAACAAAGCCATATGCTTTTAAATTGAAAGCCTGACAGTAGATATTCTCATTGAATGAAAGTTTCGCTAAAAAATAATAGAAAATAGATATGCTTTACAGTCAATTATAAAACAAAACGTCGTATATTTGCATCGAAATAAAACAAAAGGATATATTAACCAACTGATAAAGGACAAAATGACAAGAGCTATAAAATTCACCAAGATGCACGGTGCCGGAAACGACTACATTTATGTAGATACGACCCAATATCCTATCAGCCATCCGGAAGAACTTGCGAGGGCATGGAGTGCACCGCATACGGGAATTGGAAGTGACGGTCTGGTACTTATCGGTTCTTCGGACAAGGCCGATTTCAGCATGCGGATATTCAATGCCGACGGCTCGGAGGCCCGGATGTGCGGCAATGCAAGCCGCTGCATCGGAAAATATCTTTTTGACTACGGACTGACCTCCAAAACAGAAATCGCACTCGATACACTGTCAGGTATAAGGATGCTAAACCTGCACTTGGCAGACGGAAAGGTCAACTCTGTAACCGTAGACATGGGCATACCTGCCGACGAACCGGCAGACTACGACGGCAAAGGAGCCAAACCGATGAAAGAACAGCCCATCGAAGTGGACGGAGAACGATATGTAGGGACCACCGTATCCATGGGAAACCCGCATCTGGTAATCTTTGTCAATGATATTGAAGCCATCGACCTTACAGTCATCGGTCCCAAACTGGAGAATCACCCTCTCTTCCCCGGACGCATCAATGTAGAATTTGCCCAGATATTGGGAGAAGGAAAAATAAGGATGCGTGTCTGGGAACGAGGCTCGGGCATCACCCAAGCCTGCGGAACCGGAGCTTGTGCCACCGCCGTGGCAGCCTTCCTCACCGGACGCGCAGGAAGGGAATCCATCATCATCATGGACGGAGGCTCACTCACCATCCGATGGGACATCGCCACCAGGCATGTACTGATGACGGGAGAAGCCACCAAAGTATTCGACGGCAAAATTGAATTAATTGACTAACCACCAACTATCAACCAAGAAAAGATTATGGCATTAGTAAACGAACATTTTTTAAAGCTACCGGGTAGTTATCTGTTTTCAGACATAGCCAAGAAGGTAAATACTTTCAGGATAACACATCCCAAGCAAGAGGTCATCCGTCTGGGTATCGGAGACGTTACCCGGCCACTGCCACCGGTCTGCATCGAAGCGATGCACAAGGCAGTGGAGGAGATGGCTGACGCACGGACATTCCGTGGATATGGTCCCGAGCAGGGATACGACTTCCTGATAGAAGCCATCATCAAGCACGATTACCTTCCGCGAGGCATCCATTTCGGTCCTACGGAAATCTTCGTGAACGACGGAGCAAAGAGCGACACGGGAAACATCGGCGACATTCTCCGCCACGACAACAGCGTGGGAGTGACCGACCCGATTTATCCGGTCTATATAGACAGCAACGTGATGTGCGGACGTGCCGGAGTATTGGAAGGAAACGGTCAGTGGAGCAACGTCACCTACATGCCTTGTACCGCCGAGAACGACTTCATCCCGGAGATTCCGGACAAGCGCATCGACATCGTCTACCTCTGCTACCCCAACAACCCCACGGGCACCACCCTGACCAAGCCCGAGCTGAAGAAATGGGTGGACTATGCGCTCGCCAACGACACGCTGATTCTGTTCGATGCCGCCTACGAAGCCTTCATCCGCGAAGACGACGTGCCCCACTCCATCTATGAGATAAAGGGAGCAAAGAAATGCGCCATCGAGTTCCGCAGCTTCTCGAAAACTGCCGGATTCACGGGAGTACGCTGCGGCTACACCGTTATGCCGAAAGAACTCACTGCCGCCACGCTGGAAGGCGAACGCATCCCGTTGAACAAGCTCTGGAACCGCCGCCAATGCACCAAGTTCAACGGCACCAGCTACATCACCCAACGGGCGGCGGAAGCCATCTATACACCGGAAGGACAACGGCAGATAAAGGAAACGATAGATTACTATATGGACAATGCCCACACTATGAAGCAGGGCCTTGAAGCGGCCGGACTGAAAGTCTACGGCGGTGTGAACGCTCCTTACATCTGGCTGAAAACGCCTGACGGAACAAGCTCCTGGCGGTTCTTCGAACAGATGCTGTACGAAGCCAATGTAGTGGGCACACCGGGTGTAGGTTTCGGCCCCAGCGGTGAAGGATATATCCGGCTGACGGCCTTCGGCAAGCACGAAGACTGCGTGGAAGCCATGAAGCGCATCCGGAAGTGGCTGAAATAAAAAAACAATTGAATTAGCGAGGTACTTGCTATAATCGAGTCGGACTGATCATCCGGAATTTTTCTAAACTTAAAGGTAAAAAGGTATGAAAACAAAAAGTGTAAAATGGGGAATAATGGTAATGGCGCTATTATCAATGGCAATGCCTTTCACGGCAAAGGCTCAGGATAAAGTGGAAGCGTCGGTAGGCGTCGACCTCGTAAGCGGTTACGTGTGGCGTGGCCAGGATTTGGGAGGGGTAAGCCTCCAGCCGAGCGCATCCATCGCCTACAAAGGTTTCTCTCTGGGAGCTTGGGGCTCCGTAGGCATCGAGAGTTCGGACACGAAAGAGTTCGACCTCATACTGGGATATTCAACCGGAGGCTTCAGCGTATCGGTGACGGACTACTGGTACAATGTGACCGGAGATGGGGTGACAGCCAAATACTTCCAGTATGGTGCACACAATGCTGCCAACTCACATCTGTTCGAAGCGCAAATCGGCTATGATTTCGGCCCCGTAGCCGTAAACTGGTACACCAACTTTGCAGGCGACGACGGTGTTGACAAAGACGGTGACCGTGCTTATTCATCCTATATCTCCGTGGCAGCCCCCTTCACACTGGGCGGACTGGACTGGACGGCCGAGATAGGCGCTACCCCTTGGGCCACGGACTTCTATGGAGCCAACGGATTTGCCGTATGCGACGTTAGCCTGGGAGTATCAAAAGACATCAAAATCACCGATTCCTTCTCCCTCCCGTTGTTTGCCAAAGCAACCTGGAATCCAAGGTCTGAAGGTGCCTATTTCGTAGTCGGACTAAGCTTCTAAAAGCAAAGAACTATGATTTACACACGCCGAAAGGCAAATAGTAAATTGTAAATTGTCAAATCGTAAATTATTTAAGGTATGAAAAAGATTGAAGCTATTATCCGAAAGACCAAGTTCGAGGACGTGAAGGACGCGCTGCTCGAAGCGGACATCGAATGGTTCTCCTATTATGATGTACGGGGCATCGGGAAATCCAGACAAGCCCGTATCTACCGTGGTGTCATGTACGACACCAGTTCCATCGAGCGCATCCTTATCTCCATCGTGGTGCGCGACAAGAATGCGGAAAAGACCGTACAAGCCATCATCAAATCTGCACAAACCGGTGAAATCGGCGACGGACGTATCTTCGTCATCCCCATTGAGGATGCCATACGCATACGTACTGCAGAGAGAGGCGACATCGCACTCTACAATGCCGAACAAGAAAGATAACGGGCAGCTACAAACCACAACTAAGAAAATACAATACAACTAAAAGCAACAAGAAATTATGGACAAACATAGTAAATGCAGTCTCTACAGACTGCGTATGGCCCTTGCCATATCCATAGCATTCTGCTTCACTACAGATATATTCGCACAAGCCACCTCAACCACAGACAGTACAGCCATTACCACTCCCGATACGGTAGGTGAACTGGTCAACGGACTGAACACCGTATGGATGCTGCTTGCCGCCATGCTGGTATTCTTCATGCAGCCGGGCTTTGCACTGGTCGAAGCCGGTTTTACAAGAGTAAAAAATACGGCCAATATCCTGATGAAGAACTTCGTTGACTTCATGTTTGGCAGTCTGCTCTACTGGTTCATCGGTTTCGGACTGATGTTCGGTGCAGGCGGATTCATAGGAATGCCCCATTTCTTCGACCTCTCGTTCTACGACGGCGGCGGGCTTCCCACGGAAGGTTTCCTGGTATTCCAGACTGTATTCTGCGCAACGGCTGCCACCATCGTGTCCGGCGCTATGGCAGAACGTACCAAATTCTCCATGTACCTGGTTTACACCATCTTCATCAGTGTGCTGATTTATCCCGTTTCCGGTCACTGGACTTGGGGCGGCGGCTGGCTGATGAACGGTGAGGCAGGTTCCTTCATGATGGAAACATTCGGAACAACTTTCCATGACTTCGCAGGTTCCACCATCGTCCACTCCGTAGGCGGCTGGATTGCCCTGGTAGGTGCGGCCATCCTCGGCCCGCGCATCGGGAAATACGGCAAAGACGGCAAGTCAAGAGCCATTCCGGGACATAACCTCACGATTGCGGCACTGGGTGTATTCATCCTTTGGTTCGGATGGTTCGGCTTCAACCCCGGTTCACAGTTGGCAGCAGCCACTACGGACGATGCAAGGGCCATCTCGCATGTATTCCTCACCACCAATCTGGCAGCCTGCGCAGGCGGTTTCTTTGCATTGGCGGTAAGCTGGATGAAATATGGCAAACCCTCCTTGTCTCTGACACTGAATGGCATTCTGGCCGGATTGGTAGGCATCACGGCCGGTTGTGACATGGTTTCTCCCTTCGGGGCGGTAATCATCGGCACCATCTGCGGCATCCTGATGATTTATTCGGTGGAATTCATCGACCGGACACTGAAAATTGACGACCCCGTAGGGGCCAGTTCCGTACACGGTGTCTGCGGTTTCACGGGAACCATCCTCACCGGACTGTTTTCCACCAGTGAGGGACTGTTTTACGGTGCAGGCTGGAGCTTTCTCGGAGCGCAGGTATTCGGTGCACTCGTAGTAGGCGCATGGGCAGCAGGCATGGGATTCATCATCTTCAAAGGACTCAACAAAATCCACGGCCTCCGCGTTTCCAAACGTGTGGAGGAAGAAGGACTCGACATTTACGAACACGGCGAGTCTGCCTACGGTGCATAATGATTTTATATTTTATTAAACCAACAATTACAACTCTAAGGTATTATGTCAAAATTGAGATTCAGAGTAGTAGAAACGGCGTTCAAGAAGAAACCCGTTGCAGTGGCAGTCCCGGCGGAACGTCCGTCAGAGTATTTTGCCAAGTATGTATTCAACAAGGAGAAGATGTTCCGCTATCTGCCAAGCAAGGTGTATGCCAAACTGACGGATGTGATTGACAACGGAGCTCCGCTGGACCGCAGCATAGCCGACGAGGTTGCCGCAGGTATGAAGAAATGGGCGGTTGAAATGGGGGCGACCCACTATACGCACTGGTTTCATCCGCTGACCGAAGGTACTGCCGAAAAGCACGATGCTTTTGTGGAACACGACGGCAAAGGCGGGGTAATGGAGGAATTCACCGGCAAACTGCTCGTGCAGCAGGAACCGGACGCATCCAGTTTCCCGAACGGCGGTATCCGCAATACGTTCGAGGCACGTGGCTACTCGGCATGGGACCCCTCCTCCCCGGCATTCATCGTAGACGACACGCTCTGCATCCCGACTATTTTCATCGCCTATACCGGTGAGTCTCTGGACTACAAGGCACCGTTGCTGAAAGCCCTGCGTGCCGTAGACAAGGCTGCCGTCGACGTATGCCACTATTTCAATCCGGAAGTAAAGAAAGTGGTTGCCTATCTGGGCTGGGAGCAGGAATATTTTCTGGTTGACGAAGGGTTGTACGCCGCACGTCCCGACCTGCTGATGACCGGACGCACGCTGATGGGCCATGACAGCGCCAAGAACCAGCAGCTGGAAGACCACTACTTCGGGGCCATCCCCAGCCGTGTGGCCGCTTTCATGAAGGAGCTGGAAATCGAAGCGCTGAAACTCGGCATCCCCGTCAAGACCCGCCACAACGAAGTGGCTCCCAACCAGTTCGAGCTGGCTCCCGTCTTCGAGGAATGCAACCTGGCGGTAGACCACAACATGCTCATCATGGCCTTGATGCGTAAAGTGGCACGTAACCACGGTTTCCGCGTACTGCTGCACGAAAAGCCCTTCAAGGGTGTCAACGGTAGCGGCAAGCATAATAACTGGTCGCTGGGTACGGACACCGGCATCCTGCTCCACGCACCCGGCAAACTGCCCGAAGAGAATCTGCGTTTCATCACCTTCGTAGTGAATACGCTGATGGCCGTATACCGTCACAACGGATTGCTGAAAGCCTCTATCTCCAGCGCCACGAACGCCCACCGGCTGGGTGCCAACGAAGCTCCTCCGGCCATCATCTCTTCCTTCCTGGGCAAGCAGTTGAGCCAGGTGCTGGAACACATCGAAGAGAGCACCAAGGACGATCTCGTCAGCCTCAGCGGCAAGCAAGGCATGAAGCTGGACATCCCGCAGATTCCGGAACTGATGATAGACAATACCGACCGCAACCGCACCAGCCCGTTCGCCTTCACCGGCAACCGCTTCGAGTTCCGCGCCGTGGGTTCCGAAGCCAACTGCGCCAGTGCCATGATTGCGCTGAACTCCGCCCTTGCCGAGCAGTTAGTGGAATTCAAGAAAGATGTGGACGAACTGATTGAAAAGGGTGAGCCGAAAATCTCCGCCATCCTCGAAGTCATCCGCCGGTACATCAAAGTCTGCAAACCCATCCACTTTGACGGCAACGGTTACAGCGATGAATGGAAAGCCGAAGCAGCCCGCCGCGGTCTGGACTGCGAGACAAGTGTTCCCGTCATTTTCGACAACTACCTGAAACCGGAGAGCATCCGGATGTTCGAGTCCATCGGTGTCATGACGAAGAAGGAACTGGAAGCCCGCAACGAGGTGAAATGGGAAATGTACACCAAGAAAATACAGATTGAAGCCCGCGTGCTCGGAGATTTGGCCATGAACCACATTATCCCCGTAGCTACCCAATATCAGACCGATTTGGTGGACAACGTCTACAAGATGAAAGACCTGTTCCCCGCAGAGAAGGCTGCAAAACTGTCTGCCAAGAACCTGGAACTCATCGAAGAGATTGCCGACCGTACCGCCTTCATCAAGGAGCATGTGGATGCCATGATTGAGGCGCGCAAAGTGGCCAACAAAATTGAGAGTGAACGTGAAAAAGCCATCGCCTACCACGACAACATCGTACCGATGATGGAGGAAATCCGTTACCACATCGACAAGCTGGAACTCATCGTCGACAATCAGATGTGGACGTTGCCCAAATATCGCGAGTTACTGTTTATAAGATGAAAAATGAAGGATGAAGGATGAATCCTTAATCCCTATCTCATTCTTTTGTTGGTTGTTTTAAGTTTGCAGGGGGAGAGGTGCCGCGAGGCAGTTCTCTCTCTTTTTTCGTCCATGCCAACTGTTGGCGGTAAGCGGGAAATAACCTATCTTTGCCCGTCAGATAAAACAATCCTGTCATCATGAAGAATTTACGTAACTGCTATGCAGCGTTCCTGCTGTTTGCCTTGCTGTTCGTTTCGGCTGCTGCCCCGGCACAAACCGATCTGCAGCAAAAACTGGGTCGGATTTCCGCCATTACGGAAACCCGTCCGTTGGAGTCCACCCGGTTCTCCGAGAAGTATGTAACCTATTTCACCCAGCCGTTGGACCACCGTCATCCCGAAAAGGGCAGTTTCCGCCAGCGTGTGATTGTCTCCCACGTCGGCTTCGACCGTCCCACGGTGATTGTAACCGAAGGCTATGGAGCCGCCTATGCCCTCAATCCCAAGTATCGCGAGGAACTTTCCGAGCTGCTCGATGCCAACATGATTTTTGTGGAATACCGTTATTTCCTGGAATCCACCCCTGAGCCTAAAGACTGGCAATACCTCACCGCCGAGAATTCTGCCGACGACCTGCACGCCGTCCGCAACGCCTTTAAAAGCATCTATCCCGGCAAATGGATTGCGACCGGCATCAGCAAGGGCGGACAGACTACCCTGCTCTACCGCACGTTCTATCCGGACGACGTGGATATTTCCGTGCCTTATGTAGCTCCGCTCTGCTACGGGGCGGAAGACGGACGCCACGAGCCTTTCCTCAGGAAAGTGTCTACTCCGGAGGACCGCAAACGGATTGAGGACTTCCAGTTGGAAGTGTTGAAACGGAAAGCCGCACTGCTCCCCCGCTTTAAGAAATATTGCGATGAAAAAGGACTCAAGTTCCGTGCACCCGTTGAAGAGATATACGACTATTGCGTGCTGGAGTATTCTTTTGCCCTTTGGCAGTGGGGAACTCCCGTCAGCAGCATTCCCGCAACCACGGCCTCGGACGATGAGATATTTGCCCATCTGCTCGACATCAGTAATCCCGACTACTTCATTGCCGACAGTCCCACAGCCTCGTTCTTCGTGCAGGCCGCCCGCGAGCTGGGCTATTATGGCTACAATACGAAGCCTTTCAAGAAGTATCTTTCCATCCAATCGAGCAAGGGTTACCTGCATCGCCTGATGCTTCCCGAAGAGCTGAAAGACATGCCCTTCGACAAGACCCTAAGCAAGAAAATCACGAAGTTCCTGAAAGAGAATGACCCGAAAATGATATTCATCTACGGACAGAACGACCCGTGGACAGCTGCCGGAGTGACCTGGCTGAAAGGTAAAAAGAACATCCATGTATTCGTCGAGCCCGGCGGAAGCCATCGGGCACGCATCGGCACACTGCCCGACGTTCAAAAGCAAGAAGCCATTTCACTGATAAACAAGTGGCTGCAAGAATAAAAAGAACAGATGGTCCGCTTGATTGAAACAGACCATGCGTTCAGGGCAAACAGACCATCTGTTTACAACCAACGCATGGTCTGTTTTTTATTCTACGATTTCAGCATCTTCAATGTTATTGATTTCTCTTGAAGAGGAGTCCTTTGTACCCGGTGCTTTGGGACGGCGACGCGTAAACTTGAACCAGTTCAGCAGTTCCGAAGCCGCATAGACCAGACTGCTGATACCGATAATGATAAATGCCGTGGAACGTACTCCCGTAGGATTAAACAGCGCCACCAGTCCGGCAATCAAAATCAATACAGGCACCGCATAAAAGCCATACGGCACCGGCATCCAGCGACGGGCAGCAGAAAGCGAGGCAATCTGTTGCACTCCTCCCATCACCAGGATAAATCCCAATACAAATGTCAGCAGGTCGGCAAAGAAACCGGGCATGATAATCAGCCACAAGCCAAACAGCAGGCTGCCCACCCCCTCGATAGGGAAGCGGCGGCGCATCTCCGTGCTCTGTGCAAAGTAGCCTATGATGCTGATAAGCGAAGGCACCAGAAAGATGACGCCTATCGTAATCACCAAGTAATCACCGGCCTGGTCGGGAAACATTACCAGCACCAAACCGATAACCAGCGCACATATCGCGCGCAAAAATGAATAACTTAATCCTTTCATGAGTCTATGTTTTTTTGCGAAGATACATCTTTATCCGAATAACTCCACACGAAAATCCCGAAAAATCAGTTTACATTCAGCCAGGCATTCATATCTTCGGCCACAAAGAGCCAGTATAATAACAACAGTACAGCAATAACCACGCCTATGGCAACTAAATGTTTTCTATTCATAGTTTGTTCCTTTCTTTTTTTGAATGAATATTCGTTTTTACTACACCTATAAGAACAATATTTCAAGAAAAATGTTTTAATCCGGAAAAAAAGTCATATTTATTTTGGCAGTTAAAACAAAGTGCTTATATTTGTCGCGAAAACGAAGACAGGCTGCACCTCAGCATAAAAAATGAACAAGTTCATTTTATTATACATTCGGTTTGCACTGTCTTTGCCCCCGATAAAACAAAAAAAGTCAATGAAAACAATGTTAGTAAATACATATTGGTGGTGGCACCCGTTACAACTCCGACAGTCGTAAGGGAGCAGCGCTCGTATGTATATATGTAATATATAGTAAAAAACAAAAAGAGCCCTGTCGCACCAAGCGACGGGGCTTTTTTCGTTTAAGCAATAATGCGTTTTGATTTCTGAAATAGTAAATAGTAAATCGTCAAATAGTAAATAACATGATGAATTTCTTAGTTGACAAAGAAGGTTATTACGGAGAGTTCGGCGGGGCATACGTTCCCGAAATCCTCCACAAATGTGTAGAAGAGTTGCAGAACACCTACCTCAAGGTGCTGCAAAGTGAGGACTTCAAGCGTGAATACGACCAGTTGCTGCGCGACTACGTGGGACGCCCTTCCCCACTCTACTTGGCACACCGCTTGTCCGAGAAGTACGGTTGCCGGATTTACCTCAAGCGTGAAGACCTGAACCACACCGGTGCCCACAAAATCAACAACAGCATCGGGCAGGTATTGCTGGCACGCCGCATGGGCAAGCGCCGCATCATCGCCGAAACCGGAGCCGGACAGCACGGTGTGGCCACAGCCACCGTCTGCGCACTGATGAATATGGAATGCATCGTCTACATGGGTAAGACCGACGTAGAGCGCCAGCGCGTCAATGTGGAGAAGATGAAGATGCTCGGCGCCACCGTCGTTCCCGTCACCAGCGGCAATATGACGTTGAAGGACGCCACCAACGAAGCCATCCGCGACTGGTGCTGCCATCCGTCGGACACCTACTACGTGATAGGTTCCACCGTCGGCCCGCATCCCTACCCCGACATGGTGGCACGCCTGCAGTCCGTCATCAGCGAAGAAATCAGGAAGCAGCTCCTTGAACACGAGGGACGCGAATGCCCCGACTACCTCATCGCCTGCGTAGGTGGAGGAAGCAATGCAGCCGGCACCATCTATCACTACGTCAACGACCCGCACGTGCAAATCGTCCTCGCCGAAGCCGGCGGAAAAGGCATTGAAACGGGAATGACAGCCGCCACCATCGCCCTCGGCAAGATGGGCATCATCCACGGCTCGCGCACCTACGTCATCCAGAATGAGGACGGACAGATAGAAGAGCCCTATTCCATCTCTGCCGGACTGGACTATCCGGGCATCGGCCCCATGCACGCCAACCTTGCCAAGCAGAAACGTGCCATCGTCCTCGCCGTCAACGACGACGAAGCCATCCGTGCCGCCTACGAACTGACCCGGCTCGAAGGCATCATCCCCGCATTGGAAAGCGCCCACGCACTGGGTGCGCTGGAGAAGATGAAGTTCAAGCCGACGGACGTGGTGGTGCTGACGGTGTCGGGACGGGGGGATAAGGATATAGAGACGTATTTGAGTGATGAGTTATAAGTGATAAGTGATGAGCTATTTGAAAATACGAGATACAATGAAATAAAATACAAGATACAATGAAACAATATGATTATAAAACAATCAGCTGCACCATGCTCGGTGACTTGCATACGCCGGTGAGCACGTATCTGAAGGTGCGCGACATCTTTCCGCAGAGCGCACTTATGGAGAGTTCCGACTATCATGGCAGTGAGAACAACCGCTCGTTCATCGCTCTGTGTCCGCTGGCAAGTGTCAGCATAGACCACGGCACGGTTATCTTCCGCCTGCCGGACGACAGCCGCGAAGAGCATCCCATAACCGATACATACCGGGTGGAGAATGCCTTGAACGATTTCCGCGCCCGCTTCCGCGTGGAGGGCGAATACAGCAATTACTGCGGACTCTACGGATACACCTCCTTCAATGCTGTCCGCTACTTCGAGAATATCCCCGTGAAGGACAGCCGCGAAGCTACCAACGATGCGCCGGACATGCTGTACATATTATATAAGTACCTCATCGTCTTCAACGACTTCAAGAATGAGATGCTGCTCCTCGAGATGCTGGCGCCCGGCGAGACCAGCGAACTGGACCAGGTACAGAAGGCCATCCATAACCGTAACTACACCGCCTACGATTTCCGCGCCATCGGCCCCACCACCTCTCCGCTTACGGACGAGGAGCACAAGGCGAATATCCGCCGGGGCATCGCCCACTGTCTGCGCGGCGACGTTTTCCAGATAGTCCTCTCCCGCCGGTTCGAGCAGCGTTTCACGGGCGATGACTTCAAGCTCTACCGTGCCCTGCGCAGCATCAACCCTTCTCCCTATCTGTTCTATTTCGACTTCGGGGGCTTCCGCATTTTCGGCTCGTCTCCCGAAACCCATTGCCGCATCGAAGGCCGCCATGCCTATATCGACCCCATTGCCGGAACCACGAAGCGCACCGGCGATGCAGAGCAGGACGCCCTCAATGCCCGGTACCTGCACGACGACCCCAAAGAGAATGCCGAACACGTGATGCTGGTGGACCTTGCCCGCAACGACCTCTCCCGCAACTGCCACGATGTAAAGGTGGACTTCTATAAGGAGATGCAGTATTACAGCCATGTCATCCACCTCGTCAGCCGTGTCAGCGGAACGCTCCGCGAAGAGGCCGACCCCGTCAAGGCCTTCATCGACACCTTCCCTGCCGGCACCCTAAGCGGTGCCCCCAAGGTACGCGCCATGCAACTCATCAGCCAGCTGGAACCGCACAACCGTGGAGCCTACGGCGGCTGCATCGGTTTCATCGGACTGAACGGCTCGCTGAACCAGGCGATTACGATTCGTACTTTTGTCAGCCGCAACGGTGTCCTCTGGTTCCAGGCAGGCGGCGGTATCGTAGCCAAGAGCAACGACGAGTACGAACTGCAAGAAGTGAACAACAAGCTCGGCGCACTGAAAAAGGCGATTGAGATGGCAGAAAAAATGTGAGTTTATGTACGATTTACGATGTACGATTTGCCATGCGGCGTACATTGCGCAGCCAAATCGTACATCGTAAATAAAGTAACTTCAATCGTACATCGTAAATCGTCAAATAGTAAATAAAATAGATTGTAAATACAAAAGATGAAAACAGTTATCATAGACAATTACGACTCCTTCACCTACAACCTTGCCCATCTGGTGAAAGAGCTTGGCGCAGAAACGGATGTGCTGCGCAACGATAAATTCCGGCTCGAAGAATTGGAGCCATACGATAAAATCATCCTCTCACCCGGCCCCGGTGTCCCCGAGGAAGCCGGACTGCTGCTGAATGTCATCCGCACCTATGCCGGACGGAAACCCATACTTGGCGTCTGCCTGGGCGAACAAGCCATAGGACAAGTGTTTGGCGGAAAGCTGGTCAATCTGGAAGAGGTATTCCATGGGGTACAGACGGAGATAAGAATGAAGGGGGAAGGATTAAGGATTAGGGATGAAGGATTGGGGGGAAAGGATTATGAAGGTATTTCTCTCGAAGAAGACTATATCTTCTGCGGTTTACCCGATAGGATTCCCGTCGGACGATACCACTCCTGGGTGGTCGATACGGAGGACTTTCCCGAAGCGCTGGCCATTACCGCCATCAGCCCCGAAGGACAAATCATGGCGCTGAAACATCGGGAGTATGACATACACGGCATCCAGTTCCATCCTGAATCGGTACTGACACCCGACGGAAAAACAATCGTAAAAAACTGGCTTTTCAAATGAGGCACTTCAGAAAAAGAGTAAATTCAATCGTCAAATCGTAAATCGTCAAATCGTAAATAAAAAGATGAAAGCAATACTCACCCGTCTCTTCAACCACGAAGAGCTCACGTCGGAGGAGACCAAACAAATCCTCCTCAACATCACCAAGGAAATGTATCCTGAGGCGCAGATAGCAGCCTTGCTCACTGCCTTCCAGATGCGGAGCATCACTGTGGACGAGCTTATCGGTTTCCGCGAAGCACTGATGGAGACACGCCTCCCCATCGACTTCGCCCCCTATCGCCCCATCGACATTGTGGGTACGGGAGGCGACGGAAAGAACACCTTCAACATCTCCACCTGCGCTTGCTTCGTGGTGGCGGGAGCCGGCTACAAGGTTGCCAAGCACGGCAACTACGGAGCCACTTCCGTGAGCGGAGCCAGCAATGTCATCGAGCAGCACGGCGTACGCTTCACCAACAACCCCGACACGCTGAAACGCAGCATGGAGGAGTGCAACATCGCTTACCTTCATGCCCAGCTTTTCAATCCGGCGATGAAGTTTGTCGGTCCCGTACGCAAGACGTTGGGAGTGCGCACCTTGTTCAATCTGCTCGGCCCGTTGGTGAATCCATGCTGCCCGGCATATCAGCTGCTCGGTGTGGCAGACCTCTCGCAGATGCGCCTATACACCAACGTATTCTATAAGCTCGGCATTGACTTTGCCGTGGTCAACAGCCTCGACAGCTACGACGAAATCTCCCTGACGGACGAGTTCAAGGTGATGACCCGCAACTACGAGCGCATCTACCGTCCGCAGGCTCTCGGCTTCAAGGATGCCCGTCCCGAAGAACTCTTCGGCGGCGCATGCAAGGAAGATGCCGCCCGCATCTTCGACAATATCCTTACGGGGCATGCCACACCTGCACAAACGCAATGCGTCATTGTCAACGCCGCCTTTGCCATCCAGGTGATGGAGCCGCAGAAAGAGATTGAAGAGTGCATCGCCATCGCACGCGAATCACTGGATAGTGGACGGGCGCTAGCTACACTGAAAAAATTTATCGAGATTAATAAATGAAGCAATGAAAGATATACTGTCCGAAATCATCACCCATAAGCAAACAGAGATTGAACTGCAAAAGCAAACCGTCTCTCTGGAACAGTTGCAGGAGCAGGCCGGAGTCATCATCCGGGAGAATGCGGCCCACCGCCGCAGCATGAAGCAGGCCCTTGCCGCTTCTTCTACAGGAATCATCTCCGAGTTCAAACGCCGTTCACCCTCTAAAGGCTGGATAAACGAGGCTGCCCAAGCAGAGGAAATACCCGCCTCCTACGAAGCCGCCGGCGCCGCCGCCCTCTCCATCCTGACGGATGAGAAGTTCTTCGGCGGTACGCTGCGCGACATCCGCACAGCCCGTCCGCTCGTCCGCATCCCCATTCTGCGCAAGGACTTCATCATCGACGAGTACCAGCTTCTGCAAGCCTGCATCGTAGGTGCCGACGCCGTATTGCTCATTGCCGCCTGCCTCAGTCCGGAGCAGTGTAGCACCCTCACCACCCAAGCCCACGAACTCGGGCTGGAGGTATTGCTCGAAATCCACAGCCCTTCGGAACTCTCCTATATAAATAAGGAGGTCGACATGGTCGGTGTCAACAACCGCAACCTCGGCTCTTTCGTCACCGATGTGGAGAACTCCTTCCGGATAGCCCGGCAACTGCGCGAAGCCACCCACGGACCGGCATCCCCGCTCCTTGTCTCCGAAAGCGGCATCTCCGACCCCGAAACCATCTGCCGCCTGCGTGCCGCCGGCTTCCGCGGTTTCCTCATCGGCGAAACCTTCATGAAAACAGCCAATCCGGGCGAAACCCTGAAAGAGTTCATCCAAGACAGTCTCTTAATTAATAATTGAAAGCTGAAAGTTGATAATTGTAAATACAAAAGTCTCTCATACAGCGTTACATCGCGCAGCCAAATTGTAAATCGTAAATTGTAAATCGTAAATAAAATGTCTCCTCTCATCAAAGTATGCGGAATGACCGAAGCAGAAAACATCCGCAATGTAGAACTGCAAGGTGTAGATATGATTGGTTTTATCTTCTACCCCAAATCTCCCCGTTGTCTGTGCCAGATGCCCGGGTATCTGCCAGCCTGCGCCAAGCGCGTCGGCGTCTTTGTCAACGAAAGTAAGGAAAACATCCTGATGTATACCGACCGTTTCAGCCTGGACTACATCCAGCTGCATGGCAATGAAGCTCCCGAATACTGCCGTTCCCTGCGCAATGCAGGCCTGCACCTCATCAAGGCTTTCTCTATCTTGCTGCCCAAGGACCTGCTTGCCGTATCTGCCTACAATGGTCTGTGCGACTACTACCTCTTCGACACCAAGACCCCGCAGTACGGCGGTTCCGGCAACCAGTTCGACTGGAACCTCCTGCACCGCTACAACGGTCCCACCCCGTTCCTGCTCAGCGGCGGCATCAACCCCTACAGCGTAAAAGCCCTCCGGGAGTTCCGCCATCCCTATTTCGCAGGTATCGACATCAACAGCCGCTTCGAAACGGCACCGGGAATAAAGGATGTGGAACGCATCTCAAACTTCCTGAAAGAACTCAAGGGAGGTACGATTTGACGATTTACTATTTACTATTTGGCTGCGCAATATACGCCACATGGCAAATTGTACATTGTACATGGTAAATAGTAAATTGTAAAATTGTAAAATTGTAAATCGTAAAATTGTAAATCGTACCATGCAGCATATATTGCGCAGCCAAATAGTAAATTGTAAATTGTAAAATTGTAAATAAAAATAGTATGTTGAACCGCATTAACCAACTTTTCCAGGACAGCCCCAAGAATCTGCTGTCCATTTACTTTTGTGCAGGCTGTCCCACCCTCGACGGTACAGCCGACGTTATCCGTGCCCTCGAAAGAAACGGAGTCAGCATGATTGAAATCGGAATTCCGTTCAGTGACCCCATGGCCGACGGCATTGTCATTCAGAACGCCGCCACCCGCGCCCTGCACAACGGCATGTCCCTCCGCCTGCTTTTCGAACAATTGCGCGACATCCGTCGCGATGTCCGCATCCCCCTCATCCTTATGGGGTACCTCAATCCCATCATGCAGTTCGGCTTCGAAGCCTTCTGCCAGAAGTGCGTGGAATGCGGCATCGATGGCGTCATCATTCCCGACCTCCCTTTCCGCGATTACGAAGAGAGTTACAAAGCCATCGCCTCGAAGTATGACATCCGTGTCATCATGCTCATCACCCCCGAAACCAGCGAAGCCCGCGTCCGCGAAATAGACGCCCACACCGACGGATTCATCTATCTGGTGTCCAGTGCCGCTACCACCGGTGCCCAAAAAGACTTCGACACCCGGAAGCAAGCCTACTTCAAGAAGATAGAGGATATGAACCTGCGCAATCCACGCATGGTAGGCTTCGGCATCAGCAACAAGCAGACATTCGATGCCGCTTGCGCCCACTCATCCGGTGCCATTATCGGCAGCCGCTTCGTCACGCTGCTCAACGAGAAGGAAGGAGATGCGGAAAAGGCTATCAGGCAGTTGAAGGAAGATTTGAAACAGTGAGCTTATTCAAATTTCATACAATATATTTTTCGCAATGAAAAAATAAAAGAGACAAAATCTGCAAAGACTTGTCTCTTTTATTTTCTCCCCATATCATATTTCACTATCTTTGTGCCCGAAAAAAGCTCTAATACGAATATCATGAAAGTCGATTGCCCTTCCGTACTATTGATTTACACTGGCGGAACTATCGGAATGATAGAAAATCCCGAGACCGGTGCGCTTGAGAACTTCAACTTCGACCAACTGCTGCAGCATGTCCCCGAGCTGAAGCGCTTCAACTACCGCATCTCTTCCTATCAGTTCGACCCACCGATCGACTCTTCCGACATGGAGCCTTCCCTCTGGGCAAAGATTGTAAAAATCATCAACTACAACTACGACAATTTCGACGGCTTCGTCATCCTGCACGGTACCGATACGATGGCCTATACAGCCTCCGCCCTCAGTTTCATGCTCGAGAACCTTTCCAAGCCGGTCATCCTCACCGGTTCCCAGCTTCCCATCGGCACCCTGCGCACCGACGGGAAAGAGAACCTCATCACCGCCATTGAAATAGCCGCCGCCAAGCATCCGGACGGCACCCCTATCGTCCCCGAAGTGTGCATCTTCTTCGAGAACGAGCTGATGCGGGGCAACCGTACCACCAAAATCAATGCCGAGAATTTCAACGCTTTCCGCTCCTTCAACTATCCCGCACTGGCAAAGGCAGGCATCCATATCCGTTATAACGAGCACCTCATCCACCGTCCCGACCCGTCACGCCCCATGAAGCCGCACTACCTTTTCGACACCAATGTCGTAGTGCTCACCCTCTTTCCCGGCATCCAGGAAAGCATCATCAACTCCGTGCTTCATGTTCCCGGCCTGAAAGCCGTGGTCCTCAAGACTTTCGGTTCCGGCAATGCCCCCCAGAAAGAATGGTTCATCCGCCAGCTGAAAGAAGCCAGCGAACGTGGCATTGTCATCGTCAACATCACCCAATGCCAAAGTGGCGCCGTCGAGATGGGACGTTACGAAACCGGTCTGCAACTTCTCCAGGCAGGTGTCATCAGCGGCTATGACAGTACCCCCGAATGTGCCGTCACCAAACTCATGTTCCTCCTGGGGCATGGACTGGACCAAGCCGAAATCCGCCACCGCATGAATTCCGACCTGGCAGGAGAAATCACCAAGATTCAGTAAAGCGGCAATACAGAGGGCATTTAGTAATATTGATAATTTTCAAGACAAACTTGCATTATCTATCCATACAAAATCGTTAAAAAGCGTTAACCAACACGCTTTTATCCCCCATTAATAAAGCTTATTAGTTTAAATAAACGTACTTTTGCTTACAATCAAGCAAAACAAATGTAAAATATGGGAGAAAATATCCAATACAAACGCTTTCTGCCGCTTGTTATTCTTACAGTAGGCATGCTGCTGCAGGGTTGTAAAGACGATGTTTTTAACCCCGAGAAAGTGAAAGCAGCCTATCAGGACAGGTTTCCGGTCAAGAACATAGACCCGGCTATGGATTGGAAAATGACTCAGCAGGTCCGGGTCAATGTTTCTGTATCCGAAGATACCGGCATCGACTATACCATACGTATTTACGACAAGAACCCCTTAATCAGCCGGTCATCTGCCAAACTGCTGGCAGAAGGCACCGCCAATAATACAACAGTATTTACTACCGTCATGGACTGCCCTTCTGTGCTGACGAGCGCTTTTGTGTGCCGCACCGATGCACACAGCCGCAACATAGTAAAATACGTATCCATCCAAAACGGTCAGCTCCACGCCGCTTTCGGCAGTTCCCCTGCAACTACACGTGCCGCATGGACACGCAGTGTCAGCATCGAGACCTATTCACCGGAAAAGTCTGAGGCGGAAATCACCGCAATGCTATCAAGTGCCGAAGAAATAAGGCCGAATACCGATTTTCAAAACGGAAAAGCCTACAAAATCTCCAAAGACAATATATATAGGAATAAAATCAGCAAGGACGGCATGGGAAGTGACAATCCGGCCATCATCATCATTGAAGGCAGCTGGGAACCCAATGGAAACAACATGACCGTTGAACGAGGCTTCGAATTCTATGTGATTGACGGAGGGGAAATCGTGATACCGGACGAGCACACCTTCACTTTAGTGCAATCCAGCCGGTTTATCGTCTACGCGGGTGGAACCATCAAAGGGAACGACATCGAATTGACCAATGCATCCGGAGGCAGCTACAACTACAATGCCGGCACTATGGAAATAGACGATTTCCATGTCAGCCAGGGAGGAGCATTCTATAATTGCGGTACCGTGCGTGTCGATGAAATGAATTTCGACAGCGGATGCAAATTCATCAACCAGGGCAAAGCCTATATCGGGAAAACCGACAGCAACATCACTATAGACAACGGATGCTATCTATATGCGGAAGAATTTGTAGGCACACTGAACATGGGAGACACCTCTTCTGCAGAGATAGAGGATTTCGGGGACCATAGCAACAATTACAACACCCAAATCACGATGGGTGACAACTCCATGATAACCGTACTTGATGAAGCAGAATTGTCACAAGCACAATTTATGGGTCCAAACAATGAATATGCACTGGTAAAAATCAATAAAATTGAAGATATAGGAAATTTCTCCAGCCAGGGAAACATTCATTATGAAGTGAAAGAAATTGACGATGATATCACCGAGGATATCTGGTGGGAAGCCAAATTCCTTGATGCTATCAAGAACACCGAAGGAACCATATCCAAATGGGGAGAATCCCCCATCACCATTCCTGCCGGAGACTGTACGGGCGAAGGCAATACTCCGGACGAGTCCGGCTCAGAAACCCCTACAGACCCGGTCTCCTATACGTACGTATTCGAAGACAACTTCCCGTTGGTAGGCGACTATGACTTCAACGACGTGGTCTTGGACGTGGAGACCTACTATCACCGCGAGAAAAAGACGAACCACATCAAGCGCATACAGCTCGACGTGACCCTTGCTGCGGCAGGAGCAACCAAAGCATTGGGCGTAGGGCTACGGATTGTCGGAATCAATAAATCAGCTATCAAAGAAATCAAGACCGGAGGCGACGATTCGCGTTTCCAGGAGTCATTCAACAGCTCGTACAACAAATTCAGGTATAACAACGTTACTTACATGGAAGATTCCGATCCGAGTGTCGTAATCCCCATCGCAGGCGAGGTGCACAATGTATTCGGAGTTGAACCGGGTGAGATGGTAAATACCGGCATTGGAGTAACCGCCAAAAAGTACACTTATGAAGTCATTATTGAACTGGCAGACCAAACCCGGACAGAGCCCCCATTCTCAAAAGACAATCTGGACTTCTTCATCTGTTATCAATATAAAAGCATGGAACAACGCATGGAAGTCCATCTTTACGAATTTTGGGGATATGGCGCCACTGCCGCCGGAACCATACAGCAAGAGAATCTTGACTTGGCAGGCAACAACACGTGGGCAATCTGCGTGCCGTATGGCTTCCGCTATCCCAAAGAAACAATCAATGTGTCACGTACTGATATCCCCGAGGCAAGCGCATATCCGGAATTCATCTATTGGGCCCAAGACAGAACCCAGTATACGGAATGGTACGAACACCCGGTAGAAGAAAATGTATATAGATAAATATAGCAAACAACTATCATAAACAATGAAACAAATATTATTTGTAGATGACAAACCTGCCATAGGCAAGGTACTCTCGGTCTATTTAGGGAAAGAGAATGAGCTGGTTTATTTCGAAGATCCCGTCAGGGCCATAGAATGGCTGAATGAAGGGAACGAGCCCGCTCTCATCATTTCGGACATACGCATGCCCAAGATGACCGGCAGTGAATTCCTGGCATATCTGAAAGGCAATTCACTTTTCAAGGACATTCCGGTTGTGATGCTTTCCAGTGAGGAAAGTACCACCGAGCGCATCAACCTGCTCGAAGCCGGGGCCGAGGATTTCATACTGAAACCTTTCAATCCTATGGAGCTGAAGGCCCGCATCAAGAAATTTCTCTAAACGACAAAATCAATGGATATGTTATATTATATCTACATAGGTAGCAACCGCGTCACCATCGACCACTTGAGCAAAATTGCGGGAGGCATGTTCATGGCTGTTTCATCCTGCAACAAAGCGGCGAAAGTCATCGACGGTATCCGCGAACGGTACAACACATCCATTCTTTACGAAGAAAGCACCCCTCAAAAGGACAGCCAGAACATCACTTTCCTGCACAAGCGCTTCCCCCGTGTCTACATCATCCTCATCACCGAAGGACTGCAGAAGGAACACCGCAAGCTCTATCTGCAGGCAGGTGTCAACAACACCCTTTCCCCCATGGCCAGCGAAGAGAGCCTCCAGCAAATGACAAAATTCCTCCAACTGCGCAAGGAGCATAAGTTGCAGGAATTCAGCCAGTCACACCGTAAGATATTCAACACCTTCCACCTGCCTGTGTGGAAGCGTATCTTCGACATCCTTTTTGCCGTTGCCGTACTGATTGTGCTGTCTCCCATACTCATCGCGACAGCCATAGCCATCCGCGTGGAAAGCAAGGGAAGAGTGATTTACAAGTCCCAGCGTGTGGGCAGCAACTACCAGATATTCAACTTCCTGAAGTTCCGCTCCATGTACACCAATGCCGACAAGCGCCTGAAAGAGCTGAACGCCCTCAACCAATATAAGATAGAGGAAGAGCTTACGGACGAGCAGCCCGATATCCGCTTCGACGACCTGACCGGCACTTCCGAAGAAGAGGCTACCCTGCTGATTTCGGACGATTTTGTCATCTCTGAAGAAGATTTCCTTAAAAAGAAGGCCCAAGAAAAACAGAATACGTTTGTCAAGATAGAGAATGATCCCCGCGTCACCCGCGTAGGCCGTTTCATCCGCAAGTACAGCATTGACGAACTGCCGCAGCTGTTCAACGTCCTCAAAGGGGACATGAGCATCGTGGGCAACCGCCCGCTCCCCCTCTACGAGGCCGAGCTGCTGACCAGCGACGCGTATATCGAGCGTTTCATGGCTCCCGCCGGACTGACGGGACTGTGGCAAGTGGAGAAACGAGGCGGTGCCGGGAAGATGTCGGCCGAAGAGCGCAAGCAACTGGACATTAAGTACGCCAAAGAATTCTCATTCTGGCTGGACATGAAGATACTGTGCAAGACGCTGACGGCGTTTGTGCAAAAAGAGAATGTATAAAAAGATAATAGGAATTATATGGTTTTAGAGATGATAAAAAGATATATCAAGTCCATCATTTACAGTGTAATCCTTTTAGGATTGTTGGGGGTACCTTTGTCTGTGGCTGCGCAGCAGGAGTTGACACGGGAGGAGCGCATCAAGATATTGGAGCAACTCAAGATGGAGGATAAAAAAATAGAAGTCAACACATTGGGTTTAATCAGTCCGAAGACATCAATAGATATTGAGAAATTAGAATTGCCCCCTCTATCTGTCTTTCTTGATGCAGTGACAGAGAATGCGTCAGTAAAAAGAGCCCAATCCCAAGTAGAGCAACTCAAGAACCAATATCGCCTGGAAAAGCGGAACTGGTGGAACTACTTCAGACTGAACGGTAACTATTCTTACGGACGCTACAATATTATAGGCAATGCCAGTGACGAGTTCACCCCTATGTACCAGACAACCATGTCGAGTGCCCAGCACAACTTCAATGTCGGGGCCAGCTTCGGCATCACCTTAGGAGACTTGTTCAACCGACCACTGAAACTGAAAGACTACCGCTATCAGATAGAGCAATTGCAGTACACCCAGGAAGGAGTTATGGAGGAGCGAAGGCTAAAAGTTCTGGAAGCCTACAATGCGGTTACCGAGCAACTGGCTACCATAAAGGCCAAAGCGGAAACGGCTGCATTGTATAACGCACAGATGAAAATATCTGAAAATAATTTCATACAAGGAGCCATTGATATCATTGCACTTTCTTTGGAACGTGCACGCCGCACCGGTGCCGTGACTAATTATGAGCAAAGCCGCGTAGCTTTACACAATTCAATCGTATTGTTAGAGATGCTGACTAATGTTAAAGTTATAACAGACAAGTAAAACTAATTATGAATATAGTACAATTTTTGGCAAGCTTCTTTTACCGCATCCGTTATTGGTTATTGTGGGGAAGCCTCCTTGTTACAGCATTAGTCATATACTTTACACAGTTTTTACCATACAGTTATACGGTAAACAGCAGTCTATATGCAGGTGTAACCAACAGCACCAATCTGGACGGAAGCCAGCTTATCAATATCAACAGTACCTTCGACAATATCATTAATATAGGCAAGTCCAAAAACACTTTGGCAAAGGTTTCGGTACGTCTGCTTGCAACCAGCCTCGTATACGGTGATGAGTGGAAAGACAACATGTACATTCAAGCCAAACATTATAGGCAGCTCGTCCAAATCCTTCCTAAAGAAGTGCTGGCTTTGGTAGACCGTTCCTCTTTGGATAAAACTACAAATAATCTGATGAATTACCGGAAAGAGAACAGCAGTAATTTTGTCTATTCCATATTCAACCGTCCCTACCCTTATTACAGTTATAGCGCATTAAGCACAATCACCATTAAACGACTGGGTACCAGCGACCTGATAGAATTGGTATATACCTCCTCCGATCCCGGTATTACGCAAAACACCCTCAAGATATTGGAAGATGAACTGTTAAAGGCTTATGAGCAACTCCGGTTCAGTGCCACGAACAGTGCCATCGCCTATTTTGAAGAACAAGTGCGCATAGCCAAAAAAGCACTTACTGCAGAAGAAGATGATTTGACAGACTATAGTGTTCAAAAACAAGTCATCAACTACGACGAGCAATCCAAGGCATTAGCTTTGACCAAATATGCGACGGACGACCGTATGGAAGAAGTGCAGCGAAACTATGGAAGCGCAGTGGCTTTACGCCAGATGTTAGAGAATAAAATGGACATACGTGCCAAGATTATACGCACAAATACTAATTTGTTGCAAGAACTGGAAAAAGTTAGTACCCTGAACCAAAGTATTCTTGAGCAAGAAATATTCACCACAGAACAGAGCCAGCAGAATAGTGATAAACTTCAAAGAGAAAAAGACGCTCTGCAAAAGGCAGAAGAAAAGATAAGCCATCTCTCCGATAATTTAAACGAGTATGGTTTCTCCAAGGAAGGGGTAGGCATTCAAGAAATGGTGACAGAATGGCTGACGGCATGCATCAATGAGGCGAAAGCCAAAGCTGAAGTGAAAGTATTGGTTGACCGCCAACGGGACATTATCGACCAATACCGGGAATTCTCACCCGTAGGCACTCAAATCAAGCGGAAAGAACGTGCCGTAGGCATTGCCGAAGACAATTATCGCCGACAAATAGGAGGCCTTGCCGAAGCACACCTCCGTTTGCAGAATATCAAGATGACAACTGCCAACCTGCAGGTCATAGCATCCCCCGAGTATCCGCTGACAGACAATGGCAGAAAAAGAATTATCTACGTCCTTGCCGCATTCTTCGGCAGTATGATATTCATAAGCGGCTACTTCCTGCTGATTGAATTGTTAGACCGCACTCTCCGCGACCCGGACCGCAGCAAACGCCTGACCGGACTCTCTGTCATTGCAGCATTCAACGGTGTAAGCAACTTGAAGTATCGTGGATTCCTCAAGGCCTGTAACCGGCTTGCCGCTGCCTATAGTTGCCGGCAATTGAACAACTACCTGCACCCGGACCGTCCTACTGTCATAAACCTGCTCAGCATGGAGAAACGTGAAGGAAAATCATTCCTTGCCAAATATTTCATTGATTACTGGGAAACTGAGGGTATAAAAGTGCGCCTTGTAAAATATGACCACGATTTCGATACCCAAAACAAGGGATATGTACAAGCTCAAGAATTGTCTGACTTCTGGGTTCTGAATGAAGCAGAAGAAATACCGGACATCATTTTAGTGGAATATCCTGCTGTCAGTACCGCAACTCTACCTATGTCGGTATTGAAAAAAGCAGATTTCAATTTGCTGATAGCCAACGCCGCCCGATTGTGGGGCAGAGATGACGACACCCGGTTGAAACCGTTAAAGGAAGAATTGGAAGGAACTCCTCTATTTATGTATCTCAACAATGCAGACCGCGAAGTGGTTGAAAGCTTCACCGGAGAATTGCCTCCTCACACCCCGGTTCACAGCTTCTTCAGCCGGTTGGCACAATTAGGTTTAACATCAAAATCAGCAGCTGTCAAATAAATGCAAACGGATATCAAAGGACATAGCATATCTCCCTTGGCGGTAACATTATTAGTGTTTATCATCGGACTGGGTGCGCTCATCTATAGCATATTATTCAGTACTTGGGATATCACTGCATACGTTTGCCTTTCCCCTTTCTTCCTGATAATAGCAATACAAGCATTAAGAAACCCTTTTGCCGGTGTATGTTTCCTATTCACATTCAATTACTTTTTCATTCCCTGGTACAGATACACGCAGGGCAGTGGGTTGAGTGTCTGGTATGATATCGCAACCGTCACCCTGCTTGTGACGCTCCTGATATATTCCTATCACCAACAAGGTAAGATTGCATGGAAATACACCAAAAACATTCTGACGTTCGGAGGTTGCATATGGGCCATATATACTGCGGCTGAAATCATGAATCCAACAGCTCTCACGGAAGCTTGGATTTACTCCCGTGGAATCATATACAGTACCCTTGTCATGTCATTAATTGGCGTTTTAACAATGACCTCCTACAAGCGGTTGCGCGTCATTATGCTTTTTCTGTCCATATTCACATTGACAGCCGTAGCCAAAGCTGTTTACCAGAAATATGCAGGTTTTGATGAGACAGAAACAACCATGCTGATTGAAACGGAAATGTACAAGACACACCTTTTATCCGATGTCACCCGATATTTTTCCTTTTTCACAGATGCCGGAAATTTCGGTTCCAACATGGGCTTTGCCGCCATTCTGTTCGGTATCTCGGCTATCTTCGTAAAAGAACGTTCCATAAGAATCTATTATGCAATTATTGCCGTCTGTTCCATATATGCCTTGTTCATTTCCGGAACCCGCGGTGCACTGTTTGTCCCCATCGGAGGAATCATATTGTTAACTTTCCTCAGTAAAAATATCAAGCTCATGGGAGCTACAGTCTTCTTCGGATTGTTTTTTTATGTCTTTTTCGCCCATACCTATATCGGTGAAAGCAACACTTCCATCAGACGCATGCGTACAGCTTTCAGACCTACAGAAGACGCCTCATACATTGTCCGCAAAGAAAACCAAAAAAGATTGGCTGAATATCTAAAATACAAACCTTTCGGAGAAGGACTCGGTTTGGGAGGGGTAGAAGCCAGAAAATATGGTTCCCGTCTCACAACACTCATTCCCCATGATTCTTTTTATGTCAAGATATGGATGGAAACCGGCATTGTAGGATTAGTGCTTTTTCTTACCATATATGTCTGTACATTGTTAAGAGGTTGCTATCTTATCATGTTTCGGATTAAGAATAACGAGCTACGTGGAATACTCACGGCCATTGCTTGCGGTATTTTCGGACTAATGATAAGTGCCTATGGAAATGCCTTTTTCTTTCAATTCCCTACAGGATTTATAATCATTTTATTTTTGTCAGTTCTGATTAACGGGGAGCATATCGACCAACTGCTGACCCAACAAAAAATGAAAAAGAAATAGAAAATATTAAATAGAAAACATATATGAACGACATTTTTTCCATATTCAATCCCGACTGGTGGATGGACGAGAACAACAATGCCTTGCAAATGACAGACGCGGTTCTTTTCTTATTGCTGGCCATCCCCGTAGCCTACTTGTTTATCTATGCATTGGCCTCCTTGCGGAAATACAAGAATCCCTATCCACCGTCCCCCAAGCGACATCGGTTCCTGGTCCTCTTTGTTGTGCTGAAAAACGGCAAGGAAGTGATAGAGTCCATCAATCATTTCCTTGACACGCAGACGTATCCGAGAGAAAAATACGACATCGCAGTGGCTGCCACACAACTGTCCGAAGAAGATTTGGTTACGCTGCTCCAGATGCCGGTCAACATTGTCGTGCCCGATAAAGAACATTGCACAAAGATATATGCCATACAGCAGGTCATGGAGCGCTATTCTCCTCATGAGTACGATGCCATCACCATATTCAATTCAGACAACAAAGTTGTTCCTAACGCATTAGAGCTTTTCAACAATGCCTACTACTCCGGATGTGATGCCATCCAAGCCCACCGCATGACGGAAAACCTGAATACCAACATCGCCGTATTAAACGCCACCAGCGAAGAAATCAACAACCACCTCTTCCGCAAGGCACATACGGCACTGGGATTCTCCTCCGCCCTCATCGGTTCGGGCATGATGTTTGATTTTGAGATGTTCCAGGAAATCGCTCCCAGATTATCAGGAAGCGATTTGGCCAAAGCTACAGAAATGGAACTTCTGAAGGAAAACATATATACCGAATACATGGAAGAAATAGTCTGCTATTGCAAAAAGACGGACGATACATCGGGGTACAGCAAAGAACGCCAGCGCTGGTTGGGCTCACAGTATCGCAGCTCCATACTGGCATTGCAACAATTTCCGATAGCATTCTTACAAGGAAAGTGGGATTTATGCGAAAAATTATTCCAATGGCTACTTCCATCCCGTTTCCTGCTCATCTTATATATCACGATATGTGCCGTGGCAATGACGTTTCTGGAGTGGCCGCTTGCTACAAAATGGTATGCACTTTTAGCCGTTTTATTCATCACTTTTTTGATGGCCATGCCCGAAGGGGAAATCAGCCGCAAATTCCGGAGCGCTTTCTGGTCTCTGCCCATATTGGTAGTCACCTCTTCCATGAGCCACATCACAAGAATCTTTAAACGGAAAAAGAAAAGAAAGGCAGCAAAATGAGAATCGCCATCGAAGCCCAACGCATTTTCCGCAAAGACAAGCATGGCATGGACTTTGTCATCCTGGAGACACTGAAAGAACTGCAAAAGCGGAAAGACGGTAATGAATATTACGTATTCGTTGCTCCGGGGGAGGACTGGTGCCTGGAAGAATCGGAAAACCTCCATATCATTGAGCTTCGCTGCCCTACTTATCCACTGTGGGAGCAGATAGCATTGCCCCGGGCTGTCAGGAAGTTGAAAGCAGACTTGCTGCATTGTACATCGAATACAGCTCCGCTATGGTGTCCCGTCCCATTGGTGCTGACGCTTCATGACATTATCTATTTGGAGCCGCGTCAGCATCGCAGTCCTTCCTTCTATCAGGAAATGGGATGGCATTACCGTCGCCTGATTGTTCCCCGCATCCTGAAGAAAGCAAGAAATATTATTACAGTTTCTCAGTTCGAGTGTACCCGCATACGCGAAGCGCTGCAACTTCCCAAAGAAGTCATTAAAGCCGTTTACAACGGCTACAGCGCTTACTTTACGATGCAGGAAACACCCGATGAGAGTATTGTGCAGAAATACATACCGCACCCGGACTTTCTTTTCTTTCTTGGAAATACAGACCCCAAAAAGAATGCGGCGCGTACCCTGAAAGCATACGCGTTATATCTGCAAGCATCCCAAACGAAACGCCCCCTTCTCATTGCCGATTTAAAAGAAGAATATATCGACCAGCTTCTTCAGCAAGAAGGAATCACCGGGATAAAAGAACACCTGTATTATCCGGGATATATCAGCAACAAAGATTTAGTAACCCTTTATAATGCAGCATTTGCATTCCTCTATCCTTCCTTGCGTGAAAGTTTCGGGATTCCTATGCTGGAGGCTATGGCTTGCGGCATTCCTGTAGTGACGAGCAACGTTTCGGCAATGCCCGAAGTTGCCGGTAAAGGTGCCATTTTAGTCGACCCTCAAGAACCGCAAAAAATAGCAGATGCCTTGCTACGTCTGGAGAATGATGCAACATTCTATCAGCAACAAGTAAATTACAGTCTGGAACGTGTAAAACTGTTCTCCTGGAAACACACAGCAGAAGAATATGTAAAGATATATCACAGTATTCACCAGTAATCGGCAAACATCATGAGAGACTTCATCATCACCAGCCTGCAAACATGGGACATCGAAATAGGTAGTACCATCAAGAATACTGCATTGGAAATTTCAAAGCAGAACCGAGTGCTCTACATCAACACTCCGATGGACATTTCCATCCGGCTGAGAGGGAACAGACAATCTCCGTCCTACATCCGGCGCATGGCTGTCATCAAGGGAGAGACTTCACCGCTCCGGCAAATCAACGCCAACATGTGGGTGCTGGACTGTCCTTTCATGTTGTTCTCGGCCAACTTCCTGCCTGCACCGCTTTTCAATATCGTCAACAGAAAAAACAATGCCCGCATAGCCCGATGGATTGTAGAGCAGGCTGCCGCGCTCGACTTCAAAAATTACATCCACCTCATCGATACAGACATTTACCGCAGCCGCTATCTGAAGGAGTATATCCATCCGTCTGTTAGCATCTATTACCGGCGCGACTACGTCATAGGCGAAGCCTACTGGCGCAGGCACGGCACCCGTCTTGAACCGGAACTGGCTGCTTCGGCCGACCTTGTTCTGGCAAACTCCACCCGTTTTGCCGCAGAGTTGCAAGCCTACAATCCCCATACCTACCCCATCGAAACCGGCGTAAACCTAAAGCTGTACAATCCGGCCAAGAAATACGAAACACCCGGTGACATGCAAGACATTCCACGCCCTATCATCGGATATATGGGTACGATAAACAGTACCCGCCTTGACGGAGACCTGCTCTATCAAATAATAAGCCAGCGTCCCGATTACAATTTTGTGTTCACCGGACCGGAGGACGACGGTTTTCGCCAACACCACATCCACAGCCTGAAAAATGTGTATTTCACCGGGCAGAAAAAGGTGGACGAGTTACCCGCTTACATCACAGCCTACGATGTCTGTATCAACCCTCAAATGGTGAACAACATTACCGACGGTAACTATCCATTGAAAATAGACGAATACCTGGCTATGGGTAAACCCACTGTCGCAACCAGTACCCACACCATGCGCCATATATTCGCAAATCACACGCACCTGGCCACCACCCCGGAAGAATGGCTTTCGGCCATAGACCGTGCTGTGACCGAAGCCGATGACGAAGAACTTGCCAAACAGCGCATAGCCTTTGCCGAGACCCACAGCTGGGGGCACAGTGTAAAGAAAATATACGACATAATCGATAATTTTTTGAAGGAGAAAGCTACATGAACTATCGTAACATAGACGACCTGAACCATTGCATCCTGCAACATCTCAGCATTCTGCCACGGGATTTCGACCTCATTGTCGGCGTGCCCCGCAGTGGCATGTTTCCCGCCAACCTGCTGGCGCTCTACCTGAACCTGCCGGTCACGGACATAGACTCTTTCCGCAACGGGCATATCTATCAGACCGGAGAACGGGGGAAAACTTTCAACATGAACAATATACATAATGTATTGGTTGTGGATGATAGCATAGCCACGGGAAAAGCCATGAAGAAATGCCGCGAGCTCCTGAAGGACATAGAACATTTATACAACATCCAATATTGCGTCATTTATGCAGTCCCACTACACTCCCATTCCGTAGACTATTTTTTCGAAATAGTCGATTATCCCCGTTTCTTCCAATGGAACATAATGAACCACTCTATCCTGCAAAAAACGTGTATGGACATTGACGGCGTGCTTTGCGCAGACCCCACTCCGGAAGAGAACGACGACGGCGAGAAGTACCGTCATTTCCTGCTGAACGCTCCTCCGCTATTCATTCCCAAAGTCACCATCGGCACACTGGTCACTTCACGCTTGGAGAAATACCGTCCGGAGACGGAAGCCTGGCTCCAGAAGAACCATGTAAAATACAATAAGCTCGTCATGCTGAACCTGCCGGATATGGCTGCACGCCAACGGGCGAATTGCCACGCCTCCTTCAAAGCCAAAGAATACGGTTCATCCACAGACAACATGCTGTTTGTAGAAAGTTCCATGACACAAGCTGTCGAAATCAACCGCCTAACCAAGAAACCGGTACTCTGTACGGAAACGTTCCAGATGATTTATGAATCCAAATCGTTGTACTACAACCTGAAGTCGGGAGAAACATTCCCGTGGCTACGGCGTTTTATGATAAGGATGCGCAACAAATTAAGCTCTCATTCAACCTCTTCCACCTGTAATAATGGCTGTAAAATGTGGAAAAAGTTTTTTCAACGAAGCGTATAACAAAAGATTAACAAGAATAATCACCAAAGGACTAACAATATAAATAAGCATAAATTGCCAATCAGAAACGGGAGACATAAACTTAAACAGAATACGGACGAACATATTCAAGGGAAGCTGGTGACATGCATACACTAAAAAACAAGAGCTTATCAAAAAATAAGAAGATTTCCATCTTTCCCGTTCCACAAAGTAAGCAGTCAAAGCTATAATCGATACAATGCCCAATAATATGCCGGCATTGGCTACATATAGAAATCCATCTGCTCCTCTTACGCCAATTGTACCTATAGCAAAAAGAAAGTACAAGGCTACTCCCCAAGGAAAAAAAGATTTAAAGTCAGCAACAAAGTTACGTCCGGTAATACTAAACCATGCTCCCACAAAAAAGAAAAAGACAGCATCCATTCTTGGAATCTCCAAAGTTCCCCCTACCAGCCAAATACAACCAAGCACTACCAATATATACCAACGAAAATAACGAAGACACCAGTATACTAATGGAGAAAAGGCCAACATGACCATTAAATCACGTATAAACCATAAAGCTCCATTTACCGGCATTCCATTAATATTCCAAAAACTAATCAGATAATCACAAACAGTATAATCGCTCACTTGTTTATAAGCACCTGATGTCAATTGTACCGGTGATAAAACTGTAACAATCCAATGTCCCACAAGTACTACAAAGTTCCAAAACAAATATGGTATTAATAAGGTTTTAATCCTTGACTTTAGCTTCTTTTTATAGACATCAACAGAAAAGGCAGTGCGAAAGAAAAAGAGATACCCTGAAATAAAAAAAAATAAAGGAACTGCCACTGAAGCCAAAATACGTGATATAAAAAAAGAAGTAGTATGATATATCGGTATCCCTGAATCCGGAATATCCAATCCCATAATACCTTCAAAAAAAGAATGCCACAGAACGACTCCAACAATCATAGGAAACCGCAGTACATCTATAACTCTTGATTGCAAAATATTTTTTTCCATTTGATTTAAATAATCATGTACAAAGTTAATGATTTATAGATGTTTTACAAATTCTCCCCCATTTTTTTCGTGCACTTTTCTTTTTCGTATAGTAAATGGTAGAATACCAATAATTAAGTATCTTTGCCAAGATATTTTTTAACTAATAATGAACATAAAAAAACAACCTTGACCCTCCAAAGCGGAGGTCAAAACGCAGTAAGCATCGAAAAGAATACTGCACACAGTAGAAATCCATTATTGGATCAGTTGGAAATCATTGCAGAGGCAATTGGCGGCTTGTTGGAAGGAAAATCGTCTTTCTCCCAAAGCGAACTGCGCAGTCTGGCCCACATAAGGCAGATGACACGTATGCACAAAACAAAGTCCGGAGAGTAATAGCCACTGTGAGTCAAATGTTTACGAATGTAACAAGTAGAAGGCCGCCTAAAGAGCGAGCTCCACCGGCTACTTTCTATAAAAAAATCACATATTTCACCATTGTAGGCTTCAGTTCCCCAGACGAAGGCCAGAACACCCATACAATAGCTTCTGGACACGCCAAAGCATACATTAAGCCTACAAAAGTCCATTTGCAGGCTTATCCTATTATCCCTACCTTTGCATCACTAAACATAGAGAAAAATACTACGGAAAACGCCGTCGCCACAACAAGCAGCCCCGCTTTACGCACTACTTTTTCCCTCTAAAAAAATATATATGAAAAAGAATTTTTATTTCCAACACTCCTTAATGTCAATGTTCGACCCCAGAATGAAACACTTGGTAGACAACGAAGGACTCAGAGGACTGGGTGCCTACTGGATTATCATCGAAAAACTGTCAATCTTGCCAGAACCGCGCGCGCAACTGGATTATCTCCGTGCCTACTGCGACAGCAAGAAAATTACCTTATGCTACCTTAAGAAAATCATCCTGGAATACGACCTTTTTGAACTGGACGAAGACGGATACTTTATGCCCAAAGAGTTGAATCCCCTACACAAAAAAGGCGAAAAAACGGAAAAAACTACTCAAGAAAAGCCGGATTCCAAAGCAAAAAATGACGAAAAACAGCAAAAAGTATCGAGGAATAAAAGCAAAAAACAGTCTGATTTGTCAAGCAATACACTAAACAACAAGTATTTAGCTAAAAACGCCACAAATACTAATAAGAAGACTATAGATATTAATAAAACAACAACAGCAACAACAGAAGAAAAAGAAGCTGCTGCTGCCGATGCACTTTCATCACCCCAAACAACACCCGCTCCCATCGAACCCTGGCATACGCTGATAGACAAACTCACCGAAGAAAGTGCCTGGCTGGACGTGGCCTGCATGCACAGCGGCTATGGCAGTTTGCTGAAGACGCACATCAAAGAGGCTGTGGAGGTATTCAGGCAGCACGTCATACTGCACGACAACGGCAATGTGCTGCTGAACATGAAAGACACCCGACAATATTTCGTCAACTTCGTAAGGGCTGGCCAGCGCACCTCGCAGGAACTGCACATGCTGTTGCAGGGCCTCGAAAAGCAGCAGTCTGCCACCGCACCGCCCAACCCCTACCGCTACGAGCAGCTGGTGAACGGACGGCGCACCTACCTGGGCTGCCCCATCCCCGACGGAGCACCGCCCCGACCGGACAATACCGCCTTCTGGAACGAAACGACCCGTTCGTGGACTTCGCAAACCCCGCCGCCGTCATCGAAAAAGCCGAAACAGAAACCCGGCTGAAACGCCACACTCCGGCATCCGGAATGCCACACGTCAGCGTTCCGAATGCCACATGTCAACGTTCCGAATGCCACACCTCAGCACGTCCCAAGTGTGGCATTTACCCCCGTGAAGTGTGGCATTTCAACCCGCTAAGTGTGGCATTTCAACCCCTCAGGCTGCCCTGAAACTAAAATCTGCGTCTAAAAAATTATCAGAAAACTACTAAAGCAAACCTATATGAGAAATTTCCATCAACACGGCATTGATACCCGCGGCCGCATCAGCGGCAAAATCAAGATCATCTGCCCGCAATGTAACGACACCCGCGGACACAAAGGCAACAAGTCACTCTCCGTAGACCTGGACAAAGGCTTGTGCTACTGCCACCACTGCGGCTACAAGCTCTACGTGCCCGACGACGCCGAAGAACGCCTCAAGCAGCAACGCCGCGACATGCACCGGAAGCCCACCGCACCGCCCCAGCACTTCCGCCGTCCCACCTTCAACCCTGCCCGGATGCAACTCTCCGAGAACCTGGAACGCTACTGGACCACCGTCCGCTGCCTGCCGCAGGAGCTGCTGCGCACCCTGCGCATCACCGAAGAGACGGTGCGCCTCCCGGAGAGCAGCCAGGAGGAGAACTGCATCTGCTTCAACTACTTCGAGAACGGGACGCTCGTCAACACCAAGTACCGCAGCGCCCTGAAGCACTTCATGATGGTGAAGGGGGCCGAGCTCATCCCCTACAACGTGGACAGCATCCTCGGCACCCCGGAGTGCATCATCACCGAAGGCGAGTTCGACGCGGCAGCCGTCATCGCCGCCGGACGCAAGGACGTCGTCTCCGTGCCCGCCGGCGCCCAGAGCAACCTCACGTGGCTGGACCGCTTCGTGGAGTCGCACTTCGAAGACAAGCAGGCCATCTACATCGCCGTAGACGAGGACCCGGCAGGGCAGTCGCTCCGGCAGGAACTCACGCGCCGCATCGGAGTGGAACGCTGCCGCATCGTGCACTTCGGCGAGGGCTGCAAGGATGCCAACGAGCATCTGGTGAAATACGGCGCCGAAAGCCTCCGCATCTGCATCGAGCAAGCCGAAGAAGTGCCCCTGGAAGGCATCTTCACCGCCGAAGACTGCCGCGACGACCTGCGCTCCCTCTACGAGAACGGCCTGCAGCGGGGTGCCGACACCGGCTGGGACAACTTCGACGAACACTGCACCTTCGAGCCCCGCCGCCTGCTGGTGATGACCGGACGCCCCGGCGACGGCAAGTCCGAATTCACCGACGAGCTGGTGCTGCGCCTCTGCCTGCGCCACGAGTGGAAAATCGCCTTCTTCAGCCCCGAAAACATGCCCATCGCCTACCACCTGCACAAGCTGGCGGAGAAGCTGACCGGCCACCGCTTCACCCCCGGACCGGGCATGACGGAAGCCGTCTACGGGCAGGCAGTGGGCTGGCTGGACCGCAACGTGTCGCACATCCTGCCCGACGACGGGAGCTACGGCATCGACCACATCCTGGAGAAAGCCCGCCAGGTGGTGCGCCGCAAAGGGGTGCGCATCCTCGTCATCGACCCCATGAACCGCCTGGAACAACGTCTGGAACCGGGGCAGACGGAAATGGACTACATCACCGACACGCTGAACAAGCTGGGACGCTTCGCCACCCGCAACCAGTGCCTCGTCATCCTCGTGGCCCACCCCCGCAAGGTGAACCGCAACGAAAAGGACGGCACCCGGCGCCGTGTCGAGATGAACGACATCAACGGCTCTGCCAACTTCGCCAACATGTCCGACTTCTGCCTCGTGGTAGACCGCAACGACACGAAGCAGATAGCCACCATCTACATCGAGAAGGTCCGTTTCAAACACTTGGGCAGTGCCCACACCGAAGCCAAGTTCGTCTACAACCACCTGAACGGACGCTACTGGCCCTGCGAGGAAGACGTCATCCACACCCCCCAAGGAGAGCAACTGGGACCGGTGAACACGCAGTTCGACAATGAGAATTGGTTGAAAAATAATGAAGAACAAGGCAGGTTATTCGAGTAAAAATCCGTATCTTTACAAGACGGAAAGAAGAGAATAGGTGCAAGCATGTGCAAACTGTGCAATCACGTGTTATCCGTGCAATCACGTGTTATCCCTATTAAAGAAAACATACAACCTGAACTTTAAAGAATATGATGAAACAGAATGATTCCTTTGCAGAGCCACGCTTCCCCGTCCGCAGTTACGGGAAAGGCGAACTAGCCATGTACTACCTTCCGGGCATTGCCCAGCAGACTGCCGTCAACCGGCTGAACGAATGGATACGCACCGCCCCCGGGCTGGAACAACGCCTGCTTGCCACGGGCATGAACCCTTATTGCCGACGGTACACGCCCGCACAAGTGCAGCTTATGATTAATGTCTTCGGGGAGCCTTCTTAGAAGGTTCCCCCCTTTTCACATAAATCCTCACCCCCACTCTGTCTATATGCTCACGCAATGCCTCGTTTTCAAGATTGGCATATACCACCACTTCACGCACTTCATCAAAACGAGCTAAAACAGCACATATCCTGATTACTGTTTTCCAACATATTCCATGTCTTTTTATTCAGTTTACGCACATCTATGCGAATACAAATATACCTCCTATTTGTCACAAATCCAAAACAAAAGAAACAATAACCTCCCTTATCCTCTCCCAACCTCCTCCTACCTCCCCCAACCTCCCATCCTCCCTGCCCCATGTCCTATCTTTGTATCAACGAAACGGAGTAGAGGCCATCGCCGCGGAGACACCTCCTTTCCCCTTTCGGAATGAAACATTAACCATTAAACATCAAACATCATGTCAACAGCATTAGTAGTGCGCACACAGCGCCACAAGAAAATCGGGGACAGCAGCTCCCCCATGGTCTACACCCTGAAACGCAAGCCCCAAGATGCCAAAATCTTCGACCTTGCCCGTATAGCACAAGACATCGAAGCGCTGGGAGCCATGTCGGCCGAAGACGTGGAGCACGTAGGCAAAGCCATCGTACGACAGATGCGCCAGACGCTGACGGACGGCAACAGTGTCCGTCTGGACGGTTTCGGCATCTTCCACACCACCTTCAAGTGCCGTGCCACCGAACTGGCCAAAGACTGCACCGTGAAAAACATCGAACGCGTCAATATCCGCTTCAAGGTAGCCAACACCCTGCGGCTGGTGAACGACAGCAACGCCACCACCAAAGGCGGAGCAAACAACCTCGTCTTCGAGCTTGTAACTGCCGACAAGGATAGCACCGGCGGAGGTTCCGGCGGCAATAATCCCGATGGCGGAGGTTCCGACGGAGACCAGGGGGAGAATCCGCTGGGATAAAAAAGAGGGATTAAGGATTAAACATCAAACATCATGAGTACAAAATCATCAGCCTGGGACAAGATTCTGAAAGTAATCATTGCTGTAGCTTCGGCACTTTTGGGTGCATTCAGCGCACACGCCATGAACAGCGGTGGTCCCTTTTAGCGAACAGCCCCCAAAGGCAAACAGTAAAAAAAATGAGAAAAATTGATTTGATTGTGATACATTGCAGCGCCACGTGCGAGGACCGTCCCTTTACCGGACAAGCTCTGGAAGCCGCGCACCGCCGACGTGGATTTGATGGCACGGGCTATCATTTCTACATCCGCCGTGACGGACAAATCCTGACTACCCGCCCGGTCGAGAGGGCCGGCGCCCACGCCCGCGGCTACAATGCCCACTCTATCGGAATCGCCTACGAAGGCGGATTGGACCACTATGGGAATCCCAAAGACACACGCACGGAATGGCAACGCCACTCGCTCCGCGTATTGGTCCGCGCTTTGCTGATGGACTATCCGGAAGCAAAAGTGGCGGGACATCGCGACCTCAGCCCCGACCTGAACAACAACGGAGAGGTGGAACCGATGGAATGGACGAAACAATGCCCGTGTTTTGAGGTGAAAAAAGAGAAGTGGTAACCAAGAAAAGGGAGGTGACAAAGCATGACAAAAGCTTTGCCACCTCATTTTTTATTCATACATTTGTTTTGATTAAGCAAAAAGCGCATCAAAAAATTCAGTCGTATGAAGTACCCTATTGGAATACAGAGTTTTGAGAAAATCCGTCTTGGTGAGTACACCTATGTAGACAAAACTGCATTGATTCACCAATTGGTCAATACAAGTAACTACTACTTCCTAAGCCGCCCACGGAGATTCGGAAAGAGTCTGCTCATCAGCACACTGGAAGCCTACTTCAACGGACAGCAGGAACTATTCAAGGGACTGGAAATAGAACAGCTTGAAAAAGAATGGACGAAATATCCGGTACTGCATTTGGATTTGAACACAAGCAAATACGATGAAAAGAACAGCCTTATCAATGTATTGAACGATACTCTCTGCCAGTGGGAAAACATCTACGGAACTGTCCCCAGCGAAGTCAACCCCGAACTGCGTTTCAAGGGAATCATCCGCCGCGCCTACGAGCAGACCGGCCAGCGCGTGGTCATCCTCGTGGACGAATACGACAAACCCATGCTCCAAGCCATTGGTGACGAAGAACTGCAAAATGAATATCGCAACACACTCAAAGCCTTCTACTCCGTAATGAAAACGCAGGACCGGTATATCCGTTTCGGCTTCCTGACGGGAGTGACGAAATTCGGAAAAGTCAGTGTGTTCAGCGACCTGAACAACCTGATAGACCTCTCCATGGACCGACAGTTCCAGACGCTCTGCGGAATGACCGACAAGGAGATACACACCTATTTTGAAGAACCGCTGCACCAGATAGCCGAAAACTACGGTATCACCTACGATGAAGTCTGCCTGCGACTGAAAGAACGGTACGACGGCTACCGCTTCCGCCAGAACGGAACCAATCTGTATAACCCCTTCAGCCTGCTGAATACCTTCCGTTCCCTGGAGTTCGGCAGCTACTGGTTCGAGACCGGCACCCCCACCTACCTTGTGAAACTGCTGAAAGACAACAACTTCTGTCTGCCCGACCTTACGAGTGAAGGAGTGACTGCAGAGACACTGACAGACGTGGAGTCGTTCAAGGATAATCCCATTGCCGTGATTTACCAAAGCGGCTACCTCACGATAAAGGAATATGACGAAGAATTCAACATCTATCGGCTGGGATTCCCCAACAAGGAAGTGGCCGAAGGATTCATCAAATACCTGGTTCCCTACTACATGCCGATAAAGGACAGTGAATCCGTCTATTAATAGATGAACAACAATGCCACTTGCTAAAAATGAAGCCAGCGCTTCACCTTATCCTTCAGATTTATATTGACCATGAAGCCAACCAACCACTTTTTAGCGGCCATAGGCATCATATAGAACAGAAGAAAAGGAAGCAGCTTCATCAAATTTTTATCCAAATGCCAATGTGACGGATAAGAAAAATGGCGGGATAAAAGATTTTCCAGATATTGCCGCTTCTTCTCCGGCGAAATACATGCAGAAGCATATACCCGGTTGGCATGATAAAGGCTCATTTTCATGATGTCCAACATCAGTCCGTTATAGAAAGACTCGCCGGTCAAAGAGTGTATATACCCGGACTTCAACAACTGCGTACCAATATATTGTTCTGTCAAAAACTCTGAATACCCTTGCAGCTCTTTCAAACTGGTGACCGATTGAGGATTATAAGTAAAGAACAGTGTACAATCCGGCAACAAGCGGCAAGAACGGGCCCGCAATATCACTTGATACGTAAACCAAGGGTCATCAATCAGATAATGAGGAATACAACGAACCTCATTTTTGCGCAGAAAATCCGTCCGATAAAGCTTGTTCCAAGTAGCTACAAAGATATTCTGCCCCCGTCCGTAACGATATTTAGCCACTGCATAATCTCCATCAGTAATTAGAGTATCCTCGTACTGGCATCCACCGGGATACACTTTTCCTTCCAAATCACGCCGGACGAAGGATGCCGCCACAAAATCCACTGGATGTTCCTGCATCTTATTATACAGCAATTCAATGCACTCCGGTATAAGCACATCGTCGCAATCCATTGTAAACAGATATTCCCCCGTCGCCTTCTCGACAATGGTATTACGTGCCGCCCCCGTACCCTGATTGACCACTTGGTCGATAATACGGACAGCACTTCCGCGTGGATGTTCCCCGGCTACCCTGCGAACTATATCCATACTATCCCCTTTATCATCGACAAAAATAAATTCAATGTTCGGATACGTTTGGTTAAGGGCAGACAATAATGTACGCTCTATAAGACCCGCAGCATTATAAATAGGTATGCCCAGCGTTATAAGCGGAAGAGTATTCATCTTTTTATCCATCGTTTCATTGTACGTAAAAAACGTTGCACATCCAGTATCAACAGAGGGGAAAGCGAAGCCAGACATAAGACAGCATAATCAATGGACAACCGGAAAGGCAATCGCTCTAACGCCGACCTTAGAGCCAATCTCTCCCGGCCAATGAACTCGCCTTTCTCTTTTCTATTATCACAAGCTGTATCCAGCCAAATGTGTACCCGTCGTATATCGTGTACACAAACCCTCATCCAGAAATCAGGGGCCGGATGTTCTTTCACATAGTCACTGTGGTTTTCGAGCCCTTCCAATAAAGACTCTATAATTCTTTTCTGATTATCAACATGATGAGACACCGACTGACTACGCATCCGATAATAATAAGCATCGACCGGAAGTGAACAGACAGCATTGGCATGATAAAAACAAAGAGGATTCAGCACACAATCCTCTGCCTTATTCCCTGGAATATAACGCAAACGGTGCTTTATCAGCAGGTCACGGAGTATCAAGCGATTGGTCAGTACCGGATTGTAATAGAAATCCTGATAGAGCTCTATCCCCGTCTTTATCGGTGATTCAGGTACGTCAAATCCGACAAAACGCCTGCATTTGCCGTCTTCAAAAGCCACATTATTGAATATCAGCATGTCCAAATGGCTTTCGCGGGTCTTCTCATAAAAACGAGACAACAAGCCGGGAGCAATGAAATCATCGCTGTCAACAAACCAGATGTATTTGCCGACCGCCTTTTCAATGGCTTCATTCCGAGTTTCAGCCGCTCCGGAATTAAGATGGGTAAAAACACGGATATTAGCATAATCAGCCCCATATTTCTGTGCTATCCGCAGACTTCCGTCAGTAGACCCGTCATCATAGAGTATTATCTCATATAGCTCTGACGGAACATCCTGATTCAACAAGCTATCTACACATTCAGACAGATAATCTTCCACATTGTATACCGGAACAATAAAACTCAGCCATTTCTCCATAAATTCATTATTCAACCATTTACCTACAAAAATACACAAAAAAAGGGAGCATACTATTTTTTTGTGTACTTTTGCTGGTAATAACAAAAAACTTATGCCTCAGGAGTCACGCCTTAAAAAGTCATTGCTCAATGCCCGGGTTAATCTCATTTTCTATTTCCTGAGTTTAGCCTTATCCTTTTTCTCCAGAAAAATCTTTCTGGATGCATTGGGCGCAGACTTTATGGGACTGATAGGTACACTGAACAATCTCTTGGGTTTTCTGAACCTTGCAGAATTGGGTATCAGCACAGCCATCGGCTACGTTCTGTATAAACCCCTCTTTGAACACGATGAAAAGAAAATCAATGAAATAATTTCCGTTTTCGGTTTCATCTACCGCCGTATCGGTTTTATCATTCTAAGTGCAGGATGTGCCTTGGCATGCTTCCTGCCCTTGATATTCCCCAATAATGTCTTTGATTTAGGCGTCATCTATTTTGCATTTTTCTCGTATCTGACCACTTCACTAATAGGATATTTTGCCAATTACAAGCAAACCCTTTTGGGAGCAGACCAGAAGAACTATGTAGTGACAGCCTATTTTCAAAGTGCCGTACTGATAAAGACTTGTCTGCAAATGGGATTAGTCTATTATACGGGCAACTATTACCTATGGATTAGCCTGGAACTTCTGCTGGGCATTGTCTATTCCATTATCCTGAACTGGAAAGTCAACCAGGTATACCCTTGGCTGAAAAGCGAAGTGAAACAAGGAAAGCTGCTTTTCAAGAAATATCCGGAAGTAACCCGGTATACCAAACAGCTCTTTGTCCATAAACTGGGCAGTTTCGTACAGTTCCAAACCACTCCCTTCCTGGTATATGCCTTCGTCTCACTCAAAACTGTGGCTTACTATGGGAACTATACGCTCATTATTGATAAGATAAGTATATTTATCAGCAACCTATTAGGGAGTACCAATGCAGGAGTAGGTAACCTGATAGCCGAAGGTGATTCCAAACGTATCCAGCAAGTATTCTGGGAGTTGATGGGTATCCGTTTCTTGATAGCCGGAACCATTTCATTTGCCCTGATTCGACTGACCGGCGCTTTTATTTCATTATGGCTAGGAAGTGAATACGTATTGCCCCAACATATTCTGTATCTGATTATCATCAACTCGTTCATCAGCTACACCCGAGGTGCCATAGACCAATTTACCTATGGGTATGGTTTATTTCAAGATACTTGGGCTCCCATTGCGGAAGTAATCATCAACCTAACTGTTGCCATCATTGCCGGACATTTTTGGGGACTGCCGGGAATTTTGATGGGCAACATAACCAGTCTATTTCTCATCATAGTCATTTGGAAACCTTACTTTCTTTATTCGCAAGGATTCAAAATACCCGTTCTTCACTATTGGATGGGCTACATCAAGCATCTGCTGATTATACTGCTGCCGGGAATAGTATGCTATCATCTCTATCCAAGCAATGACTTTACACCGGAAAGCTCTTTTACACATTGGATTCTCTATGGAATGATTCTGATTTCCACTTATGGGATATTGACCTGCTCGTTGCTCTATCTTTTCACTCCGGGCATACGTGCATTCGCTCACCGGATACTGAAAAGGCATCATTGACGAGCTGTTGATTTCAGTCGGTCAAAGGCATTTTCCCACTCGTCCGCCACATTCTGTATGTCAAAGCGCCTCACATACTGCACACAATTTTTTGACATCTCCCTGCGCAGTTCTTCATCTTTCATCAATGAGCCCAACTTCCGGGCAAACTCCTTATGCGAGAACGGAGGAACCAACAATCCGTTCTTCCCATCATCAATAATATCTGTGATAGCTGCATACGAATTGAACGCCACCGGAACCGCCCCGAATGTCATGGCTTCGGTCAATACCATTCCCCACCCTTCAAAGTCACTCGTCAGACATAGGATGCTTGCATCCCGGTAAAATGGTTCAGGGTCTTGCCAACCGGTGAAAACAACCCGTTCCATCTTTAAGGCTTTCTGTTCCAATGTCTGCCTTATCGGCCCGTCTCCCACAATGACCAACTCCCAATCGGGAAATTTTTTATATATACGCTTCCAGATATCAATCAGCCGTCCTACACGCTTCTGGCGCCACTCTATCCGGCCTACATACAATATCTGCTTCTTCTTGAGAAAATCTGTATTTTCTTGAGCAGGATATGTATTCGGATTGGGGATGGCAATCACCCGGCTCAAATCTTTTGAATATATCTGCCACAAATCAGGAAGAAATTTCAAGGAAAGTAAACATAATGCATCTGTATATCGAAAAATGCCTCCATAATCTGATTGTAATGTACGCTTGTAATCATACTTAAGCATGGGAATCTTTATGATACGGGCCATCTTTCTGATTTTTCCCATAATCGTGTTTTTCCCTTTTATCCACATTACGAACTCTCCCAAATGGTGATATATGCCAAGAGGATTATAATGTATCACGGAAATAATATACACGTCCCGCAAGGTTTTAGAGAAGGAATATAATGTATAATAAGTCTGCGGGTCCTGGTCTATGACCATATCAATACGGTGCTCTTGCAGGAAACTACGGAAAAACAACCCGTTCTTTTCTACTTCCCGAACCTGATATGGGAAAAAATAAGAGGATGCAGGATATGCATAATCCATGCGGCTTTCATCCCGCACACTATGTAAACAAAGAACATGGTGTCCCCGTCTTATGAATTCACGGCACAAAAGGTCACTTACTCTTTCAATCCCTCCCCGTTGGGGATGGAACATGACAGGATGTATAAACAAGATATTCATAATGCCCTCCGTTATTTCGCTCCAAACATTTTCTTGAATTTTATACCTGACAAGAAACGCATCCACCCATCAAAAGCCGATGCCCCCACCCTGCAAAGCAAGAATTTGCCCAACACATCCGCTTTATACTGTGGAAGAAAAAATCGTCTTATCCATTCTTTGTCTGATAAAAGGACTTGATGTAAAAAAGACAACCGTTCCTGCCGGGTATACTTATGCTCTGGTTTATAGATGGCCAAAATCACTTTATGGAAAAAGACAGTCAATGAATTCCATGTTCTATCCAGTGAGCTATCCTCCAAATTAAATTTCTTTTGATACACATAGACCCTTTCCAAAAAATTGGAGAATGCTGCATATTCTGCCGGAAAGCTGTTTATACGCACAGACAACACATCTACAGAATACCCTACTCTATAAACGTAATTATTGTAATCACGAATAACCATAAAATCCGCATACATCAGGTAGTCCAACATAAACAGCATATCTTCCAGTCCGGAAACAAAAGGAACAAAGCCCACCCGGTATTGCTTGATAATCCGATGGTCGTATAGCTTGTTGCCTGCGTACGCAACACGCTTGTCTATCAAGTCTGTCAATATAAGATACATCTGTTCCGAAGCTATATCTTGTTCGGGAACGTGAAACGTTTGAAAGTCCCCATTTGGCAGATACGCATCAAGAGAACCGACTATTACTCCCTCCTTCGTTTTATCGGCAGGCAATGCACCGTACAGCCTTTCAAGATAACAAGGCTTTACATAATCATCTGAATCAATAAAGGTTACATATCTTCCACGAGCATTCATCAAACCAGTATTCCGGGCACAGCTCAATCCTGCATTAGCCTGATGGAACACCCGTATCCTCATATCCTTCCCGGCATACTCTTCACAAATCTCCCCGCAACAGTCAGGGCTCCCGTCATCTACCAGCAACAGCTCAAAATCCGTAAAGGTCTGTGCAAGAATACTGTCAATGCACTGGGGCAAGTACTCTTCTACCTTATAAACGGGTACTATAACGGATATTTCCGGAAGATTATTCATATTCGCTCATTTTGCATGAAACACTGCCTTCATTTTTATAGACAACACCAACAAATAGTAGGCTGACTTTACAAAAGCCTTAAAATACAGATAGCCGGCATACGTAGGAAGCACATAATGGATGTTCTGCAACATCAGCTTCCATTCGGGACGCAGGCCCGTCATCTCCAACAAAGACGCATACTTTTTGTTCCTGAATACCAAATAACTCTGATAATGAAAGGATGTGTCTTTCGTGAAATACAGAATACGGTCAAAATATTTTGCCTTCAGAGTCTCAAAATAGATATATATATGCCGGTTATCCTGCAAACACCGGGAAGACCGGATAAAGTCGTAGATATAACCAAGCACCAGCACACGACATTCCAAATTACGCATAGACGGCGCCCGCATGATGGAATCTGGCTGCATGGAATAATAGTAAGTGGTCTCATTGACGACATACATACTTTGAGACATACATGCCAACTTAAATGACCATAAATCATCCTCGTGTACAATGCCCTCCTGGAAGTAGAGTTTATGCTGCAAAACGAGGGGACGACTCACCAGCTTGTTCCATGCCATGACATACCATTTTCCCTGCACATAAGTGGAAAGTACAAGAGCATTCCCTTCATAAAACCCGGTGCCTAATGATAAAGGAGGAGCCCAACGTCTGGCACCGGTCACCTCGTAATTGCCTATCACAAAATCCGGTCGCTTCTGCACCGCTGCATCTGCCAAAAGCTCTATTGCATTCGCAGAAATATAGTCGTCGCTATCCAAGAAGTACAGATAATCGCCAACAGACGCTAAAATACCGGTGTTTCTTGCAGCAGAAAGCCCTCTGTTCTCTTCATGTTCCAGACATCTCACCACCGCTCCGCGCGGATGCGAAGCCACCACCCGTCTGACTATCTCCATAGAGTTATCCGGAGTGCAGTCATTCACAAGAATGACTTCCAAATCCGGCCAGGTCTGGTTCAACACAGACAGCAGACACCGTTCTATGTACTTGGCAACATTATAAACCGGAACAATAATGGAAACTTTCATACTTTCAATCATATTTTCAGAATTTCACCTCATGTCCTTCCACAAACTCTTCCCACCACACAACAAGCGTCAACAGATTGAAATATTGCAAAGCCTTGTTCTGCCTATGCCAGAACCAACCGCCCTCCTTCTCTGCAACTTGTTCATAATCTGTAAGAAACTTCTTCACTGCATCACGGCGCAGATAGTTGTCCATAATGCCGGAAGCAAGAATGAATTCCTTAAAGAAAGCACGTCGGGCCCTATCACGGAAGAACAGTGGCATAGGTGCAAAACCGCCCTGCTTCTTCTTCAAGGTAATGGCCTCGGGAAGTAAAGGTTTATAATGGTGCTTTAACAGATATTTAGAAACGGAACGGCCCCGCGCAATGTCCAGTACACTGTTGCCCCTGCACTTCAACCCTACCGGCAGCTCCTGCAGGAAATGGAAAAGCTCCAGGTCCATAAAAGGATACGTCAGATTGTTACCGAACATGCGTGCCATGCTGGAAGCCTTGAAAAGAATGATACGGTTGATTACAGTCTCCAAATCGGAAAGAATGGCATGCTGCGCATAAAGATGCTCGAAACTGTGGATATCGGGCCGTAGTGATTTTACCGGCTCAAAATCTTCTTTCGGATTTTGCAGAAGGGCACACAAGGCAGAATCGGAGAAGCCGAAACGCTCCCCTTCCAGAATATGAAGTATCTTATCCAAATGGAAATTGATGCGGGAAAGCTTTCCACCGGTATCAAAGGTTTCATGCTCCAGCAGACGGCTGATGCCACGTAGCAAGGGACGCAATCCTATGCGGGCGGATAGATAATGCAACGCCACTTCGCGACCGGAAGTACCGAAATACTGGTCACTGCCGTCACCTCCCAGAATCACGTCGGGCTTGTCATCGCCTATCATGCGCATAGCACAATAGTTTACCATCAGCCCGCCTTCCATAAAAGGCTCACCCAGAAAACGGACAATGTCGGGCAAGGCACTGGTTTCCGTACCGTCAATCTCGTACTCGTGGTGGCGGGTACCAAAGGTTTCAGACATCAGACGGGCCATGGGCAGCTCCGTCCAGGCATCTCCTTTAAAGCCCACGGAATAGGAGTCAATCTGGCCGTCGTAAATGCTGCGCAGCGCAGCAAGGTTTGAACCGGAATCATAGCCGCCACTCAGCAGGATACCTACCCTGCGGCTATGGCCGATACGCCGGCGGATGGCTTGCGCATGCAATTCTCCATAACGGCGGGAGTAGGTTTCTACATCCGGATTCCGTTCAGTCGCCACCTTGGGTTCATGCTCAAAAACGCTGTCGCGCTTCAGACAATAAATGTCATCTGCCACCTTTTCATATAAGCCGGGATTTCTTTCCTTCAGCGAATCAAACATGGAATGTACGTTCGCTTGTGTCTCTAACTTTACAGAAGCCCAAACCGGCATCAGATAACCAAGCTCTGTCAACATGTAGAACTTTTCGCCGGCACCTAAAGAATGAACATCGAATAGGGCGAAATTATTCTTCTTCAAAATGCCACGCTGAAGGAATGTACTCAATGAAACCAGATTAGGCTCGAAATTTTCTTCCAGTTGGTCCTCTAAAAATTGCCAGGAAGTGGCAAAATTACCATCAATGTGACAATAGACGGGATAATGCGTGCCATGATGGTCGCGCACCACTCCGCATTCATTTTCTGAATAATATACTATGGTGAACGAACCGTCCAGGCGTGAAAAGCCATATGCCGGATCGGATAGAAACGCATCAGCAGCAAGCTTGGCATTGGTATCATCCGGAGTTGCCTGCAAGGTGTCCCGATTATACAAAGTTCCGAAAAAGAAAAGTCTCAGATTATAACTTTCAAAAGAAGATTCCGGCTCTTCTCCCTCTACACAGACTGTACGCCAATCTTCTAAAGTGATTTTTCCGTATATCATTTGTTTGCTTATAGACTTGTTTATTGTGTATCCCTTTCTATTTTTCCGCCACCCCATGCCTGGTATGTATAAAGGTCTTGTTTGCTCCCCTCAGCTTGAAGATGTTTCCTGCCATCAGCAGGAATGTATAGGGTATCTTTTGCAGGGCCATTGCCAGGCGGCTGGTGCAGAACCTTTTGGGAACGGCAACGAGCAGTGCGACAGCGAGCAACACCAAGAGCAGCCACCACTTCAGCCCCCATGTCCAGCGATAAACCGTAAACAACACGGAGAAGAGGAACGTGAACCCCATCAACAGCAGGCGGGGAATGGAAAGCTGCTGGAAAAGCTTGTCGCAGAAGTCCCAGTTACGCGCAACAAGCGCCTTCCACAGAAACTTGGCGAAAGTCTGGCAGTAGTGCCATTGTGCCGACAGCCAGCGGCGGCGCTGACGGGAGAAATCGCCGGTGTTCTGTATCTTCTCATCGAACACAAAGGTTTCGGGCAAATAATAAAAACGCTTGCCGCGATAGAGCAGGGTCAGCTCCAATTCACGGTCGAAACCGCCCACAGCCTTGATGTCAGCCATCGTATCACGAAACAAGTCATAACGAAACGCCATACCGGAACCGATAAGGGCAGCCGACAAGCCCAGCTTGGCATGCCCCAGACGGAAAATGGTATTGTTGATTTCCTCACTGATGGCATCAAGCAGGGCCATGTCATTGTTCAGGTTCTTGGCACTCCGGTGGGTCTGCACAATCTCGACTTCCGGATTGGCGAAGAGGTCGTTAATATCACTCAGATAATCGTAAGGGATGACATTGTCCGCATCGAGCACCAAAGCGATGTCATAGTCATTGCCGATGGCAGCCATGGCGGCATTCAGAGATTTGGACTTGGTGCTTTTCTCAAAATGCACTTCAACCAGGCGGACAGGAAGCACAGCGAGGGAAGCGTTGGTTTCGGGCTGCATACGGTCCGAAATGACAACCGTATCAAAACAGTCGGCGGGATAATCCTGCTCCAGACATGAATGGACGCACTCGTGTATCACGGCATCTTCGCGGTAGGCAGGAATCAGTATGGCAAAACGCTTGTGTTCCTTGGCTGGAGGGGGCAGAGGCAGGTCACGCCGGCGTGACGCCAGACTGTAAACCAATAGATACAGTATGTTTATTGCAAACCATATGTATAAAAGCCAATCGAATATATTCAATATATGTTCCAAATTCAGAGCTATTTAAGCTTTAGAGTTGCTGCTTGTTTTTAATGGGTATCCGACACAAAGATACAAAAAAGAAGTAGAGTCCGGACAAAATATACAAAAAATGCGAAGAATATAGGAATAAAAAAACGAGCAAGCTCTCACGAACCCCTCGCCCCTGTAAGAAAAGCCTTAAAGGCTTTTCTTTTAAACTGCGTCAATGTTACCTAAAAATCAATCTTTCTCTTTACCTGAAAAATAAAACTTCAATTACCTATTCTGAAAACTTCAAAATCCAATTTTTACCTTTACCTAATTTACCTATTTATTCAAAACATTTAGCTTATGAAAAAAATCTATTTTCAATCCTTTTACCTAACAACTAATATCCTTTATTGAAAACTGTTTTTATTATTTATCAAATCCAAATGCAGTTTCCCAACTGCACTGCAAAGGTAAGTGTTTTATCCGCACGCGCAAAACGCCGGCACATTTTTCGCGCGTTTTATAACATTGTTTTAGAGTTTAAGGGTACAGTTTACACTTATAAACATTTCATTGTTCATCGGGAGTATACTTTCCAGTAAAAAACAAACCACCGAAGCGCCGAAACGCTTCGATGGCTGTCCCCTTTAAACACCTTTAAACAAAATGAATTTCTTATTTATTTTCTTGCTTCGGCAATATAACCTAACGCTTCTTTACATTTTTCCGTAACATAAGTCCAGTCTTCAGCAGCGACCTTATCCTTCGGGAAGAGTTTGGAGCCCATACCTACGCAGAACACACCCGCCTTAATCCAGGAGGTCAGGTTTTCCTGGGTCGGCTCCACTCCACCGGTCACCATCAGCTTGGACCAGGGCATCGGAGCCAGCAGACCTTTCACGAGTTTGGCACCAAGCACGTCGCCCGGGAATATCTTGCAGAGGTCGCACCCTACTTCTTGCGCGAAGCCCACTTCTGAAACGCTTCCGCATCCCGGAGTATAGGCTACCAGGCGACGGTTACAAATCTTGGCAATCTCAGGGTTGAACAACGGGCCTACAACGAAACATGCACCCAACTGCAAATACAGCGCCGCAGTAGCAGGGTCAACGATGGAACCTACACCCATAGCCATCTCCGGGCACTCTTTTGCCGCAAACTTCACAACTTCTGCAAACACCTCGTGGGCAAAGTCACCACGGTTCGTGAACTCGAACGCACGAACACCTCCATCGTAACAAGCCTTTACAACTTTCTTTGCAACTTCTGCATCCTTATGATAAAAGACAGGCACCATTCCAGTAGAACCAATCTTATTCAATACTGAGATTTTATCAAATTTACTCATCTTTTTATTTACGATTTGACGATTTACGATTTACGATTAATATTACTTTACTTTATATCTATTCTTTTTATTTACGATTTGACGATTCAAACTTCCTTTGCTAACCGATTTCTTGTAGTGACAATAGAACTCACTATTATTTTATACAATTCATGCGCCTCTTGTTGCAACCCAAGCAGTTTATTAGCAGGAATCATCTCACTTTCAGCAATAATTTCCAACCAGTGTATAGTTTCATCCAGTTCTTCCTCTACCATTTTCAGTTTATTCAGAAAATCCTTATCAGACTTTCCCAAACAAGCTGCCCTATAATTGGCAGCAGGTGAAGTCCCTGAACGTACTATTTGTTTAGCTATAGCCATTGACGAAATCCGATTAGGCATACAATCTACCATCTTGATTATTCTCAAAGCGAACATCTTCAATCGTATTTTCAATTCCTCCGAGTTCACTGTAGAAGTAATTTCAATCGTACATCGTAAATCGTCAAATCGTAAATGAGCTTAGCGTTGTACTCGTCCGCTTGCATCCCCTCCTGCCAGCGCTTCTACCTCTTCGGTAGAAACAAGGTTGAAGTCACCGTTGATAGTGTGCTTCAAGGCGGAAGCGGCTACTGCAAATTCGAGGGCGGCACCCTGGTTGGGTTTTGTCAGCAGGCCGTGGATGATACCACCTGAGAAAGAGTCGCCGCCACCTACGCGGTCGACGATAGGATTGATGTCGTAACGCTTTGACTCGTAGAATTCCTCGCCGTTGTAAATCATTGCTTTCCAGCCGTTGTGGGTAGCGGAGAAAGACTCGCGCAACGTAGAGATTACGTATTTGAAGCCGAATTCCTTCGCCATCGCCTTGAAGATTCCCTTGTAGCCTTCAGCGTCCGTCTTGCCGCCTTCCACGTCTGCATCGGGCTTGAAGCCCAGACAGAGTTCAGCATCCTCTTCATTGCCGATGCAGACATCCACATACTGCATCAAAGGCTTCATGATGGACTGGGCTTTTTCTTTGGTCCAGAGTTTTTTACGGAAATTGAGGTCTACCGACACCGTAACGCCGTGACGTTTGGCAGCCTCGCAAGCCAGGCGGGTCAACTCGGCGGCCTTGTCGGAGATGGCGGGAGTGATACCTGACCAGTGGAACCAGTCTGCACCTTCCATGATGGCATCGAAATCAAAGTCTGCCGCATCTGCCTCGGCAATGGCAGAGTGTGCACGGTCATAGATTACCTTACTGGGACGCATGGAAGCACCGGTCTCAAGATAGTAGATACCTACACGGTCACCACCACGCGCAATGAAATCCGTCTTTACGCCATACTTGCGCAATGCGTTGACTGCCGACTGGCCTATTTCATGTTTCGGCAACTTGGTTACAAAATAAGCATCATGTCCGTAGTTGGCACAGCTGACAGCCACGTTGGCCTCGCCGCCGCCATATACCACATCAAAAGAGTCGGACTGCACAAAACGGGTGTTTCCCGGAGTAGACAGCCTCAGCATGATTTCACCTAATGTAACTACTTTCTTTCCCATAATCTTTCTATGTTTTATTTTAATATGAAATTAATTTGTTTCCTTTCAATTTATCATTTCGAGGTATAAACAGAACCTAAACACCTGAAACTATGGAGAGTAAATCAAAATAATATTCGTTCTTCACAGTCTTCGTGTACGGGCACAAAGATACAACAATTTTTGAAATACAAAAAATTATCATATATTTGTATCGAAAATATTAAGATTATAATTGTGTGCGAGCACAAGAAGATGTACGATGGGACGATTTACGATTAGACGATTGAGATTACATTGTAGAATCGTAGCCAAAGCAACATCAATCGTACATCGTAAATCGTTAAATCGTAAATATACAGATGGAAAGAGTCAGAATAAAGGATATCGCCAAGATGGCCGATGTATCCGTGGGAACCGTCGACCGTGTGATTCACGGGCGTAGCGGTGTGTCCGAGTCCAGCCGGAAGCGGGTGGAAGAAATCCTGAAACAACTGGATTACCAGCCCAATATGTATGCCAGCGCACTGGCTTCGAACAAGAAGTACGCATTTGCCTGCCTGCTGCCACTGCACGAGAAAGGCGAATACTGGACAGACGTGGAGACGGGCATACACAACGCCGTAGAGACTTACTCTGACTTCAACGTCGCCGTGCACCTCTCCTACTATGACCCGTATGACTATCATTCATTCGCGGAAGCCTCCGGACAGATTCTGGCACTGGAGCCGGACGGAGTGATGTTTGCCCCCACCGTTCCGCAATACACCAAGCCCTTCACGGATGAGCTGACGCAACATAATATACCTTATATATATATAGACTCCAACATAAAGGAAGAGCCCGCCCTCTCCTTCTACGGGCAGAACTCGCACCAGAGCGGATATTTTGCCGCCCGCATGCTGATGCTGCTTGCCGGAGAAGACGCGCAGGAAATCGTCATCTTCCGCAAGATAAATGAAGGCATCGTGGGGTCGAACCAGCAGGAACGCCGCGAAATAGGTTTCCGCGAATACATGCAGGAGCATCATCCCGCCTGCCGCATCTGGGAACTGGACCTGCATGCCAAGCGCGACAGCGAGGACACACTGATGCTGGACGAGTTCTTCCAAGAGCATCCTACCGTAAAGAACGGAATCACCTTCAACTCCAAAGCATACATCATCGGGGAATACCTGCTGAAGAAGCAGAAAAAAGACTTCAACCTGATGGGCTATGACCTGCTGCAACGCAACGTAGACTGCCTGAAGCAGGGAAGCATCTTCTTCCTCATAGCACAGCAGCCCACCCTGCAAGGATTCGACGGCATCAAGGCCTTGTGCGAATACCTGATTCTGAAGAAGGAAATCACAAGGGAGAACTTCATGCCGATTGACTTGCTGACGAAGGAGAATATCGAATTCTATTACAACAAATAATAAGGATGTACGATTGGACGATTTACGATGTACGATTGAAAATGCCATGCCCGCAAGAAAAAGCAACTATCGCAACCGTAAAACAAAGCAAACTTCAATCGTACATCGTAAATAGCTAAATCGTAAATAACATGATGGAAACAAAGTACCTGAAAATCAATCCCGCCGACAATGTTGCAGTGGCTATCACAGCACTCCCGGCCGATGAAAAACTCACGGTGGACGGAAAGGAAATCACCTTGAATGAGGATGTTCCTGCCGGACACAAATTTGCACTGAAAGATTTTGCGGAAGGCGAAAACGTCATTAAATACGGATACCCCATCGGCCACGCCCGGAAAGCGCAGAAGCAGGGGGACTGGATGAATGAAAACAATATCAAGACCAACTTGTCCGGGTTGCTGGAATACACATACAACCCCGTCAACGTAGACCTCAATACTACAACTCTAAACCTCAATACCGGCGCGCCAAACCTGACCTTTAGAGGGTACAAACGTAAGAACGGCGACGTAGGTGTGCGCAACGAGATATGGATTATTCCGACAGTGGGCTGTGTAAACGGAATCATCAACCAGCTTGCCGAAGGCCTGCGCCGCGAAACGGGCGGAAAGGGCGTGGATGCCATCATGGCTTATCCCCATAATTACGGCTGCTCCCAGTTGGGTGACGACCACGAGAATACAAAGAAAATCCTCCGCGACATGGTGCTGCATCCCAATGCGGGAGCCGTACTCGTGGTAGGCCTGGGATGTGAGAATAACCAGCCGGATGTATTCCGCGAGTTTCTGGGAGACTATGACCGGGACCGCGTAAAGTTTATGGTGACCCAGAAAGTGGGCGATGAATACGAAGAAGGAATGAAGCTGCTGCGCGAACTTTATGCCAAAGCCATCCAGGACCAGCGCGAGGATATTCCCTTAAGCGAACTGCGCGTAGGCCTGAAGTGTGGCGGTTCGGACGGTTTCTCCGGTATCACCGCCAATCCGCTACTGGGCATGTTCTCCGACTTCCTCGTAGCACAAGGCGGTACCAGCGTACTGACGGAAGTGCCGGAAATGTTCGGTGCAGAAACCATCCTGATGAACCGCTGCCGCACCAAAGAGCTGTTTGAGGACACGGTGAAGCTGATTAATGACTTCAAGGAATATTTCCTTTCACACGGTGAACCGGTAGGTGAAAACCCGTCTCCGGGAAATAAGGCGGGAGGCATCTCGACATTGGAGGACAAAGCCTTGGGATGCACACAGAAATGTGGCACGAGCTACGTGGAAGGGGTACTTCCGTATGGCGAACGCCTGAAAGTAAAGGGACTGAACCTACTGTCTGCTCCGGGAAACGACCTTGTAGCCGCCACTGCCCTTGCCTCTTGCGGATGCCACATGGTGCTGTTCACCACAGGACGCGGAACGCCCTTCGGAACCTATGTGCCGACCATGAAGATTTCCACCAACTCCACTTTGGCAAAGAACAAGCCGGGCTGGATAGACTTCAACGCCGGAGTTATCGTCGAGAACGAACCGATGGAGAAAACCTGCGAACGCTTCATCGAGTATATCATCAAAGTAGCAAGCGGTGAATTCGTGAACAACGAAAAGAAAGGCTACAAGGAAATAGCCATCTTCAAGACCGGAGTAACTTTGTAAGGTGAAAATTGAAAGGTGAAAGGTGAAAATTAAAGGCTGATATATGGAGGGCGGGACAAAACCATTTTGTCCCGCCCTTTGTTTTTTATACCTTTGCAGCAAAATTGGCTTATATATTTACGATTTGACGATTTACGATGTACGATTGAAGTTTGTATTGTACAACAACCATTCTACGATTTCAAGAGTTATATCAATCGTACATCGTAAATCGTCAAATCGTAAATCCCCAATCGTAAATCGTAAATTATGTCAGCAACAACCGATACAATCTCCAAACCCAAAGGCGGCTGGTGGGCACTCAGCCCGTTGGCGGTGTTCCTTTGCCTCTACCTGGTGACTTCGCTCCTGGTGAACGACTTCTATAAAGTCCCCATCACGGTAGCCTTCCTCGCCTCATCCTGCTATGCCATCGCCATCACGCGCGGCCTGAATCTGGAACAGCGCATCTACCAGTTCTCCGTGGGCGCCAGCAACAAGAACATCATGCTGATGGTATGGATATTCATCCTTGCAGGAGCATTCGCCCAAAGCGCCAAGCAGATGGGCGCCATTGATGCGACCGTAAATCTGACCCTACATATACTGCCGGACAACCTGCTACTGGCGGGCATCTTCATTGCCGCCTGCTTCATCTCCCTCTCAATAGGAACAAGCGTAGGAACTATCGTCGCACTGACTCCCGTAGCCGTGGGACTGGCGGAAAAGACGGGCATCGACCTGCCCTACATGGTCGCCATCGTGGTGGGAGGCTCGTTCTTCGGAGACAATCTTTCCTTCATATCCGACACCACCATTGCATCGACCAAGACGCAGGACTGCGTGATGAGGGACAAGTTCCGCGTCAACTTCATGATTGTAGTCCCCGCAGCGCTTGTCGTGCTGGGCATCTACATCTTTCAAGGACTGTCCGTCTCTGCCCCGCCCCAAGTGCAGACCATCGAGTGGATAAAAGTAATCCCCTACCTCATCGTGCTGGGCACGGCCGTAGCAGGTGTCAACGTCATGCTGGTACTGCTGCTGGGCATCCTCTCTACTGGAATTATCGGTATCTATACCGGCACCGCCTTCTTCGACTGGTTCGGAGCCATGGGAACGGGCATCACCGGCATGGGCGAGCTCATCATCATCACCCTGCTGGCCGGAGGCATGCTCGAGACCATCCGCTACAACGGCGGCATCGACTTCATCATCTCTCGGCTGACCCGCCACGTCAGCGGCAAGCGGGGAGCCGAATTCAGCATCGCCGCCCTGGTCGGCATCGCCAATCTCTGCACCGCCAACAACACCATTGCCATCATCACCACCGGCCCCATAGCCAAGGACATCGCCCTCCGCTTCCACCTGGACCGCCGGAAAACAGCCAGCATACTGGACACCTTCTCATGCCTCGTGCAAGGAATCATCCCCTACGGAGCGCAAATGCTGATAGCCTCCGGACTTGCCGGCATTTCACCCATCAGCATCATCGGAAACCTGTATTACCCCTTCTGCATGGGAGCATGCGCCATACTCGCCATTCTGCTGAGCTACCCCAGGAAATACTCGGGAGAAGGATGAGTTATGGGTGACAAGTGATGAGTTATGGGTGACGTTGTGTGAACATTTAAAAAAACACCCCTCGTGCCAACAAATAACTCATAACTCATAACTCAAAACTCAAAATCTTTTCTTACCTTTGCACTCGCTATTACGAGATAGTAGCATAATTCAAATCATTAACTAAAAACATTTTAATTAAATGGCAACAAAAATCAGATTGCAAAGACATGGACGTAAGAGCTACGCTTTCTACTCTATCGTTATTGCAGACGTAAGAGCACCACGTGATGGTAAATTTATTGAGAAGATTGGTACTTACAATCCTAACACCAATCCTGCCACAGTAGATTTGAAGTTCGACCGCGCACTTGACTGGGTGTTGAAGGGTGCACAACCTACTGACACAGTTCGTAACATCCTCTCTCGCGAAGGTGTTTACATGAAGAAGCACTTGCTGGGCGGTGTAGCGAAAGGCGCATTCGGCGAAGCTGAAGCTGATGCTAAGTTCGAAGCCTGGAAGAACAACAAACAAAGCGGTTTGGCTGCTCTGAAGGCTAAGGAAGACGAAGCTAAGAAAGCTGAAGCAAAAGCACGTCTGGAAGCTGAAAAGAAGATAAACGAAGAAAAAGCAAAAGCACTGGCTGAAAAGAAAGCTGCTGAAGCTGCTGCAAAAGCCGCTGCCGAAGCACCGGCCGAAGAGGCTCCTGCCGAAGAAGCCCCTGCTGCTGAAGAAGCTGCTGCCGAATAATAGTAAGCACAGCGTTATCGCTAAAAATGGGATTAAAACTATAAAAATCCTCTCCGGTTCATATCGGAGGGGATTTTTTATTACTATATTTGCAGCTATAATCATTCATTAAAAAAACAAACAATGAAAAAGTTTACTTATCTGCTCGCTGTAGCCGCTGTATTTACAGCTTGTAACAGTGGAAACAACGGTTACACCGTAACCGGAACTGTAGAGGGTGCAGCCGACGGCGACACCGTATATCTGGAAACCGTGGAAGGACGCCAATTCGTAAAATTGGACTCTGCTGTCATCAAAGGCGGAACATTTACCTTCAAGGGTACACAAGATACTGCTGTCAACCGCTACATCTCTTACAAAGCCGAAGGAAAAGACGGCGCAGCCATCGACTTCTTCCTGGAAAACGGCAAGATTAAAATCAACTTGTCGCAGGAAAACAACTCTGCCACCGGTACTGCCAACAATGATGCCTACCAGGAAATCAGAGCCCAAATCAACGGTCTGAACAAACAAATGATGAGCATCTACGAATCCATGTCTGACACCACACTGACCGACGAACAACGCGAGGCTAAAGGCAAAGAGATGGAAAATCTGGAAAACAGCATGATATCCGCCATCAAAGCCGGCATCAACAAGAACATCACCAACCCGGTGGGTGTACTCCTGCTGAAGCAGAACTACTACTACATGGATGTGGCAGACCTCGACCCTCTGATGCCCCAAATCCCTGCAGCTTACGACAACGACGAAGCCATCGTCAAGATAAAGAACAACGTTGAGAAGATGAAAGCCACTGCCGTAGGCCAGAAGTTTACAGACTTCGAGATGCAGACGCCGGAAGGAAAAACGGTAAAACTGTCCGACTACGTAGGCAAGGGCAAAGTTGTCCTTGTTGACTTCTGGGCAAGCTGGTGCGGCCCCTGCCGTCGCGAGATGCCCAACCTGGTGGAAGCTTACGCCAAATATAAGAACAAGAACTTCGAGATTGTAGGCGTATCCCTGGACCAGAGTGCCGACGCATGGAAAGAAGCCATCAAGAAGCTGAACATCACGTGGCCGCAAATGTCCGACCTGAAATACTGGAACTGCGAAGGCGCACAGCTTTATGCCGTAAGCAGCATCCCCCACACTGTGTTGATTGACGGTGAAGGAACTATCCTTGCACGCGGACTGCACGGTGACGAGCTTCAGGAAAAGATAGCCGAAGCTGTCAAATAATAAAACCGGACACACCGGAGACTAAAAAAGGAGTGCCACACTTCGTCAATCGAAATGCCACACTTCACGAGGCCCAATCAATGGCATTTGCCTCTGTGAAGTGTGGCATTTCCCTTGCTGAAGTGTGGCATTCGGAATGATGGAATGCGGCGTTTTTCAAGAGAAGATACGCGCAGCCATTTCCATCCCCAACCTTACGGTTTCCCACTGTTTCTCCTCATCGGCCTCCGAAGGCGAAAGAAGCGCATTGGCATCCGGCAGACATAAAGTGAAACGTTTCAAAGGAATATAGTTCAATACACTTTCGGTTTTCGCCTGCAATTCATCCAATTCGTCTTCCTGAGGATAATGGGACAGCACGAAACCGAACACCGCTTCCTTCTCGTGTATGAACCAGAGCAGACGGTTACGGTCGCACGCGCCACAGTCGTAATTCAGGAAATAAGCATCGGCCCCATGCAGTTGCACCAGCATGTCCGTCGGTGCATGGAATGCAACATACATCCCTGCAGGACGCTCACGCAAAACCCGGTTGTTGAGCCGGATGGTATCTTCCATTATCACCGAATGTACCCCGTCGAACTGGACGTAGCGGCAGCCTGCATCATAAAGTTTGGTAAGCAAAAATTTGTAGCAGGAAGCAATATCATCCGTCAAAAGCCGGATGTCGGAGTAAACGGTTTCTATCTGAGTCCGCTCCACACGTTGAATAATCTGGGTCATAACCTCTGCCGGCGAAGGGATATGCTGTTTTTTCATCACCCCTCCGTCCACAATGGAATCAAGAAATGCGAATTCTTCCAGAATAGGATGCCGTAGCAAACTGAGCCGTCCTGTAATCTCCAAAGGAGAGCCTTCGGAGAAAGGCCGGCCGTCTTTGGAACAAATACCCTCCCAGCTTTCCAAAAAATCGCGACTTCGGAAACCACCATCGGAAACAACCTTCATGCCTCCCAGCTCCAGCCGTTCCACCAGACTGCGCACTTCCGCATCTTCAACAGCCTGCAATATCTGCCGGCTCACCTGCCCGTTCTGATATTGCTCGCGGACATCCTTCAATGCACGAGGTACACAAAAAGCCCCAGCTATATCAATTTTAAACGGAGGAAATACATTTGCCATGTTCATCCTTTCTTTGATTATTATAATAATGATACTTTTGCCCCAATACCATGAGCAGCAAAGCAATACAATCGAATGGCAACAAGAAGTATTATCAAGGACTAAAAACCTTAAATAAACCAATTCGTTGCAAATATAACTAAAAAAATCGAAGATTCACAATCTGCCCAAAAGATTTATCTTCATTTGACACTTCGAAATCAGATGATGCTTATGCATGCAATAATAATCAGTAATGAATAACTTTAAAAGTTATTTTTCATTAGAAGTTTTCCACTTTAAACAATTACATCATTAACAATCAATAGATTAACACTTTTTAAATCACAAAAAGTTTTCCAAAAAGCAAAACCTATCAATAACTACAATATCTTTGTTTCCGCAATTAAACTAAAAAAGACAGTCACATTTAAGCATAAAAGGTTATGATACAGACAGTACTCAAGCGCGACGGGCGCGTCGTCGGATTCAACGAAGAAAAAATAGCAACGGCCATCCGCAAAGCCATGTTGCATACAGACAAGGGGGAAGACCTGCAACTGATACACCAGATTACGGACCGCATCTCTTTCAAGGGAGATTCGCAGATGACGGTGGAAGCCATCCAGGATTTGGTGGAAGTGGAGCTGATGAAGAGCAGCCGCAAGGACGTTGCCCAGAAATACATCGCTTACCGCAACCAGCGAAGCATTGCCCGCAAAGCAAAGACGCGCGACATGTTCCTGGAAATCATTAACATCAAGTCCAACGACATCACACGCGAAAATGCCAACATGAATGCCGATACCCCGGCGGGCATGATGATGAAGTTTGCCAGCGAAACCACCAAGCCTTTTGTGGACGACTATCTGCTGAGTGAAGAAGTGCTGGATGCTGTCACCCAGAACTATCTGCACATCCATGACAAGGATTATTATCCCACCAAGAGCCTGACATGCGTGCAGCATCCGCTGGACCATATTCTGAAATACGGCTTCTCTGCCGGACACGGCGAATCGCGCCCGGCCAAACGCATCGAGACTGCCAGTATCCTGGGATGCATCTCGCTGGAAACAGCCCAGAACGAGATGCACGGCGGACAAGCCATCCCTGCATTCGATTTCTACCTTGCCCCCTACGTGCGCAACAGCTTCATCGAGGAAGTCAAGAACCTGGAAGAACTGAATGGAAAAGACTATTCCCATCTCTATCAGAAGGAACTGGCCGACTATCTGCTACAGCCGTTGGACGGACTGACGGGCGAGGACCGCATCGTGCAGCATGCCGTCAACAAGACCGTATCGCGTGTGCACCAGTCCATGGAGGCGTTTATCCATAACATGAACACCATCCACTCACGCGGCGGCAACCAAGTGGTGTTCAGCTCCATCAACTACGGCACAGACACCTCTGCCGAGGGGCGCTGCATCATCCGCGAGCTGCTGAAAAGCACCTATCAAGGGGTAGGAAACGGAGAAACCGCCATCTTCCCCATCCAGATATGGAAAAAGAAACGGGGTGTGAGCTACCTGCCTGAAGACCGCAACTACGACCTCTACCAACTGGCCTGCAAGGTGACGGCACGGCGTTTCTTCCCGAACTTCCTGAACCTGGACGCCACCTTCAACCAAAGCGAGGACTGGAAAGCCGATGACCCGAAACGCTACCAGCATGAAGTTGCTACCATGGGATGCCGTACCCGTGTATTCGAAAACCGTTTCGGACCGAAGACCTCCATCGGACGCGGCAACATCTCTTTCTCTACCATCAACATCGTCCGTCTGGGCATTGAGTGCATGAACATCGAAGACAAGGAACAGCGCATCGCCCGGTTCTTTGCCAAGCTGGATAGTATGCTCGAAGTGACCGCACGCCAGCTGCACGAGCGCATGGAGTTTCAAAAGACCGCCTTCGCCAAGCAGTTCCCGCTACTGATGTCTGCCTTGTGGATAGGCAGCGAGAAGCTGAAACCGAACGATACGATTGCTTCCGTCATCAACCAGGGAACACTGGGAATCGGTTTCATCGGGTTGGCAGAATGTCTCGTGGCATTGCTCGGAAAACATCACGGCGAATCTGGCGAAGCCCAGGAGCTGGGACTGAAAATCGTGACCTATATGCGCGACCGTGCCAACCAGTTCTCGGAGCAATACCAGCACAACTACAGCGTGCTTGCCACTCCTGCCGAAGGGCTGTCGGGCAAGTTCACCCGCATCGACCGTAAGAAGTTCGGCACGCTGCCGGGCATTACGGACCGTGACTACTACACCAACTCCAACCACGTGCCCGTATACTACAAATGCAGCGCCCGCCACAAAGCGGAAGTGGAGGCTCCTTATCATGAACTGACCCGCGGCGGACACATCTTCTATGTGGAGATAGACGGTGACGCCACCCACAATCCGGAAGTCATTATGCGTGTAGTGGACATGATGGACCGATACAACATCGGCTACGGTTCGGTAAACCACAACCGTAACCGCTGTCTGGAGTGCGGTCACGAAAACTCCACCCCAAACCTGGAAGAATGCCCGAAGTGCGGCAGCAAGCATATCGACAAGCTGCAACGCATCACCGGCTACCTGGTGGGGACAACCGACCGCTGGAACAATGCCAAGCTGGCAGAGTTGAACGACAGGGTCGTTCATAATTGAAAATTAAAAATTAAAGGGCTGCGCAGTGCAAAGCGGAGCTTCATTTTTAATGGTTGACGTTTAATTTTTAATGATTAATGTTCAGCTTCCTACCTGCGATGTTTAATTTTTAATTTTTAATTATTAATTCCCTACTCATGCTTTCTATTCTCGATATTTTAGAAGATACCACAGTAGACGGTCCGGGCTTCCGGACCGCCATTTATGCTGCCGGATGCCCCAACGGTTGTCCCGGTTGCCACAATCCGGAGTCGTGGGACATCAACCGCGGGCACTGGATGAGTACGGAAGAGATTCTGGAAAAAGTCCTTGCCGACAACTTTGCAGACGTCACCTTCAGTGGTGGAGACCCGATGTTCCAGCCGGAAGGATTCACCCAACTGGCACATGCCATCAAGGAGCGGAGCCGGAAAAACATCTGGTGCTATACGGGCTATACTTTCGAAAAACTACTGCGCAACCCGCGCCAAGCCCAACTGCTGAAGTACATCGACGTACTGGTGGACGGCAAATTCAAGAAAGAACTGAGGGATGAGGAACTCTATTTCCGGGGAAGCCGCAACCAGCGTCTGATTGACGTACAAACATCCCTGCAAAAAGGCGAAACCGTCATTTACCACTATAATCCGAAAAAGGGCATTTAAAAAAGAAGAAAAGTTTTCAAAAATATATGAGCACTTTTATAATGTTATAATATCAGGCGCGAATTACACGGAATAACACGGATTCAATAAACAAAATCCGTGAAATCCGCGTAATCCGCGCCTAAAAGAAAGTGTTAAGAGTTTTTTGACACCCTCCACCTATATCACCATTCTATAAATTTTCCTCTTTCCCTGCGCTTCTGCAGCTCCTCCTGAAGAAAGCGCTGCCTATCCTTGGCGATATACCGGCGGGCAAAGATATTGGGCACCGCCACTCCCAGCGCTATGCAGAGAATAATCAGTGAAGCCGTGATGCCGTTGGAAACAACCGCCGTCACCTCGCCTACCACACCGTGCATATTGATAAGCCCGAAAAGCGCACGATACATCAGCACTCCCGGAATCATCGGGATGACAGAAGGAATCGTCAGCACATGATTGGGAACATGGAACCAATGCACTGCCTTCACGGCTATCAGGCTGACAACCATGCTGCCCATGAACGAACCTATCACCGGTCCGTAACCCAATTCGAAATTGACAAAGTTACGCGTACAAACGGCAATGATACCGCCCACCGCAACAACCCACAACAAGCGCCGCTGTATGTTGAATATCATGGAAAATCCCATGGCAGCTATCGCCGCCGCAATGGCATACACCAGATAACTGTCATGAGGCACCATACTCAATTCGCTGAACTTCTTGTCAATCACGACATCCTCCACCGTCAGCAGGCGCATGGCTATTACAATGCCGAAGGCCATTGCACAGACCATCAGCACCGTATTCACAGCCCGCACAATGCCCACCTGGATATAATTGTCAATCATATCATCCACAAAGTTTATCAGCGGCACCCCCGGAACGATGAACAGTGCACACGCCAACAACGGATGATAGGGAGTTTCCGAGAGCCCGGCAAACGAAGACACATAGGCCAGACAGGTAGAAATCAATGCGGCAATGGCAATACTCATATAGTGATTGATGCCGAACTCCATGCAACGGGCACGGACGCGGAAGCCGGCAAAAGCGCAGATAGAGGTAAACAGAAACGCCATCCAGTCACCACCGAACAGTTTGCAGAAACCTCCGCAGGCAAAGCCGGCACCGATGGCAACAACGTATGGCACATAGTTCCGCTTCTTGTTTTTGATTCTTTCCAGTTCCTCCTCATACTGGTCGAGGGAATAGTCATTCTCAATAGCCCGCCAGGACAGTTTGCTGATTTCGGAAATGGCAGTCATGTTGATGCCATGCTTTTCACATTTCTGGAATTTGGAGAACGAATGCAGGCCGTCGCTCACATTCACCACCAGCATGGTATAACTTACGTCGATGTGGAGCTTTTCTTCCGGCAGCCCCAGATAGGCGGCAACACGGTTCAGGTTACGAACAACACGGTTCGTATCAGCCGCACTCTCCACCAGCAGCTGTCCGGTACGAAGCAATAAATCGAGTTTCCTGCGCAGCAGGGCAATCTCTTGTTCAGTCAAAGTCTTATCCATGAATCTTTTTACCTATTTTTTTTGGAGGCACAAAGATAGGCAAAATGTAGAAAACGATTTCATTCTTTCGGCAGAAAACTCTACCTTTGCAGCCGTTTTTTTAATGGACACAAATGGAAATATTCTGGAATACTATCGCACAATACAACGAGGCCACCTGGTGGACACAGCTCCTCATCACCGCAGCAGGTATCCTGCTCACCACGCAGCTCTACCGGAAACCGACCTTATGGGCAAAACGCTCCATGAAAATCTACATGGTATTTCTGAACGGGTGGATATCCGTCGTGTACTACATGATGTATTGCGGAGCGCGCGGATACCACCATATACTCGCCATCTTCTGGGGAGTGATTGCAGTGTTGTGGCTATGGGATTTGTTTACCGGCTACACTCCGTTCGAGCGCAACCCGAAATACAAGGTACTGGTGGGGGTACTCTATGCAATGCCTTTCCTCTACCCGCTCCTTTCGTGGGCACGCGGAATGGAATTTCCCATGATGACCACCACCGTGATGCCCTGCTCGGTAGCAGTTTTCACCATCGGGCTGCTGCTGGCTTTCTCGCGCAGGGTCAACCTGCTCGTCATTCTGTTCCTTTGCCACTGGGCGCTCATCGCCTTTTCCAAAGTCTACATCTACAAGATTCCCGAAGACCTGCTACTGGCAAGCGCCACCGTACCTGCCATCTATCTGTTCTTCAAGAACTACTTTGAACAGAACTTGCACAAGGAAACCAAGCTGGGCGCACGGCTCATGAACTGGTTCCTTATCCTCATCTGTATAGTGGTCGGGGTACTGCTCAGCATGACGCTGCTCCATGGAATGAGAGGATAAAGAAATAGCGCGCTTCCGCGCGCCAAAATCATTTCTTCTTTCCCTGATTGGCCACAGCCTCCATCAATTTCTTTATCTCCTCGGGGTCACCCAAGAAATAGTCTTTCGTCAAGTTCAGCTCATCGTCAAACTCAAAGACGTAGGGCACCGCCGTAGGCAGGTTCAGATGCACAATTTCATCGTCCGAAATATGCTTCAGATGCTTGATAATACCCCGCAGGCTATTGCCATGAGCCACTACCAGCAATTCGTCGGCCGTCTTCAGATTCGGGAAGATGACACATTTCCAGTAAGGCATGATACGCTCAATCGTATCTTTCAACGACTCCGTACGGGGCAGTTCGGCATCGGGCACTTCTTGATAACGGTCCTCAAAACGCGGATTACGCGGGTCATCCTCGGCCAATGCATGCGGAGCCACATCAAAGCTCCGGCGCCATACCAACACCTGCTCGTCACCGTACTTGGCAGCCGTCTCTGCCTTGTTCAGCCCTTGCAACTGGCCGTAGTGTTTCTCATTCAACCTCCACGATTTCTCCACCGGAATCCAGTCCTGGTCGAGGCGGTCCAGCACACAATCCAGTGTCTTCACGGCACGCTTCAGATAGGAAGTATACGCCTTCTTGAAGCGGAATCCCTTTTCTGCCAGCAGCTCACCCGCCCTTACAGCTTCAGCAACGCCTTTCTCTGTCAAATCAACATCCGTCCACCCCGTGAAGCGGTTTTCCTTATTCCATGCACTCTCGCCGTGGCGAAGCAAAACAATCTTTTTCATATAGTCTCCTTTCAGTTTTACCTATAGAACACCCGGCTACCTCCTCTTGTTCATGCAATAGCGGACCACATATACCAAAAGTATCAGAAACGCCACCCACACCATGCTGATGACCGGCAGGTAGCGGTTATACAAATATTCCCCTTCCTTCGGGACACGGTTGAAAGTACAGATTATGCAATTACAGCACGCATCGAGTGCATCATGCGAGAATACCGAAAAAACAATGATAGCCACCCCCGCAAGAAGCATCATCAAAGTCCCCCACACCAGCCACTTACCAGCCACGGAAGGATGGAATTGCGAATGAGTGGAATGTACGAATCTAACCATAAACACTTGTCTATTATTACCGGTACAAATGTCCTTCATTTTTAACAATCCGGCAATACCTACTTTTCATCAAAAAGAGAGTCTGCCATCCCAATTAGTAGGTAGCCGCGACCTCTATAAACCACGCCACAAGCTAACCCGAAATGGGGAGCGGCACAACACTAAAAGCCCTACATGTAGGTATTTCACGTTCTCCGGCAAAGCCTTTACTTTGCAGCAAACAATTTAATCACTTTATTTACAATGAAAAAGACTGGTGTTTTTTATGGTTCCAGTACCGGAACCTGCGAAGAGTTGGCTAACCAGATAGCCGAAAAGTTGGGAGTTTCCTCCACCGACGTACATAGTGTTGACAAGATGACCGCCGATAAAATCAAGGAATATGAAGTGCTGGTTCTAGGTACCTCCACTTGGGGAGACGGCGAACTGCAGGACGACTGGTATGACGGTGTAAAAGTACTGAAGAGCGCCGACCTTTCCATGAAGTTCGTAGCCCTATTCGGTTGCGGTGACTCCGAATCCTACTGCGACACATTCTGCGACGGCATCGGAGTACTCTACGAGGACCTGAAGGATAGCGGGTGTACCTTCTTGGGCAACAAAGTTAGCACGGACGGGTATTCCTTCTCCTCTTCCATCGCCGTGGTAGACGGTGCATTCGTAGGACTTCCCCTCGACGAAGTGAACGAAAGTAACAAAACCGCCGAACGCATTGATGCCTGGACAGCCGAAATAAAAAGCAAGCTCTAGAAAAGAAACAGACCATCCGTTTACTTTAAACGGATGGTCTGCCTGCATCATGCAGATGATATCTTTTATCTGAACAGATAATGTGTTCCGCCATATCCGCAGGCACATTATCTTTTTTTATGCTCTTATACGAACCAGCGAACGTAGCAGAAGTCCTGACGGTGAGGCAGGTCTGCATTCTTCGGGAACATACGGTAAGAAACCTTGAAGCTACCCGCATTTTCCATCTTGTGCTTAGCTTGGAAAGTATAAAGGTTACCTTCTTTCTTCACTACATTGAACGGTTCTACGGAGTAAACATGCTGTTTGCCATCCTGAGCCGTATAAGTAGTCACCAGTTCCAGACCGATGGCATCGTTCAAGCCCTTCTCGTCGATAACGTAAGTAATGGTGTATTCCTTACCGCTCTCGATGGAGCCTTTCACCAGGTCTTCGGTCTTTTCGCAAGACACCACTTCAATGCTGTCCCACTTCTCGGCAACTTCTTCCTTCCAAGCAGCTATTTCCTTAGCCTTGGCACAACCGTCGGCAGCCAGCATCTTGAAACGTTTGGCCTCCTTGATGTAGAACTTGTCGTAATAGTCGTCCAGCTGACGCTTCATTGTATAGTGGGGAGCAATCTGTGCGATGGAGTTCTTGATAGTCTTCACCCAACCTTCAGAATATCCCTTCTTGTTGCGTGCATAGAACAACGGCAGAATTTCTTGCTCAAGAATGCTGTAGATAGTAGCGGCATCGAGCTGGTCCTGATGTTCCTGGTTCTGGTAAGTACGCTTTTCGGTCAATGCCCAACCGGCACCTTCACGATAGCCTTCCAACCACCAGCCGTCGAGTACGGAGAAGTTTACAACACCGTTCATCAACGCCTTTTCGCCGGAAGTACCGGATGCTTCGAGCGGACGTGTCGGAGTGTTCAGCCAGATATCCACACCTGAAACGAGGCGACGTGCCAACTGCATGTCATAATTTTCCAGGAAGATAATCTTGCCCAGGAACTCCGGACGACGGGAAATCTCAATGATTCTCTTAATCAAGCCCTGGCCGGCACCATCGTGCGGGTGAGCCTTACCGGTAAAGAGGAACTGTACCGGATAGTCGGGGTTGTTCACAATCTTGGCCAGACGGTCGAGGTCGGTGAACAGCAAGTGTGCACGCTTGTAGGTAGCGAAACGGCGTCCGAAACCTATCAGCAGAGCGTTCGGATTGATTTTGTCCAGCAGGGAAACGATGCGTGAAGGGTCACCCTGGTTCTTCAACCAAGTTTCACGGTATTGCTTGCGAACATAGTCAATCAGTTTGTTCTTCATCACCATGCGCGTCTTCCAGATTTCTTCGTCGGACACGTTATAGATAGCCTCCCAAATCTTGGGGTTGGACTGGTCGTAGAGGAAGTTCTCATCAAAATGCGCAGCATAGAGATGTTTCCACTCCGTAGCGCTCCAAGTGGGGAAGTGTACACCGTTGGTAACGTAGCCCACATGGCTTTCTTCGGGGAAGTAACCCTTCCAGATGGAAGCGAACATCTCCTGGGAAACCTTTCCGTGCAGCCAGCTCACACCGTTCACCTCCTGAGAAGTGTTGCAAGCGAATACAGACATACAGAAACGTTCACCCTTGTCGCCCGGATTGTTACGTCCGAGGTCCATCAGGTCGTCCCAGCTGATACCCATTCTTGAAGGATAGCCGCCCATGTACTTGCCGAAAAGGCCTTCGTCGAAGTAGTCGTGACCGGCAGGAACCGGAGTATGTACAGTATAGAGAGAAGAAGCACGTACCAGCTCGATAGCCTGGTCGTAAGTCAGACCTTCGGCCACGTAGTCACAGATGCGCTGTACGTTGATTAAAGCAGCATGTCCTTCGTTGCAGTGATAGATATCTTTCTTGATGCCCAGCTTCTTCAGCGTCAGAATACCACCGATACCGAGCAGGATTTCCTGCTTCAAGCGGTTTTCCCAGTCACCGCCATACAGCTGGTGAGTGATGGAACGGTCGAACTCGCTGTTCATTTCATTATCAGTATCAAGCAGATAGAGAGAGATACGTCCAACGTTCACTCTCCACACATAAGCATGCACGTAGTAGTCCAGATAAGGAACATCCACTACCATCTGCTCGCCCTTCTCATCCAATACACGGTCGATGGGCAACTGGCCAAAGTTCTGTGCCTCGTAATTGGCAATCTGCTGGCCGTCCATAGACAATGTTTGTGTAAAGTAACCGTAGCGGTACAGGAAACCGATTGCACACAAGTCGGCGTTGCTATCGGAAGCTTCTTTCAGGTAGTCACCGGCAAGTACACCCAGACCGCCGGAATATATCTTAAGTACATGGCTCAAACCATACTCCATACTGAAATAAGCCACGGACGGGCGCTTGCTGTCAGGCTTCACATCCATGTATGTGCGGAACTTGGAGTATACGTCATCCATTCTGCGCAGAATAACTTTGTCATTTGCGAGTGCCTCGAGTTTAGCATAACTCATACGTTCCAGCAGAAGTACGGGGTTCTGTCCCACTTCTTTCCAGAGAGCAGGGTCAAGGTCTCTGAACAGTTCGGTGGCTTCATAATTCCATGCCCACCAGATGTTATGTGCCAGTTCAGACAGTTTCTCCAGTTCGGCGGGAATGTGCGATTTCACATTCACATCTTTCCAGTTAGGAGTGTTTACATTACTAACTTTAATCTTCATTGTATGATAACTAATTGATTAATAATTCTTTTATTTTAGTTGACGCTTCATGGCATTGCGCAGTGCAATGTCGTAAGCCTCGTAATAATATTGTATAAAGTGCTTCCACAAAGCCTGCTCTGCCACCTGGCCTGCACGCTTGCGTATTTCCTTGATTTCGGCTTCCGTCTTGGTAGAGAACAAGGCTACGGTGTCCTTGATGCCGTCTGCCACTTCGGAATAGTTATAGTCCGAACGGTGCAGCACTTCCACTCCGTCGTTTATGCCATGCTGGTTTTTCAGGCTGTTCACCCAAAGTCCGAAACCGGCAAGATCGGTGGTGATAGTAGGCACCCGGAAAGCCACGCTCTCCAGCGGGGTATATCCCCACGGTTCATAATAGGACGGATAGACACTGAGGTCCTCGCCTAAAATCAAGTCATAATAATGCTTGTTGAGGATGCCATCGTGACCATCCTGATAGCAAGGTACAAAAATTACTTTCACCTTATCTTCGGGACGATTGCCCATACCGAGGTATTTCAGCATATCCAGCACCTGGTCGTGCGTCATATTGTGCAGCCAGTGGGTGATGAAAGGACACTGCAACGGTTCGGTGAACTTATCTTTGCTCTTCAAGCGCTTCTGCAAGTCCTCGCGGGGGTCTCCCACCCAGCTGGGCACGTTGACAAACGCCAATACTTTCTTCTTTAAATCTTTATCGCGGTTCAGCCGGTTCAATGATTCCAGGAACACATCGATACCCTTATTTTTGAACTCATAGCGTCCGCTGGTACCGATAATCAGCGTATCGTCGCCCAAGTCCTCACCCAGCAGGCAGTTTGCCACACGCAGCATGGTGGAACGGGCACGTTTGCGCTTGCCGGTAAAGGTGGCGCCTTTCGGTACAAAATCATCTTCAAAACCGTTCATCAGCACAACATCCGCAGGCTTGTCAAGCAATTCCCTGCATTCGTTGTTTGTGATTTCGCTCACAGTGGTGAAACAGTCCACATAGTGGGCCGTCTGCTTTTCAATGGAATGTTTGGACTGCATGTTCAGCTCCTCCGCCATCTGGTCGCCGTTGTAGGCGAAAAGATAATCGTAAAGCGGCTTGTTGTTGCCAGCTATGGAGCGGCCGATGGACGTGGCATGGGTGGTGAAGATAGTCCCTATCTCGGGAACGGCAGACTGAAGATAGAGGGCGGCCATGCCGGTCATCCACTCGTGTGCCTGGAACACCACTTTGTCCGTTTCCGTCAAATTATAGCGATAGAAGCTCTCTATCACCTTGCCGGTAGCGAAAGCAAACATGGATGCTTCGTCATAATCACCATATCCATGCAGTGAATCCACCTGATAGCGGTTCCACATTTCTGTATAAATCTCATTTTTTTCTGCAAAGAACGGTTGGAAATCAACCAATATAACAATAGGTTCTCCCGGAATGTTCCAGCGACCTACGCGGACGGAAAGATTGTCTTTCAACGCTGCATGTTTTTTCCACGCTGCACAAAGGTTATCAGACTCAATGAACAAAGGGTTCTCTTTTCCCTGCCAGAAATCCGGCCCTATAAAGAATAATCTATCGCGAAATTTAGTCTGTAAAGTATTTGCCCTTGTAGACAAAACTGTATAGATACCGCCTACTTTATTACACACTTCCCAACTCGCTTCGAAGATGTAATCGGGGGTAAGTAGTTCTTTAGTCATATTATGTTATAATCTCTTTGTCTTAATTACGGCTGCAAAAGTACGTATTATTCTTTGAAAAATAGCCTTTTAATCGAAAAAACTGATTAAATATGCATAAACAATCGTTTGCGGAATGTCATAGTTTAGCCACAAAAGCCCCATTGGCTCGCCCATCCATGCATTTTTCGTCTAAAATTCCCGAAGTTTCAAAAAAGAATTCCTGGAGTTTTCAGTTGAAGCCCCAGGAATTTAAACAAAAAACCCCAGGAATTTCAATTGTAAATCCCTGGGGTTTATTTTCTTATAATCCGGATTATACCATCAATGCAGCTACCAGCGCCAAAATAGCGTAGAATTCAGGAAGCGCGGCGTAAATCATTGTATTGGTCTGTACGTCGTGTCCCTGGGAGATACCCACAATACCGCTAGCACAAATCTGTCCCTGACGGATAGCGGAGAACAGACATACCAGTCCGACACCCAATCCGATGCCCAGCATCAAAGGACCGTCTGTCGCAAAATCCCTGCCCATAGACATCAGGAAAGCCACGAAACCGTAAAGTCCCTGCGTAGCCGGAAGGGCTGACAAAATCATATAACTTGCTGACTTGGAAGGGTCTTTCTTCAACGCACCTTCTGCCGCACTACCGGCGATAGTTGTACCGAAGCAACTGCCAATTCCTGCAAGGGCCAACATCAGGCCCAGACCGAGATAACCTAAAATTTCATTCATAATGTTTCTATTTTTATTTGTTTTTTAATTTGTTTATTTCTTTACTACTGTAAAAGGTTTATAGGCTTCGCCCTTACCTTCGTAACCGGAATTCTTGAAGTATTCCACAAATGTCAGACGGAGCGGGTGTACAAAGGCACTCAGACAAGACATGGCAATGTTCAGCGTATGCCCGAATATCAGTATCAGACCGCAGAACAGCCATCCCAGGGCCGGACCTGCAGCATCGTTCACCATGAAGGCAAGCTGGTTGAACACGCCTCCAAGCATACCGCCTGCCAAGCCGAGGGCATAGAGACGGATGTAGGAAAGTATATCGCCCATCAATCCGGTTGCCATGTTATAGGTATCCCATACTCCGGCACCGATGTTGACAAATACATTCCGGTGGATATTGTTCAGCAGGTAGATACCGATGGCAGAAACACCGCCAATCACGATAAATGCCCACGTAGACACGTCTTCCGAAATTATTTTGAAGAAGGAAAGTCCGCCGGTGCAGATAAATCCCACCACCAGCAACAGCCATCCCCAAGCACTGAGCGACTCCTTGAAGCCGAAACGAACGGTCTGTCCCACGGCCTTCACCGTCATGGCAATGCAGATGTGCACCGCACCGATAATCAACGCCAGCAGCATTTGCTTGTCATAGGTAGTCTCACCTATCTTACCCACAATCATGAATTCCTTCAGTTTGGCGGGTATCTCCAGGTCAAAGAGGCTTACACCGAAGAAGGTTCCCAATATGGCACCGATGACGGACGTAAATATACCCAACGTAATCACCAGGTTCATCATGCCTTTCATGGACTTGGACATCTTCCTTTTCAAAATGAACCCGAGTGCAATCAGTACCAGACCGTAGCCCGCATCTCCCATACAGAAAGCAAAGAAGAGCGAGAAGAATGGCGCAAGTATCGGTGTCGGGTCGAACTCGGCATATTCGGGCATACCGTACATTTTGGTAAGCACTTCGTACATGCGTGTATAGGCGTTGTTTTTCAGCTTGATGGGAGCATTGTCCTCGCGCTTGGCAGCCCTTATCTCATAATAAGTGCCGCTTTCATCGAGAAGTTTCCTCACATCCGCCTCGCAGTCTTCGGGAATCCAGCCTTCCATCAACACTACGGCACCTTCTGCCATATGTTCGCTGTTCAGCTTGACTTTCAGCAGGTCTATCTCTTCCTGGAGCTGTAGGTTGTACTTCTCCAACGTGCAGTAATTCGCTTTGCAGAATTCTTTCAATCCGGCATGTGCCTGCACAAGGGCCTCTTCCGTATCGGCTTTCTTCCGGCTCAGTTCGGAGAGGCTGAGTGAAGGCAGACGGAGCGGTTCCACATCCAGTTCTACCGGTTGGGGAGTGACGGTCACGAAATAAAGATGTCCGCCGTTCTCTTTCACCACGATGGCATTGTAGTCCTCTGCCCACGCTTCGTTATAGTCTTTCTCCGGGCAGGTATAGAACTGCACGAACCAACCAGCATCTTCCAGCTTGCGGATGGCTCTCCAATCGAAATCGCCCCAGACTTCCATCTGCGCCACATCCTTGTCGATGGCGGGAATCTGCTGGTTCAAGTCTTGTATCCGCGCCTGCAAGTCCTCGTAGAATTTCACCAGAGCATCGGCCGACAACTCTTTATGCACCTTTTCTTCCGGCTGTTTGTCTGCCAGGGTGTGCATGCTCTGAAGCATATTCTTGTAGAGCGTACGCTTCTGCATGAATTGCTGCAAGGTGTCGTCCATCTCGCCGCACTGCCTTTCCACAACGTGCACCACGCCCAGTTCCCGGATTTGTGCCAGAAATGCTTCGTACTCCTTATGATACACAAGGAACGTGAGCTTCTTCATTTTCGTAATCATGCCTCTGCCTCCTTCCTTTTCTCCTGATGGGATTTCATGATTTTCTGCGATGACTTGGAAAGGTTCTCCTCGTCTTCCATAAACCGCTTGATTTTGCGCAGAGCATCCTGATAACCCGGAATCTGTACTTTCTCAAAAAGATTCACCTTCTGGGTGGTCTTTTTACGCGCATGTTCCAACAAGTTCAACTTGGCAACAGTAAATTCACGCTCGATGGCAGTATGTGCCAGTGACTTAAGCAAATGCAGCCCGTCTGCATACCATTTGGGCGCATTGAACAAGCTGTAAGGGCGTATCTCGAAATCTACATTCTCGAGCAACGGCACCCGTACACCGGCAATCTTCTTTACACCGAGATGAACATCGCTGACCTTTATCAATGAAGCGTCGAACTCATTCCAAAGGGCGAACATGGCTTCGTAAGCTTGGATTTCCTTTTCCAACCTCGCGTCCAACGCGGCAGCGTCTCCCTTGCAGCGCTTCACTTCCATACGCAGGGCACTCTCCTTATTCTTAATAATGGGGAGTGTACGCACGCGCACCTTCAGTTGCTTTTCGAGTTGCTGAAGCGAGGTTTTGTTATATTGAAACTTAATAGCCATTTTATTTACGATTTAACGATTTACGATTAGACGACTGAAGCTACTCAATTTCTCAATTTACAGATTTACAATTTCAGTAATATCAATCGTAAACCGTAAATCGTCTAATCGTACATTTATTTAGTTTGCTTTCGGCCAGAACTGGTCCACAAGCTCTTTCTTGATATTCACCTCTTCCGGACGGAAATACTTGCCGAACAGACTCCATGCCACATCGAGCATCTCTGTGGTATCGAGGTTGACATCGATGGCCAGTAGCTGGTTGGAGTAGTCCTTGGCAAAGGCAAGGGTACGTTCGTCGTAGTTCGTCAGGTCGAAACCGTTTTCAAGCTTGGTTTTGGCGTTGGCGGCATCGGCGTACAGACGTACGGCGGCATTCATCACCTGCGGATGGTCCTTACGTGTCTTTTTGCCCGTAACAAGCTGTTTCAGACGGGACAAGGAACGGAACGGGTCAACGATAACCTTACCGATGTCGCTGTCACGACGGAGGAACAACTGGCCTTCCGTGATATAACCCGTATTGTCGGGCACGGCATGCGTAATGTCGCCACCGGACAGAGTCGTCACCGCAATAATCGTGATGGAACCGCCGCTTGGGAACTGCACCGCCTTTTCGTATATCTTCGCCAAGTCCGAATAAAGGGAACCCGGCATGGAGTCCTTCGAAGGAATCTGGTCCATACGGTTGGACACGATGGCGAGCGCATCGGCGTAGGAAGTCATATCCGTCAGCAGCACCAGCACCTTTTCATTATTGTTTACAGCAAAATACTCGGCCGCCGTCAGTGCCATATCCGGAATCAGCAGACGCTCTACCGGAGGATTCTCGGTGGTATTCATAAAGCTGACGATACGGTCGAGCGCACCGGCATTGGAGAATACGTTCTTGAAGTAAAGGTAATCATCGTTCGTCATACCCATACCGCCAAGGATAATCTTGTCAGTCTCCGCACGCAGAGCCACATTCGCCATCACCTGGTTGAAGGGCTGGTCGGGGTCGGCAAAGAACGGAATCTTCTGTCCGGACACCAGCGTATTGTTCAAGTCGATACCTGCAATACCGGTTGCAATCAGTTCCGAGGGCTGCTTACGGCGCACCGGATTCACGGATGGACCGCCAATTTCCACCTCCTCGCCTTCAATGGCCGGACCACCGTCGATGGGGTCGCCAAAGGCGTTGAAGAAGCGTCCGGCAAGCTGCTCGCTCACTTTGATTGTAGGAGCCTTGCCCAAGAATACTACCTCTGCATTGGTGGGAATACCTTCCGTACCCTCAAACACCTGCAAAGTCACTTCGTCGCCGGCAATCTTCACCACCTGGGCCAGCTTGCCGTTTACGGTCGCCAACTCGTCATACCCCACTCCGGTTGCCTTCAGCGAACACGTAGCTTTCGTAATCTGAGTAATCTTGGTATATATTTTTTGAAATGCTTTTGTTGCCATCTATTTATTTACAATTTAGCAATTTACTATTTACTATTTAAATCTCTGCCATCCTATTCTACTATTTTCCTATCTACAACCTCCGTACACCTGCATCCGCAAGGCAAATAGTAAATTGTAAATAGTCACATAGTACATCCTTAGGCTTTACGTTCCTCAACCAGTTCCTGCAACTGCTTATGGAACTTGTCGTATTCTTCCGACTTAAACTTCGAGTAGTTCATCTGCTTACAGATGTTAATCATTTTCTTGAAGTAATCCATTACTTCGTTGAAGTTGTCGAACTCAAATTCAGTATGACAGATTTCTATTACCATATTCAGAATCTCCTCCTGACGCTCCATCGGGGTCACGGCATCAATTTCATCAAAGGCATCCTGCTGCAGAATAACGAAGTCAATCAATTCCGATTTCCAGAAAGTCACGTGATATTCTACGGGCACACCGTCGTCACCCAAGATGTTGATTTGCTCGGCAATCTCCTTACCACGCTGCAAACGGGTCTTGATTTCATTCACCTTGCCAATCCACTCACCATTGATGTGCTTGGTGATATACTCTTCAAATTCAGGGTATTCTATATATTTGGAATACGAGTCAATCGGATTTACGGCAGGATAACGCTTCTTGTCGGCACGGTCTTGCTCAAGGGCATAGAAGCAACGTGCCACCTTCTTCGTATTCTCGGTTACCGGCTCCTTCAAGTTACCACCGGCAGGCGATACCGTACCGATGAAAGTAATGGAACCGGACTCGCCATTGTTCAGCTTCACATAACCCGCACGGCCGTAGAAGTTAGAGATGATGGAGGACAAGTCCATCGGGAAGGCATCGGGACCGGGCAACTCCTCCATACGGTTGGACATCTCGCGCAATGCCTGCGCCCAACGTGAAGTGGAGTCCGCCATCAGCAGTACCTTCAATCCCATGCTTCGGTAGTATTCTGCAATCGTCATAGCCGTGTAGACAGATGCCTCACGGGCAGCCACCGGCATGTTCGAAGTATTGGCAATGATAATCGTACGTTCCATCAGCTTCCGTCCCGTATGCGGGTCAACCAATTCGGGAAATTCTGTAAAGATTTCCACAACCTCGTTGGCACGCTCACCGCAGGCAGCGATGATTACGATGTCCGCTTCCGCTTGTTTTGAAATGGCATGCTGAAGCACCGTTTTTCCAGTACCGAACGGACCGGGGATAAAACCCGTACCACCTTCCACAATCGGGTTTACGGTGTCGATTACACGCACACCGGTTTCCAGCAATTTGAAAGGACGCGGTTTTTCCTTATAGTTGGTCATGGCGCGCTTCACGGGCCATTTCTGTATCATGTTCACCCGGATGTCATTACCTTCGCTATCCGTCAGCACTGCAATGGTATCCTCAATGCTGTAATCACCTTCCTTTGCAATGGATTTCACGGTGCACACACCTTTCTGTTCAAAAGGCACCATGATTTTCAGAGGTTGGAAGTTTTCGTCCACTTGTCCCAGCCAGGCAGCGGCTTCCACTTGGTCGCCCACCTTTGCCAAAGGCACAAAATGCCATTTGCTTCCTTTATCCAGCGGATAGGTATATTGCCCGCGTTTCAAGAAAACACCGTCCATCTTATCGAGGTCGTTTTGCAGACCGTCGTAGTTCTTCGAAAGCATACCGGGCCCCAGTGTTACTTCGAGCATATGTCCGGTAAACTCAGCTTCGGCCCCCACTTTCAGTCCGCGGGTACTCTCAAATACCTGCACGTAGACCTGGGTACCTACTACCTTAATCACCTCCGCCATCAACTTGTCTCCTCCGGTCGAGATATAACAAATCTCATTCTGCGCTACCGGTCCGTCGACGACGAGGGTCACCATGTTGGCTATTACGCCACTAACAGTTCCTTTTGTTGCCATATATTTTTAGTTGTTTATTTTATCTGAATTCTGCGGGTATCTGCACCTCGTCTTTCAAGGCAGCGATAATGCTGCGGAACAGTTGGTTACCCTTCTCTTTATCCAACGAAATCCACCGTTCTATCATCTCCAGCTGTAGCAGGAAGACAAACAGACGTTCCACGGTAAAGTAATCGAAGAATGTGGCCTCCTCCATCCAGTCCCAGCGAAGCTGGTCCAGTTTCTTTTCCCGGTCCACCAGTTCCTCCGTCTCACTGATTTTCACCAGCTGCTCCAGATAATCCACCTCAGTACCCAGACCGAAGTCACGGGCATTGGAAGTACGCAGAGCCTCGCACACTTCCGTATCACCCACAATCAGCGGAGCAATGTCCAGCTTGAACTTACGTGCTGTGAGCGCCACCAATATATTATTGAGAGTGAGGTTGAAGCCAAACCAGGAAGACACAAACTGATTCCTGGATTCCATAGCATAGGCGTAATAGAGCGCTGCCAGGCGGTCTTCATACAAGAAACCGTCCTCGGCAGGCAGGCTGAAGTATTCGGAAATGAACGTAGAGAGATAAGATGGGAATACACTGTCAGAGACTTCGTCGCCATCCTTCAGTTGTGAGATATATTCCACCAGTTCCTCCGACGAATAGTTTCCGCGCGGGTCGATGGCAGCATCCTTATCCTTCAATAGTTTCAAGACATTCGCATTATCGAATTTCAGATAAAACAAATCTATCAACTTTTTATCATCTTCCGACAAGGCAGGATATAGTTCCGTCTTGAAATCGGCTACTGTATAGCTCAGTTTACTGTCTTCCAGAGTAAGTTCAGGCAAACCGGCTACCAAGTAATAGTATTTACTCATAATCCTGTGGGAGTTTTTAGAACAGCATTTCCACTAATTGCGGACGCAGGAATTCCTTGAAGTAATTCATAAATTCTTCTTCGCCAAAGTTCACCTTGTACGAACCATCGGCAGGCGATACGGAGAACAAGGTTTTGATGCCATTCACTTGCTCAATCTTCACACCCTTGTCCAGCAGGTCTTTCGCCTTCGCTGCGAAATATTTTGTCAAGCCTTCCGCATCGGCAGTAGAGATAACGATTGGTTCGTTCACACTCCATTTGGACGCCAATGCAACGATGAAGGCATTAAGATAATCCTTGTTTGCAGCAAATGCCTTTACATCGGCATTCACAATGTTGTCCGTCACCAACGTAGCGATTTCGGACTTCAGAGCATTCACAGCCTGACCGGCAAACAACTTTAATTCAGATTTTGTATTCTCTGCCAGTTCATCGGCAGACTTATGAGCGGTAGCCACGATAGAATCCGCTTCCTTGTGAGCATCCTCTATAATTCTCTTGGCTTCTTCCTGAGCTTTTGCGATAAGTTTCTGTGCCTCTTCGTTTCCTTTCTCTACGCCTTCGCGGTAGATCTTATCGGTCAGCTCTTGAATCTTGTTTTCCATATTTGCAGGAGTTATTATATGATTTATATTACAATATTAATTGCGTGATTTTTTCCCTTCCTATTAGATTCACGCCAAATTTACAAAAATCCATTTGATATTGAATAGAAAGAAAGGAAGAAAAGTTCTTGCTCTTCCAAAAAAAACTCATTTTACACCAACTTTGTTCTGTAATGATAACAAAAGAATGACAAAAGAAGCAGAAAAATACGTCTGCAACAACGCATGACAGGGATTAAGGGGAGCAGTTCCGGAGGTATATAAACGAACAAAGCCTCCGTATCCTTATCAGACACGGAGGCTTCTTCTGAAAACGGCGACTACCTACTCTCCCACTGTTACGCAGTACCATCGGCGTGACCGGGCTTAACTTCTCTGTTCGGAATGGGAAGAGGTGGAACCCCGGTGCTGTAGTCACCTGAATAAGGCAGACATGATGAGAAAAAAGTAAAGTGTCCATACATTGCTGAACGTATATACCTCCATACACGGAAGGCAAAAAGTGGACGGGCAATTAGTAATGCTCGGCTATGACATCGCTGCCTGTACACCTGCATCCTATCAACGTTGTAGTCTACAACGACCCTGAGAAATCTAATCTTGTGGCTGGCTTCGTACTTAGATGCTTTCAGCACTTATCCAA
>OGEM01000043.1_pt1 | contig 127815 bp, 125 predicted proteins | sample 1570741 | NCBI WGS metagenome assembly OGEM01 (sample SAMEA2582141, study PRJEB24529) | metagenome | biome: Human gut stool | place: China | collected 2011
TGATTTTTATGAAATTTTTACTAAATAGATTTAAGGAGGAAAAATGAAACACGAATTAAAAAAAGTTGCAAACTCTGCAGTTGAGATAAAAATTTGTCTTACTGCTGAAGAAGTAAAACCTGTAAAAGATGAGGTTTTAAAAGAATTAGCTAAGAAGGTAGAAGTACCAGGATTTAGAAAAGGGCATGTACCTGTAAGTACAGTAGAAGCTCAATTCAAAGATGCTGTAAAAGAAGAAGTAACTGATAAAGTGTTACACAAATATTACGAAGAAGTAATTAAAGCAGAAAATATCATGCCTATTAGCTATATCAATAATGTAAAAGCTAATTTAGGGGAAGAATTTGATGTTACATTTACTGTAGATGTATATCCAGAAGTAACATTAGGAGAGTACAAAGGATTAGAAGTTGAAAAAGAAACTTTTGAAATGACTCCAGAAAAATTAGATGCTGAAATTACAATGATGGTAAACAGCAAATCTAAATTAGAAGAAACAGAAGCTGGATACAAAGCTCAAATGGGAGATACAGTAGATTTAGCTTTTGAAGGATTTGTTGATGGTGTAGCTTTCGAAGGTGGAAAAGCTGATTCTCACGTTTTAAAATTAGGTTCTAAAATGTTTATAGATACTTTTGAAGAGCAATTAGTAGGATATGAAGCTGGACAAGAAGGAGAAGTAAATGTAACTTTCCCTGCTGAGTATCATGCAGCTAATTTAGCTGGAAAACCTGCTGTATTTAAAGTAAAAGTAAACAGCATTAAAAAATTAGTAACTCCTGAATTAAACGATGAGTTAGCAAAAGAGTTTGGATTCGAAAATGTTGAAGATATGAAAGCTAAAACAGAAGAAAGAATCAAAGCTAGAGAAGAAGATAGAGTAAAAAATCAGTACATTGGAAAATTATTAGATAAAGTTTCTTTAACAAGTACTGTAGAAGTACCTGTATCTATGATAGCTAATGAGGTAAGAGCTAGAATAGCTGAAATGGAACAACAATTAGCTGCTCAAGGAATAGGATTTGACATGTATATGCAAATGACTGGAATGAACAGAGCTAAATTAGAAGCTCAAATAGCTCCAATGGCAGCTGCAAAAGTAAAAGCTGATTTAATACTTGAAGCAATAGCAAAAGCTGAAGGAATAGAAGTTTCTGAAGATGAAATAAAAGAAAAAATGACTGAAATAGCTAAAATGTATGGAATGGATTTAGCTAAATTAGAAGAAGAGTTAAACAAACACAAAAACTATGATAACTTCAAAATGACAGTTCAAGGTGAATGTTTAATGCAAAAAGCTATTGATGTAATAGTAAATAATGCAAAATAATAATTATAAAGTATAGGAAGCAGACCTCTGCTTCCTATACCATTAAAATAATATTGTGTTTTTTAAATAAATAATTGAAAAGTATGAAGGGGATTTTTGAATTATTTATTTAAGGAGGTAGATATGTATAATCCAACTGTTATAGAAAATAATGGTAGGTCAGAAAGAGCCTACGATATATATTCAAGATTATTAAAAGATAGAATAATATTTTTAGGTACAGAGATAGATGACAATGTTGCCAATGCAATAGTAGCTCAACTTTTATTTTTAGAGGCAGAAGACCCAGAAAAAGATATAATAATGTACATAAATAGTCCTGGAGGAGTAGTAACTGCAGGAATGGCTATATATGATACTATGAATTATATCAAACCAGATGTACAAACAGTATGTATAGGACAGGCTGCTAGTATGGGAGCTCTTCTTTTATCAGCTGGAGCAAAGGGAAAAAGATTTGCTTTAGAGCACTCTAGAATAATGATACATCAACCATTAGGTGGAGCTAGAGGACAAGCTACTGATATAGAGATACAAGCTAAAGAGATTTTAAGAATGAAAGAGATGTTGTCTCAAATTTTAGCTAATGTAAGTGGAAAATCTGTTGAAGAGATTTTAAGAGATACAGAGAGAGATAATTATATGTCAGCTCAAGAAGCTGTTGAATATGGTTTAATTGACCAAGTATTTAAAAAGTAGAAAGGAGAAAAGAGATGAGTAAAAGAGCTAGATGTTCTTTCTGCGGAAGTAGTGAAAATGAGGTTTCAAAACTATTTAGTGGAATAGATGGAGCACTTATATGTGATAGATGTATAGAGAGTTGCTATGATATATTAGAGTTATCAAAGGAGCATACAAAGAGTGCTTTACCTGCTGAATTATCAGAAGAAACTTTACTTACACCAAAAGAGATAAAAGAAAAATTAGATGAGTATGTAATAGGGCAAGATGAAACTAAAAAAATTCTTGCAGTTGCTGTGTATAATCATTATAAAAGAATATTAGATAATGCAGAGAGAACTGATGAAAATAGTGTAGAGTTACAAAAATCAAATGTATTATTAATAGGACCAACTGGTTCTGGAAAAACTCTTCTTGCACAAACTTTAGCAAGAAGTTTAAAGGTTCCTTTTGCAATAGCTGATGCTACAACATTAACAGAAGCTGGATATGTAGGAGATGATGTAGAAAATGTATTAGTAAGACTTTTACAAGCAGCAGAATATGATGTTGAAGCAGCAGAAAAAGGAATCATATATATAGATGAAATAGATAAGATAGCTAGAAAATCTGAAAATGTATCTATAACAAGAGATGTTTCTGGAGAGGGAGTTCAACAAGCTTTATTAAAAATAATAGAGGGAACTAAATCACAAGTTCCTCCTCAAGGTGGAAGAAAGCACCCTAACCAAGAGCTTATAGAGATAGATACAAGCAATATCCTATTTATAGTAGGTGGAGCATTTGAAGGACTTGAAAAAGTTATTAAATCTAGAACAAATAAAAAAGTAATAGGATTTGGAGCAGAGATATCTAAAGAGAAAGAGGAAAGAGTAGGAGAGGTATTTGCTAAAGTTTTACCAGAGGATTTAGTAAGACAAGGGATTATACCTGAGCTTGTAGGAAGATTACCTATAATAACTACACTTCAAGATTTAGATGAAGAAGCTTTAATTAAAATTTTAACAGAGCCAAAAAATGCAATTGTAAAACAATATAAAAAACTGTTTGATATAGAGGGAGTAGAATTAGAATTTACTCCAGAAGCATTGAAAAAAATAGCTAAGCTTGCTTTAGAAAGAAGAATAGGTGCTAGAGGACTTAGAGCTATAATAGAGCAAACTATGTTAGAGTTAATGTATGAAGTACCTTCTGATGAGAGTATTCACAAAGTAGTGATAGGAGAGGAAGCTGTTCTTGATTCAAGTAAAGCTATTATAGAAAAAGAATAGATGGAGGGACAACTAATGAGTAAAACATTCTTTTTACCTACTAGGGATTTAATTATATTCCCAGGGATAGTAACCCCTCTTTATGTAGGTAGATTAAAAAGTATAAATACTTTAGAGGCAGCAGTTAGTACAAAGGGAAAGCTTGTATTAGGAATGCAAATAGATGCTTCTAAAGAGGAACCAAATTTAGAAAAGGATATACATAAAATTGGTGTTGTGGCAAATATTTTACAAATAGTAAAGATGCCAAATAATAATATCAAAGTTCTAGTAGAAGCTGAGGATAGAGTAGAGATAGAATCAGCAGAAGTAGAAGATGAGATGTATAAAGCTGAGTACAAAGTATTAAAATGTACAAATGGAAGTACTAAAGAAGCTGAAGCTGTATATAGAAAAGTTTTAGGAGTATTTGAAAAATATGTGGGACTTACTGGAAGAGTTTCTTCAGAACTTTTAGTAAATCTTAAAGGGATAAAAAATGTTAACAATGCTTTAGATGTAGTTTCAGCAAATCTTCCTTTAAAGAGCGATAAGAAGCAAGAACTATTAGAAGTTTTAGATGTGACAGAGAGAGGATTGAAAATTCTTGAACTTTTAACTACTGAAATGGAAATAGCTTCACTAGAGAAAAAAATAGATGATAAAGTAAAATCAAAAATGAATGAAGCTCAAAAAAATTATTTTATTAAAGAGAAGATAAATGCTATGAAAGAAGAGCTTGGAGATTATTCTCAAGATGATGATATGCTTGAGCTTGTAGAGAAGATAAAAAAGACAAAGCTTCCTAAAGAGGTAAGAGCAAAAATAGATAGTGAAATGAAAAAATTATCTAAGATGCCACCTTTTTCTGCTGAAGCAACTGTTTCAAGAAACTATATTGAAACAGTAATAGAGTTACCTTGGGAAAAAACTACAAAGGATATAGTTGACTTGAAGAAAGCTAGTGAAGTTTTAGAAAGAGACCACTATGGATTGAAAGATGCTAAGAGCAAAGTTTTAGATTTCTTAGCTGTTAAGAAATTAAATCCAAATATGAAAGGAAGTATCCTTTGTCTTGCTGGACCTCCTGGAATAGGAAAGACATCTCTTGTTAAATCGATAGCTGATGCTATGGGAAGAAAATTTGTAAGAGTATCACTTGGTGGAGTGAGAGATGAGGCAGAAATAAGAGGGCATAGAAGAACTTATATAGGTTCTATGCCAGGAAAACTAATAAAGGCTATGAAAGAAGCAGGAACTAAAAATCCAGTTATCTTACTTGATGAGATAGATAAGATGTCTAATGATTACAAAGGAGACCCAGCTTCAGCTATGCTTGAGGTATTAGACCCAGAGCAAAACAGCCATTTTGAAGACCACTATGTAGATATGCCTTTTGATTTGTCAAAGGTATTCTTCGTGGCAACAGCAAATGATTTAAGAACTATATCTGCTCCTTTAAGAGATAGAATGGAGATAGTAAATATCTCTTCTTACACAGAGTTTGAAAAATTACATATAGCTAAAAAATATTTAATAAAACAAGCTAAAGAGGAGAACGGACTTAAAGATATTGAACTTTCTCTATCTGACAATGTAATTTTAAAAATTATAGATGAGTACACTAGAGAAGCAGGAGTTAGAAATTTAAAAAGAGAGATAATAACTCTATGTAGAAAAGTAGCTAGAGAAGTTGTAGAAGAGAAAAAGAAAAAAATAGTTATCAAAACAAATACTCTTGAAAAATATCTAGGAAAACCTAAGTTTAGACCAGAGAAACAAAAAGAGAAAGTACCAAAACTTGGAGTAGTAAACGGACTTGCTTGGACAGCAGTAGGAGGAGTTACTCTTGAGGTACAAGGAGTGGCTATTCCAGGAAAAGGAGAGATATCTTTAACAGGTTCTCTAGGAAATGTTATGAAAGAATCAGCACAAGTAGCTTATACTTTTGTAAAGGCTAATATAGATAAATATAAACCTCTTCAAGAGGATTTCTTTGAGAAAAAAGCTATACACCTACACTTCCCAGAAGGAGCTACACCAAAAGATGGACCATCTGCTGGTATAACTATAACTTCTGCAATAATATCTGTACTTACTGGTAGAAAAATAAGACAAGATATAGCTATGACAGGAGAGATAAGCATTACAGGAGAAGTTTTAGCTATTGGTGGAGTAAAGGAAAAGGTTATAGGAGCTCACAGAGCAGGTATTAGAGAGGTAATATTACCAGAAGATAATAGAATTGATAAAGATGAAATTCCAGCAGAGATAGCAAAAGAGATGAAGATACATTTTGCTACTACTTATGAAGATGTAGAGAAGCTAGTTTTTGCTGAATAGTGAGAGTGATAAATTATGAAGATAAAACAAGCTGAATTTGTAAAATCTGCAGTTTATGAAAAAGATTATCCAATGGAACTTAATAATATGGAGTTTGCTTTTGTAGGTCGTTCAAATGTAGGGAAATCTTCTCTTATAAATAGTATAACTGGAAGAAAAAAACTTGCAAAAACAAGTAAGACACCAGGAAGAACACAACTTATAAACTATTTCAAAGTAAATAATGAGTTTTATATAGTTGATTTACCTGGATATGGATTTGCAAAAGTACCCAAAGAGATGAAGGCTGAATGGGGAAAAACAATGGAAAGATATGTAGCAAGTGATAGAAAAAAACTTGTTTTTGTTCTATTGGATATAAGAAGAGTTCCAAGTGAAGAGGATATGGAAATGCTTGTTTGGTTAGATCATCATGATATACCATTCAAGATAATCTTTACGAAAATGGACAAAGTATCTAATAATGAAAAGTTTAGATGTTTAAAAGATATAAGAAAAAAAGTGGAATTTCACAATGATGATGTGTTTTTCCACTCATCACTTAATGATACAGGAAAAGATGAGATTTTAAATTATATAGATTCTCTTCTTATTAAAGAGGAGATAAAAGAGGAGGCATAGATGGAAGAGTTAAATAAGACATATTCTCCTAGAGAGATAGAGTCTAAATGGTACAAAATATGGGAAGATTCTAAGTATTTTGCTGGGAAAATGGAAGAAGGGAAAGAGAGCTATTCAATAGTTATACCTCCTCCAAATGTAACTGGAATCCTTCATATGGGGCACATATTAGATAACTCAATACAAGATACGTTAATAAGATATAAGAGAATGTGTGGATTTAACACTCTTTGGGTACCTGGATGTGACCATGCTGGTATAGCAACTCAAAACAAAGTTGAAAGAATGCTAGCTGAACAAGGGATATCAAAAGAGGATTTAGGAAGAGAAAAGTTCTTAGAAGAGACTTGGAAATGGAAAGAAAAATATGGTGGAATAATCACTAACCAACTTAGAAAAATAGGAGCTTCTCTAGATTGGGATAGAGAAAGATTTACTATGGACGAAGGACTTTCTAAAGCAGTTAGAAAAATATTTGTTGACCTATACAATGATGGATTAATCTATCAAGGGGAATACATGGTAAACTGGTGTCCTAGATGTGGAACAGCTCTAGCTGATGATGAAGTTGACCATGCTGAAAAAGATGGAAATCTATGGCACTTAAAATATCCAGTAAAAGATTCTGATGAGTATATTATAATAGCTACATCAAGACCTGAAACTATGCTTGCTGACGTAGCTGTAGCAGTACATCCTGAAGATGAAAGATATAAGCACCTAGTTGGTAAAAAATTAGTTCTTCCATTAGTAGGAAGAGAGATTCCAGTAATAGCAGATGAGTATGTAGAGATGGAATTTGGTACAGGAGCTTTAAAAATAACTCCAGCTCATGACCCAAATGACTTCAACTTAGGTAAAAAATATGACCTACCTATTATAAACATGCTTACTCCAGAAGGAAATATAGTTGATGACTATCCTAAATATGCTGGAATGGATAGATTTGAAGCTAGAAAAGTAATAGTTAAAGAGTTAGAAGAGAGCGGAGTTCTTGTAAAGATAGAAAATATAAAACATAATGTAGGGCACTGCTATAGATGTTCAACTGTTGTTGAACCAAGAGTTTCTAAGCAATGGTTTGTAAAGATGGAACCATTAGCTAAAAAAGCTTTAGAAGTAGTAAGAACTGGTGAGATAAAAATCATACCAAAAAGAATGGAAAAAATATATTTTAACTGGTTAGAAAATATAAGAGACTGGTGTATCTCTAGACAATTATGGTGGGGACACAGAATACCTGCATGGTATGGACCAGATAATCATATGTTTGTAGCTATGTCAGAAGAGGAAGCATATGCTCAAGCAAAAGCTCACTATGGAAAAGATGTAGAATTAGTACAAGAGGAAGATGTATTAGATACTTGGTTCTCATCAGCATTATGGCCATTTTCAACTATGGGTTGGCCAGAAAAAACTAAAGAATTAGAAACTTTCTATCCAACTTCAACACTAGTTACAGGAGCAGATATCATATTCTTCTGGGTAGCTAGAATGATAATGTTTGGATTATATGAAATGAAAGAGATACCATTTAAAAATGTATTCTTCCATGGAATCGTAAGAGATGAGATAGGAAGAAAGATGTCAAAATCTCTTGGAAACTCTCCAGACCCATTAAATTTAATTGAAGAGTATGGAGCAGATGCTATAAGATTCTCTATGCTTTATAACACTTCTCAAGGACAAGATGTTTATTTCTCTGAAAAACTTTTAGAAATGGGAAGAAACTTTGCTAACAAAATTTGGAACGTGGCTAGATTTGTTATCATGAACTTAGAAGGGTTTGATGTAAAATCTGTAAATAAAGATGAGTTAAAATTTGAACTTGTGGATGAGTGGATATTCTCAAGATTAAATGAAACTACTAAAGAGGTACATGATTGTCTTGATAAATTCCTACTTGATGATGCCGCTAAAGCTGTATATGAATTTTTAAGAGGAGATTTCTGTGACTGGTATGTAGAGCTTGCAAAAGTAAGATTATACAATAATGAAGAGTCTGGAAAAGAATCTAAAACAACAGCTCAATATGTATTATGGACAGTATTAGAAGCAGGATTAAAACTTTTACATCCATTTATGCCATTTATAACTGAAGAGATTTGGCAAAAGATAAAGGTAGAGGGAGAGACTATAATGTTATCTCAATTCCCAGTTGTGGATGAAGCTCAAATTAATCCAGAAGTAGTAAACTCTTTCAAATATATTCAAGGAGTAATCTCTTCTCTAAGAAATATTAAAGCTGAAATGGGAATATCTCCTGCTAAAGAAGTAAAAGTAGTTATAAAAACTTCTGATGAAAATGAGCTAAAAACTCTAGAAGATAACTATCTATTTATTACTAAGTTAGCTAAGATAGAAGAGATGACTTATGGTAAGGATGTAACTAAGCCAGAGCAAAGTGGATTTAGAGTAACTGGAAATTCAGAAGTATATATGATACTTACAGGGCTTTTAAATGTAGAAGCTGAGATTAAAAAGATAACTGAGCAAATAGAAAAAGTTCAAAAGGATTTAGATAAAGTAAATGCTAAATTAGCTGATGAAAGATTTACTTCTAAAGCTCCAGCTCATATCTTAGAAAGAGAAAGAAGAATTCAAAAAGAGTATCAAGACAAAATGGATAAATTAACTGAAAACTTAAAGAATTTTCAATAATACATTTAGAATTTAGGGAGATGAAGTAGATGAACTTAGAAGAAAAGATATTTAGAGCAGTGCTTGACTTTGAGGCTAAGGGAGATATTTACGAAGAGAAAGAAAAGGTTATACTTGGTTGTATGGCTAATGGTAGTGAAGTAGAGATGGTTAAGAAAAATCTTACTACTTTGGAGCTTATGGATATTTTAAAAGAGTATTCAAGAGAAGAGATAAACGAGGCTATAAGACGTTTAACAGAAAAGGACTTTGTAAAATCAAGAAAGGTAGCAGAAACTACTGGAACATATTTCTACGAAATTTTAAATTCTCAATGTGATTTAGAAGAGTTTTTAGAAGGATAAAAAGACAAAGAGGGCTGTTGCATTAGAATTTGCAACAGCCTAAATTTTTGAAATAATATGGGAGGGTATATGATAAAAGCTGTATTTTTTGATGTAGATGGAACTTTAGTAAGTTTTAAAACTCATCAGGTGCCTCAATCTACATTAGAAGCTATAAAAGAGCTACAAGCTAAAGGAATAAAAGTATTTGTAGCTACAGGAAGACATCCATCAATATTAAGTGAAGGAAACAACGTACATGAGATAGATTTTGATGGTTTTGTAACTTTAAATGGGCAATATTGTTTTACTAAGGATAGAGAAATTATATATGAAAATAATATCTGTAAAGAGGATATAGTATCCTTATTAGAATTTATGAAGGAGAATAGATTTCCTTGTGCCTTTGTAGAGGATAAAGATACATATATAAATTATATAGATGATGTAGTAGAAAACCTTTTAAAAAGTGTAAATGTTCCATTACCTCCAGTAGAAAATATTGAAAGAGCTATAAATGGAAAGGTATTTCAGTTAAATCCCTATGTAAATGTGGAGTTTCAAGAAAAATTAATGAAAGTATTACCAAATTGTGAGGCTACAAGATGGAGTCCAGCTTTTATAGATGTAATACCAGCTGGTGGAGGAAAACATGTAGCTATTGAAAAAATAATGGAATATTATGGTTATAAAAAAGATGAGATAATGGCTTTTGGTGATGGTGGAAATGATAAGACAATGCTTATGACAGCAGGTATAGGTGTTGCTATGGGAAATGCCAATGAAGATGTGAAAGAGATAGCTAATTATGTAACTACTTCAGTAGATGAGAATGGAGTATTAAATGCTCTAAAATATTTTAATATAATATAAGAGATTAATAAAAAAAATAAAAAAATATTAGAAAAAGTAAAGAAATTATTATACTTTATAAGAAATTTATGATAGAATATGTGATATAATCTCATTGATTATATATATAATTTTAAAGTTGGGGAGTTGGTAGCTTTGGATTTACATTACTTAAAAATATTTTATGAAGTAGCTAAGGAAAAAAGTTTTACAAAAGCTGCTAGTAAATTATATATAAACCAATCAGCAGTATCAATTCAGGTAAAAAAATTTGAAGAGATACTAAATGCTAAACTTTTTGATAGAAGTTCAAAAAAAATAAAGCTTACTTACACTGGAGAAGCTCTATATAAAATGGCAGAGGATATTTTTGATAAAGTAAAGAGAGCAGAGAAAGAGATATCAAGAATCATAGATTTAGATAGAGCAAAAATTTCAATAGGAGCAACTTCTGTAATAGGAGAACCTCTTATTCCAAGATTGATGAAGGGATTTTCAAAAGCTCATGAAGAGATAGAGTATGAACTTACAATTGGAGATAAAGGTTGGTTATTAAAACTTTTAAAAGAGGGAGATTTAGATATCTTAATTATTGATGAAGAGCATATTAATGACCCTAACTTAGAAGTAATAACTATTGAAAAAATGCCATATGTCTTAGTTAGTACAAAAGAGTATCATAGTATGGAAAGTGTGGCAAAAGATCCGCTTATAACTAGAAGAAATATTCCTAATAATAATGAGGCAATAGCTGCTATTGAGGATAAATATAGAGTTACTTTTAGTAGTAAGATAAATGTAAATGGAAGCCTAGAAGTAATTAAAGGTATGGTTAGAGAAGAGATTGGAAATGTAATTTTACCTTATTATTCTGTTCATAAAGAGATTGAAAAGGGAGAGTTTAAGGTAATATATAAGGTTAATGATGTAAAAGATGGATATCAAGCCGTAATTACAAAAGATAAGAAGAGTTTAATTCAAATAATAAAATTTATTAACTTTATACAAGACTATAAAATTCAATACTAGGAGGTGTTTATGAATTTATTAGAATCGTATAAAATAGAACTTGCTCTTTTAGAAAATTTCATAAAAGAGGAAGAGGAGAGAAAAGAAACAGAAAAAGTAGCAAAAGAGTTGGCTGATGTTTTTACAAAGGGAAATAAAGTTTTGATTTGTGGAAATGGTGGAAGTAATTGTGATGCTCTACATTTTGCTGAGGAGTTTACAGGAAGATTTAGAGGAGATAGAAAGGCATTACCTGCTATAGCTATTTCAGATTCATCACATATAACTTGTGTAGGAAATGACTATGGATTTGACTATATTTTTTCTAGAGGAGTAGAAGCCTATGGAAAAGAGGGAGATATGTTTTTTGGTATCTCTACAAGTGGAAACTCACCAAATGTTATAAAGGCAGTAGAAGCTGCTAAAAAACTTGGAATGAAAACTTGTGTTCTATTAGGTAAAGATGGTGGAAAACTTAAGGGAATGTGTGACTATGAGTTTATAATTCCAGGAAAGACTTCAGATAGAATTCAAGAGATACATATGATGGTACTTCATATTATAATTGAAGGTGTAGAGAGAATAATGTTCCCAGAGAACTATTAAAAATGGAGGCTTAGCCTCCATTTTATATTACTTATTTCTTAAATTCCATTCCCAAGCAGTTCTAATAATATCTTTTACGTCAGTATAAACTGGTTTCCAATTAAGTTCAGCTACAGCTTTTTTACTAGAAGCTATAACACAAGGAGGGTCTCCAGCTCTTCTACCAGTTATTTCAGCTGGAATATCTATTTTAGTAACTTCTTTAGCAGCATTTAACATTTCAAGTACAGAAAAACCATTTCCATTTCCTAAGTTATAGATATTACTTTTATTTTCAGCTAATTTATTTAGTGAAAGGATATGAGCTCTTACTAAGTCTACTACATGAATATAATCTCTTATACCAGTTCCATCTTTAGTGTCAAAATCATTTCCATAGATAGATAATTTTGGAATATCTCCTTTGGCAGCTTTTAAAATAAGAGGGATAAGAGCAGTGATTCCCTCTCCTTTTTGTCCTATATTATGTTTTTCATGAGCTCCCCCTACATTGAAATATCTAAAAATAGAATAATTTAATCCATAAGCTTTAGCACAATCCATAATTATTTTTTCAGACATAAGTTTACTCATACCATATGGATTAATTGGGAGAGTAGAGTGAGTTTCTTCTACAGGTTCAGGCTCTTTTACATCTCCATAAACAGCAGCAGTAGAAGAGAACACAATATTTTTAACTCCATGTTTTCTCATAGATTCAATAAGACACATTACTGTATAAGTATTATTAAAATAATATTTATTTGGCTCAACTACACTTTCTGGAACCTTTATATAACCAGCAAAATGCATAACAGCATCTATTTTATTTTCATTAAATATTTTATCCATAATATTACTGTCTTGAACATTTCCTTGATAAAATTTGGCTCTTTTATCAACTAACTCTATAAATCCATTTTCTAATGAATCAATTACTACAACGTTATATCCAGAATCTAAAAGTTCAGCTACAGCATGACTTCCTATATATCCAGCTCCACCAGTAACTAATATATTTTTCATCTATTTACCTCCATAAATTTGATTATAATTATTATATCATAAAATATCAATGTTTTTGAATATATCTTCTAGGAGATAGTATTTCTATTGAAATAGGAATTTTTTTGTGGAAGAATTTTATAAAAACACCATTTAATAAAAACATAAAAAGAGTTCCAAAACCTATTCCAGTGAAATCAAATCCATTATAGATACCAAAAGCTAGTGCTAAAATAAGAGGAACACCTAAATATACAAGATTAGCTTTCTTCATATCAGGAATTAAAAATTCATTGACTGTTTGCAAAAATTGGTCAAAAGGATTCATTGCAATATTTAATCTTAGATATACAGATATACCTGCTGAAAGAACAGTATCACCAATAAGAAAAATAATAATTCTAAGAAAAATATTTTCTAAAGTAAACCAATCAAAAAGGTTAAGGAAAAAATCTAAAAATCTTCCAAAAATATATGCTACAAAAAAAGAACCACAAAGTTTCAAAAAGTTAAATTTTTTACTAATTATAATAATTGGAATATATATTAGAAAATTTAAAATAATAGTACAAACTCCAATCTGTAAATGAGAGGATTTTGCTATTCCCATACTAGCAGCAATCCAAGGACCACTTCCCATATTACTTTTAATCAATAAAAAATTTCCAAATGAGTTGACTAAAATAGAAAAAATCCATAAAAAATATTTTTTTAAATAATTAAAATACATCTCTCTCTCCCTAAGTATATAAAATATAAAAAAGAATGGACTAAGCCATTCCTTTTAGAAAAACAATTAATATTCTCCTTCATGTAGAAGCATATCTTTTCCAATCTCTCTTTCTAGAACTAATGTTATTTCGATTTTATCAGAAGTATTAGTCATTTTTCTAATATCATCTGCTATTTGAGTAGCAATTTTATCATAAGCTACTTTATCAAACTTACTCCAACCACCATCTCCAGAGAAAGCTTCTACTTCCATATTAACATAAATTTTATTGTTAAAAGAACCTACATCGATATCATCAATATCTAATTTGTTCTTACCATCAGTTAGTTCTACATATTTTAATTGAAGCTTATCCTCTACATAATCATAAGGATTGTTGTCTGCAAAAGATAGAGCAGAAATAATAAATAAGCTGATTATCAATAATTTTTTCATAATATATCCCCCCATTTAGCAAAGTCTTAATTAATACAAGTATAATATATTTTTTTATAAAAGTCAATTATAACAACTTATCTATATTTATAGAAAAGTATATTTACAAAATAACAATAAAATGATATACTATTTATAAATATAGATATATCATAAATAAAGGAAGTGGTAATATGGCTGCAAAGAAAGAGGAAGTTTCAAAAGAAAAAGCATTAGAGCAAGCTATTGGAAAAATATCTAAAGAGTTTGGAGAAGGTTCTATAATGAAATTAGGAAATAATCTAAATATGGAGATAGAGGTTATTCCTACTGGAAGTATTAATATAGATATGGCATTAGGAGTAGGTGGAGTTCCTAAGGGAAGAATAATAGAAGTATATGGAGCTGAAAGTTCAGGGAAAACTACAATAGCTCTTCATATAGCAGCTCAAGCACAAAAAAATAATGGAGTAGTAGCTTATATAGATGCTGAGCATGCTCTTGATCCAGAATATGCAAAAGCTTTAGGTGTAGATGTAGATGAACTTTTAATTTCTCAGCCAGACTATGGAGAACAGGCTCTTGAGATAGCTGACCTTTTAGTGCGTTCAGGAGCAGTTGATTTAATAGTAGTAGACTCAGTAGCAGCCTTAGTACCAAAAGCTGAAATAGATGGGGAGATGTCTGATCAACAGATGGGATTACAAGCGAGGCTTATGTCAAAGGCTCTTAGAAAACTTACAGGAAGTTTAAATAAATCTAAAACTACAATGATATTTATAAATCAGATTAGAGATAAAATAGGAGGCTTTGGTTTTGGACCTCAAACTACTACAACTGGAGGTAAAGCTTTGAAGTTTTATGCTTCTGTGAGAATGGAAGTAAAAAGAATAGGAAGTGTAAAACAGGGAGATGATGTAATAGGGAATGAAACAACAGTAAAGATAACTAAAAATAAAGTAGCACCTCCATTTAAAGAAGCTAGTTTTCAAATAATGTATGGAAAAGGAATTACAAGAGTTGGGGAGATTTTTGAGTTAGCTGTAGATAATGATGTAGTTTCTAAATCTGGAACTTGGTTTAGTTTTGGGGACCTAAGATTAGGACAAGGAAAAGAGAATGTAAAAAATAGATTAGAAGTAGAAAAAGAACTTTTTGCTCAAATAGAGGAGAAAGTTTTAGAAATTTTAAAGAGTGGAAAGCAAGTAAAAAAAGCGAAGAAAGTAGAACTTGAGGATAACTTAGAAATTGAAAAAGAAAATTTTGAAGAGATAAAAGAAGATATAGTAGAAGAATAAAGATAGAAGGAAGATTTTATGAAAAGAAAAAAGATAAAGTATGGAAAATATGTTCCTGATGAAAACTCTCTATGGAAAAGAATAAAAAATATATTGAGAAAATTTCAAAAATGTAATAAAATATTATAAAGAAGAATAAAATTTGATTTTTTATTTCAAAATAATTTAGGGAGGGGATCTAATGGAAAGAATAGTTTTAAAAAATGCTAAAATAGTTTTACCAGATAGAATAATCAATGGAGTAATTGTATTAAATGATGGAAAAATAAAAAAAATCTATGAAAGTACAATGATTAGTGAAAAAGATGGAATTGATCTTCAAGGAAAATATGTTGTACCTGGATTTATAGATGTACATATTCATGGAGCTGGTGGAGCAGATGCTATGGATAATACAGAAGAGGCTCTTAGAACTATTTCAAAATATATAGTAAAGCATGGAACAACTAATTTCTTAGCTACAACACTTACAAGTTCTAAAGAGACTTTAAAAGAGGTATTAGAAAAAATAGGAAAATTACAAAATGAAGATATAGAAGGAGCAACTATATTTGGAGCACATATGGAGGGGCCATATTTTGATGTTCAATATAAGGGAGCTCAAAACGATAAATATATAACACCTGCTGGAGTTAAAGAGATAGAAGAGTATTTAAGTGTTAAACCTGGATTAGTAAAATTATTCTCTATGGCTGCTAAAGGTGAAGGAGCATTAGAATCTATAAAATATTTAAAAGAAAATGGAGTAGTAGTTTCAGTGGGACACTCTGGAATATCTTTTGAAGAGGTACAAAGTGCTGTGAAAGCTGGAATAAGTCATGCAACTCATACATTCAATGGAATGAAAGGATTTACACATAGAGAACCAGGGGTAGCTGGAGCTGTAATGGTAAATGATAATATTAACGCAGAGATAATTTTTGATAAAATTCATGTTCATCCAGAAGCTGTAAGATTATTAATAAAAGCTAAAGGAGTAGATAAAGTAGTTTGTATAACAGATGCTATGTGTGCTACTGGATTACCTGCTGGAAACTATAAACTTGGAGAGTTAGATGTATATGTAAAAGATGGACAAGCTAGACTTGTAAGTAATGACTCTCTTGCTGGAAGTGTGCTTACTTTAGATAAGGCATTTAAACATGTAATAGAGTTAGGATATAGTATTTTTGATGCTGTAAAAATGACAAGTACAAATGCAGCAAAAGAATTTGGATTGAATGCTGGTATTTTACAAGAGGGAAAAGATGCTGACATAGTAGTATTAAATCCAGATTATTCAGTTGATATGACAATAGTAAAAGGAAATATAAAATATCAAGCATAATAGTATTGACAAAATAAAAAAAATGTAGTAGAATAATTTTGTTGTGAGAGCAACTTGCCTGGATGGCGGAACAGGTAGACGCACAGGACTTAAAATCCTGTGGTATTTAGTTACCGTGCCGGTTCGATTCCGGCTCTAGGCACCACTTTTGAGACTAAGCACATCTGAAAGGGTGTGCTTTTTTTTATTAAAAAATCAAGGAGGTAATATGAAAGAGTTTATAAAAAAATTAAAAGATAAGGTTTTGAATAGAGAGAAAATTGAATATGATGATGCAATAAAGCTATCTTCAATATCAATAGATGATAATGAAGTATTAGAGGAGTTATGTAATTCAGCTAATGAGATAAGAGAAAAATTTTGTGGAAATATTTTTGACTTATGTACAATAACTAATGCTAAGTCTGGAAAGTGTAGTGAAGATTGTAAATATTGTGCTCAGTCAGCTCATTTTAAAACAGGAGCAGAGGTATATCCACTAATATCTAAAGAAAAAGCTTTAGATGAAGCTAAAAAAGTAGAAGTTGAGGGAGCTAATAGATATTCTTTAGTAACAAGTGGAAGAGGTCTTAATGGAGAGAGTGAAGAGAGTGACAGATTAGCAGAAATCTATAGTTATTTACAAAAAAATACAAATCTTTCTCTTTGTGCTTCTCATGGAATATCAGATAAGAAAGCTTTAGAAAAACTTTTTAAAGCTGGAGTAAAGACTTATCATCATAATTTAGAAAGTTCAAGAGAGTTTTATGGTACTATATGTACTACTCATACTTATGATGAGAGAATAAAAACTATAAAACTAGCTCAAGAAGTAGGATTACAAGTATGTAGTGGTGGAATATGGGGGCTTGGAGAAAGTGAAGTGGATAGAATAAAAATGGCTTTTGAGTTACAAAAGTTAGGAGTATTCTCTATACCTATTAATATTTTAATGCCAATACCTGGGACACCTTTAGAAAATAATAAACCATTAGAGCCAAGAGAGATTCTAAAAATGATAGCTATATATAGATTTATTTTACCAGAGGCATATTTAAGATATGCTGGTGGAAGAATAAAGCTTGGAGAATTACAAGAAAAAGGAATAAAGTCTGGAATTAATTCTGCTCTTACAGGAAACTTTTTAACAACTACTGGAACTACTATAGAGAGCGATAAGGCTATGGTAAGGAGAAATGGATATGAAATTAAATAAGGGATTTTTTGTAATAGGAACAGATACAGGAATAGGAAAAACTTATGTGAGCTCACTACTATACAAAGGAATAAAAGATAGAGATGGAGGATACTATAAGCCAGTACAGAGTGGTTGTACAAGAAAAAATGGAAAACTAGTAGCACCAGATGTAGATTTTGTATGTTCTATGGCAGAAGTAGAGTATGATGACAAGATGGTAACTTATACTTTAGAAGCAGAAGTATCTCCACATTTAGCTAGTGAATTAGAGAACACAGAGATAGATATAGAAAATATAATGAAAGATTGGGAAAATTTAAAAGCAAGATATAAATATATGGTAGTAGAGGGAGCTGGAGGACTATATGTTCCCCTTATTAGAGATAAATTCTATATCTTTGATTTGATAAAAAAAATGGAATTACCTGTAATATTAGTATGTAGTAGTAGAGTGGGAGCTATTAATCATTCTATGCTTACAATAGAGATGTTGAAAAAGCTAGGAATAGAGATACAAGGATTGGTTTTTAATAAGGTAACTAATGACTTTGAAAGAGATTATTTTGAAAAGGATAATATAGATATAGTTTTAAAACTAAGTGGAATAAAAAATAGTCTAATTATAAGAGAGGGAGAAAGAACTATACCAGAGAAAGAGTTAGAAAAATTTTTAGGAATAGAGGTAAAATAGATGAGTAAATTAAGTAGCTTACAAGAAAAAGATTTAAAATATATCTTTCACCCATGTTCACAGATGAAAGATTATGAGAAATTACCACCAATGATTATAAAAAAAGCTGAAGGATTATATTTAGAAGATGAGCTTGGAAATAGATATATGGATTGTGTAGGAAGCTGGTGGGTAAATCTTTTTGGGCACTGTAATCCTAGAATCAATAGAGTAATAAAGGAGCAAATAGATAAATTAGAGCATGTACTATTTGTCAATTTTTCCCATGAAGCAGCGATAGAGTTAGCTGAAGAGTTAATAAAGGTAGTACCAAAAGGGATAGAAAAATTTCTTTTTGCTGATAATGGTTCATCTAGTATAGAGATGGCTTTGAAACTTAGTTTTCAATATCATCAACAAAGTGGAAATCCTAAAAGAACAAAATTTATATCTCTAAGTAATGCTTATCATGGAGAAACAGTAGGAGCACTAGGAGTAGGAGATGTAGATATATTTACTAAAACATATAGGCCTCTTATAAAAGAGGGATTAAAAGCTGATAAACCAGAGTGCTTTAGATGTCCATATGGAAAGAATTATTCTACTTGTGAAGCTCAGTGCTTTGAAAGAATGGAAAAATTAATAGAGGAAAATAGAGATGAGATAGCTGCTGTAATAATAGAGCCAGTGGTACAAGGAGCAGCAGGAATGAAAATCTATTCTCCCATATATATAAAAAAATTGAGAGAGATTACTAAAAAGTATGGTATCCATTTAATAGCAGATGAGATAGCTGTTGGATTTGGTAGAACAGGAAAGATGTTTGCTATGGAGCATGCTGGAGTGAGTCCAGATATTATGTGTATGTCTAAGGGACTTACAGCTGGCTATTATCCAATGGCAATAATAGGAATTACTCAAGAGATATATGACAGCTTTTATGCTGACTATCTTGAAGGAAAATCTTTTCTACACTCTCATACATATTCTGGAAATCCAATAGGATGTAGAATAGCTCTAGAAGTATTGAGAATATTTAGAGAGGAAAATATCTTAGAGATGATAGAAGAAAAGGGAGAGTATCTTAGAAAAAAAGTTCAAGAGGTATTTGAAGGACATCCATACATAGGAGAATATAGACAGATAGGAATGATAGGAGCTCTTGAGTTTGTAAAAGATAGAGATAGTAAAGAACTCTTTCCAAGTGAAGAGAGAGCAGGTTATGAAATCTATAAGATAGCTTTAAAAAAAGGAGCACTACTTAGACCATTAGGAAATGTAATCTATTTTATGCCGCCATATATAATTACAAAAGAAGAGATAGATAAGATGTTAGAGATTTGTAAAGAATCTATAGATGAGTATATAGATAGAAGAAATAAAGATAAATAAAAAATTTTCAGGGGAGACTTATGAAAAAAGAGAAAATATTAGAGGAATTAGAAAGATTACAGGAGATAAAAAATTATAGAGTATTGAGAGAGCAGGATGAAAAACTTTTAAATCTATCATCTAATGATTATTTAGGAATAGCCAATGATGTAACTCTTAAAGAGGAGTTTTATAAAGAGTATAGACCTAAACTTTCTTCAAGCTCATCAAGACTTATAGATGGTTCATATAGTGAGATAATGGAGCTTGAAAAAAGAGCAGAAGAGATATATGGTAAACCTTGTATAATGTTTAATTCTGGTTTTGATGCTAATTCATCTCTTATAGAAACTTTTTGTGATAAAAATACTTTAATACTTACAGATAGATTGAATCACGCCAGCATCTATGATGGAATAGTCAATAGTGGAGCTGAATTTTTAAGATATAAGCATTTGGATATGTTGGGATTAGAGAAACTTTTACAAAAATATTCAGATAAATATGAAGATATTTTAGTTATCTCTGAAAGCGTTTATAGTATGGATGGAGATGTAGCTGATATTGAAAAATTAGTGGAATTAAAAAGAAAATACAATTTTTCTTTAATGTTAGATGAGGCTCATTCCTATGGAGTTTATGGTTATGGTATAGCTTATAACTTAAAGCTTGTCAGTGAAATAGATTTTTTAGTAATCCCTCTTGGAAAAGGTGGAGGCTCTGTGGGAGCTATGGTAATTTGTGAGGGATATCTTAAAAACTATATAATAAATAAAAGCAGAAAGTTTATATTTTCAACTGCACTACCTCCAGTAAATAGTTCTTGGAATCTTTTTATTCTAGGTAAAATGGAAGAGTTTGATGAGAGAAGAGTGAAACTAGAACTTTTAAAAAATCATACTTTAAAATTATTAAAAGAAAGAGGAATAGAGACTGCATCTACTACTCATATAATAAGTATAATTATAGGAGATAACGAAAGAATTGGAAAGATAGGTCAGAATATGAAAGAGAGAGGTTATCTTCTATATCCGGTGAAGGAGCCAACAGTACCTAAGGGAACAGCAAGGTTTAGAATAGGATTAAATCCATATATTACTTTTGAAGAGATAGAAAAATTTATAGAGGAGTTAAAGTATGAGATTGATACTATTTTTTAACGGTTGGGGAATGGATAGTAGTGTAGTAGAGAAAGTGGAGTTGCCAAAAGATACAGAGATAAAAGTCATAAATTTTTCATATAAATTAGATAACTTAGAGGAGTACTTTAGTGAATATGAGGATATATTTTTAGTAGGTTGGTCCTTTGGAAGTTATTATCTAACTAAATGGGTGCTAGTAAATAGAGGAATTAAAAATTTTTCAAAGGTTAAAAAGATAGTTGCTATCAATGGGAATGGAGAGATAATAGGTAAATTTGGAATAACACCAAAGATTTTTGAGTTTACTCTTTCTACATTAACTCCAGAGTCTTTAATCAAATTTTATAAAAATATGGAAATAAGTGAAGAGTTTAAAAATCCTAAAAAAGAGTTTAAAGAGATATTAGAGGAATTAGAATATTTTAAAACTGGTTATACAGCTCTTGAAAATATTTTTACTGAGATAATAATAGGAATAAGAGATAAAATTGTTCCTGCCTCAAGGCAAAAAAAATATTGTGAAGAGAGTGGAATAAAATACAGAGAATTAGATATGGGGCACTATCCCTTTGAGTTTATAAAAGCTTGGAGTGAAGTAATATGAATTTTGAAAAAAAGTTTGATACATATGATGAGAATGCTCATATTCAAAAATCAGTAGCAGATACTCTAGTGGAGTTTTTAGATGAGATGGGAGTATCTAAGGAGAGAGAAGTTTTTGAGATAGGATGTGGAACAGGGCTTTTTAGTAAGAGATTTATAAAAAAGTTTTCTCCTAAGAAAGTTATATTAAACGATATATATGATGTAGAAAAATATTTAAAAAATGTAAGATATGATGAGTTTATATTGGGAGATATAGAGGAGATAGACATACCTAAGATAGATACAACAGTTTCTAGCTCTGTTTTCCAATGGTTGAAAAATTTTTCAAAGAGTATAGAAAAAATAGCACACTCTACAAATGAGTTGGGATTTTCAATGTATATAGATGGAAATTTAGAAGAGATAAAGGAGCATTTTGGAATATCTTTAAAGTACCTTACACTGGATAATGTTATTGAAATACTAACTAGCCTTTTTTCTAAAGTAAAATGGAAAGAGGAAACTATAGAGTTGGAGTTTTCTTCATCAATAGAAGCTCTAAGACATCTAAAAAATACAGGAGTTACAGGATTTGAAAAGAGCTCTATAAGTAAGGTTAGAAATTATGAGAGCAAGAGCTTAACATATAGAGTTGGATATTTTTATTGTAAAAAATAGAGGAGAGGATTTTTATGATAAGAGAAAAATGTATAGGAAGTTTTTTAGAGGCTCTTGAGGCTCAAGAGTTAGGAGCAGAGAGAGTAGAGCTTTGTGATAATTTATCTGAAGGAGGAACTACTCCATCTTATGGAACAATAAAAATGGTAGTTGAAAAACTAAATATCCCAGTTTTTGTAATTATTAGACCAAGAGGAGGAGATTTTTACTATACTCCTGAGGAGATAGAGATTATGAAAGAGGATATTAAACTTTGTAAAGAGTTAGGAGTAAAGGGAGTAGTAATAGGAGCATTAAATAGAGATAATACTATCAATTATGATGCTATCAAAGAGATGATAGATTTAGCTAAACCTATGTCTATAACTTTTCATAAAGCAATAGATGAGTTAGAAAATCCAGTGACAGAAGTAAAAAAATTAGCAAATTTAGGAGTGAATAGAATACTTACTTCTGGGACAAAGGAAACAGCATTAGAAGGGCAAAATATTTTGAGAGAGATGATAAAAGAAGCGGGAGAGGATATAATCATCATAGTAGCTGGAAAAGTTACTAAAGATAATTTAAATGAGATATCTAATCTTATTCCTGCTAAAGAGTATCACGGAAAGAAAATAGTTTAGATAAAAATAGAGGTTATTATAATTTTGAAGATTATATTGGCCTCTTTTTTTTACAAATATTTAACATATTTTTTATTTTAAATTAACATAGACAATTTAAAATAAAACTATATAATAAAGAAAGAAGGAAAGAAAAATGGAAGATAAAGAGTTATATTTATTTGATTTAGATGGGACATTAATATTAGGAAATCAAGTTATTGATGGAGCAATAGAAGCAATTAATAAGATAAGAGAGCAAGGAAAAAAATTAGTAATTTTTACAAATAATTCATCTAGAACAAGAATGCAATATGTAGAAAAATTAGCAAAATTAGGAATAGCTGTGACAGAAGAGGAGATAGTAACAGCAGGATATATAACAGGAAAATATCTATTGAATAAAAATAAAAGAGCAATATATGTATTGGGAACTGAGAAGTTTAAAGAGATGTTAAAAGAGATGGGACTTATTGTAGTTGAAAATCCTAAAAAGATTGATGGAAAATACAATATAGATGCTGTAGTTTTAGGATTGGATAGTGAACTTAATTATGAAAAAATAAAAACAGTTTGTAAATTATTACAAGACCCAGAGATGACTTATATAGGAGCTAACCCAGATATGGTTTATCCAGTAGAAGATGGAATTTTTTATCCAGATTGTGGAAGTATAGCAAAGATGATTTCCTATTCAACTAGAAGAGTACCTAAATTTTTAGGAAAGCCTTATCATGAAATTTTTGATTATTGTTTAGAAAAAAACAATGTTTCAAAAGATAAAGTTATAATAGTGGGAGATAGACTATATACAGATATAGCTTGTGGACAAGAAAATGGTTGTGACACTGTATTAGTACTTACTGGTGAAGCTAAAAGAGAGGATTTAATAAATAGTGAGTATAGACCAACTGCGGTTATAGATAGTATAAAAGAACTAAAAATATAATATTTGATATTATATTTTTGTTTATATATAATAAGAAAAGGGCTTGGAATAACCAAGCCCTTTTCTCACTATATAAAACATCTTGGGGAAAGATTTTATGTAATTATAATATCATTTAATTGTGACAATTGTGTGACATAATTTCAGAAAAATAAAATTTTTTTATTTTTTTTATCTGAAATATGAATTTTATAAAATTACAAATGTTATTATATTACAATTTAAACAAATTTACTACAATATAAATTTATCTAAACTTTCCTCTTCAGTTTCTTTTTTCAATACTTTTTTAACAAAGTTAACATCTATACTGATTTTTTTCTTTTCTTTGTAAGGAGCCTCAAACATAATATCTCTAAGTAATTCTTCTACAACAGAAGCAAGTCTTCTAGCACCTATATTTTCTATTTTCTCATTTTGAATAGCAGTTATTTCAGCTATCTTTTCAATAGCTCCCTTTGTAAAGGTAAGTTCTACATTATCAACACTTAACATAGCTTTGTATTGTTCTAATAGATTATACTCTACTTCAGTAAGAATTTTTACAAAATCCTCTTTTTCAAGATTTTGCAATTTTACTCTAATAGGAAATCTACCTTGTAACTCTGGCATAAGATCAGATGGAGAACTTTGAGAGAAAGCTCCAGCAGCAATAAATAGTATGTGGTCTGTTCTTACAGGACCATATTTTGTCATTACAGTACTTCCCTCTACTATAGGTAGGATATCTCTCTGCACTCCTTGCCTAGAAACATCGCCCTTGCCACTTCCCTCTCTTTCAGTTATTTTATCTATCTCATCAATAAAGATAATTCCATTATTTTCTACATTTTCTACTACCTCTTGAGCGAGAGCTTCTAAATCTATTTTTTTCTCAACCTCTTCTTCTAAAAATAAATTTAGAGCATTTAGAACAGAAGTAGTCATCTTTTTTAATTTTCCAGGAAGAGTAGACATCATCTGATCAACAAGTCCACCGATATCTTCACTACCAGATATTACTTCAATAATAGGAATATCATTATCTTTTTTAGGTCTATCTATTTCAATCTCAGTATGGTCATATTTTCCTTCAGCTAACTCTTTTTTTATAATTTCTTTATCTTCATCGTTTAAAGTGTCATAAGGTTTTAAAATTTTAGCTACTCTCTCAATAGCTGCATCAAGAGATGATAATTTTAATAGCTCATATTTTTCCTCTTTCATCTTTCTATATGTAAGAGCTACTAAATCTTTTATAATACTCTCTACATCTTTTCCTACATATCCAACCTCTGTATATTTTGTAGCTTCAACTTTTAAGAAAGGAGCATTGGCTATTTTAGCAATTCTTCTAGCTATCTCAGTTTTACCTACTCCAGTAGAACCTATCAAGATAATATTTTTTGGAGTAATCTCTTTTCTTAAATTTTCATCCTCTATCATTTTTCTTCTATCTCTGTTTCTTAAAGATATAGCTACATTTTTTTTAGCTTCATCTTGTGAAATTATATACTTATTTAATTCTTCTACAATTTTTTTAGGTGTAAGTTCTTTATTTATCCCCATATTCTTCTCCTTTTATCTATTTTACTAGTATTATATCACTTTCTAATGGGAGTGTAAAGAAATGAACCTATTATTTTAGCAGAGTGTATCAGTTATTTAAAGGGTGGACAAGTATTAGAATACTCTACAATTTTTTATAATCAAAAGAAATATAGGTTTAAACTTTATGCTGACTAAAAAGGTATAGAAAAACGAGGCTCTAAAATCAGTTTTAAGACCTATCCAAAAGAAAAGAGGTATAAATACATAGGTAAAAAATATGTATCTATAACCTCTTTAAACCCTTCTATAACTTATCCAATCTAGATAGCTATTTTAGCTATTTAGAGACACCTGTTTTTTTATTTATTTCATTTTTTTGAAATAAAATCAGAAACTTTTTTAAAAAACTGAAAATTTAACTTATATTTAACTTAAAAATTTTATTTTTTAGAAAATAGATAGTCATCTACTAAGTTTCTCATTTTAGTTACTCTACCACTATAGATAATATGCAGATTAAGATCTTTTTTCAAAATCTTCTTCTAATTGAGTGATAGTTATATACATAATTAATATAAAATAAAAAATTAATTTGTCAAGATAGAATAATTAGAATAAAATATAGTAATAAGAATCTAATTAGGAGAAAGAAAGATGGAAATATCAAAAGAATTAGCTCAAAGCATTGTGGTTGAGATGAAAAAAATTATTGATAAAGATTTAAATTTTATAGATAGTAATGGGATAATAATAGCTAGTACAGATGAAACCAGAATTGGAACTTATCATGCTGGGGGGAAACAAGTAATATTAAGAAAAGATATAATAAAAATTAATAGAGATGAAGAGTATATAGGTTCTAGAAAAGGAATAAATTTACCTTTAAATTTTAATGGGGAATTAATAGGAGTAATTGGAATTTCTGGTGAAACAAATGAAGTTGAAAAGTATGGTCAAATTATCAAGAGAATGTCAGAAATTTTAATTAAAGAAGCTTGGATTTTGAAAAGAAATGAAGAAGAAAGTGAAAAGGAAAGAATTTTTTTAGAAACCCATCTTTTTCAAAATAGTTTTCTTTACAATCCGATTATTTTTTCAGAAACTTTAGAAGAAATTGAAAAGAAAAAAAATGGAGTTATAATTGTAGGAAAAATTATAAAAATTTATGATTTAGAATCAATAAAAAAGATATACGATCCAATAAGAATAAAAGTAAAAAAATATAATGGATACTCTATGCTTAATCAGAATACTATTATAATTTTAGATTTTCATAAAGATAGAGAAAAAATTATAGAATTTTTATCTGAATTTAATAAAAAAGAATTTTTAAGTTTTGGGGTAGGAAAAATAAAGGAAAAAATAGGAGAGTTAAAAGATTCGTATAAAGAGGGAGTAGAGGCACTAGAATGGGGAATAAAATCTAAAAATGAAATAACTTTTTATGATGATCTTGATTTAGAGTTAATTATAAAAAATATAACAAAAAATTTGGCTCAAATATATAAAGAAAAAATTTTTAAAAAACTCACTAATAAGGAGATAGAAGAATATAAAATAATTTTTTTATTATATGAGAAGTATAATGGTTCTCTTAATAAAATAGCAAAAGAGCTTTTCATCCATGTTAATACTCTTCAATATAAATTAAATAAACTTTATGAAAAAACAAATTTGAACATGAGAAATTATAATGATTTTACTAAATTAAAAATAGCCTTTATGCTAAAAGTAGAATAATGTTATATATAATAAAAAAAATAGTGAAATAGTTGCTGAAATATGTTATCTATAATATTGTTTTTTTATCTAAAAAACTATAAAATTAATTTACAGTGTACTAAAAATATAAAAAAATAAGTAAAATAGGAGGGAAATTATGATAACAGTATCAGCGTTAGGGGCAATTGTTGGACTTATTGTGGCAATAGTTTTAATTATAAAGAAAATAAATCCAGCATATTCGTTAATTTTAGGTTCAATAATCGGGGGATTAGTAGGAGGAGCAAGTGTATCTCAAACAGTTTCCTTAATGATATCTGGGGCACAGGGAATGATACCAGCAATATTGAGAATAATAACAGCAGGTGTTTTAGCAGGAGTTTTAATAGAAACTGGAGCTGCAAGTAAAATTGCAGAGACAATTATAGAAAAATTAGGAGAATCGAAAGCTATAGTAGCGATAGTATTATCAACTATGATTCTTACAATGGTTGGAGTATTTATAGATGTATCTGTAATAACAGTAGCACCAATAGCAATGGCAATAGCTAAAAGAACAAACTTATCTAGAACAGGAGTTTTAGTAGCTATGATAGGTGGAGGAAAAGCAGGAAATATAATGTCTCCTAATCCAAATGCTATAGCAGCAGCTGATGCTTTTAAAATTCCATTGACTTCAGTTATGACTGCAGGGATTATTCCAGCAGTATTTGGAATAGTTGTGACTATAATTGTAGCAAAAATTATTTCTAATAGAGGAAGTCAAATTTTAGATAATGATTTAGGAGATAAAAAATTAGAAAAAAGACCTAGTTTTATAGGTGCAATAATAGGACCAATAGTAGCAATATTTATTTTAGCTTTAAGACCTATAGCAGGAATTTCCATTGATCCACTAATAGCTTTACCTGTAGGAGGGGCAATAGGATGCTTAGCTATGGGAAAAATAAAGCATTTCAATGAGTATTGTGTATTTGGTTTAGGGAAAATGATAGGGGTAGCTATTTTATTAATAGGAACAGGAACTCTTTCAGGAATAATAGCAAACTCTGCATTAAAAGAAGTATTAACTAATTTTTTATCAACAACTGGGGCTCCTGCTTATTTACTAGCACCATTTTCAGGGATTTTAATGTGTGCAGCTACAGCTTCAACAACTTCTGGAACAGCTGTTGCAAGTCAAGTATTTGGACCAACAATATTAAGTTTAGGTGTACAGCCAATAAATGCAGCAGCAATGATACATTCAGGAGCAACTGTATTAGACCATCTGCCACATGGAAGTTTCTTTCATGCAACAGGAGGAAGTGTGAATATGGATATGAAAGAGAGATTAACGTTAATACCATTTGAATCGTTAATAGGATTGACTTTAACATTTGTATCAACAATAATCTATGGAATGTTATTTTAAAAAGGAGTTAGAAGATGAAGATAGTATTAGCACCAGATTCATTTAAAGAGAGTATGACAGCAAAGGAAACTTGTATAGCAATAGAGAAAGGGCTTAAAAAAGTAATATCTAATTTAGAGTGTATCCATGTACCTATGGCTGATGGAGGAGAGGGAACAACTCAATCACTAGTAGATGCTACAAATGGAAAATTTTATACTGTTGAGGTAATGGGACCATTAGGAGAGAAAAGAGATGCAAGATTTGGAATACTTGGAGATGGAAAAACAGCGATACTTGAGATGGCAGCAGCCAGTGGATTAGAGCTTGTACCAAGAGAAAAAAGAGATGCTACAATAACTACAACTTATGGAACAGGAGAGTTGATAAAGGCAGCTTTAAGTAAAAATGTAGAGACTATTCTTATAGGAATAGGAGGAAGTGCAACTAATGATGGTGGTGCTGGAATGGTACAAGCATTGGGAGGAAAACTTTTAGATAAAGATGGAAATGAAATAGGTTTTGGTGGTGGAGAGCTATCAAAATTAGATAGAATAGATATCTCTAATTTAGATAATAGGTTAAAAGATGTAAAAATAATAGTAGCTTGTGATGTACAAAATCCTCTTACTGGACCAACAGGAGCTTCTCATATTTTTGGAAAACAAAAGGGAGCTAATGATGAACAAAGAGAGTTACTGGATAAAAATTTAAAACATTATGCAAAGATAATAAGAAGAGATATAGGAAAGGATGTAGAAAATATTCCAGGAGCTGGGGCAGCTGGTGGATTAGGAGCTGGTCTTATGGCATTTTTATCAGCAGAACTAAAAAAAGGTGTAGATATAGTTGTGGAATATAGTAAATTGGAGGAAAAACTTCAAGGAGCAGATTTAATTATTACAGGAGAGGGAAGTATAGATGGTCAAACTAGATTTGGAAAAACTCCATATGGTGTAGCTAAAACGGCTCAAAAATATAATATTCCAGTAATTGCTTTTGCTGGAAATATAGGGAAGGATATAGATGTATTATATGATTATGGATTTACAGCAATACTTCCAATTCTTCCTAGGGTAGAGAGCTTGGAGAATGCCATAGCCAATGGTAAAGAAAATATAGAGTATATGAGTGAAAGCTTAGGAAGAGTAATTAGTATTTATAAAAAATAGAAAAGTATATATAAAATATATTTTACTTGTAATAACATATGTTATATAATAACGAAAAATGGTAGAGGTGCAATTGACAAGAGTAATATCTCAGAGTTTGACAAACTATGAAGAGATATGAAAGGGGAGATTGCCGAAATAAAAATCAAAGTCAAAGGGTTTTTATTGGTAACTCAGATAATATCTGTTTTACTGTCATTGATATTTCAATGGAGAGCTATCTAAAACTATTAGTAAAATTATAGAATGTACTTAAGTTTATATTGTAAATTTTAAAATTTATTAAAAAAGTTAAAAGATAGCAAGGAGTAAATAGTAGAAAATATTGAGAGATATTAAAACTATTTTACTTGGAGCTATCTTTTTTTATTAAAAAATTATTAAATAACAGAATGAAAATAGAATAAGTGGAGGAGAAAGATGAGATTTTTTGGAACGATGAAAGATGAGCAGGGAGTATTATCAATAGGGGGAGTAAAGGTTACTGAGTTAGCTCAAAAATATGGGACACCACTTTATATAATGGACCAAGAGCTAATAGAAAGTAATATGAGAAAATATAAAGAAAACTTTAAAAGTGATAAATTTCAAACACAGATAGTCTATGCGTCAAAGGCATTTTTAGCAAAAGCTATGTGTCAATTAGTAGAGAAATATGATATGGATATAGATGCAGTATCAGGAGGAGAGCTATATACAATAAAAGCAAGTGGACTTGATATGAAAAGAGTACATATGCATGGAAATAATAAAACTTTAGAAGAGTTAGAGATGTGTGTAGACTATGGGATAGGGAGTATAATCATAGATAATGAAACAGAGATAGAAAATTTATCATATGTATGTGCTCAAAAAAATAAAAAAATAAAAGCTATGCTTAGAATAAATATTGGAATAGATGCTCATACTCATGAGTATATAAAAACATCTAAACATTCATCTAAATTTGGAGAATCAATTTTTGATGAGAAATTAGTAGGAATAGTAGAAAAAATTGTAAAAGATAAAAATATAGAGTTTTTAGGATTTCATTGTCATATTGGTTCTCAAATTTTTGATACAAAAGCATTCCATGAAGGAATAGAAACAATGATAGTAGAAACAAAAAAGATAGCTGATACTTTAGGAATAAAAATTCCAGAGATAAATCTTGGTGGAGGTTTTGGAGTATACTATACAGAAAATGATGTAGAAGTAGATATTGAGAAATTTATGAGAAGTATGATAGAACATTTAGAAAAAAGTTTAGATGAGTATAAATTAGAGATAGAGAAGGTATCTATTGAACCAGGAAGAAGTATAGTAGGAAATGCAGGAAGTACTCTTTATACAGTTGGGGGAATAAAACAAACTTATGGTGGAGTAAAATATATGTTTATAGATGGTGGAATGACAGATAATATAAGACCTGCTCTTTACCAAGCTGAATATGAAGCAGTTATAGCTAATAGACTAAATGAAAAAGAGAGAGAAGTGGTAACTGTAGCTGGAAAATGTTGTGAGTCTGGAGATTTAATTATAAAAGGAAAGAGTTTACCAAAGGGAGAAAAGGGAGATTTACTATTAGTTTCTACTACAGGAGCTTATGGTTACTCTATGTCTAGCAACTATAATAAATTAGCAAGACCAGCAGTAGTATTTGTAAAAAATGGAAAAGCCTCTTTAGCTATTAGAAGAGAGAGTTTTGAAGACTTAGTAAGAAATGATTTGGTTATAGAGCTATAGTTCTTCAAAAATGAATAGTATTTTTAGTGAAACTCTTGAAAAAAATAGTTTTTTCTGAAAAAGTATGAACAAAAAAATAAAGAATTTGAGAAATAGGAAAAACAGAGAAATTTTATTACAATATTAGAAGTATTTAAAATAGGTAAAGAGGAGGGAATATGAGATTTTCAAAATTACAAGCTGCAGGGAATGATTTTATCTTAGTCAATGGACTAGAGTATAGAGATTTAGATTTAAGTAGTACAGCCAAAAAAGTTTGTGATAGACATTTTGGAATAGGTGCAGATGGACTTATGACTTGTGAGGAGAGTAAAGTTGCAGATATAAAGATGAATTATTATAACTCTGATGGGTCAAGAGGAGAGATGTGTGGGAATGGAATAAGATGTTTTTCAAAGTTTGTCTATGATAATGGAGTAGTGAGAAAAGAGAGTTTTTCAGTAGAAACTGATGCTGGAATAAAATATATAGATCTTACTTTAGAGAGTGAAGAGGTAAAATATATATCAGTGGATATGGGAAGAGCAGATTTTAGAGCTACTTCTGTTCCTTGTACATTAGATAGTGAAATTATTTTAGAAAAAGAGATAGAGGTAGAGGGACAAAAGTTAAAAATTTCATCTGTTTTAATGGGAGTACCTCATACTGTAATTTTAGTAGATGACTATGATAACTATGATATAGATAGATTGGGAAAAGCTATAGAGTATAGCACTGATATTTTTCCAAGAAAAACTAATGTAAATTTTATTCAAGTAGTAGATGATGAAAATATTATTATAAAGACTTGGGAGAGAGGAGCTTCAAGGACATTAGGTTGTGGAACAGGGTGCTGTTCATCTGCTGTTATAGCTCATAAACTTGGAAAAATCAAAGGAAATAGTGTAAAGCTTACCACAGAGGGTGGAGAGGTTTTTGTAACTTTTGATAATGAATATAATGTAATAATGAAAGGTAGTGCAGAAACAATTTGCACTGGAGAGTTTTTAAAATAGGAGGAAGAATTGTGAATAAAAAAAGTATTTGGGAGGCTTATAGATTTTCTATAATCTTAATAGGAGCTATAATAATTGGAAGTTTTATAGGAGTTCATTTTGGAGAGAAAGCTAAGGTTTTAAAACCATTAGGAGATCTGTTTATAAATGGAATGTTTACAATAGTTGTACCACTAGTATTTGTAACAATTAGTAGTTCAATATCTAGTATGAGTGATATGACTAGATTAAAAAGTATATTAAAAAACCTTATTTTAGTATTTGTTTCAACAGGTGCAATAGCTGCAGTTATTATTTTAATAATAGTAAATATTTTTCCACCAGCTCAAGGAGTTAATTTAAGTCTTACAACTGCAGAGGCACTTCAACCATTTCAAACAGGGGATCAAATTGTAAAAGCTATAACAGTTACAGATTTTCCAGAGTTAATCTCTAGAAAAAATATGTTACCACTTATACTTTTTTCTATAGTATTTGGACTTTGTGTAAATATGGTAGGAGAGAAGGGAAAAGTAATATCTAATGGATTAGATGCTTTAGCAGAGGTATTTTTAAAAATGATAAATCTATTGATGTACTATGCACCAATAGGATTAGGAGCATATTTTGCTGCTCTTGTTGGAGAGTATGGAAAAGAGTTATTGGGATCATATACAAGAGCTATGATAATCTACTATCCACTTTGTTTAGTATATTTTGTAGTGATGTTCCCAATATATGGATATATATCTGCTGGAAAAGATGGGGTAAGAGCTATGAAAAATCTAATATCTCCAGCTATTACTTCAATAGCTACTCAAAGTAGTATAGCTACCCTTCCTGTAAACTTAGATGCTGCTAAAAAAATAGGTGTGCCTAAGGATATCAGAGAGATAGTTTTACCAATAGGAGCTACTGCTCATATGGATGGAACAGTTTTTAGTTCTATTTTAAAAATCTCTTTCCTATTTGGAATTTTTAATGTTCCTTTTGAGGGAATTGGAACTTATGCAAGTGCTTTACTTCTTTCTATATTAGGGGGAGTGGTAATGTCAGGTGTTCCTGGTGGAGGACTTATAGGGGAGATGCTAATAGTTACTATGTATGGTTTCCCAGCAGAAGCTTTCCCAATAATTGCTACTATTGGTTATCTTGTAGACCCACCAGCAACTATGATAAATGCTACTGGAGATACAGTTGCTGCTATGCTTGTTACAAGAATAGTTGAAGGAAAAGATTGGATCAAGAGAAACTTAGGATAGTGTAAAGGAAAGTTATCCTTTACATTATCTTTTAATTGTGGTATATTTTTATTTAATAGCTAAGTATTCATAAACATAGGGGGGATTTTATGAATTTTATTTTTATATCACCAAACTTTCCAAAAAGTTATTGGAATTTTTGTAGAGGATTAAAAAATAATGGAGTTAACACTCTAGGAATAGGAGATGCTGATTATGACTTTTTAAGTGATGAGTTAAAAGAATCATTAAATGAGTATTATAAAGTGTCTTCTTTAGAAAACTATGATGAAGTGTACAGAGCTTGTGCTTATTTTGCTTTTAAGTATGGAAAAATTGATTGGTTAGAATCAAATAATGAATACTGGTTATTAAGAGATGCACAACTTCGTACAGATTTTAATATTACATCTGGTTTAAAAAATGATAAGATAGCTGGAATAAAATATAAAAGTAAAATGAAAGAGTTTTATGAAAAAGCTGGAGTTAAAACAGCTAGGTACCATATGGTTTCAACTTTTGAAGAGGGGAAAAAATTTACTGATATGGTAGGATTTCCAGTTGTAGTAAAACCTAATAATGGAGTTGGAGCAGCAGCTACTTATAAATTAAGAGATAAAGGAGAGATGAAATTTTTCTATGATAATCTAGGAGAAGAGGAGTATATCATGGAGGAATTTATCAATGGAGAGCTTCTTTCTTATGATGGAATAGCTGGTAGAAATAGGGAGATTATTTTTGAGACAGCTCATGCATATCCAGTACCAATAATGGAGATAGTAAATAATGGAATGGATGTTATGTATTATTCTTTTAGAGAGATTCCAGAGGATTTAAAAGAAGCAGGAAGAAAAGTAGTACAAACTTTTGATACTAATAGTAGATTTTTTCATTGTGAATTTTTTAGATTGTTAGAAGATAAACCAGGATTAGGAAATAAAGGGGATATTATAGGATTAGAGGTAAATATGCGTCCACCTGGAGGATATACACCAGATATGATGAACTTTGCAAATGATATAGATGTATATCAAATTTGGGCAAATATGATAACTTATAATAAAGGATTCTATAATAAAGATTCTAGACCATATTGTTGTGTTTATGCAGCAAGAAGAGATGGATATAGATATGTTCATAGCATAGATACAGTATTAAATAGATATAAATATAATATTGTAATGAAAGAGAGAATGCCTGAAGTTTTATCTGGAGCTATGGGAAATGATATGTTAACAGCTAGATTTCCAGAGCAAGAGCAAGCTATGGAATTTATTGATTTTTACTTAAAAAAGATGTAACTAGGGGGAGTTTTATGCATGTAAATCATTATAAACAGTACAGCCATAATTTAGGAAGAGAGATGGAATTTTTAGTATATGGACATAGTGGAAGACCAATTGTTGTTTTTCCAGCTCAAGATGGAAGATTCTATGATTTCTATAATTTTGGAATGGTAGATGCAGCTGCTGACTATATAAATCAAGGGAAGATTATGTTATTTTGTGTAGATAGTATAGATGGAGAATCTTGGTCTAGACTTGGAGAGAATTATGAGGCTAGAATAGAGCAACATAATAGATGGTTTAAATATATAGTAGATGAAGCTATACCTAAATTTAAGCAGATATATGGAGATAGAACAGGAAATTACAACTGTAAATTTATGACAACAGGTTGTAGTATGGGAGCTTATCATGCTTTGAACTTTTTCTTACGTTGTCCAGATATTTTTGATGGAGTAATAGCTTTAAGTGGATTATATCATGCAGGATACTTCTTCCCAAATTACAACAATGGAATGATTTATGAAAACTCTCCAAATGATTATATGAGAAATATGTCTTGGAACCATGAATTTTTAGGAAAATATAGAAATTCAGATATTATCCTATGTTGTGGACTAGGTAGATGGGAAGAGGAGTGTATAAAAGATACTGGAGATTTAAAAAAGGAATTTGACAGATTACAAGTTCCTGTTTGGATAGATTTCTGGGGTTATGATGTAGATCATGACTGGCCTTGGTGGAAAGTACAATTCCCTTATTTTTTACAATATGTTGTATAGGAGTTAAATATGATACTAAAAGAAAATATATATATTGAACCTTTTAAATTACATAGAACACTACATATATACCTTCCAGATGATATACAACCAGATGAAAGATTTCCAGTTATATATATGTTCGATGGACACAATCTATTTTATGATTCAGATGCTACATATGGAAAATCATGGGGAATAAAGGATGCTCTTGATACTCATAATCAAAGAATTATAGTGGTAGGATTAGAGTGTAATCATGAAGGAAATATGAGACTTTGTGAATTTTCTCCTTACTCTTTTAAAGACAAATTTTTTGGAGAGGTTACAGGACTAGGTAAAACTACTATAGAGTGGATATGTGAAACTTTAAAACCATATATAGATGAAAAATTTCCAACTAAACCTGAAAGAGAGTATACAGCAATAGGTGGAAGTTCAATGGGAGGTTTAATGTCAGTATATGGTCTTGCAGCTAGGTCGGATATATTTTCAATGGGAATATGTGTATCTCCTTTTTATGAGCATGTTTTTAAAAAATTAGTAGATGATATTTCTAAATTTAAAATTCATAAAAAGACAAAAGCTTATATTAGCTGGGGGAGATATGAGTTTCACACTAAAAAACAACTAGCAGTTGGAACAGAAAAAAATATGATAATAACTAGAATTTTTTCACAAAAGGGAGTTACTGTATATCCTCATATGATGGTAGAGGGAGCTCATAATGAGGAGTCATGGGAGAAAGAAACTCTTGCTTGGTTATATGAGTTAGGATTATATAAGAAACATAGATAGAGAAAAAAGAGAGAATGACTATTTAAAGATAGTGTTCTCTCTTTTCTTTTGTAACTATTCAGCCAGTAAATTAATTTAAGAAAACTCAAAGAATTGTGTAATTTATCAAAGTTTAAATAGCTTTAGAATTACTCTCGTTCAAAGAATAAAGAGTAAGTAAAGTTCAACTCGTTAAAAACATAAAACTCGGCTACGCCTCAAACAGTTATGTTTTTTAGCACTCGTTTTCTCTGACTTACTCTAATATTCTTTTCAATCTCCGTAATCCTTAAAGCTATTTCTTATTCAACTTCTTGGAATATAGAACTATTCTTAGTTTTCTTTTTAAATCATAAATAGCTGAATAGTAACTTTCTTTCTTTTTAATTTGAATATATCTAAGTAGTTATAGAAAAGTTTATTATATAAATCTCTTAATTATAAAAAATATTACAGGAATAAGTATAGCAGGAAGAATATCAAGAGTTTTGATATTTTTTATTTTTAATATCCCAAGTCCAGTAGCTGTAATTAAAAATCCTCCCACAATACAAAGTTCAACTATTAAGTCTTCACTAAAAAAATCTAAACATACATATCTTGTTAAAACATAGATACTTCCTTGCCAACAAAATAGAATAAGAGCCACAACTATAATTCCTATTCCGTAGGTAGAAGAGAATATAATTGAAGTTACAAAATCTAGTGAGGCATTTGTAAATAAAAAAGTATAATCATTTTTTAATGCTGCCATTACAGATCCTACTATTGATAATGACCCTATACAAAAGAGTAAAGCAGCAGTAACAATCCCTTCTCCTAAAATTCCTTTAGTATATTTTTTCATTATATTTTGAAGTTTTGTATCTAAATCAAGCTTAGTTCCTATGACAGAACCAAGAACTAAACTTATGATAAATAAAACAGGATAGTGGCTTTTTCCCATATTGGATATAATGGAGTTAAAACCTATACCACAAGCAGCAAGTCCACAAGCATTAAGCATAGCTTCTTCATATTTTTTTGGAATCCCTTTTTTTACTAATCCACCTATTGTACACCCTATTATTATAGCACTAGTATTGACAATTGTCCCCAACATATTGAATCTCTCCTTATAAATTAGATAGTAAAAGTTTTAAGAAATTATACATTTTATCAAAAGATTCTAAGTTCATAGCTTCATCTGGAGTATGGGCATTTTTACAATCAGGACCTAGAGTTATAATATCTAGTTCTGGAATTAAAGCTTTGAATATTCCACACTCTAATCCACCATGAGTGGCTAAAACTTGAATATCTTTTTGATAAAAATCTTTATATAGAGTTTTTAATCTTTCTCTAAATTCAGATACAGGAGAGTATTCCCAAGCTGAGAAATGAGCATCTACTACATAGGAAACATTAAACAGTTGAGAAAGGAATTTAAGATTTTCCATTCCCTCTTGATTATATGATTCTAAAGCACCACGAAGAGATACAGTAAATTTTATTTTATTTTCTTTTGTAGTTATTACTCCAAGATTTTGAGAGGCTGTTGTAAGATTTTCAAAAGCTAAACTTCTATGTTGTAATCCACTTGGAATAAGATATAGCATATTGATAATCTCATCGCTCTCTTTTTTAGTGATAATTTTTTCACTATTACTTTTTAGTAGAGAGATATATACACCATTGTCAGAAAATTCTAACTCTTTTTTAACTTCCTTTTCTATATTTTTAACTAGTTCATCTATTGTTTCAAAATTTTCAGCACAAGAGAAAGTGGCAAAAGCTTCCCTTGGAATAGCATTCATTTTAGAACCACCATCTATATTTACAAGGTTGATTTCAAAGTTTTTATTTAAATGGTAAAGGATTCTACTAGCTATTTTTATAGAGTTTCCCTTCTCTAGGTGAATTTGCCCTCCAGAGTGCCCCCCTGACAATCCTTTTACTTCTATCTTATATGTAGGTAAGGAGTTTTTTTCGTAAGTGATAGATTTTGTAAAGGTAGAGATAAGAGCTCCAGCACAAGATACATAAGTATTAGACTCACTACCATTATCAAGGTTTATAAATTTTTTTCCAGAAAAATACTCTTTTTTTAAATTGATAGCTCCAAATAATCCAACTTCTTCTTGAACTGTAAATACACACTCAAGAGCTGGATGAGCTATATCTTTTTCTGTAAGTAGAGCTAGCATATATGCTACTCCGTGTCCATCATCTGCTCCTAAAGTTGTTCCTTTAGCTTTTACCCAACCATCTTCTACTTGAAGAGAAAGAGAATCAGTTTCAAAATTATGGTTACAATCTATATTTTTTTCACATACCATATCAATATGAGCTTGTAATATTATAGTATCATGATTTTCATATTCAGAAGAGGCAGGTTTATATACAATTACATTTCCCATCTCATCTTGAATATATTTGTATCCTAACTCTTTAGCTATATTTACAATATAGTTACTAAGCTGTTGTTCATTATAAGAACCATGAGGTATTTTAGAAATTTCCTCAAAATATTTTTGATGTAATAAATCTTTGTTTAATACATAGTTCATAAGTATCCCTCCCAATGTTTTATATTATAAGTTATACTATAAAATTACTAAATTTTCTAGTTAATATTTTAATTTTCTAAAGTAGAGATATCAAATAAATTAATATCTCCAGTACTAGAAAATGTCAATCTTTTAAGCAAATTATAAAAAAGTATTAGAAAAATTAAAATATTCTCAAAATTAGTTTTTTATGGTATAAATTATATATTGATATTATTTAGATTTTTTAATCTTAGAAGGGAAAAAATAGATGAAAATTTCAATACTTGGAAGTGGAAGTGGAGGAAATGCCACATACATAGAGAGTGAAAATGGAAAAATCTTAATAGATGCAGGATTTAGTTGTAAAAAGATAGAAGAAAGACTTTCTATTATTCAAAGGAATATCTCTGATATAAATGGAATACTAATAACTCATGAACATATAGACCATATACAAGGGGCAGGGATAATCTCAAGAAAATACAATGTTCCTATCTATATCACTCCAGAGAGCTTTAAAGCTGGAGAGAGTAAATTAGGAAAAATAGCAGCAGAAAATCTTAGATTTATAGATAATGAAAAGTTTATAATAAACGATAGTCTACTTGTAAAGCCTTTTGACGTGATGCATGATGCTTGTAGAACAGTAGGATATAGAATAGAGTCTCAAAATGGAAAGGTTGCAGCTATCTCTACTGATATAGGATATGTAAATAATATAGTGAGAGAAAATTTTAAAGAGGCAGATATTATGGTAATAGAGAGTAACTATGACTATAATATGCTTATGAATTGTAACTATCCTTGGGATTTAAAAGCTAGGGTTAAGAGTAGAAATGGGCATCTTTCAAATAATGAAGCAGCTAAATTTATAAAAGAGATGTATAATGAAAAACTAAAAAAAGTATATTTAGCTCATATAAGTAAGGATAGTAATAATCCAGATATAGTGAGGGATACAATAGCTCAAGAGTTGAGAGAGAGTAGAATCAGATTGGAATATGAGTTAGCAAAACAGGACAGAGCCACTGAATTATTTGAACTTTAGGAGGTGCAAGATGGAAGAGATAGATAATTTTTGGGAAGAGATAAAGTTTGAAGTAGGAAGTTTAGGAAAAACTTATGGAGATATATCAGAGAGAAAAACTCTCATAGGAAGTGGAAATAGAGAGGCAGATATTCTATTTATAGGAGATGACCCAGATCTATATCAAAATGAAGATTTAAAAGTATCTCCTAGTTCAAGTGGGGAGTTTTTAATAAAGCTTTGTGATATAGAGGGAATTACACCAGATGATTATTATATTACAACATTGGCTAAGAAAGATTGTAAATTTTCAGAGTTTATGGAAGAAGAGAGAGAGCAACTAAAAGAGTTATTAAATCTACAAATTGCCTTGGTTAAGCCCAAAATAATTGTAGCTTTAGGTTCAGAGGTAGCTGAAACTTTATTAGATAGAGATGTAAAGCTAGGAGAAGAGAGAGGAAATATTTTAGAGTGGATAGGAGGAATAAAACTTCTTATCACTTATGATGTAAACTTTGTAAAAAAATCAAGAAATGAAGCAGGAAAAAAATCAAGAGCTGCTCTAGAATTTTGGAATGATTTGAAAATTTTAAAACAAGAGTTGAATAAAATAGATGGATAAAAAAAGTTTGAGATTAAAGATAAAAAAACTTAGAGATTCAATGGGAAAAGATCAAAGAGAGCTTGAGAGTAAAATTCTTTGTAAAAAAATTTTACAATTAGATGAATATAAAAATGCTAGAAAAATTTTATCTTTTATGAATTTTGGAAGTGAAGTGGAGATAGAGAGATTGAATGAAAAGATATTAGAAGAGAATAAGATTCTCTATCTTCCTAGAGTAGAAAAAGATGGTACTCTTTCAATAGTTGAATATGGAAAAGGATTTTCTATTGGGAGCTATGGAATAAAAGAGCCTATTGGGGATAATTATTTAGGAAATTTAGATTTAATAATCACTCCTGGACTTGCCTTTGATCTGGAAGGAAATAGATTGGGATATGGAAAAGGTTATTATGACAAACTTTTTCTTAATAATCTTTCTACTTTAAAAATAGCTCCTATCTTTGATATTCAATTAGTTGAGAGTATTCCATATGAAGAGCATGATATAAAAATAGATATGATAATTACAAAAAATGAGATTTTAAGAATTAAGAAGTATTGAAAAAACTTAGTTAATATGGTAAAATTTTATATAAGAAAAAATTAGGAGGTTTATTGTGGCAGGACATAGTAAATGGGCAAATATCCAATACAGAAAGGGAGCTCAAGATAAGAAAAGAGCCAAATTATTTACAAAATTTGGAAAAGAGTTAACAATTGCAGCTAAGGAAGGTGGAGGAGACCCTAACTTCAACCCAAGATTAAGACTTGCAATTGAGAAGGCAAAAGCTGGAAACATGCCTAAAGATATATTAGAAAGAGCAATTAAAAAAGGTACAGGGGAATTAGAAGGTGTAGACTTCATAGAGATGAGATATGAAGGATATGGACCAGTAGGAACAGCTTTTATAGTTGATGTTGTTACTGATAACAAAAATAGATCAGCTTCTGAACTAAGAATGACTTTCACAAGAAAAGGTGGAAACTTAGGAACTGATGGTGCTGTTGCTTGGATGTTTAAAAAGCAAGGAGTTATAACAGTAAAATCTGAAGGAATCGATGCTGATGAGTTTATGATGGCAGCATTAGAAGCTGGAGCAGAAGATGTTTCTGAAGAGGATGGAGTATTTGAAGTAATTACTGATTATACAGAGTTCCAAACTGTATTAGAAAATTTAAAAGCAGCTGGATATAATTATGAAGAAGCTGAAATAGCTATGAATCCAGAAAATAAAGTTCAAATTACAGATTTAGATACAGCTAAGAAAGTTATGGCACTTTATGAAGCTTTAGATGATTTAGATGACGTTCAAGAAGTTTATGCTAACTTTGATATAGCTGATGATATTTTAGCTCAATTAGACTAATAAAATAATAATGAGAAGATTTATTTTTGATAGATAAGTCTTCTCTTTTTTTTGAAATATAAGTTTAAATTCTAAAAAATATCACTCTAAATATTAAACTATACTATTTTGGTTAAAAATAACTCTGCTTAGAGTTAAAAAATGGAAGTAAAATAATTTGAAAAAACTAAACAAAGATAGTATAGTATCTTTATAGAAGTAGTTTAGGGAGGTATATTGTGAGTAAAATAGTAGTAGTAGGAGCAAATCATGCTGGAACAGCAGCTATAAATACAATGTTAAATAATTATTCAAATAATGAGGTAGTGGTATTTGATAGAAATTCAAATATTAGTTTCTTAGGGTGTGGAATGGCACTTTGGATAGGAAAACAAATCTCTGGTCCAGAGGGATTATTCTATGCAACAAAAGAGGGATTAGAAGCTAAGGGAGCGAAAATCCATATGGAAACTGAGGTAACTAATATAGACTTTGATAAAAAAGTAGTGTATGCAACTGGAAAAAATGGAGAGAAGTATGAAGAATCATATGATAAATTAATTCTTTCAACTGGTTCATTACCTATAGATTTAAATATTCCAGGAAAAGATTTAGAAAATGTACAATTTGTAAAATTATATCAACATGCTGAAGATGTAATAAAAAAATTAGAGAACAAAGAGTTCAATAATATAGTAGTAGTAGGTGCTGGATATATCGGAGTAGAACTTGCTGAAGCTTTCCAAAGAATAGGAAAAAATGTAGAACTAATTGACTTAGCAGACAGTTGTTTATCAGGATATTATGATAAAGAGTTTAGAGATTTAATGAACAAAAATCTAGCTGATAATGGAATCAACTTAAATTATGGAGAGAAAGTTCTTGAAATAAAAGGAAATGGTAAAGTTGAAGAAGTAATTACAGATAAAAAATCATATAAAGCTGATATGGTAATATTAGCAGTTGGATTTGTACCAAATACTAAATTAGGAAAAGATAAGTTAGAATTATTTAAAAATGCTTATAAAGTAGACTTAACACAAAAAACAAGTTTAGAAGATGTATATGCAATAGGAGATTGTGCTACTGTATATGATAACTCAATTCAAGATACTAACTATATAGCATTAGCTACTAATGCTGTACGTTCTGGAGTTGTAGCAGCTCATAATGTATGTGGAACAAAATTAGAGAGTATAGGAGTTCAAGGTTCTAATGGAATATCTATTTATGGATTAAATATGGTTTCAACAGGACTTACATTAGAAAAAGCTAAAAGATTAGGATACAATGCTGTGGCAACTTGCTATGAAGACTTACAAAAACCTGGATTTATAGAGCATAATAACGATAAGGTATTGATTAGTATAGTTTATGATATAGATACAAGAAGGGTTTTAGGAGCACAATTAGCTTCTAGACAAGATATCTCTATGGGAATTCATATGTTCTCACTAGCTATTCAAGAGGGAGTAACTATTGATAAATTAAAACTATTAGATATCTTCTTCTTACCTCACTTCAATCAACCATATAACTATATAACAATGGCAGCTTTAAGTGCTAAATAGGTATAAAAAATAAAATAATTTGAAACGATTAGAGATTTCCAAGTTAAAAAGAAAACTAAGAATTGTTCCATATTCCAAGAAGTTGATTAACTACGAGCTTATTTCACTAAAAATGCAAGGGTTAAGTCTTCGACTTATTGCATTTTTTAGCGTTCGATTTCGCTGAGTTAATCTAACTTCTCTTCATAAATTACACAATTCTTTGAGTTTTCTTTAGTTGATATATTATCTGAATTATTTTATAAAAAATAATTTAGTTTCTGTGGAGTTTTCTGGAGAAAATTTATAATTATCTTCAGAGAACTCTTTTATTTTTTCTAAATCCTCTATTTGATTTAAAGTTATATAATTGAGCATCATTCCCCTAGCTTTTTTTCCCTCTGTACTGATATTTTTTAATTTTCCATCAATATTTTGTCTAAACTCAATATCAATCACTTTAAATTTTTTATAATCTAAAATTTTAGAAAACTCTTTAGAAGCAAGATTAATAAAAATTTCTGTGGAATATTTATCAAGATAGTTATTAATATCTTTACTCCAAAATTTGTACATACTCTCATCTAAAATATTTATAGTCATATCTAAACGGTAAGGTTTAATTTCTGTATTAGGAGAGATTGCTCCATAGAGAGCTGATAAAATAAAAAGATTTTTATTTAGATATTCTATCTCCTTATCACTAAATTTTTCTATTTCTAATTGTCTAAAAGTAACTCCATCATAAAGAGAGAGAGCTCTATAAGAAGATAAAGTAGCGAAATTTTGAATATTATTATAAGTTTCTTCTAAAAGTTTACCTTTTAATTTAAAAAGATTACCTATCTCTTCTATTGAAAAAGATTTTAATTTTTTTATAAGAGCTTTTGTATGATTAGTAAATTCTACATCTTTACTATTTTTTAAATCTATATCTTTATATTTCATTGTTTTACTTGGAGAAAAAATTATCTTCATAAATAGCCTCGCTTTTTTTATAATATTTTATCTAATTTTAAAAAGAAGTTCAATAGAAATTATTTACTTGATATAAAATAACTGATACAATAAAAGAAAAATAAGGCAAAGGGGTAAGTTATGAGTATAATCGTAAGACAAGAAGAGGAAAGAGATTATAGAAGAGTTGAAGAGATAGCAAGAGAAGCTTTCTGGAATCTATATTTTCCAGGAACAGATATACCTGTTGTAGTAAATAAATTACGTAGAAGTTCAGACTTTATAAAAGAACTAACTTATGTAATTGAAGTAAATGGTAAAGTAGAAGGAGCAATTTTTTATACTAATTCTAAGATAATAGATAAGAAAGAGGAAGAGCATAAGGTTATATCTTTTGGACCTGTATTTATCTCTCCAGAATTTCATAGACAAGGATTAGGAAGAAAATTAATAACTTACACAATAGAAAAAGCTAAAGAGATGGGGTATAGAGCAATAATAACTTTAGGTTATCCATATCACTATGAACCATATGGTTTTTTAGGTGGTAAAAAATATGGAATTTCTATGCCAGATATGAAATTTTATAAAGGGCTTTTAGTGCTGTCATTATATGAAGGAGCTTTAGAAAATATATCAGGATATGTTATATTTTCTAATGATTTAGAAGCAACTCAAGAAGAGATAGAAGAGTTTGACAAGAAATTTCCATATAAGGAAAAAGGTTTTCAAGAGAGTCAGTTAGAGTATGAAAAAGCTTGTGGTGAATTAGATGAATAAATTAAAAGGAGTTTAGAAGTATATATGACTTAAAAACTCCTTTTTAAATTGTGATTTAAAGATACCTATTTTCTAATAATTTCATTTAACTTGATATTTGGATTGTGATATTTTCTTCTATTTTTTATTGTAAAATTTCTCATAGAGATAGCTTCTTTTGGACACCAATGAAAACAAGCAAGGCAATGAGTACAATTTGAATTAAATATAGGTTTTCCATTTTGTAATTCAATATTTTTAGTTGGACATACTTGTTTGCAGATTCCACAGCTAATACAACTATCATTTACAATAAATTTTTTAGGAGAGAACTCCCACTCTGAAAATAGCTTCATTATATAATATTGAAGAATTTGGAAATAATTATTAGATAATTTTCTATTAATTCTCTTTTTAATATCTTCAATAACAGGAATAATATCTATTTCTACTTGTTTTAATTTCTCATTATCTTTTTCTATTGGAAATAGTATAGCATTATCTGGCATAAATAAAATATTTTCATAATTTATATTTTTATTTTGAGATTTTAAAATTTTTCTAAAATTTATAAAAGTAGCCCCTGCAATACTATAGCAATTTGGGAGAGCAAATATATATTCTATTTTAGAAAAATCAAATTTTTTAATAATATTTTTTACAAGTGGAGGGATATCCCCAAAATATACTGGAAAAACAAATCCAACCTCTTTAGATTTTGGAGTAATTTTTTTTAAATGTGAGAGAGTTTCTATTGGAATTAAATTACAAGCTATGAAACTATCTTTAATTTTTTTAGCAATATATAGGGAATTCCCAGTTCCAGAAAAATAATAAATTTCCATAATATCTCCTTTATTTAGTTGAGATAGAATTAGATTGAGGATAATCTTTAAGTAGCTCTAAAGTTATCTTAGTAGTAGCTACACAGGTAATAAGTGGAGCTATAAATATTCCAATAATTGGAATAAAGAATATAAGTGTAAAGATTCCACCACAAAGTGCAGCATATACTCTTTGCTTTTTTAAAAATTCAAGACTTTCCTTTGGAGTAAGATTATATCTTTCTAAAGTATAATCCATAAATGAAAAACCTGTAAAATATCCTTGAATAATAAATATAAGTAGTGGGATAGATAAATTTATTGGGAAAATAAATCCAAGTAACATTACTACACAAGTCCCAACCATCTGTTTAAAAAAACTTTTTAAGCCAATATCAATACCTCTTAATAAAAATCTAATATTATCTCCAAAAGTGAAATCAAATTTTTTTCCTGTAAGATGAGTTTCCACTCTTTCTGATATATATCCAAGAATAGGGGAGATAATTACAAGAAGTAATGATTTATAAACTAGATAGTAGAAAAATATCGTACATATCCATATTAAAATTTTTATTAAAACATATATGATAGAGCTATATTCTCCAAGTTTGAAAAAATTTTCAAAAGCTGTAGCAATACTTAGAGATAGATAATCTCCTAAATATACAAAAATTCCAAAGAGTATTAAACTTATAATTCCAGGCAGGAAATAAAATTTCTTAAGTCCAGCTTCTCTAACAATTTTAAAAGCATCTAAAAAAGAGTTAAAAACCAAATTAATAGTTTTCATAATCATCTGCTCCAAGATGTGAAACATTAGAGAAAATATCCACACTATATTTTCCATTTGTATAATCTACTATTGAAAGGCTTGTATTTTGAGGAACTGCTACCTTTCCTAATTCATCAAAACTGATACCCTTTATAACCTTAAATATAGCTTTCAAAGTCATTCCATGAGTAACAACTACAATCACATCATCTTCTTTATGATTTTCAGTTATTTTTTTCAATCCTCTTTCTACTCTTTCTATAAGCTGAGGAAAAGTTTCTCCATCATAAGGGATTGGATTATAATCTTTTGGATTAAAGAAAAAATTGTGAAATTGCTCAGGATATGTAGCTTCAAACTTTTCTCTAGGAACACCTTCCATTCTTCCTACTGATATCTCTTTAAACTCATCAATTGTTTCTATTTTGATATCTCTATCTCCTATTATAAGTTTTGATGTTTCAATAGTTCTACCAAGAGGAGAAGAGTAAAAATTTGTAAACTCTGTATTTTTTAATCTCTCTCCTAATTTTTTAGCTTGTTCTCTTCCCTTTTCTGTAAGCGGAGAATTAGATGAACCTTGGAAAATTCTTAAAGTATTCCATACTGTTTCTCCATGTCTGATAAAATAAATTTTCATAATTTCGTCCTTTCTATTTTGTAATATTTTTAAATTTTTCACTTTGTAAAAAGTTTTTTATGTTGTTTATTCTGGTAGTATCGCTAGGATGTGTACTTAAAAACTCTGGTTGTTCACCACCAGAAGAAGTTTTCATTCTTTCCCAAAAGCTTATAGCAGTATTAGGGTTATATTCAGCTAATTTCATAAAAATAAGCCCTAATTCATCAGCCTCTATTTCATGTTCTCTACTATATTTTAAAAGAACAAGATTTGAAGCACCACCATATATTTGAGTAGGGAGTCCCATAGAGTTTAAAATAGAACCACCGAGATTTTGTAGTACTGAATAGCTTGCTTGTTCTCTTCCATGTTCAGCAATAGCATGAGCTATCTCATGGGACATAACAACAGCTAGTCCATTTTCATCTTTAGTATAAGGGAGGATCCCACTATAGACAGCTACCTTACCTCCAGGCATACACCAAGCATTAGGAACACTATTTTCTATTAAGTTAAACTCCCATTGATATTTAAATTTAGATATTTTTTGCTCTGGATGTTCTTTAAAATATCTATCAACAGCATTAGCAATTCTATTTCCAACTTTTTTAACAAGTTTAGCATCACTGTTATTTAGAACTTTACTATGAACAATAATTTCTCTATATTGAGAATAGCTTTGATTAATCATATCCTCTTCAGAAACTAAAAGTAATTGTTTTCTTCCAGAAATAGGAGCATTGGTACAAGCTATAAATAAAGTTAAAAGTAATGAGATAAAAAATATTTTTTTTATTTTCATATAATCCCCTCCTGAATTATCTTAACCAAAGATATTTTATTATTTAGAGATATTTGATATAATATGTTATAATATATTGTACTCGATTTTAAGGAGGTTGTAAAATGAAATTTTTAGGAGTAATACCATCGAGATATGCTTCAACTAGATTAGAAGGAAAGCCATTAAAAGATATTTGTGGACATACTATGATAGAATGGGTGTATAAAAGGACAAAACTTTCTAATCTTGATGAAGTGGTAGTAGCTACTGATGATGAAAGAATATATGAGGAAGTTGAAAGATTTGGAGGAAAAGCTATACTTACTAGTAAGGAGCATGAAAATGGAACTAGTAGAATAGCAGAGGTTTGTACAAAATATGAAGACTATGATGTTATAGTTAATGTTCAAGGAGATGAGCCATTAATAGAGCCAGAGATGATTAACTCTATAATCAATTCTTTTAAAGAGGATGACACTATTTCAATGAGCACATTAAAATACAAGATAGATACTATGGAAGAGATAGAAAATCCAAACTATGTAAAAGTAATAACTGATAAAAAAGGCTATGCACTATATTTTTCAAGAAGTGTAATCCCTTATCCAAGAAAGCTAGATATACAAAATTACTATAAACATGTGGGGATATATGGATATAAGAGAGATTTTGTAGTAGAATATGCAAAAATGGAGCCAACACCATTAGAATTATCAGAGTCATTAGAGCAACTTAGAGCCTTAGAAAATGGATATAGAATAAAAGTTATGGAGACTCCATATAAGATAATAGGGGTAGATACTCAAGAGGAGTTGGAAAAAGTAAGAGAATATATAAAAGAGAATGGGTTAAAATTAGATTAATATAAAGAGGAGAAAAATGAAAATTATAAAACAATTATCAATAGCGATAATTATAGGATTAGCATTGGTAGGATGTACTTCAACAGAAAGATTTAGGGAGATAGGTGGAGTTCCTTACAAGGTAGAGAAAAATAGAGTAGAAGAGGGAGATTATACTCTAGATAACTCTTTTTTTAGAAAAAGAGGATTACCTATACCAAATGTTTTTAAAGGAAAGGATATAGAGTATCTTACTGCTAGAAATGATACCCTAAAAAAATATGATTATGATTTTTTTGATGGGGTAGATGAGAAACAAGCTTTAAAATTTTATAAAGATTTAGAGGTAAGAGGTTATGGAGATAATTCTCCTTATTGGAGATGGAAGATAACTCTTGATAAGGATGAATTTTTTACAGCTATAAAAAATAATCTACCATCTGTATATAGAGGTAGACCTGCAGAAGTACTTACTCTTGATGATGGGCAATGGAAATCTATCAAAATAACTGAGGCAGGTATAGGAAAAATAAAAGATGTAGAGGTAGCTGGAAGAGGAAAATCAGGAGTAGTTACCTATATTTTAATTACTACAAATAAAAATAAATACTTAGTTGCTAAAGAGTTAAATATTAGAAAACTTTTTGCTTTAACAAAATCTACAACTGAAAGTGGAAAAGATATTTTGATGTATGGAGCAAGAGGTGGAGCTGGAAAATATCAAGAGAGTCCAATTAGAAGAAATATAACTCTTTTGCCAGCCTCTTATTTTGTAATAGAATATACTGGTGGAAGAGCTAATATCTATGGTGGAGGATATGGACATGGTGTAGGTATGGGACAATATACTGCTTATGATTTAGCAAAAAATCATGGATACACATATAAACAAATTCTATCTAGACACTATCCACACTCTCAACTAAAAGATATGTATTCTTTAAAAGGGGTAGGGAAGATTATAAATGTAGGTATTACTACTAATAATTCTTTAGACCATAGCAAAGTGATACTATCTAGTAATGGAAAAATGAGAATAAATGGAGCTGGATTTAAAATAGATGTACCAGCTAAACAAAAAGTTGTAATAATAAATAATGGAGATAGACTTTGGGTAAGTGTAGATGGAAAACATAGAGTAAAAACTGTAAATCCACTAGATATAACAGCTTATGGATATTATATAACTTTGGAAGGATTGAAAAAAGGACACACTACAACTCCTAGATATAGGGGAGATATGTTAATAAAACCATCTAAAACTAACTCTAAGAAAATAAGGGTAATAAATAAAGTAAAAATTGAAGATTATTTAAAACAAGTAGTACCAAGTGAGATGCCAGAAAGTTTTGGAGTGGAGGCATTAAAAGCACAAGCTGTAGCAGCTAGAACTTACGCTTTAAGTGACTACTTAAAAAACAGATATGAAAAAGATGGATTTCATGTAAAAGATACAACAGAAAGCCAAGTGTATAATAATGCAAAGGAGAATGAAAGCTCTACAAAGGCAATAGAAGCAACTTCTGGAAAAGTTCTTATGAATGATGGGAAACCAATTGATGCTAAGTACTTCTCTACTTCATCAGGATTTACAGAAGCAGCTAACTATATTTGGTAGGGGGAAAGAAAATGAAAAAATATTTAGGGGTAATATTAGTACTTACTACTATGATTCTAAATATATTAGTAAAATCATATGTTGGAATAGGAGTTAATGGAGTTTTAATTTTTTTGGGAATTATAGCTTTGATAAAGGGATTTAAGTTGGAAGAGATAGTGGAGAATGGATATTCCAGTGGTAAAAAATCTCTTTTGGTAATAAAGATATTTTTATTAGTGGGTGGGATTTCATCTATTTGGATAATGTCAGGAACAATTCCCACAGTTGTATATCAGGGTATAAGATTAATGAATCCCAATTATTTTTATCTATCATCATTTTTGATTACTTCAGTTGTAGCCTTTCTTCTAGGAAGTGCCTTTGGAACATCAGGTACAGTTGGGATAGCTATGATAGCTATTGGAAAAGGTTTGGGAGCTGATTTATCAATAGTAGGTGGAACTGTAATATCTGGAGCTTATTTTGGAGATAGATGCTCTCCAGTATCATCTAGTGCCAATTTAGTTGCTACTCTTACAAAGACTAATTTATATATCAATATAAAAAATATGCTAAAGACAGGAGCAATTCCCTTTGTATTGAGTGGAATATTATATGTGCTTTGTAATAGTGGAAGTAATGAGATAGTAAAAAATATAACTATGTTAGATTTATTAGAGAAAAATTTTAATCTTACATATTTAAATTTTCTACCAATAGCAATTATTTTAGTTCTAACACTTTTAAAAGTAAATGTGAAAATCTCTTTGATACTTAGTATATTTATGGCTATGATACTTAGCTATTTTATACAAGGGAGGGAAATAGTAGATATAGTAAGAACTCTCTTTTTAGGATTTTTTCTTGAAAGGGATAATCCTCTTTACTCTATATTAAAAGGTGGAGGGATTCTTTCTATGTGGAAAACTGCTATAATAATTTTTATCTCTTGCTGTCTTTCAGGTTTGATTCAGATGCTAAAGATTTTTTCAAAAATTGAGGAGATAATTTTAAAAAGTAAAAGTGAGTTTTCTCTTTTTATATGGACAGTTATAGTAAGTATAATAGCTGGAATGTTAGGGTGTAATCAATCTATTGCTGTGGTAATGACAATAGATATTATGAAAAAAATCTATGAAATTAAAAAAATATCTAGAGAAAAATTTGCTATTGATATTGAAAATAGTGCCATTGTATTAGCTGCAGGTATTCCTTGGAACTTAGCTAGCCTATTTCCTGCTACTGTGATGGAGTTACCTAGCTTAAAATACTTAGCTTACTCCTATTTCATTTTTTTAGTTCCAATAGTGAGAATTATAGAGAAAAAAATATATAAAAAATAAGAGTGAAATATATATCATTAATAATATATATTTTACATTAATAAAATAATTAGTTATAATCATTTCTGTAAATAAAATATAAAAATAGAGGCGCAACTGACAAGAGTAATATTACTTAGTTTGACAAACAGTGAGGTAATATAAAAGGGAAAGTTGCCGAAATGAAAAAGAGGTCAGGCTTTTTTGTTGGTAATTCAGAGAATATCTGTCTTACTGTCATTGAGAAATCAATGGAGTGCTATTTGTGATTGTAACTTATAAAATATATTTTATGATATTTTATCACAGTTTAGTATTCTAAACTGTGATTTTTTTATTTAAAAAAACAGGAGGAAATATGTTTGAAGTAATTAAATTAATGCCAGTTGTTATACTAGCAGGACTTATGATAGGAGGATTTGATGCACTGATAGCAGCACCTATTGCTACAGTAGCAGCAGCATTAGCAGCAGTAATAACAGAAAAAAGAAAATTTAATGAAATTTTAGATGCAGCACTTTCAAATGTAAGGGAGATAGTGATAGCCCTATTTATTTTGATGATGGCGTATGCTATGGCAGAAGTATTTATGTCAACAGGAGTAGGAGCAGCTATAATCAATCTAGCCTTGAAAATAGGAATAACAGGGAGAACAATAGCAATAGTAGGGGCAATTGTAACTTCAGTTCTTTCAATAGCCACAGGGACAAGTTGGGGAACATTTGCAGCTTGTACTCCGATATTTTTATGGCTTAATTATATAGTAGGTGGGAATATTTTCTTAACTTTAGGGGCAATAGCTGGAGGAGCTTGTTTTGGAGATAATATAGGACTTATCTCTGATACTACAATAGTCAGCTCTGGAATACAGGGAGTAGAGGTGATAAAAAGAGTAAGACATCAAGGGGTGTGGTCTGGTTTAGTTTTACTATTAGGAATCATAGCTTTTGGAGTGGCAGGCTTTACTTTTGACTTACCTAATATAACTGGAAATGGAGCAGAGGCAATAGCTAAAATACCAGCAGATGTGTGGACAAAATTAGCTGCAGAAAGGGAGTCAGCAGTAACACTGCTTAACCAAGTAAAACAAGGTGTTCCTGTATATATGATTCTTCCTTTAGTGCTTGTTTTAGGAGCAGCTTTTAGAGGTTATCAAACTTTTATCTGTCTTTTTATAGGAATAATATCTTCATATGTTTTAGGAAAGATAGCAGGAACAGTTGTAGATACAAGAGATTTTTTAGAAAATCTGATAATGTCTGGATTTTCTGGAGCAGGGTCTTGGGTAATAGTAATGATGATGTGGGTATCTGCTTTTGGTGGAATAATGAAATCAATAGATGCTTTTAGACCTCTGTCTGCTCTACTTATAAAAATTTCTAAAAATGTTAGACAGCTTATGTTTTGGAATGGAGTTTTATCAATAGTAGGAAATATGACTTTAGCAGACGAGATGGCTCAAATAGTTACTGTTGGACCTATTATTAGAAATCTTGTAGAAAAAAATGTAGAGGGAAGTCCAGAAGATATGGAAAAATTAAAATTGAGAAATGCTACATTTAGTGATGCTATGGGAGTTTTTGGTTCGCAACTTATACCTTGGCACGTATATATAGGTTTTTATATAGGAATAGCTTCAACAGTTTACCCACTGTATGACTTCAAAGCTTTAGATATAATAAAATATAATTTTATTGCCTATATAGCAGTAATAAGTATGTTATTTTTAACAATAACAGGTTTAGATAGAATGATTCCAAATTTTGGATTACCAAGTGAACCAAAGGTAAAATTAAAAAAGTTTTAAGAATATTTTGTAATTACTAAGTCATTATTATTTTAAAAAGAAAACTAAGAATTGCTCCATATTTCAAGAAGTTGATTAACTATGAGCTTATCTCACTAAAAATGCAAGGGTTAAGTCTTCGACTTATTGCATTTTTTAGCGTTCGATTTCGTTGAGTTAATCTAACTTCTCTTCATAAATTACGCAATTCTTTGAATTTTCTTTTTTTAATTTACACTTGGCTAGTTACTAGATTCTCAAGAGTTTATTTAAAACTTGCTACATCTTTAGTATCGATAATTAAAGTAACAGGACCATCATTTAGAAGCTCAACTTTCATATCAGCTCCAAATATACCAGCCTCTGTTTTGATACCATAACTTCTGCATTTATCTAAGAATTTTTCATATAGTGGTTTAGCTATCTCAGGTCTAGCTGCCTCAACAAATCCAGGACGACGTCCTTTGATACAATCTCCATATAGAGTAAATTGAGATATAACAAGTAACTCTCCTTTGATATCTTCTAAACCTAAATTCATCTTTCCATTTTCATCTTCAAAAACTCTTAAATCTTTAATTTTTTTAGATAGCCAATCAATTTCTCTATCTCCATCAGTGTGAGTTATTCCAAGTAAAACCATAAATCCCTGATTTATTTTACCTACAATCTCTCCATCAACACTTACACTAGAATATTTAACTCTCTGTATAACAGCTCTCATAATCCGCCTCCAATTAATATTTATCCTTTACATAATAACATTATTTTTTTCAAAAAAAAAGATGTTTTATAGTAAAAAAGAAAAAATAATGATATAATTATATGGAAAAGACTATAAAATATAAGGAGTAAGAAAGATGGAAAAGTCGAGAGTATTGACAGATTTTGCAAGAGTTATAAATTCAGATAGATATCAATATACAGAGAGTGATATATTTTTAATGGAAAATATGGAAGAAAAAATAGCTGTATTTGATGTATATTTTAGAAAAACAGAAGATGGAGGATTTGCAGTAGTAGCAGGTGTTCAAGAGGTAATAAATCTAATAGAGATATTAAATAGCACACCAGAAGAGGAAAAGAGAATGTATTTTTCTGAAATACTAGAAGAGAAACATTTAGTAGATTATCTTTCTAAAATGAAATTTACTGGAGATATATTAGCTATGAGAGATGGAGAGATAGTTTATCCAAATGAACCAGTACTAACAGTAAAGGCTCCATTAATTCAAGCAAAAATTTTAGAAACTCCAATATTAAATATTATCAATATGCAGATGGCAATTGCAACAAAAGCTTCAAGAGTAACAAGAGCAGCTTATCCTATACCTGTATCATCCTTTGGAAGTAGAAGAGCTCACGGATTTGATAGTGCTGTAGCTGGAAATAAAGCTGCTGTAATAGGGGGATGTGCAAATCATTCAAATTTAGTAACTGAGTATAAATACGGAATACCTAGTGTAGGAACTATGGCTCATTCATATGTACAAACTTTTGGTGTAGGAAGCCAAGCTGAAAGAACAGCTTTTGAGACTTTTATAAAGCATAGAAAAAATAGAGAAAAAAATAGTCTAATTCTATTAATAGATACATATAATACTATAGGAATGGGAATAAAAAATGCTATAGAAGCTTTTAAAAACTGTGGAATAGATGACAATTATAAAGGAATGTATGGAGTGAGGATAGACTCTGGAGATTTGGCATATCTTTCAAAAAAATGTAGAAAAATACTAGACGAGGCAGGATTTAAAAAAGCTAAAATAGTTTTAACAAATTCATTAAATGAAGAGCTTATCCGTTCTTTAAAAGAGCAAGGAGTATGTGCTGATTCTTATGGAGTAGGAGATGAAATTGCAGTAAGTAAATCTAATCCTTGTTTTGGTGGAGTTTATAAGATAGTTGAAATAGATAATGAACCTGTTATAAAACTTTCAGAGGATGTTGTAAAAATATCTAATCCAGGATTTAAAGAGGTATATAGAGTTTATGATACTTGTGGACTTGCTTATGCTGATTTGATTACTCTTATGAAAAATGATAGAGATAGAGAGTTGCTTATCAATGGAAAGACTCTTACTATAAGGGATGAAAAATATGATTTTAAATCAAGTGAATTAAAAGAGGGAGAGTATACAGTAAAAAGATTGACTAGAGAGTATGTAATAAATGGAGAGATAATTATGTCAGAGTATGAAAAATTATTTGATATAATGGATTCTCAAAAATACTATTTAGAAAGTCTTGAAAAAGTATCAGAAGAGAGAAAAAGATTAGAAAATCCACATAAATATAAAGTAGATTTATCATCTGATTTGATAGAATTGAAATATAATCTTATTAAAGGAATAAAGGCTGAAATAGAAAAATAAGAGTAACAATGTTACTCTTATTATAATTATTTTAATTTTAGTGCTGTTACTAATAGTTCAGCTGTTGATTGATTAGTTGCAATAGGTATTTTATGTACATCAGCAAGTCTGATAAGAGCTGAAATATCTGGTTCATGAGGTTGAGCAGTAAGTGGATCTCTAAAGAAGAATACTGCTTCCATTTCATTCATGGCGATATCTGCTCCAATTTGTTGGTCTCCACCAATTGGTCCAGATTGGTATCTGTGTATCTCTAATCCAGTTGCCTCAGCAATTCTTTTTCCAGTAGTACCAGTAGCAACTAATGGGTATTTTTTGAAGAAGTCAACATGTTTTTTAGTAAATTCAACTAAATCATTTTTCATGTTGTCATGAGCTATAAGAGCTATTTTTTTCATAATTTTATCCTCCTTGGTAAGATAGTGTTGTAGTTATAAAGTAATTATACAATAAAAAGAGAAAAAAATCTCAAATTTTTTTAAGAAAGGTGAAAACATGGAGTTTAGCAAAATAAAATATATAGAGAGGAAAACAGGGGAAATAAAAATAGAAAAAGTTCCTGGGGAAAAATATTTAAAATTTTTATATTATAATCCTTTAGGAGAATTACCTTTAAATTTAGTGGTAAAGAAAAAATTTCTTACTGATTACTATGGAAAGCAAATGGATAAGCCAGAATCAGTAAAAAAAATTCCTAGTTTTATAGAGGAAGCAGATATAAATATAAGTGAAGCTAAAAAAAGAATAGAGGAGTTTACAACTTTTAATGATTTCTTTTATAGAGAGTTAAAAGAGGGAGCTAGAATTGTAGATTTTAATGAAAATCATCTTATCTCTCCAGCAGATGGAAAAATTTTAGTATTTGAAAATTTAGATAGAGAAAAAGAGTTTTATATAAAGGGAGATAAATTTACTCTTGAAGAATTTTTTGCTGATAGAGATTTAGCTGAAAAGTATAGAAATGGAGTTTTTATGATAATTAGACTTGCTCCTATTGACTATCATAGATTTCATTTTCCAACAGATGGAGAGATAAGTGAGAGTAAGTTAGTAGATGGGGTATATTACTCTGTTTCTACTCACGCTATAAAAAAGAACTTCAGAATATTGTGTGAAAATAAAAGGGAATACTCTATTTTAAAGACAGAAAAATTTGGAGATATAGCTATGTTTGAAGTAGGAGCTACTATGGTAGGTGGAATAAAACAAAGTTATCAACCAAATACTTATGTAAAAAAAGGAGAAGAGAAAGGATATTTCTACTTTGGTGGTTCTACTTGTGTCTTAGTTTTTGAAAAAGGAAAGGTTAAAATCGATAGAGATTTAATAGAGAATACAAAAAAAGGTATAGAAACAAAGGTATATATGGGAGAGAAGATAGGAGTATCTTTGAGTTAAAATATGAGAGGGAGAAGATATTTTAGAGTAGGAGATTTAGTAGTATATCTATTTTTTATAATATTTTTCTATACCTTAGGAACAAAAGTATTAGAGTTAGGAGAGGAAAAACCATCAAAAGTGGAAATCTATGTAGATGGAACTCTTAAATATATTTATCCATTGCAAAAAGAGGAGAGAGATATTTTTGTAGATACTGTATTGGGAGGAGTAAATGTAAAATTTAAAGATAATATGGTAAGAGTAACTAGCTCAAACTCTCCTAAAAAAATAAATGTAAAAAGAGGATGGATAAGTTCTCCTGGAGAGGTTATAATAGGGATACCTGATAGACTTCTAATAAAAATAGTGGGAGATAAAAAAGATGAAGATGGCTTAGATTACATCATAAGATAGAGGTGATAAGATGAATAAAATAAGAGGGATTAAGCTCTTAGGAATAGGAATAGTATTAGTAATTATTCAAAGTTTTTTACAACAATATGATACATTTAGAGAGATATATAGCAAGTATGTAGGATATCTTGTACCTGTAATCTATGCTTTCTTTATAACAATTTTTTTAGAGCCAATAGTAACTATTATTGAAAAAAAATTGAAAATAAGGAGAATTTTAGCTGTTCTATTAACTATATTTTTGGTATTTGTATTGGTAGGAGTTTTTATAGGGATAATAGCTCCACAAGTGATAGAGAGTATAAAAGATTTATATGGTAAATTGCCAGCAATGCAAGGACGATTAGAAATATATGCTGGTGAGTTGATAGAGTATCTAAAGAGAAAAGGCTTGTTACTTATGGGAGATGATGAGATAAAGGCTAGTATCACTAACTTCATAAAAGAGAATATGAAATATCTTCAAGACTTTGGTATTTCTGTTTTATGGAATATAGTGTGGTGGGGAGTAGCTCTCACTAAGTTTTTTATCGGTTTCTTTTTAGCTTTTTTGATATTGATAGATAAAGAGTATTTTGTAAGATTTATAAATAATATTTTTTCTATTATTTTTGAAAGAGAAAAAGCTGAGAGTATTATGGTATTTTTAGGAGAATCAAGAGAGGTATTATTAAAATTTGTATGGGGTAGAATAATAGTATCTACAGCAGTAGGAATAATAACATTTCTTGTGATGTTTTTAAGTGGAACTCCTTATGCCCTTTTAAGTGGAATAATGATAGGGGTAGGAAATATGATACCATATATAGGTTCTATAATAGCTGGAGCAATAGCAGTATTATTAGTAGGATTAGCAGAACCTTTCAAGTTGATATTTTTAGGACTTGCTATTTTAATAGCTCAAACAGTAGATGGTTGGGTAATAGGACCTAAAATAGTAAGTGAAACAGTAGGTATGGGGACATTTTGGGTTGTATTAGCTGTACTTATAGGTGGTAGTTTATTTGGACCTGTTGGAATGTTTTTTGGAGTACCTGCCTTTGGAATTTTAAAACTTGTATATATAAAACTTTTAAATAAAAGAGGAGATAGTAATTGATGACAAATAGAATAACATTAATAGCATCTACTACTATGGGAGTAGAGAGTGTAGTAAGAGATGAGTGTATAACTTTAGGTTTTGAAAATGTAAAAGCTTTTAATGGAAGAGTAGAATTTGAAGGAACATTAAGAGATATAGCTAAAGCAAATATACACTTGAGATGTGCTGATAGAGTATTTATCAAAATGGGAGAGTTTAAAGCTCTTACTTTTGATGAGCTATTTAATAACATAAAAAGACTTCCTTGGGGAGATATTATAGAAGAGAATGGAGAGTTTCCAGTAAGTTGGGTAAGCTCTGTAAAATCTAAACTTTTTTCTAAATCGGATATACAAAAAATTACTAAAAAAGCTATTGTAGAGAAGATGAAAGAGAAGTATGGAAAGAGTTATTTCTATGAAGATGGAGCAAAGTTTGCTATAAAAATTCAAGCTCATAATGATATCTTCTTAGTGATGATAGATACAAGTGGAGAGCCATTACATAAAAGAGGGTATAGGGCTATAAAAAATGAAGCTCCTATAAAAGAGACTATGGCTGCTGCTTTAGTGCTTTTATCGAGATGGAAAGGTGGAGATTTACCTCTTGTTGACCCTATGTGTGGTACAGGAACTCTACTTATAGAGGCAGCTATGATAGCTAGAAATATAGCTCCAGGTGCTAATAGAAACTTTGTTTCTGAAGATTGGAAACTTATTCCAGAAAATGATTGGATAGACGTGAGAGATGAAGCTTTTTCAATGGAAGATTATGAAAAAGAGGTAAAAATCTATGGTTCAGATATAGATGCTGACACTGTAGAGATAGCTAGAAAAAATATAGCAAAAGCTGGGGTGGAAGATGATATCCATCTAGAGTGTCAAAACTTCTTAGATATGGAAAGAGATGAGAAATATGGAGCTTTAATTACTAATCCACCATATGGAGATAGACTTCTTGATGAAGAAGCAGTTGAGAGATTGTATGGATTACTTGGAGATATTTGTAGAATGAGAATTCCTAAGTGGTCATACTATATAATCACTTCTCACAAAGGATTTGAAAAAGCTTTTGGTAAAAAAGCTACAAAAAATAGAAAACTATATAATGGTGGAATAGAGTGCCATTATTATCAATACTATGGAGAGAAAGATGGAAAGAAAAGAGTGTAATGAGATTTTAAAATTTTCTACTGAGGTAATACTTCAAGTTTTTGTAAAAATAAATAAAAGAGTGGAAGAATTAAAAAATAATGATGAAATATCAGCTTTAGAAATTTTACAAAATGAAGTAATTCCTAAATATGAAAAGCTTTATAAAGGATTAAAAACTGAGATAAAAGATGATGAAGAGATAGATATTGAAAAGTTTGAAAACATAAAAAAATATATCTATGATATTATGAAAGAAAATAGTTTTACTGAGGAGTTTATTAGAACTCAAATGAAATTAAGAGAGAGGTTTCAAGGAGAATCTGGAGCTGAAGTAGTAAAAAAACTTTTTGAGTATGAAAAAAAACAGATGGAAAATACTAAGTATAATCTATTAGATAAGGTAAATAAAGTTCTAGATAGAGAGGACAAACTTGCTATGGATTTAAAAAATGCCATTCAAGAAGAGGAACAGATAGAGTGTATCTATAAGCTCCAACCAGTGAGAGAGGAGTATAGAGCTTTAGAAGAAAAGGTTTTAAGAGTTCAAAAAAATATAGATGATTTAAAGAAAAAATTAGATTCAGAGTGGACTTATGAAATCTATGGAACAATATCTAAAGATGAGATGTTAAATACTTATAATCAAACTATGAAAAAATAGAAAAATGTGCTAAAATATGGAGGAACTATGAAAATTTTAAAAATAGTTGTCCTTTTGCTAATAATAGCTGGAGGGTTTTATTATCAAGCTCATAAGAGAGCTGGAAAACCATTAGATATTAAGGAGGGAAAACAGGTGGAAAATATAGTATTAAATGCTAAAATAAAAACTGCTAAGGGAGATATCAATTTAAAATTATTTCCAGAAGTAGCACCTATGACAGTTACAAACTTTGTACATCTATCAAGAAGAGGATATTATAATGGATTAAAATTCCATAGAGTAATAGCTGACTTTATGATTCAAGGAGGAGACCCAACAGGAACTGGTGCTGGTGGACCTGGATACCAATTTGGAGATGAATTTAAGAAAGAGGTAGTATTTGATAGAAAAGGATTATTAGCTATGGCTAATGCTGGACCAAATACAAATGGTTCTCAATTCTTTATCACTCATGTACCTACTGAGTGGCTAAACTATAAACACACTATCTTTGGAGAAGTTGTATCTGAAGAGGACCAAAAAGTAGTAGATAGCATAGCTCAAGGAGATATAATGGAAACCATTGAAATCTCTGGAGATGTAGATGCTTTCTTAGAAGCTCAAGCAGAGTTAGTAAAAAATATAGATGATATCTTAGCTCAAACTATGCCAGAGTTAGGAAAGTAGCTTAAAATTAAATTTTTATATAGATGAGAAATTACTTCTATTTGTATTAAATTCAAATAGAGGTAATTTTTTTATTTATTTACATATTTTTTACATAAATTTAAAATTAATTTAACACAGATATGTTAAAATTTATTTTGAAAAAATTAATTTAAAAAAGTTTTTTTTGTTTTTAAAACGAACAAAAAATCAGGTGAAACACTTTACAAAATATTATTGTTATTATATAATTATATAAAAGAAATGTTAACGTTAACATTTTTAAGGAGAAAATATGAAAAAAAATATAACAATAAAAGAAGTAGCAAAATTAAGTGGTTATTCAACTCAAACCATTTCAAGAGTTATAAATAAAGATTTAAAAGTAAAAGCTGAAACAAGAGAGAAAATTTTAAGAATAATAGGAGAATGTGGTTATAAGCCTAATTTTTATGCAAAATCCTTAGTTTCTAAAAAAAATAAAAATATTTTAATATTATTAAAGAGAAAATCTGGGCATAAAGCAACTATTTGGACAAGTACTCTAGTCAATGAAATAATTTTAAAGAATACTAGAAGTGATATCTCTATTCTAGTTGAACAATATTATAAAGATGAAGAATTAGAAAAATCCTTACTTAGTAAAGCTAGTACGTTTATTGATGGAGCCATTATATTTTATGAAGAAAAAGATGATGAAAGAATAAAGTTACTAGAAAAAAATAACATTCCTTTTATTATTTTTGGAAAAAGTTATGATAAAAAAAATATATATGTAGCTAATGATGATTTTAATTCTTGCTATAAAGCAACTAAATATATAATTGAAAATATTGGAGAGAAAATAGTATTTATTACTGGAGAAAGTCTCCCTATGAATGAACAAAGAATAGAGGGAATAATAAAAGCGTATACTGAGGTAAATTCTGATATTCAAGAGTTGAAAATAGAAAGATTTATAAATACTTCAAGTGAGATAAAAGAAATAGCTAAAAAATATATATATAATTTACCTGAATGTTTTTTTGTAAATGGAGATGAGAAAGCAATTGTATTAATACGTGAGCTATTTAATAATGGAATAAAAGTACCAAATGATGTTGCAGTAATGGGATTTGATAATCTTCCTGTATCTGAATATACAATACCATCACTTAGTACAATTTCATTAAATTATAAAAAATTAGCAGAATCTTTACTAAAAAAAATAATATCTTTAATGGAGGGAAGGAATGAAGTAACAGAAGAGGTAGAAAGTAAATTGATAATAAGAGAGAGCACTAAAAAATTAAAGAAAAATCAAGGAGGAAAAGATGAAGAGATTTAGAAAAGCACTTTTAATATGTTTGGGGGCATTAACACTTGGAGTAACAGCATGTAATGATAGCAAAGAACAAGTAGTAGAAAAAAAAGATGAAACAACAAAATTAACTTTTTATTTTCCAGTAAATGTTGGTGGTAAAGCAGCTAACTTGGTAAGTGAAATGACAGAAGAATTTAATAAGCAAAATACAGATATAGTAGTTGAGCCAGTTTATACAGGAAATTATGATGATACTGTTACTAAAATACAAACAGCTGCACAAGGAGGAAATCCACCTGAATTATTTGTAAGTCTAGCAACACAAAGATTTACCTTATCGAATGCTGGAATGGCTATGCCATTAGATGACTTAATAAAAAAAGATGGAGAAGAAGGAAAAAAATATATAGAAGATTTTTTACCAGGATTTATGGAAGATTCATATGTTGAAGGAAAAATTTATTCTATCCCATTCCAAAGAAGTACAATGGTATTATTTTATAATAAAGATGCATTTGCAGAAGTTGGTTTAGACCCAGAAAAGGCACCTACTACTTGGGCAGAATTAGCAGACTATTCAGTAAAACTAACAAATGATCATAGAAAAGGAGTGGGAATAGCTTTAAACTCTGGATCAGCTCAATGGGGATTCACAGGATTCGCTTTACAAAATAGTACAGATGGTAAAAATTTAATGAGTGAAGATGGTAAAAAAGTATATTTTAATACTCCTGAAAATGTAGAAGCTTTACAATTTTGGTTAGATTTACAAAATAAATATAAATCAATGGCAAGTGGAATAGTACAATGGACAGATTTACCTACTCAATTTTTAGCTGGAGAAGTGGCTATGATTTATCATACTACAGGAAACTTTGCTAACATTAGAGATAATGCTAAATTTAATTATGGAGTAGCATTTTTACCTGGAAATAAAAGAATAGCAGCTCCTACTGGAGGGGGAAATTTCTATATCACTCCTAATTTATCTCCAGAAAAAGAAGCTGCAGCTTGGAAATTTATTAAATTTATGACAAATCCTGATAATGTAGCTAAATGGAGTATAGAAACAGGATATGTACCAACTAGAGAAAGTGCTTACCAAACTGAGCAATTAAAAGAATACTATACAAAATATCCAGAAGCTTTAGTAGCTTATGAACAATTACCTTATGCAAAACCTGAATTAACAACATATAATGCAGCACAGATTTGGAGAATATTAAATGATAATATTCAATCTGCAGTAACAGGAGAAGCTACTCCTCAAGAAGCATTAGATAATGCTCAAAGAGAAGCTACTGAAGTTTTAAATGAATACAATTAATTAAAATAGTTGAGTGATTGATATGAAAATAAATAAAAAAATGAAAGAAAATTTAACTGCCTGGGCTCTTTTGAGCCCAGCAATAATCTTTATGACAATTTTTACTGTATATCCAATATTAAAAAGTGTATATTTAAGTTTTAGTAAATATAATTTAGGAATGAAAGAGCCAATATTTATAGGATTAAAAAACTATGTTGATATTTTTCAAAGCTCATTATTTTGGAAAATTATGTGGAATACAATTTATTTTTCATTACTGACAATAATTCCAAGTTTAATAATAGGGTTGCTTTTAGCACTATTAGTTAACAGAAAAAATAAAAATGTAGGTTTTTTAAGAACTGCATATTTTTACCCTGTTGTTATGCCAATGATAGCAGTAGCAAGTATTTGGTTTTTTATATATATGGGGAAAAATGGACTATTTGATCAACTTTTAATTTCTTTGGGAATGGAGCCAATGAATGTATTATCAAATAGAAAAACAGTTCTTCCATTTATGGCTATAATGTATATTTGGAAAGAAGTTGGATTTATAATGGTATTTTATTTAGCAGGACTTCAAAATATTTCAGGGGAATTATATGAAGCTGCAGTAATTGATGGAGCAAGCCCATGGAAAATACTAAAGTATATAACTATTCCACTTTTAAAACCAACTACTATATTTATTTCAACTGTAGCATTAACAAACTCTTTTAAATTAGTAGACCATATAGTTATAATGACAGAAGGGGCTCCAAATAATGCAAGTACATTGTTATTGTACTATATATATCAACAGTCTTTCATTAATTTTAATTATGGAAAAGCAGGAGTACTAACTGTAATAATGTTATTTTTATTGTTAATTGTATCTTTACCAAGATTTTTTAAACAAGATAAGAATACACATTACAATTCATAAGGGGAGAAAAATGAAGAAGAATAATACAGGTGATAAAATAATCACAATAATAGGTTATTTAATAGCAATATTATGGTTAATACCACTAGTTTGGATGGTAGGAACAGCTTTTTCTGAACCATCTTTTAAAATGTCATTGTTTCCTAAAACAGCCTTTACTTTGGACAATATAAAGTATGTATGGAATGCAGTACCATTTAAAACTTATTATATAAATACAATTTTAATCGTTATAGTAACATTTACTATTCAAGTATTTACATCAACAATGGCAGCTTATGCATTAGCTGTAATGGATTTTAAAGGTGTTGCAATAGTATTTGTAATAATATTTATGCAAATTATTGTACCAAATGACGTTTTGATAACTCCAAATTTTATGGTGCTAAGAGAATTAGGAATGTTAAATACAAAATTAGGAATTATGTTACCATTTTTAGGATCTGCATTTGGAATATTTTTATTAAGACAACATTTTAAAAGTATACCTAAATCTTTAGCAGAAGCAGCAAGAATAGATGGAGCAACCACATGGCAAATAATATGGAGAATATATATGCCATGTGCAAAACCAGCTTATCTATCATTTGCTGTAGTATCTATAAGTTATCACTGGAATAACTATTTATGGCCACTAATTGTAACCAATTCTGTAAATAATAGAACTTTAACAGTTGGGTTAGCTTTATTTGCAAAATCAAAAGAAGCAAATTTACAATGGGCTAATGTATGTGCAGCAACATTTATAATAGTTTTTCCATTAATTATCTTATTTTTTATATTACAAAAACAATTTATAGATAGCTTTATGAGTTCAGGAATAAAATAAAGGAGTAAATATGTTATTAAATTTTTTAGGAATAGGATCAGCTTTTTTTCCACAATTGAAGAATACAAGTGCTTATTATGAAACAGAAGATACTTTATATTTATTTGACTGTGGAGAAACTGTTTTTGACGAGATATTAAAAAGAAAATTAATTGAGAAAAAATATATAAAGGTTTTTATAACACATACCCATTGCGACCATGTAGGAAGTTTAGGAAGTTTGTTGTCATATTGCTATTATGTGCAAGATAAAAAAATAGTTGAGGTAATACATCCTACTGACTATTTAAAAAAATTTTTGGAGATAGTAGGAATTGGAGATGAATTATATAATTATAGTTACTCTTTAAATAATAATGAGATAAAAGTAGAAGCAGTAGTGGTACCACATGTATCTGATATGATATCTTATGGTTATTTAATAAGTATAAAAGGCAAAAAAGTTTTTTATAGTGGTGATTGTGCTAGAGTTCCTGAAGAAATTTTAGAAAAATATTTATCTGGAGAGATAGATGAACTTTATCTAGATATTTCAAGTAAAAAGACTTCTCATGCAGCTCATGGAAATATAGTTGATTTAGAAGAAATGATTCCTGTAGATAAAAGAAAAAATGTTTATTGTATGCATTTAGATAAAGATTATAGAGAAGTAATAAAAGAAAAACAGTTTGGAGCAATAGAAATATAGGGGGAAAAAATGGCACAGATAAAAATTAAAAATTTATGTAAAACATATCCAAATGGATATTCTGCAATAAAAGACTTTACTTTAGATATAGAGGATAAAGAGTTTATTATCTTTGTTGGACCATCAGGATGTGGAAAATCAACAACTCTTAGAATGATAGCAGGATTAGAAGAAATATCTTCAGGAGAGTTATGGATAGATGATAAATTAATAAATGATGTAGAGCCTAAAGATAGAGATATAGCAATGGTATTTCAGAACTATGCATTATATCCTCATATGAACGTATATGAAAATATGTCTTTTGGTTTAAAATTAAAAAATACTAAAAAGCAAGAGATAGATTCTGTAGTTAATAAAGCAGCTAAAATTTTAAATCTATCATCTTTATTAGATAGATACCCAAAAGAGCTATCAGGAGGGCAAAGACAAAGAGTAGCAATGGGACGTGCTATTGTTAGAACTCCAAAAGTATTTTTGATGGACGAACCATTATCTAATCTTGATGCAAAGCTTAGAGCACATATGAGAGTAGAAATAGCAAGATTACATAAAGAGCTTGGAACTACTTTTATATACGTTACTCATGACCAAGTAGAAGCTATGACATTAGGAACTAGAATAGTTGTAATGAAAGACGGAATAATTCAACAAGTTGATACTCCAAGAAATTTATACTATCATCCTAAAAATATGTTTGTAGCTGGATTTATAGGAACACCTCAAATAAATTTTATTCCTAGCCAAGTTTTGGAAGAGGAAGGAAAAGTATATATAAAAAATGAGATGATAAAAAAAGAGTTGTTAGAAAGTGATGCTAAGATTTTAAAAGATAAAGGATATATAGGAAAAGAAATAGTTATAGGAATAAGACCTGAAAATATAAAGCTTAGTGATACTGGGAAAACATTTAAGATAAATAACTATGAAATGATAGGGTCAGAATCTTATATATATACTAAACTTGAAAATATAGAATTGATAGTAAGGGTAAATTCTAATATTCCATTAGCTGTTGACGATAATGTTAGTTTTGATATAGATGAAAACTTTATACATTTCTTTGATAAAGAAAGTGAGATATCAATAAAAGAATGAAAAAATTTCTAAATTTACTATGACAATTAATTTTTTTAAGTTTTTTATTTATAATTTCGTCAATTCCAGTTATTACTTTTGGAGCAGGAATAAGTAGTTGCTATGAAGTAATTAAAATGTGGGATAAGGATATTGAAATAAATATTATAACTTTTTATTTTCAAAAATTTAAAAGGATAGTAAAGAAAGTACTTGTATTGAATATTATAATGTTAATACTAGGAATATTATTTATTATAATTTTTATTTTTTTATGGAATCAAGAAATAATACTTGCAAAAATAATATTATTTCCTTTTTTAAGTTCATTTTTAATCATATTAATGACAATGTCATATTACTATTATTATGTTATTGATAAAATTGAAGAAAAAAATTTAGATATAATAAAATATTCTTTTTTTAAAAGTCTAATAAATATAAAAAAATCATTTATAATATTATTATACCCTATTTTAATAATTATTTTATTTATATTATATAATATTTATATATGGGAATTTATTATTGTTATTGGTTTTGGAGTAGGTTTTTATATAAATTTTAAAATTTTAAGAAGTATTTATTAAAAATATTATAAAAAAGAGAAAGAGGGAAAATAGTTGAGTGAATTTACCAATGAGTTACCATTATATGAAATAATTTTGAGGATAGTAATGGCTATAATTATTGGAGGAGTAATAGGGTATGAGAGAGGACATCAAAATAGACCAGCTGGTTTTAGAACTCATATATTAGTATGTTTAGGTGCTGCTATTGTTTCTATGATACAAGATCAATTAAGAGTGAATATTTTGAAGTATACAATTTTACATCCAGAAGTAGCTCAAGTTTTAAAAACTGATTTAGGACGTATTGGGGCTCAAGTTGTCAGTGGTATAGGTTTTTTAGGAGCTGGAACTATAATGAGAGATAAAGGAATTATAGGAGGATTAACTACTGCAGCTTCTATTTGGGCAACTGGTTGTTTAGGACTTAGTATAGGTTGGGGCTTTTATTATTTAGCAATTCCAGCAGGAATTGGAATTATAATAGTTTTAGTGACTTTGAAAAAGCTAGAGAGATACTGGATTGAAAATAAGCATATAATGAAGATAGATATTCAATACAATAAAGAATATTCTTATAGTGATATATTAATAAAAAACTATAATATTTTTAAAGAGATGAATGTAAGAATTAAAGATGTAACAAAATCTATTGAAGAGAATAAAATTTCTTATACTTTAATAGTGGCTAAACAGATGGAAGCAGTAGATGTATTACTAGAGCTTTCTAAGTATGAACATATATCACAAGTACAAATTCCATAATTATTAATAAAATATCAAATAAAAAATAGAGAGAGCAACAGAAAAATCTGAGGCACTCTCTATCTTTTATTTTTATCTAGAGGTTTGGTAAGTTAAATTATGAATAACTATATTCAATAGCTGAGAATTGTAAGCTAAGTTTTTTATAATTGTCTCTTAGGTATCTTATCTCTTCAATTAAATTATGAGAAGCGTTTGATATAGATATAAGATTTTTTAATTCTTTAGCACTTTTACCACAATCTTTAGCTACATTACTAAAAACTATATAGAGGAATGAAAGGGTAGTAGCCTGTATTCCTAAAAAGTCAATATTTATAGATTTACCTAATTTTATTCTTTTTGCAATTATTTTATACAACTGAAGTGCTTTTTTAGGAGAAGCAAGAACAGAAGTATTTAGTATTTTACTTAATATGAGCTTCATATGAAACCCTCCTTTAAAAGATATGAACTCTCCCACAAAATATTAAATAACTAATTATCAGGATAGGTAGCTTTACCTATTAATTTTCCTTTACTATTATAATATTTCCAAACTCCTTTAGGGATACCATTTTTAAATCTTCCTTGAACTTGAATCTGTCCATTAGGATGAAAAAGAAAATAATTTCCATTATCTTTTCCATTTAGATAAGTTGTTTCAAAAATTTTTGTACCATTTTCTTGATAAAGAATATATTTACCAAAAAGTTTTCCATTTTTCCAACTTTCAATAGATTTAAGATTACCATTAGGATAAAAAGTTAACCATTTACCATGAGGTTTTCCCTCAAGATAGAAACTCCTATCTTTTTTAGTTATAACTTTTCCTGTAAAAGGAGAGGAGTCTTTTTTTAAATAGATAATTCCTCTTTTTTCTGTAATCTCATAATCATAAGCACTTTTAGTGCTAGAAAAACTTATATAGTTTATTATAAAAAATAAAATTAACAAATTGAATTTCACAGTACCACCTAAGAAATAAAAAAAACTATTCAACTAAAAAGATAACTATGATATAATAAAATTATCTTTATACTCTTTTGACTTAAAAATATAAAAAAAAGTTTAAAAGAAAATAAAAAAATGTAGGGGGATAAAAGTGGAAAATTATTCATTAGAGATGTTATTGATAATAACACTTATGATGGCTTACAAACTTTTGGTATTACATTAATGAGGAAGCACTGAAAAGGTTGCTTCCTTGTTTTATAAGGAGGGAATTTTGAGGGAGATAACATGTCCATTAGAGGCAATTTTTCATATATTGAGAGGTAAATGGGCTCCTATGATAGTATGGAGAGCAAGATTAGGAAATCAAAGACTCACTGATTTAAAAAAAGATATTTTAAATTGCAATGAGAAGATGTTGATTCAACATATAAATGAGTTGTTAGAGTATGGAGTTCTTGAAAAGATAGAGTATGATGTATATCCTAAACACACTGAGTATAAACTTACAGAGTTTGGGTGGAGTTTAATTCCTGTTTTAGCAAAATTTCAAGAAATAGGAATAGGATACTTACAAAATAGTCAGTTATTAACAAAAGATAAATAATATGATATCCTATAAAAAAACGTAGGAGGTATTATTTATGAAAAAGAGTTTAGTATTAGGAACACTTCTTTTAGGGGCATCAGCTTTTGGATTTGAACTTACAAGTTCTGGAATAGAAAATGGATATATTAAAGAGAAGTATGGACAATATGGAACAGAAAATATAAAAGGTATGCCATCTCTTTCACTTCCATTGGAGTGGAAAGGGGTACCTGAAGGAACAAAAAGTTTTGCTCTAGTGATGCAAGATTACGACGCTATCCCTGTAACAGGATTTTCTTGGATACATTGGGTTGCTGTTGTACCAGGTAGCTATACAAAATTAGAAGAGAATGCAAGCTTAACAAATAAAGATATAATTCAAGGGGTTAATAGCTGGATATCATCAATGGGAGGACTTAGCAAAGCAGAGGCTTCTCACTTTGGAGGACCAGCTCCTCCAGATAAAGAGCATACATATGAAATAACTATATATGCTCTTGATAAGGAGATAAAATTAGAGAATGGATACTATCTAAATGAGCTTTATAAAGAGATGGAAGGGCACGTATTAGATAGTGCAACTTTAGAAGGAGTGTATAAGACAAAATAACTTATAGACTTTCCAATTCTGGAGAGTTTTCTGTAAAAACTTTTATTCCATTTTTTAAAAGTAATTCTGTGGTAGTACCATTTCCAGTGATGAGAGTTTTTGAAAAACTACCATCATAGATTTGACCACAACCACAAGATGGACTTTTAGCTTTAAGAATAGCTATTGAGCAGTTGAAGATTTTAGCAAGTCTAAGAGCTTCTTCTGCTCCTTTTTTATATTGCAAAGTTACATCTTCCATCTGGCTATTAATAACCTTATCCCCATATCTTTCTGAAGGAACTCTAGGTGTGGGAAGTCCACCTAATTGTTCTGGGCATATGGGAATAAGATTGTATTTAGAAAGTAATTTTTTTATTCTCTCTACCTCTTTAGATTTTCCATCATATCTACAAGCTACTCCTAATAAACAAGCACTAACTAAAATATTCATAGTTATTTCTCCTCGATTATTTCTAAACATTTTTCTTTAAATGAATTTGGAACTCTTTTTATTCTATGAGTAGAATAATCAAAACAAACTAGAAGTGTAGAACCATTGATAACCTTCTCATCGTTTTCGTTGAAAATTTTATATTTTATATTAAAACTTGTTTTAGAAAACTCTATCTCAGTTATTTTTATAACTATACTATCATCAAGGAAAAGTTGTTTATTATATTCTACAAATCCATTTTTTTGAATAACTCCTGCCCCTTCTCCTAAGTCCATCTCACTTAACCCTAATGACTCAAAAAAATTCATTCTAGCCATTTGGAAGAAAAGTAAAGCTCTTTCATTTCCTACATGACCACCATAGTTAATATCTTCTTTTTGAATTTTATAATTAAATTGAAACATGAATCCTCCTAAATATCATAGATTTTTTTTAATAATTAAATTATAATATAATTAAATGGAAAAGAAAAGTGAAATCTTATAAGGGAGAGTGAAGATTGTGATAAGATATGGAATGGATAAAGATTTTGAAAAAGCTAAGAAAATTTGGCAGGAGTGCTTTCTAGATTCTGAAGATGAAGTAAAATTTTATTTTGATAACTTATATGATAGACATAAATATCTACTTTTAGAAGAGAACGATGAAATAAAAGCTTCTCTCCATGAAAATCCCTATAGATTAAATTTTAATGGAACAGTTTTTGAATCTATCTATATAGTAGGGGTAGCAGTATCTCCAGAGTATAGAGGTAAGGGATATATGAATGAGCTAATAAGAGAATCTCTTATAGAAAATAGAAAAAGAGAGGTTACCTTTGTATTTTTATCTCCAATAAATCCAGAGATATATAGAAAATATGGGTTTGAATATGTAACTAGATTAAGTAAATACTCTATGAGAACAGAGACTCTACCTTATAATAAGATAGAGAGAGCTTATGATATAAAAAGAGTAGAATTAAACAGTGAAGATGAACTCTATGAAGATTTGGTAGAGATATATAATAATCAAATGTCAGAGATATCTCTATATGTAGAGAGAGATGAAAAATATTATAGAGATTGGGTAAGGGAGATAAGAAGCGATGGTGGAGATATATTCTCTATCTATTTAGATGAGGAGATAAGGGGATATATTGCTTTTTATAGAAGAGAAAAGATAGAGATTAGAGAGATTTTTGCTAAAGATAGGAGAGCCTTAGAAAATCTTTTAGCTTTGGTAAAAACTTTCAAAGAGTATTACCCAGAGTTAGAGATAAAAAATATTGATGGAAAGTATTTAGAGTATTGTTTTGTAAATCAAAAATCTTTTGAAAAGAGAGAGTTTCCATTTATTATGGGAAGAATTTTAAATCCTATGGAAGTTTTTAAAATGATGAATATCTATGATATTGATATAAAAATATTAGTAACTGATAGTATAATAGTGGAAAATAATGGTGTATATAGATTTACCCAAGAGGGAGAATTAACTTATAATGAAGCAGGAGATTGGGATATAAAAATTGATATTGGAGATTTATCTTCATTGATATTTGGGCAACTTAGTATAGATGAGTTAGTTTTTCTTGAAAAGTTAGAAGTAAAAAATGAAGAGGTAATAAAAAGAATAAGAGAGAAAGGTATTTTTACATTGAAGAGAAACTATATTCAAGATTATCAATAAACAATTACAAAAATGTTACTACTCAGCTATTTATGATTTAAAAAGAAAACTAAGAAGTGTTCCATATTCCAAGAAGTTGATTAACTATGGCTTCCAAAATTCTAAGAGCTTTAGCTCTCTAAGAATTTTGAGACACAGAAAGCAAAGCTTTCAGTGTTTCCTTAATGTAACACAGAAAATAAATTTCTGTGTCTCAATAGTAGTAGTCGTTAAAACTCCTCTACTATTGGAAAACTCACTTCGTTCAAACAGTTGTGTTTTTTAGCGTTCGATTTCGCTGAGTTAATCTAACTTCTCTTCATAAATTACACAATTCTTAGAGTTTTCTTTGAATAATTTATATCTGAATAATTACAAAAAATATAAAAGCTGTCAGGAAATAACTGACAGCTTTTATATTAAATTAAGTAAATTAAAACTCTTTAAAAGAAAGGATACTTGAATTATACATTAACCTACTAAAAAAGTCAAGAATATTTTTTATTTTTTTAGTAAAGAAATATCTTCAAGGGATAATTTAGGAACAAAGTGATGGTTATTATCATCTCTAGAGTATGTTGTATTACCATCAATTGACTCAGTAATAGTTACAGTATCCTTAGGTTCTCCAAGGGCAAGAAGTGTATGAGAAACATACCCTTCTGGTAATCCTACTAATTTATCTACTTCAGGTTTATTGTATGAACCAATTATACAACCAGCATATCCCATCTCATTAGCTACTAACATAATATTTTGAGAAGCAATTCCCATATCAAAATAAAGACTTCTTTCAGTAAAATTAACTAAAGGATTTTCACTACACATTAGAATATATGCAGTAGGAGCTTCTTCAATAGTTGGATTCCAAGGGATAGCTCCAGCAAATTTTACAAGAGGAAATATTTTTTTACAAAGCTCCTCATCATTTATTAAGACATATCTAAGTTTTTGAGCATTTCTAGTAGAAGAAGCATATCTAGTACTTTCCACCATTTTTTCTAACTCTTCCATAGAGATTTTTTTCTTAGTAAAACTTCTATGAGAACGAATCTTTTTTAAAGTTTCCATAATCATAATCAATTACCCCCATTTAAAATTAATTCTCTATACTCCTTAGCTGAAATTTTAGTTTTGGGAAGAGTTTTACTACTTAATTTTCCAGCTAACTCTCTTCCAAATATTCCAGAATTTTTTGAGTTGATATGAGTGATAGCAATAGCTAAAGCATCAGCAGCATCATCAGGCTTAGGAATTTCAGAAAGTCCTAAAATTCTCTGTACCATAAGTTGTATCTGTTTTTTTTCAGCCTTTCCATATCCAGTAATACCTGTTTTTACTTGAAGAGGGGTATAGTGGTTTATCACAAGATTATTCTGCCTTCCACATAGAACAATAACTCCTCTAGCTTGTCCTACTGATATTACTGTCTTATTATTTTTAAAATAGAATAGCTCCTCTATTGCCATCTCACTAGGAGAATATTTTTTTATTATCTCTGTAAGTTCTGAATAAATTTTACAAAGTCTATCCTCCATAGGCATATCTTTATCAGTATAGATACAACCATAATCTATAACATTAAATCTATTATTTTCAAAATCTAAAATAGAAAAACCTACAATAGCAGTTCCTGGGTCAATACCCAATACTCTCATAAAATTTTTCACCTCATCAATCTTTAGATACGTCTACCCACTCACCTTGAGTGATTTTGGCAAGCATATCTACACTAATTTTTACAGCAGAGTGTGGAGAGCCACCAGCAGGGTATACTATATCAAACTCCTTTAGAGTTTTATCTAAGTATATTTTAAGAGGAGTCTTTAATCCAAAAGGACATACTCCTCCCACTGGGTGTCCAGTTGCTTCAACTACCTCATCAAAAGGAATCATTACAGCTTTTTCTTGGAAAATAGCTTTAAATTTTTTATTATCAAGTTTAGCTGTCCCTTTACTAAGAATAAGAATATACTCTCCATTTTTTAATTTATATCCCATAGTTTTAGCAATTTCATCTTCCATTATTCCAAAGGCTTCAGCAGCTAATTTAACCGTACTAGTATCCTTTTGTGATTCCTCTACATAAAGTGGAAGATTATTCTCTTGAAAAAAATTTTTAACACTCTCTAAGCTCATGATAAAATTTCCCCCTTTGTTTTATCTAGTTACTATTTTTTAAAATTAAAATTTGTCTGTCTAAGTGCTTCGTATAAAATTATAGCAGCAGAGTTTGAAAGATTTAATGAACGTCCCATATCTATCATAGGAATAGTGATACAGTTTTCTTTGTTGGCATTTAAAATCTCCTCTGGGATTCCTCTTGACTCAGGTCCAAACATTACAAAGTCATTTTCTTTAAACTCTATATCAGAATATCTTTGTTTTGTTTTAGTAGTAGCATAGAAAATTCTTGCTCCTTTGTTAGCTTCTACAAACTCTTCATATGATTCCCATACCACTAAGTCTACTAGATGCCAGTAGTCTAATCCAGCTCTTTTTAATTGCTTTTCATCTAAAGAGAATCCAAGTGGCTTGATAAGATGTAATTTTGTATTTGTAAGAACAGAAGTTCTTCCTATATTTCCTGTATTATAAGGTATTTCAGGATTTAATAAAACTATATTCAAAGTAATTCCTCCTTAAAAATTTATATACATATAATTATAACATAGATTTTGAAAATTATCAGTAATATTTTGACAAGAGAGAAGAGGTAAAGTATAATATTTATGTAGACAATAAAGAAGATGAATTGGAGGAAAAAATGAAGATACAAACTTTTTATTTAGGAAGTTTAATGACAAATTGTTATTTAGTATGGAATGATAAAAATGAAGCATATCTTTTTGATTGCGGTGGAGAAAATATAGGAAGAGTAGAAACTTTTATAAAAACTCATGGACTTACTTTAAAGTATATGGTATTAACTCATGGACATGGAGATCATATAGCAGGTCTTAATAGAGTAAAAGAGTTATATCCAGAAGCAACTGTATATATAGGGAAAGAGGAGGAAAGTTTTTTAACTGAGCAAGAATTAAATCTTATGAAGTATATCAATGGAATAGGATTTACTTATGATGGAGATTATGTAACAGTAAAAGAGGGAGATATGGTAGGGGAGTTTAAAGTTTTAGACACTCCAGGTCATACAATAGGATCTAAGTGCTTCTACAATCCAGAAAGTAAGATATTGATATCTGGAGATACAATGTTTAAAAGAAGTTTTGGAAGATATGACTTACCTACAAGTGATGGGACAATGTTATTTAATAGTTTGAGAAAACTTTGTACAGAGCTACCAGAGGATACAAAGGTATATAGTGGACATAGTGAAGTTACAACTATTGGAGAAGAAAAAGCATTTTTAACTATGCAAGGAATGATATAAGAGGTGAAAATATGGAAAAGATATATGATGTAATAATAGTAGGAGGAGGACCAGCAGGACTTACTGCTGGATTATATACAGGAAGAGCAAAATTATCTACGTTGATAATAGAAAAAGCTGGAATGGGAAGTTTATATATGGCTCATAAGATAGATAACTATCCAGGATTTCCAGAGGGATTAACAGGAACAGAGTTAAATAATCTTATGAAAGAGCAAGCTAAAAAATTTGGAGCTGAGTTTGTAGAGGGAACACTTTTAGGATTCGATCCGTATGAAGAGGTAAAAATAGTAAAAACTGATGCTGGAAATTTTAAAGGAAAAAATATAATTGTTGCTACTGGAACAGGAAAAAGTTTTGTTAAAAAGATCAAAGGAGAGAAGGAGTTACTAGGTAAAGGTGTTTCTTACTGTGCCACTTGTGATGGAGCATTTACAAAATTTATGACTGTATCTCTTATAGGACAGGGAGAGGAGTTAGCAGAGGAAGCTCTATTTTTAACAAAGTTTTCTAAACATATAAGAGTTATGGTAACGGAAGATGAGTTTAAATGCAGTAAAGAGAGTTATGAAGCTCTTACTTCTTCTGAAAAAGTGGAGATAATTACAGGGGTAAAACTTCTTGAGATAAGAGGAAAAGAGTATGTAGAGGAGTTATTAGTAGAGGAGAAGGGAGAGGAAAAAACTTATAAATCTGACTTTGCTTTCCTATATCTTGGAACAAAAAATAATACAGAGATGTATGGAGAGTTTGCAAAATTAGATAAAGAGGGATATATAATAACTGGAGCAGATATGAAAATGAATGTAGAGGGAATGTATGCTGCAGGGGATATTAGAAGTGGAGTTGTAAGACAGGTTACAGTGGCAGCTGCAGAGGGAACAGTAGCTGCTCTTGAGGTAATAAAGAGAGTTTTAAAGAAATAATATCAATTTAAAGAAGGAAATTTAAGATTTTTCTCGAAGATATAAATATAGCACACTTGGACTTTATTACTCAAAGGAGTTGATTCATATGAGAAAGATTTTTGTGTTAGATACTAATATTCTTATCCACGACCCTAAGTGTATCTATAATTTTAGAGGAAATGATGTTATTCTTCCTATATATGTAGTAGAAGAAATTGACAAATTAAAAAGAAATCAAAATACTGCTATACAGGCAAGAATGGCTTCAAGAGTCTTAGATGAGATAAGAAATAAAGGAAGTTTAGCTAAAGGTGTAGAACTTCCACAAGATATTTTTTTCAAAGTGGAGATAAGAAATGATAGAAGTCTATTACCAGCTAATCTAAGTAAAGATGTAATGGATAACAATATTATCTCTGTAACATTGGGAATAAAAAAAGAGAATCCAGACAGAAGAGTAATAATAGTAACTAAAGATATAAATATGAGAATAAAAGCAGATTCATTAGGGCTTGAAGTAGAGGACTACAACACTGATAGAGTAGAGTATAACGAGTTATATGATGGATTTTTTGAAGTAGATGTAGATAAAAAGCTCTATGATAAATTTGATAAAGATGGTAAGATAGATTTTACTGATTTAAAAAGAGAGGATATTTTACCAACACCAAACTGTTTTTTCAAATTAAAATATAAAGATAATATTTTATGTGGTAGATATATAGAGGGAAAAATCAAAAAATTTATTCTAGGAGATGGACAAGCTTGGGGGCTTAGAGCTAGAAATGATGAGCAGAGATTTGCTATGGAACTTCTTATGGACGATAGTGTAAAAGTAGTTACATTGGTAGGAGGAGCAGGAACTGGTAAGACACTTTTAGCCATTGCTGCTGGACTAGAGCTTGTAGTAGAGAAAAAAAGATATAAAAAGATTTTAATAGCTAGACCTATTATCCCTATGGGAAAAGACTTGGGATACCTTCCAGGAAGTGAAAAAGAGAAGTTAAAACCTTGGATGCAACCAATTTTTGACAATATAGATTTCTTGAGTGAAGCTAAAGAGGATAGGGCTGGAGAAAAGGTAGTAGAGGGATTAGAGTCTATGGGTATGATGAAGATAGAGCCACTTACATATATAAGAGGTAGAAGTATACCTAAGGGATTAATTATCATAGATGAGGCTCAAAACTTGACACCATTGGAGATAAAAACAATAGTAACTAGAGCTGGACAAGATACTAAGATAATATTTACTGGAGACCCTCAACAGATAGATAACCCATACCTAGATGCTAATACTAATGGACTTACTTATATGGCTGACAAATTAAAATTTGAAAAGATAGTAGGGCACATCACTTTGAAAAAAGGAGAGAGGTCTGAAATAGCAGAGATAGCTGCAAGATTATTATAGATAGATTATAACTAAAATAGAAAAATGGATTTCCTTGTTATTTTTTATAAAATAATGGGAAGTCCATTTTTATTTTATATTGAAATCAATTATTCTCTATGATACAATATGATGTATAGTAAAAATTAAAAGAGGTAGAAATGAGGAAATTTTCTATTTTAATTCAGTTGAGGTTTATTTATGTATATATGTTTATATATTTAGTTATTGGTTATTTTTATGATAGCTATTTAAAACATATAGGTTTATATAAATTTATAGAAACATATTTTGGAATAAGTTTCTTTTTCATATTATTTTTGGTGTTGTTAGATTTTTACTCCTATTTTATAAGATGTAGTAGAAAAAAAATGGTGTACAGCACAAGAAAATTTTTCTTCTGTGTTTTAGTAATAAGTTGTATATTTCTATATTTTATGTACAACTTAAATATTCCACTGAAAAAAGAGTTAGCAGATGAAAAACTTTTAGCAAAGAGTATAGAGATAATTTTTTATCAGAAAAAATTTGGACTTATACTTACATTTCTTTTTGATATCTTAATAAGCAAATTTTATTTTTTATATCTATATATAGTTTTTTACTTGTTGGCTTTTATCTCATTTTTCTTTATAGGGGCAAAAACTATTAGAAAAATTATTGGAAAAATAGTAATGGCTGAAAAGGAAAGAAGAGAGATAAAAAGAAATAGAGAAGCATTAGAAGAGCAAGAGAGAATAATAAAATGGATAGAGGAAAAAGAGAGACAAGCAAGGGAGGAAGAAAAGGATGATATTGGCATCTAAATCTCCAAGGAGAAAAGAGATACTAGAAAATATAGGTTTTAATTTAGTGATAAAAAGTGAAGATATAGAAGAAGTAAGTGATAGAATAGAAGTTGTAGAAAAGATAAAAGATATTGCTTATAAAAAAGTGGAAGCTGTAGCAAAAAAATATCCAAATGAGTATGTAGTAGGAGCAGATACTATAGTAGAGGTAGATGGAGATATAATAGGAAAACCTAAAGATGAAGAGGAAGCTAAAAAAATATTACAAAGGTTGTCAAATAGAAGTCATAATGTAATAACAGCATTTTCTTTTATCAATAAATCTAAAGATATCTGTATAAAAGATGTGGCTATTACAAAGGTTTACTTTAAAGAGCTATCCCCAGAGATGATAGAATGGTATATAGCTAGTAAAGAGCCAATGGATAAAGCTGGAGCTTATGGGATACAGGATAAAGGTTCAATATTTGTAGAAAAGATAGAGGGAGATTTCTTTACTGTAATGGGATTTCCAATAGAAAGATTTATGGAAAGATTAAATGAATTAGGAATAAAACTAAAAGATATTGAAAGAATATAGTCAGAGGTGGAAAATGAAAAAGATAATTAATAAATTTTTAGGAATATTTTCAGAGGATTTAGGAATAGATTTAGGGACATCAAATACATTGATCTGTGTGAAAAATAAAGGGGTAATCTTAAATGAGCCTTCAGTAGTAGCTTTAAATCTAAAAACAAAAGATGTATTTGAAGTGGGAGAGAGAGCAAAACTTATGCTTGGTAGAACACCTGGAAATATTCAGACAATAAGACCTTTAAAAAATGGAGTTATTGCTGATTATGAAGTTACTGAAAGAATGATAAGAAATTTTTTAAAGAAAGTAAATCCTAAAAAAGGGTTAGCAAGTCCAAGAGTAATAATCTGTGTACCTGCTGGAGTAACTCAAGTAGAAAAGAGAGCTGTTATAGATGTAACTAGAGAAGCAGGAGCAAGAGAAGCGTACTTGATAGAGGAACCTATGGCAGCAGCTATTGGAATAGGATTAAATATATTTGAGCCAGAGGGAAACCTTATCATTGATATAGGAGGAGGAACTTCTGAAATAGCTGTAATATCTTTAGGAGGAATAGTAAAAACTTCATCATTTAGAGTGGCAGGAGATAGATTTGATACTACAATTATAGATTATGTAAGACAAAAGCATAATTTATTAATAGGAGAGAGAACAGCTGAGGAGATAAAGAAAAAGATAGGAGCTGTTATGGATTTAGAAGAGGAAGAGTGTATTGAGATAAGTGGAAGAAATGCTTTAAATGGACTTCCTAGAGATATAAAAATCTGTTCCTCTGAGATAGTAGAAGCTCTTGGAGATTTAGTACAACAAATAATAGAAGAGGTAAAAGTAATATTAGAAAAAACTCCACCAGAATTATCTTCAGATATTAAAAGAAAAGGACTTTATATAACAGGAGGAGGAGCTCTTTTAAGAGGTATAGATAAGAAAATATCTGAAAATTTAAATCTAAATGTAACTGTGTCAGAAGATCCATTAAATTCTGTAATAAATGGAATACAAGTACTACTTAAGAATTTTGATGTTTATAAGAAAGTATTAATTTCTCCAGAGAGTGATTATTAATTTTAGAAAGAGGGAATATATGAAAAAATTTATAATATTATTTATGATAATTCATATTTTTTCATATGCTAACTATCTCATTAGTAATAGTGAGATAGTTCTTTTTTATGATAAAAGTTATAATAGTGTTCATTATATGAGAGGAGATGTTTTCCAAGGGATAGATATATCAAGAATAGAGGGAAAGTTGATATTAGATGGAGAGAAAGTTATCTCAGTTAATAAATATTTTGAAAGTGCTAATCTGATACCACAGACTAATATATTAAAATTAAACTATAACATAGATGGAAAATATCTTACAGTAAATATAATTCCATCTATGATAGAAAAGGATAAATTGTATTTTGTAGTTGAATTTGTAAATTTTCTAAAGGATAATAGAAAGGTTGATTTTGCTTTTAGAATAGCACCACAATATGATAATAAATATGTTGAGTATAATGAGAGTAAGGACTCATACGGATATGATAGATTTTACTTCAAATCGGAAAATTATAAGGGAGAGACTTATATAGCGAGAGACTCTGTCATAGAAGAATTGATGTTAGAAAAAGTTGAAGGAAAAATTAAAAAATATCAAGATGATAATATGTACTATATTATTCATAATGTAGATTATAATAAGCCGATAGAGTTTGTAGTAAAATTTTATAGAGATTTTGAAGAAAATAAAAAAGAGGAAGGAACAGAGGTATTATCTAAAGAGTTAGCATATTGGGAAAATGTAAATAGTAATATAAAGTTTTTAGATAGAAGAAATAACTTTTTTAACCAGTTAAGAAATTTAGAGGTAATGGTTTCAAGAGCAGTTATTCCTAATCAAATCTCTTATAATATAAGTGATGAAAGTTTAAATACTAAGATGAAACTTTATTACTTAACTAGTAAATATGATAAAAATTTTAATCCTAGTAAGTTTTTAGAGGATTTATATAGTAAAAAAAGTGAAAATCAAAAGGTTGTTTATTATACTTTCCTTTTTAAATATTTAAATGTAAGCGGAGATTATTTAGCTCCAAAACTTTTAAATGAGAAAATAATTCCAGAAGTAGAATCAATATTGGGATATTTAGAAGAGGAAAATGAAGAGATTATTAATATAAGGGATAATATAAATAACTATTATTGGTATTATGAGTTGATAAATAATATAGAAAATAGACCTGAATTTGCTGAAAAGAGAGATTTTATATTAGCTAAGAAAAAATTGTTACTAAATTATATCAATAGAAACTATGTGTTAGATGATGGCTTGAAAATAAGAAAGGAATCTAGTGAGAGCTATTATAAAAATATAAGATTTATGAGTTTTCTTCCAAAGGAAAAGCAATTAAAAATTCTTAAAGAGGATTATAAAAAGTATTATAATAGATTATATGGATTATTAAAACCTAAAGGAGAAGAGAGAATAGATTTAGGTTATAACTTAGATTTTATAATAAAATTATATGAGAATGGAGAGAGAGATTTAGCAGATGTTTTATTTGCTAACTTAGAAACTTATATTAGAAGAAATGACTACTATATAATACCAGATATTTATCCAGACAAAGATAATCCAGCTGGAATCTATGGAGAGTTACTGTATCTTTATTTTATAGCAGCAGAGAATAAGGAGAGATATGGAAATTAAAAACAAGATAGAAGCAATTTTACTTTTAGGTGGAGATGAAGTAAAGATAAGAGAGCTTTGTAAATTTTTCTCTATACCATTAGAAGAGATGTTGAAAATCTTAGAAGAATTAAAAAATGATAGAAGGGAAACAGGAATAAATATAGAGATTGATGGAGAGGTAGTAAGCCTTGCTACAAATCCCATCTGTGGAGAGATAATCAATGATTTTTTCCAGCAGGAGAGTAAGCCTAAAAAACTTTCAGGAGCAGCACTAGAAACTCTCTCTATAATAGCTTATCGTCAACCTATAACTAAAGGTGAGATAGAAGCTATAAGAGGAGTGTCTGTAGATAGAATTATTCAAAACTTAGAAGAGAAAAAATTTGTTAGGGTTTGTGGGAAAAAAGAGGCAATTGGTAGACCAAATCTATATGAGGTAACTGATAAATTTTTAAGTTATATTGGAATAAGAAATATAGAGGAGTTACCTAACTATTTTGAAGTAAAAGGAAGTAGCCAAGATGGAAGAGATTAGAATAAATAAGTACCTTGCTTCTTTAGGTGTAGGCTCAAGAAGAGAGATAGACAAGCTTATAGAAGAGGGAAAAATAAGAGTAAATGGAGAGGTAATCAGTGCTGGAGTAAAGGTAACTGATAAGGATATAATAGAGGTAAAAGGGAAAAAAATCTCTAAAGATATAGAGAAAAAAGTATACTATATGTTAAATAAACCTTTAGAAGTACTTAGCTCTGCAAAAGATGATAGAGGAAGAAAAACAGTAGTGGATATAGTAAAATGTAAAGAGAGAATTTTTCCAATAGGGAGATTAGATTATAATACAACAGGACTTATACTACTTACAAATGATGGAGAGCTTTTTAATAGAGTGATACATCCTCGTTCAGAAGTATATAAGGAGTACTATGTAAAGGTACTTGGAGAGATAAAAGATAGCTCTATAAAAAAATTAGAAGATGGAGTGGAGCTAGAAGATGGAATTACTCTTCCTGCCTATGTAAAGCTTATCTCTAGAGAGAGAGGTAAGAGTGAACTTATGGTATCTATTAGAGAGGGAAGAAATAGACAGGTAAGAAGAATGTTGGAGGCTGTAAATACTCCTGTACTTGTATTAAGACGTGAGAGAATAGGAAAATTATCTTTAGGGAAATTAAAGGTGGGAGAGTATAGAGAGCTTACAGAGAGTGAAGTAAAATATCTTTACTCACTATAAAAGATAAAATAACCTAAGAATTACTTTCGTTTTAAAAGAAAACTAAGAATTGCTCCATATTCCAAGAAGTTGATTAACTATGGCTTATCTCACTAAAAAAGCAAGGGTTAAGCCTTCGGCTTATTGCTTTTTTTAGCGTTCGATTTCGCTGAGTTAATCTAACTTCTCTCCATAAATTACACAATTCTTGAAGTTTTCTTTAGTTAATAAATAATCTTCGTAATTCTTAGAGTTATTTAAATTTTAGAGTTTTCTAATAGCTGAGTTACTAAATTTATAAAAATATGATATAATTAAATGATTATAGATTTGCTAAGAGGAGGAAAAAGATGGCACTAACAAGAGAAGAGGTTTTAAAAATAGCAAAGCTTGCTAGATTAAAATTTCAACCTGAAGAGATTGAAAAATTCCAAGTGGAATTAAATGATATTCTTGGGTATATTGATATGTTAAATGAAGTAGAAACTGAAGAGGTATCAGCACTATCACAGGTAAACTCTCACGTAAATAACTTAAGAGATGACAGTGTAAGAGAATCACTTACTGTGGAAGAGGCACTAAAAAATGCTCCAGATGGAGAAGATGGTGCTATTATAGTTCCAAAAGTTGTAGGAGAGTAGAGAAAATATTAAGGAGGAATTTTTCTATATGAAAAACTTATATAAATTAACTGCCTCTGAAATAAGAGAAAAAATCTTAAATAAAGAGGTTAAAGTAGAAGAGTTAGTAAAAGAAACTTTTGAAAGAATAGAAAAAGTAGAGGGGAAAGTAGGAAGTTTTGTACATTTAAGAAAAGAAAAAGCTCTTGAAGAAGCTAGAATATTAGATGAGAAAATAACTAGAGGAGAAAAAGTAGGAGCATTGGCTGGAGTACCTGTGGCTATAAAGGATAATATGGTATCAAAGGGAGATATCACTACTGCTTGTTCAAAAATATTGGGAAACTATGAAGGAATCTATGATGCAACTGCTGTTAAAAAACTAAAAGAGGCAGATGCTATAATAATTGGAATTACTAATATGGACGAGTTTGCTATGGGAAGTACAACAAAGACATCTTTCCATCATTTAACTAAAAATCCTTGGGATGCTACAAGAGTTCCTGGAGGAAGTAGTGGAGGAGCAGCAGCTTCAATAGCAGCTCAAGAGGTATATATATCTTTAGGTTCAGATACAGGAGGAAGTATTAGACAACCAGCTTCATTCTGTGGAGTAGTAGGAATGAAACCTACATATGGAAGAGTATCAAGATATGGACTTATTGCCTTTGCTTCATCTCTTGACCAAATAGGACCTATGGCTAAATCAGTAGAGGATATTGCTCTAACTATGAATGTAATAGCTGGAGCAGATGATTATGATGCTACTGTTGTAAATTGTGAAGTACCTGATTATACACAATTTTTAAATCAAGATATAAGAGGAATGAAAATAGGAGTACCTAAGGAGTACTTTATAGATGGAATAAATCCAGAAGTAAGACAAATAATGGAAGATGCAATAGAGAAATTTATCACTTTGGGAGCTGAGATAGTAGAGATATCTCTACCACATACAAAATATGCTGTACCTACTTACTATGTAATAGCTCCAGCAGAAGCAAGTTCTAACCTTGCTAGATTTGATGGTGTAAGATATGGATATAGAAGTGAAAATATCCAAAATATCAATGACCTATACGTAAACTCAAGAAGTGAAGGATTTGGAGATGAAGTAAAAAGGAGAATAATGATAGGAACTTATGTTTTAAGTGCTGGTTTCTATGATGCATACTTTAAGAAAGCTCAAAAGGTAAGAGCTAAAATAAAAGAGGATTTTGATAGAGCATTTGAAAATGTAGATGTAATATTTACTCCAGTATCTCCAAGTACAGCTTTTAGATTAGATGATAAAAAGACTCCAATAGAGTTATATTTAGAAGATATTTTTACAATCTCTGCTAACCTTGCTGGTATACCTGGAATCTCTATTCCAGCTGGAAAAGCCCAAGGATTACCAGTAGGTATTCAACTACTAGGAAAACCTTTTGGAGAGGGAGATTTAATTAAAGCTGGTTCAGCTTTTGAAAAAGTAAGAGGAGAATGGGAGCTTCCTGAATTAGACTAGGAGAAAAGGAGAAAAGATATGAGAGAATGGGAATCAGTAATCGGGCTTGAGGTCCACCTACAATTAAAAACTGGAACAAAGGTTTGGTGTGGTTGTAGTGCTGACTATGACAATGCTGAAGCAAATACACATACTTGTCCTATCTGTTTAGGACACCCAGGGGCATTGCCAAAACTAAATAAAAAAGTAGTAGAGTATGCAGTAAAAGCTGGACTTGCTCTTAATTGTAAAATAAATAATGAGAGTAGTTTTGATAGAAAAAACTATTTCTATCCAGATACTCCAAAGAACTATCAAATTACTCAATTTGATAACTCTTATGCTGGAAAAGGATATTTAGAGTTTAAATTAAATTCTGGAAGAATGGTAAAAGTAGGAATTACAAAATTACAAATAGAGGAAGATGCTGCAAAATCTATACATGCTGAGCATGAGTCACTAATAAATTTCAATAGAGCATCTATACCATTAATAGAGATAATATCAGAGCCAGATATGAGAAGTTCTGAAGAGGCTTATGAGTATCTTAATACTTTAAAGAGTGTAATAAAATATACTGGTATCAGTGATGTATCAATGGAATTAGGTTCACTTAGATGTGATGCTAATATATCTGTAATGGAAAAAGGATCAAAGGTTTTTGGAACAAGAGTAGAGGTAAAAAACCTAAACTCATTTAAAGCTGTTGCTAGAGCTATTGATTATGAAATAAGTAGACAGATAGAAACTATTGAGAATGGTGGAAAAATAGACCAAGAAACAAGACTTTGGGATGAGGAAACTCAAACTACAAAGGTAATGAGAAGTAAAGAGGAGGCTATGGATTACAGATATTTCCCAGAGCCAGACTTATTAAAACTTGTTATCACAGATGAAGAGATAGAAGCTATTAGACAAACTATGCCAGAATCTAAAGTTGAAAAGTTAGCTAGATTTATAAATGACTATGGATTACCTGAATATGATGCTAATATTCTATGTGAAGATATAGAGTTAGCTGATTATTTTGAGAAAGTTGCTAAAACTTCTGGAAATGGAAAGCTAAGTGCTAACTGGATAATGACAGATGTTATGAGAATATTAAAAGAGAAAAATATAGATATAGAAAAATTCTCTATATCTGCTGAGCATCTAGGAGAGATAATAGCTCTTATAGAGAAAGGAACTATCTCTACTAAGATAGCTAAGGAGTTATTTGAGATAAAACTTACTGATGAGAGAGCTCCTGAAGTAATTGTAAAAGAAAAAGGAATGGTGCAAGTAGCAGATACTGGTGCTATTGAAGCTATGGTAGATGAGGTAATAGCTAATAATCCTAAGATGGTAGAGGATTATAAAAACTCTGACGAAGGAAGAAAGCCAAGAGTAATCAAAGGGCTAATAGGACAAGTAATGAAACTTTCTAAAGGAAAGGCAAACCCTACTTTAGTTACTGAGATAATGACTAAAAAATTATCTTAAGAATATTAATAGTTTTGAGTTATTAAGTGGAGACTATTTACTTTCTAGGAATATATTGTATAATATATTAAGAAATAAAACTAGACAAGGAGGTAGTTTCTATGAAGAAGACATTAATAGTTTTGGGAATTTTTGTAGCATTGTTAGGAATAACTGCATGTACACGTACTGAGAAAAATGTAGCAACAGGAGCAGCTGTTGGAGCTGTTGCTGGACATGTTATTGGTGGCAGTGGTACAAGTACTGTAATTGGAGCTGGTTTAGGAGCTGGAGTTGGGGCTATAATGTCTGAAAAAGATAAATAGCTACCCTATATAATATAACAAATAAAAAGAACTACACTTTTTATCTAGATTAAGATAAAAGGTGTAGTTTTTATATTGTTTTAAAAAAATCTTGGAAAATGATGAAAATGTAGTCTGTGTAAAAATGGTAGTGGAATATGGAAAAAATGTTCTACTAAATAAAGTATTATTATGATAATTAGTATAATCCAAAGGATGTTACTATTTGAGGTGGAATTTTCACATGAACATTTTTTTCTAAAAAGAATAAAGAATAATAATATGATAATGAGTAAAAGCATTTATTTTTCCTCCTTTTCTGAATAAGAGCTAATAAGTTCCTTTATATCTTTATTTAATTCTAAAGCTTTTTCTGTATAACGTTTTGGATATTTAATTATATTTATATTAAGGTTTTCCACTAATTTTTCTTTTTCTCTTATTGCTTCATTCAATTTAATTTCTAAATTTTGTTTTTCTTTTTCATTTTTAGAATCATTAATCTTCTGCTCTAAACTAGTGATAGTAAAATCCAAATCCTTCATAAGATTATTAAAAATATCTTGTTGTTCCTCTTTTAAAAATATTTTTAAATATTTATAATTTGGAGTCTCTAAGTAATCTCCAAATGATAAAATAGAATTAATAGATAAAATAGTAATTAAAAATAATTTTCTCATGTTTTTTCCCTTCTGTATTTATTATAAGAAAAGGATACTATTTTATTGTGTCCTAAGTATGTCAGAAAAAATATAGAAATTTTATTATGAAAAAGATGATGAAATTATGAAATTAAAAAGTTGGAAAAAACAAAAAAATACAAGTTAATTACATAAAAATATCAATACTAGGGTATATACTACAATCATAGAAAAAAGTTATAAGTGTGCTAATCCTTATAATAATTATCTTAACCAAAATCCACAAGATGATAATCTGCATTCTCCCAAAATTAAGGTTATCATCTTCAATGTCAATAACTGCTTTGCAGTTTATTATAAATAAATACTAGGGGGTATTTTTATGAAAAAATCAATGTTATTAGTAGGTGCATTTTTAACAGTTGCAGCTATGGCACAAGCAAAAGAAGTTGTACCAGCTCCAGTAGTAGTAGAAGAAGCACCAGTACAAATTGTAGAAAAAGAAGTTATTGTCTATAGAGACAAAGAAGAAGGATTCAGACCTAATGGTTATGTAGATTTACAATACAGATACTATGGAGATACTGAAGGAAACGAAAGAACAGCTCCAACTACAGATGCTTGGAATAAAAATAATAATTATTCAAGAATACAACTTCAAGGAAATATTAATATGACTGAAAATCAAGCATTTGAATACAGAGTAAGAAATTATAACTCTTTAGATGAAAAGCATGATGAAGGTGATACTAAATATGCAAATGGAACAGAAACAAGATTAAGATATTTCTATAATCATGGATTAGTAGGAGATTCTAAAATAGATTTAACATCAAGAATTGAATACAAAAAGACAACTGATGATACTCAATATTTAGAATATCAAGCAAGATTTGATTTTGCTGATTATATGTTTAATAATGATGTAGTAAAAACTGATTATTTTGTATTAGCTCCAAAATATAGATATGAATGGGGTTCAGGAAATGATTCTGAATATGATAATCAAATAGGTGTAGATTTATACAGTTTATATACTTTACTTTGGGGATTCTCAACAGAATTTAACTTATATACATATCAACATTTCTATGGAGCAGATAGATACTTTGAGGGATTAGATAAAAAAGAAGATAAAAACTTTACAGTAGATGTAGAATGGTATTTATACAATACTACAAATCTTTATACAAATGGAAACTTCTCAGTTGATTTTGGATTCGAAGGTGGATTAGAATCTTATGGTACTTATCAACAATATGGTTCATCAGGAACACCAGTACACAATGGAAAATATGCAAATGAATATACTGGAGATAAAACAACTGAACCTTGGGGAGTTGGAGAAGATGATGTAGATTATCAATTATATGCATTACCATATATTCAAGCTAATTATATTGTAAGCGATAATATGGTTGTATATGCAGCAGCTGGAGCAGAATATAGAAACTGGACAAAAACTAATGGACACTCAGCATCTGACTGGAGATGGCAACCAACTGCTTGGGCAGGATTCAAAACAACATTCTAATGATTGGTAGTAAGACTGATTAATTTATAAAACTTATCTCTAAAAAGAGTCCTAACAATTTTGTTAGGGCTCTTTTTCTATATATTTTCAATTTAAAAATATGTTATTTATGTGGTGGATAATATTAAATAATTAGAATAAAAAGACAGAATTACTTCATAAAAATAATAATATTTTGGGATAGAATTAAAACATATAGAATAGATATAGGAGGTAATTTTTATGAAAAAGAGTATATTATTAGTAGGACTACTATTATCAGCTATGGCATATGCAAGCAGTGATACAATAGTTCCAATAGAGGTAGAAAGAAATATAAATAAATTCTATCAAGATTCTGATTTTTCACAAAGAAATCAATATGCAAATATGCAAAAAAAGGCTTATATAGAGATGATGGACTATATAAATAACTCTGATATTCCAACAGAGGAGAAAGAGGGAATATTAAGAAATGTAGAAAGTATGTATCCAAATAACTATGTAATGCAAAAGGTAGAGGCTAAAAGTAGAGTAGATCATGTTAAAAGTTTAATGTAAGAGTAAAAAACTTAAATTAAAAGAGCACTTATCTTTATGAGAAGTGCTCTTTTTATGTGTATATAACAGGTTATTTATCCTTAAAATTGAAAATACCAGAGCCTATGACTAATCCAAGGATAACATTAGTTAAAATCATTCCAGTAATAACTTCTATCGTAACAAGAAATTGTCCAAAGGTAGTAAGAGGATAGATATCTCCATAGCCAATAGTTGTAATAGTAATAAAGCTAAAGTATATATGTCTAAAGTAAAATTCAAACTCTCCTAAGGTTTTTGGAATATTATTGAAAGTTATATCATCACTGAAAAAACTTATAATGGTGTAAACTAAGCCAAAACTTATAGCAAGAGTAATATAAGTAGTGATAATGATAGTAATATCATTGGGAACAATCTGTCTTTTTCTTTTAAAAAAGTCAGTAAAAACATATTTTAGTAACATTATATGTGAAGTTATTAAAAGTAATACGTTTATAAAAGATAGAAAGTAAAAAAAATATTTTAACTCTTTGTCTATTTCAGAAAGTCCTAAAAAAATATCTACAATAGGTACAATAAGAAGATAATATAGGATAAGGCAACTAGATTTTAAAGGACCATCTTTAAACAAAAAGTTTTTTTGCTTTAAAAATATAATAGGTAAGATTCCTAAAAATACCTTTATACTACTTGAAAATAGTATAGAGGTAGTTATTTTTATATCATTGAACCAAAGTGCTAATATGGAAAAAAGAATAGATAATAAAAAAGCATGTGTAGATATTTTAAAAAAATAGTCTAATTGAATTTGTTTGTATAGCTTCATAATAAATTCCCCTTTTATTTTTTATATAATTTATTATAACATATGAAGGGAAAAAAGAATAAAAAATGTTGAAAGACTGGACAAGTTAAGTGTAATAAAATATAATATTCATATCAATAGTTATTCATATTTTGTTCACATTCATCATATATACTAAGTCGTGAATAAAGAAATTAAGGTTTGGAGGGGTTTTATATGAAGAGAATACTAATTGTTGATGATGAAGAGCAGATAAGAAACATTTTGAGAATGTATCTAGTAAAAGAGGGATATGAAGTAAGTGAAGCAGAGGATGGAGAAAAGGGATTAAAACTTTTTTATGAAAAACCTTTTGACTTGGTAATATTAGATGTAATGTTACCTAAAAAAGATGGATGGAGTATTTTAAGAGAGATAAAAAAATATACAGAGACACCAGTTATTATGTTGACAGCTAGAGATGATAGTGAAGATGAAGTATTTGGGTTTGAAATGGGAGCTGATGACTACATTACTAAGCCATTTAATAATAAGGTATTATTAGCTAGAGTAAAGTCTTTATTAAGAAAGACTAATAATATGGTGGAATCTATAATAGAGATAGGAGATTTAGTAATAAATGATACTTCACATAGTGTTAGTAATTCAAAAGGTGAAATAGAACTAGCACCAAAAGAGTATGATTTATTAGTATATCTTATAAAAAATAATAAGATAGCATTGAGTAGAGAGAAACTTTTAAATGAAGTGTGGGGATATGATTTCCTTGGAGATGATAGAACAATAGATACTCATATAAAAAATCTTAGAAAAAAAATTGGAAAAAATGCTATAAAAACAATTAGAGGAATAGGATATAAATTAGATTTATAGTGAGGTTATATTGATGAGAAAAATATTTTATAAGATATTTCTTTACTTTTGTTTAGCAGCTTACTTACCTTTAGCCTTAATATATGCTTTTAATTTTTTTTATGTAGATAAATATATTGTTGAAGAAAAAAGAAGTGCCTTGATCCAAGTTGCTGAAAATATAGATATTACAGAATTAAAAAAAATTGGTAAGCAGGATATAAAATATGGTGAAAGTAAGTTAGATGTACACTTAAGATATATCAATTTAAATGAAAAAAGTGGAAGTTCAGACTTTTTTAAGTTTTTTAGTAGAACAGAGATGAAAATTGATATTAGAAAAATGGAGTTAAATGAATATAGTATAAAAACTGTAAAATTATCCTCTTTAACAAACCATTTCTTTTTAATTAAGAAAATTTCAGACCATGAAATAGTAGCAGTCATTGGAGAGAGTATAGTCCCAAAAGTAGTTACTGGAATAATGATAGGAATTTATAAACAGTATACTCTTTTTATTATTCCACTTCTCTTAATAGGCTCATATATTATTTCTAAAAATTTTTCTAAACCAATAGAAATATTAGAAAAAGTTTCTGCCCAAATATCTAATTCTGATTTTACAGAGGTAGTAGATATAAAATCTAAAAATGAATTGGAAAGTTTAGGAAATAATATCAATAAGATGGCATCTAAATTAAAGCAAAATATTGAAGAGTTAAATGGATTAAATGATAAATTAAAAATCGAGTTGAAGGAAAAAGAAAAGCTCTTAGAAACAGAGAAGACCTTTATGAGAGCAATAGGGCATGAATTAAAGACACCAGTAGCAATAATAAATGGATATATAGAAGCCCTACAAGATGGAATTATAGAAGAAACTGAAAAAGAAAAAATATATGAAATTATTTATAACGAGGCTATGTCTATTGATAAACTTGTAAAAGATATAAATAGTTATTTAAAATCTGAATTTAAAGATTTAAAACCTACATTTGAAAAAGTAAATATGAAAAAAATTATAGAATTTGGATTAAAAAAATACTCTTTAGATATAGAGCAGAAAAAAGTAGATTTAAAATTGGAGCTAGAAGATTTGGAAATAAGAACAGATGTAAAGATATTTAATATAATTTTAAATAACTTACTAACCAATGCTTTAACTTATATGAATGATGAGAAAAAGCTAGGAATATATCTAAGAGATAACAGTTTGGTAATAGAAAATAGTGCTGATACTATATCAGATGAGGTTATAGAAAAAATATTTAATCCTTTCTATAAAATAGATAGTTCTCGGAATAGAAAGTATGGTGGAACAGGATTGGGATTATCAATTGTAAAAAATTTATTGGAAGCTTTAAACTTAAAATATAGTTTTACATATGACAAAGACAGAAAATTTGCGAAATTTACAATAATTTTTTTATAAAAAATATTGACTCTCAAGTCACTTTATGGTTTATAATATTTAAGTTAAGATAGATTGTAATGTGGAGATGAGAGAGGTGGGAAAAAAGGAATTAATAGTATCCTCAGCTAAAAAAGTTATTTTAGAAAAGGGGTATAAGAATATATCTGTAGAAGATATTACTAATGAAGCTGGGATAGCTAAGGGAAGTTTTTATACATATTTTAAAAGTAAAAATTTAGTAATTGATTATATTCTTGAAGAGGTAATAGCAAAAAGAAAAAATGAGTTTAAATTAGATAAGAGAAAGTCTTTAGAAAATACTATAAAAAGTTTAGTAAGAACTAGAATAAAATTAGATGATGAAAAGTTAAAAGAAAACTTAGTGTTAGTTAATCTTTTTAGGAATGTTGCTTCTCTAGATGAGAAAACTTTGATGTTACTAAAGGAATTGGAAAAAGTTATAATAGAAAGAATGGAGAGTATAATATTAGCCTATCCAAAAGAGATAAAAATAGAGAGAAAGGATATAAAGTTTTACTCTAAAATGTTAAATAATATTATCTCTAATTATAAAACTTTTACTCTTTTTTTCTCAGAAAAAAGTAATCAATTTATTACTGATATAGAAGAGGTAAAGAAAAAATATCAAACAGAAGATTTTGAAAGAAATATAGAAATAATTTCAAAAAGTATTTTAAAAATTTTAACATATTAGGAGGTAAGTTATGAAAAAAACTTTAGGATTACTTTTACTTTTAAGTAGTTCAGTTTTTGCAAGAGAGCTAACTCTTGACCAAGCCATTCAAATGGCATTAGACAATAGCAAAGAGATGCAAATATCTCAAAGAGATGTAGAAACAGCTAAATTAAATGTGGGGATAGCATTTAAAAATGCACTACCAAGTGTTGTGTATACTGGTTCATATACTAGAAGTGAGTATGAAAGAGAGGTAACAAGAAGATTAGGAGAGAATAGAGAGCCACAAAAAGTAGATGCTAAAGGTGGATATACTCAAAAGATAACTATTTCTCAGCCAATCTTTCAAGGGGGAGCTATTTTAGGTGGTATTCAATATGCAAAAGCATATAAAAGCGTTGCTAACCTTATGTATTTAAGTTCTCAGAGAGATGTAAGACTTGAAACTATTCAAATATACTCTGATATAGTAAAGAGTGAAAAAGATTTAGAAGCTCTTGTGTCATCTAAAGAGGAGTTAAAAGCTACTTATGATAAACAAAAAGCTCAATTAGATTTAAGACTTATTACTAAAGCTGATCTATTAAAAACTGAGTACTCTATGTTAGAGGTAGACTCTCAAATTATAGGAACTCAAAATCAAATTACAGTTCAAAAGGAAAATCTAAAATTAAAATTGGGATTACCTAAGACAGAAGATTTAACAGTAGTAGAGTTTGATGTTCCTATGTACTTAAGTAGAAATATTGATTTCCAAGCTGATTTAAATCAAGCTCTTACAGAGAGTATAGATGCTATGGTAGCTAATAAGTATGTAGATATGGCTGATGCTCAAAGAAAAGTTGCTAGAGCAGATATGTTACCTCAAGTTAGCGCTTTTGCTAGTTATGGTGTAGATTCTGATAGAAGAAAATATAATGCTACAATGGATGATGCTGAGTGGAGAGGTGGAGTTCAAGTAACATGGAATGTATTTGAATTTGGAAAAAATTATGATACATATAAAACTGCAGCAATAGCTAAAGAACAAGAGGAATTAAGAGAAAAAATATCAAAAGATACTATAGATGTAAATGTAACTGATGCTTATTTAGAATTAATAAGAATGGAAAAGGATAGAGATTCTAAAGGAAGAGCTTTAGAAGCTGCTATGGAAAACTATAAAATGGATAAGGAAAAATATGCAGCAGGTCTTATTTCAACTATTGATTTTCTAGCTTCAGAAACACAACTTAGAGAAGCAAAAGTTGGATATAATCAAGTTGTTATTGACTATCTATATGCTTTTGAAAAATATAGAAGTATGTTAATCTAATAAATTTAATTACAAATAGTAACTTAGGAGGAAAAAATGAAAAAAGCTAAATATTTAGTATTTGTATTGATGCTAATACTAGTAGGTTGTGGGAAGGAAGAGGAAACAAAAGTAATTGAAAAACCAACTAAATATGTTGTAACTGAAGGAATAAAAACAAGAACAATGAATCAAGTTTTTAGAAGTGATGCTGTTCTTGAGCCTAAAGATAAGATTAATCATCAAACTGAAAAAGGTGGAACAATAGAAAAAATTCTTAAAAAGAATGGAGATAAAGTAAAAAAAGGTGAATTAGTAATGGTACTATCTGATAGTGCTACTGAGTCAGCTTATTTTACAGCAAAAGCTAACTATGCTTCATCAAAAGCTTCTATGGAAATAGCTAAAAATAATTATGAAAAATTTAAAAAATTATATAATGAGGAATTAGTTTCATATCTTGAGTATGTAAATTATGAAAATAACTACATCAGTGCAAGAGGAGCTTATGAGTCAGCAAAAGCTAACTATGAATCAGCTAAATCTGATTATGATAAATTATTTAGAAAAGCTGAGATAAGTGGAACAATAGGAAACTTATTTGGAAAAGTTGGTAATAAGATAGCTGCTACAGATACAGTATTTACAGTAATAGATGATACTTCAATGGAAGCTTATGTAGGATTCCCAGCAGAGTGGTTAGATGAAATTAATTTAGGATTAGAAGTTCAAATCCAAGTTCCTGATATTGATAAGACTTTAACAGGAAAAATTGTTGAGATTAACCCAATAGCTGAAAATGATACTAAAAAGTTTAAAATAAAAGTAGCTGTTGATAATAAAGATAAAGCAGTAAAAGATGGAATGTATTCATTTATAACTGTACCAGCAGGGAAAACAGAAGCATTATCAGTAAATGATGAGGCTATATTTGTAAGAAACTTACTTTCATATGTATATAAAGTAGAAAATGGAGTAGCTAAGAGAATAGAAGTTGAAGTAGGAGCTACTAACTTACCTTATACACAAATCTCTTCTGATGATATAAAAGAGGGAGATAGAATAGTAGTAAAAGGAATATTTGGTCTTGAAGAGGGAGACAAAGTAGAGGAAAATACAGCAGCAAAATAGAAAGAAAATAATGAGGTGAAAAATAGATGACACTAGCAGGTTTGTCAATACGTAGACCAGTTGCTACAACAATGGTAATGATTTCAATAATGTTTATAGGTCTTATGGCAATGTTTTCAATGAAATCAGAACTTTTACCTAATATGGATATTCCAGTTGTTACAATTTCTACAACTTGGAGTGGAGCAGTAGCAGAAGATGTAGAAACACAAATTACTAAAAAAATAGAAGAAATATTACCAAATGTAGAGGGAATAGATAAAATTTCATCAACTTCAACTTTTGAGCAATCAACTATTGTAGTTGAATTTAACTTTGGAATAGATGCAGATGAAAAAACAACAGAGATTCAAAGAGAGTTATCAAAAATAACTAATGATTTACCAGATGATGCTGGAACTCCAGTAGCTAGAAAAATAGAGGCTGGAGCAGGAAATCTTACTATGATTCTTATGTTCTCAGCAGAAAATAGAAATGAATTAAGTACATTTATAGAGGAATATTTAACTCCGAAATTAGAAAGTTTAACAGGAATAGGACAGGTAAATGTATTTGGTAACCCAGATAAACAATTACAAATACAATTTGATAGTGATAAATTAGCAGCATACAATCTATCACCAGTAGAATTATATAATCTAATCTCAATGTCTAGTAAAAACTTACCATTAGGAACAGTACAAACAGGTAATAAAAATATAATTGCTAGATTTATGGGAGAGTTAAACTATATAGATGAATATGAAAATATGATAATTCAAAGTAATGGAAATACTTTAAAATTATCAGATGTAGCTGATATAGTCTTAACAACAGAGGATTTCTCAAACAAAGGATTCTTATCAGGAAAAGAAGCTATACCAGTAGCTATTGAAAAATCTTCAGATGGAAGTACTATTGAATTAAATAAGGCAGCTTCTAAAGCAATAGATAGTTTAAAATCAGTAATGCCACCAGGTACTACATACCAAGTATTAATGGATTCGTCAGAAGATATTGAAAGCTCAATATCAAGTGTTAGTGGAAACGCTATACAAGGACTTGTACTAGCAACAATAGTATTGTTACTATTCTTAAAAAATATTAGAGCTACAATATTAGTATCAGCAGCTTTACCAGTTGCAATTATATTTACTTTTGCTTTCTTAGCATTAAATGGAACATCTCTTAACTTAATCTCACTTATGGGATTATCAATAGGGGTAGGAATGCTTACAGACAACTCCGTTGTTGTTGTGGATAATATATATCGTCATATGACAGAGTTACACTCTCCAGTAATGGAAGCATCAGAAAATGGAGCTACAGAAGTAACACTATCAGTTATAGCATCAGCATTAACAACAATGGTAGTATTTATACCTATACTATTTATACCGGGTATTGCTAGAGAGATATTTAGAGATTTATCATACTCTATTATCTATTCAAATATAGCAGCACTATTAGTTTCATTAACATTGATACCAATGCTAGCAAGTAGATTTTTAAATAATAAAATAGATATTACAGCTGAAGGGAAAATATTTGGTGCTGTAAAAAATAATTATATGAAACTTATTCGTTGGGCACTTAAGAATAGATTTAAAACAATAGGAATTTCAATTCTTCTATTTGTGGCATCTTTAATGATAGGACCAAGATTCTTAAAAATGGAATTCTTCCCTAAGCAAGATAAAGGTAGATATTCAATAGCTGTTGAATTAGGAAAGGGACTAGACTTAGATAAGTCTATCTATATAGCTAATCAAATAGAGGATATAGTAAAAAATGAGCCAAATACAAAATTCTACTTTACTGTAGTTCAAAATGACCAACTTTCAGTAAACGTAGATATAGGTAAAAAAGATACAAGAGATATATCTGTATTTGAGATTATAAATAAAATAAGACCAATAGCAGAAAAAATACCTGATACAAGGGTAAGTGTATCTGAAGAATTCTCAATGAGAACACCTTCAAGAGATGTTGAATTTAATATAGTAGGAACAAACCTTGATGAGTTAAAAGTAGTTGGAAAAAACATTCTAGATAATTTAAAACAATATCCAGGAGCAGTTGACGTTAAATCAACTCTTGATCCAGGAAACGTAGAAGCTAGAATAGTATTAAATAGAGATAAGATTAGAAGTTATGGACTAGACCCTGTAAGTATAGGACAAACATTAAGCTACTCTATACTTGGAGGAGATAGAAGTAATACTGTAACAGTAAAAACTGGTTCGGAAGAGATAGATGTTATGGTAAGACTTCCTAAAGAAAAGAGAAGAGATATTAATGATATTAAAAACATCAATATCAAAGTTGGAGATAATAAATTTATAAAAGTATCTGATATTGTTGATGTGGTATATGCTGAAGGTTCTTCTGAGATTAATAAAACAGATAGAATTTATAGTGTAACTGTTTCTGCTAATGATGGTGGAGTAGGAACTAGAGCAATTCAAGACCAAATGGTAAAAGCATTTAATGAGTCAAATCCACCAGCTTCAGTTTCATATAGATGGGGTGGAGATTCTGAAAACTTAAATGATTCAGTTAGCCAATTAGGATTAGCACTAGGAGTATCTATCTTCTTAATTTATGCATTACTAGCTGCACAGTTTGAAAACTTCTTATTACCATTTATTATAATAGGTTCTATCCCATTAGCACTAGTAGGTATTATTTGGGGATTAATAGTATTTGGACAAGCTGTCAATGTAATGGTTATGATAGGAATGATACTTCTTGCAGGGGTTGTTGTTAACAATGCCATTGTACTTATTGACTTTATTCAATTGACTATTGAAAGAGGTAGCAGTAGAACAGAAGCAGTAATAGAGTCATGTAGAACAAGACTTAGACCAATACTAATGACAACAATGACAACAGTATTAGGAATGTTACCATTATCTTTAGGAATTGGAGAAGGTTCAGAGGTATATAGAGGAATGGCTATAACAGTAATGTGTGGACTTACATTCTCAACTTTATTAACTCTAGTAGTTATACCTATACTATTTACAATAGTTGAAGACTTTATTGAAAAACTAGCTAAGTTATTAAAAAAACTTTTTAATAAAAAATCTGTTGAGTAGTAAGGGGGATTAGCATATGAATAAATTTGATAACTACAAAATGATGATGATTTATATCAATGAATCACACAAAACAATGTTAGAGGAATTTTTTGAGGATATTCATTTCCATTTATACACAGTTCAAAGAAAGGTAGAGAGTGTTTGGAGTGAAAAATTAAAACATAAGAATACTCAAATATGGCCAGGAACAGATTGTATATTCTTACTTACATTACCAGGAGATAAGGTAGATAATATGTTAAAGATGTTAAAAACTTTTAGAGTATCACTACCATATGAGATAGTAATGGGAATAGGAGTAATTCCTATGGAAAGAACTATTCCAGACATATCTAGAGAAGATAGTGTAGGAATAGATGAGGCACTACTTGAAAGGTTAAAAAACAAAAAGAAAAAATAATATTTTCTAATTGAATCTCTTGGATGAAAATTAATTAGATAAAAGAAAAAGGAGAGAGTTTTGCTGTAATAAGTAAAATATATCTCCTTTTTTATTATTCAAAAGATATTGTGATATTTAATGAAAATTATAAATTTTATAATCAATATATTATGGATAATAAAATAGATTAATAATATATTACACTTGAAATCTTTCATTTACATTGTGAATAAATTGTGTTAAGATTATAACAGAAAATACTTGGAGGGGATTATGGTGAAAAAGGTAGTAATATTATTAATTTTAGCTACTATTATTGGGTGTAGTGGAGAGAAAAAACAAAATACTACAACTCAAAAAGAGAATGTAAAGATAGTAAAAAGTATAGAGTTAGAAGAAAAAACTATAGCTAATATAAAAAATTATAATGGAGAATTAAAACCTCAACAGGAGATGAAAATAGTAACTACTACTGGTGGGGATATTGAAGAGATATATTTTAAAAATGGAGATAGAGTAAAAAAAGGGGAAGTAATAGCAAAAATATCTAATGCAGATGTAGAAGCAAGTTTTTTTGAGGCACAGGGGCAACTTTTAAAGGCAAAATCTACATATTCAACTGAGAAGATTAGTTTTGAGAAATATAAAAAGCTCTATGAAAAAGAGATAATATCTGAAAATGATTATTTAGCTATAAAAAATAGATATGAAACTGCTCAAGGAGATTTAAAAATAGCAGAGGGGAAATTTTTAAAAGCTAAAGATGACTATGATAGATTGAGAGTTATAACTAAGATAGATGGAGTAATTACAGATCTGTTTGTAAAAAAATATGAGAGAGTAGAGAGTGGAAAAGAGATAGTAACTATTGTGGATAACTCTAAGATGGAAGTGGATATAGCTGTATCTGGAAATGATATAAGATACAGTAAGTTAGGGAATAAGGCTAAAATATATATAGAGGAACTTGGAATAAGTAGAGAGGGAGTAATAAGTGAGATAAATTTAAGCTCTGATAGTAATAGTAAAAAATACTCTTTAAGATTATTAGTGGATAATGGAGATAATAAAATCTTGAAAGGAATGTATGCAAAAGTAAATCTAGAACAAGGAGAGGTAAGTGGTATCTTTGTTCCTACTAAAGCTGTTATGATAAAGGATCTATACTCATATATAGCTATAGTGAGAGATGAAAAAGCTACAATATATAGAGTAACACCTAAAGAAACTATTGGAGATATGCAGCTGATAGAGTTTGAAGATTACAAAGCTGGAGATAGAGTGGTAGTAGAGGGACAATATCTATTAAATAATAATGATAAGGTAAAGGAGAATTAGTATGAAGTCGATACCAGAATTTTCAATAAGAAAGCCAGCTACTACAATAATGTTCCTAATCTCTATGATATTTTTTGGTTATCTAGGACTAAAAAAGATGCCAGTGGAGATGATGCCAAATATAAATAGACCTACTGTAAGAATAAGAGTAAAGTGGGATGGAGCAACTCCATCTGATATGGATAAGATGATAACTAGAAAAATAGAAGAGGTACTACCTAATGTTGAGGGAATAACAGAGTACAGCTCTGAATCAACAGCTGAAACTTCAATGATATATGTAAAATTTAAATATGGAACTGATGTAGAAACAAAAATAACTTTGATACAAAATGAGATAAATCAAATAAGAAAAAAATTCCCAGAGGATATGGATGAGCCAACAATAAGAAAAAGTTCATCTTCTGATGTTCCAGCTCTTACTTTTTCTATGGCTGGTGGGGATTTAGTAGAGATGAGAAGCTATGTGGAAAGTACTCTAAAACCTATGCTAGAGAGAATAGAGGGAGTATCAGAGATAGAGGTATTTGGAGGAAGAGAGCAAGAAGTAGCAGTAGTAGTAGACCCAGATAAATTAGAAAACTACAATCTAGGTATTATGGATGTATATAACAAGATGGCTAGTGCCAGTGTAAATATTCCAGGTGGGATACTTAGAGAGGGAGAGAAAGAGTACTTAATCAAAGTAGAAGCTGAGATAGAGAGAGCTGATGAGATTAAAGAGATAGTACTTTTAAATAGAGATGGTCATATTTTAAAATTAAAGGATATAGCAGATATAAAAATCTCTCCTAAAGATAGAAGCTCTGTAAGTAGAAAAAATGGAAAAGAGAATATAGTTGTAATAGTTTCTAAAACAGATGAGGGAAATGCTGTTGGAATAGTAAAAAATGTAAAAAAAGTGATGGAGCAAGCTAAGGGCTCATTTCCTATCAATACAGTTATGAACTATGAGTTTGACTCATCTATAACTATAATGAACTCTATAAAAAATGTTCAGTCTAGTGGGATAATGGGACTTTTACTAGCTTCTGGAATACTTTTTGTATTCTTAAAAAGTATATCAGCTACACTTATTATAGCTACTGCAATTCCAATATCTGTAATATTTACATTTTTCCTATTAAATGCTCAAGGGATAACTTTAAATCTGATGTCTTTAATGGGATTATCTCTAGGAATAGGAATGCTAGTAGATAACTCGGTTGTTGTAGTAGATAATATATTTAGACATATATCAGAGCTAGGGAAAAATAGAGTAGCAGCAGCTAGAGATGGAGCAGAGGAGATGGCTTTACCTGTACTTGCTTCTACACTGACTACTGTTGCAGCTTTTCTACCTTTGGTATTCCAAGAGGGGCTTGCTAAAGAGCAGTTCAACAATCTATGCTATGCTATCTCATACTCATTGTTAGCTTCTCTAGTGATATCACTTACCTTTGTACCTATGATATCTAGTAAGATAATGAATGAGAATAAAAATCTTAATTCAGAGGGGAAATTTTTAAAATCTTTAAGAAAATGGTATGTGGTACTGCTTAAATGGGCAGTGAGAAGAAGAGGAATAGTTGTGGCAATAATGACAGTACTTTTCTTAGGTTCGTTATATGTAGGAAGTAAATTAGGAGGAAGATTTATCCCTACTGTGGATGAGGGAAGATTTGCTGTAGTGGCAAAGCTACCATCTGGAGCTGATGTAAATAAGGGAGATAGGATAGCTAAGATTTTAGAGGAGAGAGTTACAAGTTTTGATTTTGTAAAAGATTTTACTGTTTCTGGAAGTGGAGCTAGAGCTATTTTAAATATCAATGGAGGATTGAAAACTACTAGAGATAAATCTATGAGTGATATCTTAAGAGAGCTGAGAAAAGTCTATGTAGATATACCAGATGTGGAGATAACTGTAACTCCAGGATATAAATTTGGAGTGAGGGGAATATATGACTTAGAGTTCGAGCTATATTCAGATAATGAGATACAACTTCAAGCTATAATTTCAGAATTAAAAAATAGAGTATCTAAAATAGATGGAATAAAAGATGTAACTACCTCTTTTGAAGGTGGAAAACCAGAGGGAAAATTCTATATAGATAGAGAGAAAGCAGAGTACTATGGGTTGAAAATAAGTGATATAGCTCGTATGATACAGGTACAGATACAAGGTGGAGTTCCAATAAAAATAAATAGTGATAATGATGAGATAGATGTAACATTAAAACTTCAGCAAGTTTATAGAGAGTCTACTCAATATATTTTAGATTCTAGAATAACTTTACCTAATGGAAAAAATATAAAGATTTCAGATGTAGCTACTTTTAAAGTAGAAGAGGGACCATCTAAGTTAGAGAAAAAAGATAAGAGAAAGAAAATAGTATTATATGCTAACCTTGATGATAACCTAGATTTAAAAACAGCACAAAATATGATAGTGGAAACTTTAGAAGAGATGGGAAAACCAGACAGTGTAACCTATGGATACGGTGGTAAGAGTGCTGATATGGCAGAGATGAGTGAACAATTAATCTATACTTTTGGAATAGCAATATTCCTAATCTATTTTATTTTAGTATGGCAATTTGAGTCATTTATTATGCCATTTATAATAATACTCTCTATTCCACTTTCTACTACAGGAGCTTTCTATGCTCTCTATGGAGCTGGACTAAGTATAGATGCTATGGTGTCAGTAGGATTTGTAATGCTAGCTGGTATAGTTGTAAATAATGCTATTGTATTGATAGATTTTATCAATCTTAGAAGAGAGGCAGGAGATAGTAAAAATAAAGCTATAATAACTTCTGGAAGAACAAGACTTCGTCCAATACTTATGACAACACTTACTACTGTACTTGGAATGTTACCACTTATGTTTAGTAATGGAGAGGGTTCAGAGATGTATAAGGGAATGTCATTTGTAGTGGTATTTGGACTTTCTACTGCAACACTGTTAACATTAATAGTTATTCCTGTATTTTATTATTTAATTGATGACTTTACAGGAGCTATAAAAAGAGTTAAAATAATGAGTAGAAAAAAATAGAATGAAAGGGGCAGAGATGAAAGATTATTTAACAATAGGAGAGGTATCAAAAATTACTAGCTTACCAATTTCAACTTTAAGATACTATGATAGTGAGGGAATAATATCTCCAAATTATAAAGATGAAAAAACCAATTATAGATATTATAGATTTTTTCAGATTCCTATTATTAAGATGATAGTTCATCTAAAAAAGTTAGGGTTTAGTAATGCTAAAATAAAAAGCCACTTAGAAAATGTAAGTTACTCTCATACTTTAGAACTGATGAACAAGATGATAGAGCAAACTCAATCGGAGATAGCAAGGCTCCAAAATTTAGAAAAAGAGTTGAAAGAGAATGCTGTTCAGATGAAATATCTCATAACTTTAGAAAACAATATAGATAAATTTTTTATTGAAGAAGAGGAGATAAGAGGAGTATATGCAGAGATTGATGATAGTGAAGGGTATGATGGAATATCTAAAGCATTTAAAGAGATAGATAATTTTTTAATTGCTACTAATCAAACTTTGGTTCCTGTTGGTATGTTTGCATTTACAATAAAAAAAGATGAAATAGAGAAAAAAACTTACAATTATAATAGATTGATACTTTTAAAAAATTATGAAGATTATGAAAAGAGATGTCATTATCCAAAGCAAAAGTATGCTTGTATGATATGTCAAAGTAAATTTGATGATATTGGACAAAGTGTAGAAAAAGTTGTGGAGTGGATGAAAAAAGAGGGAAGAGAGATAGGAGAGGATACTATTGTCCATATTCTTTCTGGTCCAGCTTTTGAAAAGGATCCCTCTGATGTGATGTATATTTTAAGAGTGCCAATTAAGTAAAAATCTATAAAAAATAGATGTGTAATTAAAAATTAGATTAACTCAAGAATAAGTTTTTGAAGAATTGGTGATTAGCATTTCCAAATGTTCACATTTGTAGATTTGCTACATTTTTTCTTCATAAATTTTATTATTCTTGAGTTTTTTTATTTATAGATAAATATTTCTCTTAAGAAAAGAAAAAAAATTTTCAGTGGTTTGTTTGAATAAAATATATTTTTTTTAAACAAAAGGTATTGAAATAAAACTAAAAATATGTTAATATAAATTTAAGGAATAAAAAAATAGTATAAAGGGGTTGAAAATACTGATGGAAAAAACAAATAAGAAAAATTATTTTGACAAATTTTTAAATTTTGTTGAGGTTGCAGGAAACAAATTACCTCATCCAGTAGCGATGTTTTTTGGTTTCTTTGTAATTACAATAATATTTTCATTCATTTTATCAAAGTTGGGAGTGTCTGTAACTTATACAGAGATTTCTAAATCTACAGGACAAGTAGTTCAAAAAACTACAATGGTAGAAAACCTTTTAACAACAAGTGGAATAAGAGGAATTTTTACATCAGCTATAAAAAACTTTACAGGGCATGCAGCTTTAGGTTCAATAGTTGTAGCAATGTTAGGAGTAGGATTAGCAGATGGAACAGGATTATTAAAAGCTTTGATAAAGAAAATGGTACTATCAACACCAGGGTATTTAGTATCAGCAATAGTAGTTTTTGCTGGAGTAATGTCTAACATAGCATCAGATGCAGGATATGTAGTACTAATACCTCTAGGAGCTGTAATATTTGCTTCTTTTGGAAGACATCCATTAGCAGGATTAGCTGCAGCTTTTGCAGGAGTTTCAGGAGGATTTTCAGCAAACTTATTAATAGGAACAACTGACCCATTATTAGGAGGAATAAGTACTAGTGCAGCTCAAATAGTATTACCTGGATATGCAGTTACAGCTACAGCTAACTATTTCTTTATGGCAGCATCAACTTTTTTAATAACAATAGTTGGAGCAATCATTACTGATAAGTTGGTAGAACCAAGATTAGGAGAGTATAAAGGACCAAAATTAGAGATAGATACAAATTCTGAATTGACAGCAGATGAGAAAAAAGGATTGAAATTCTCAATGTTATCATTAGTAGGATTTGTAGTAGTAATTTTATTGATGACTATACCAGAGAATGCAGTTTTAAAATTAAATGCTCAAGAGGTACAAAAATTTGTTGAAGTAAATCATAGACAGCCAGAGATGATGGAATTATTAAAACCTTTCTTTGGAGATTCAATAGTATTTATTCTAATGTTATTTTTCTTTATACCAGGATTGGTATACGGAGTTTATGCTAAGACAGTAAAAACTCATAAAGATGTAATAAAATATTTAGTAAAAGCTATGGAGTCTTGTGGACAAGTTTTTGTAATCATATTTATTTCAGCTCAATTTGTTTATGTGTTTACAAAATCTAATATTGGAATTGTAATAGCTATAAAATTAGCTAATATTTTAAAAGAAATGGGAATAACAGGATTTATGGCAGCAGTTGGATTAATCTTCTTAACAGCTTTTGTAAATCTATTTATGGGAGGAGCTTCATCAAAATGGTTGATGTTATCACCAGTATTTATCCCAATGTTTGTAGAACTAGGACTTACACCAGAATATACTCAATTAGCTTATAGAATAGGAGATTCTACAACAAATATTATATCTCCATTGATGTCTTATTTCCCTATAATAGTAGGATTTGCTTCTAAATATGCAGAAAAAGAAGAGGATATGGGAATGGGAACAATTATAGCAATGATGCTACCATACTCAATGGCATTCTTATTCTTCTGGACAATTCTATTTATAGTTTGGACTTTCTTAGGATTACCTATTGGACCAGGAGTAGCAATGTTTATGTAAAAAATAGGAGGGCAACCTCCTATTTTTTTCTTTCTCTAGTAGAACCAAAACCTAATTCCTCTCTATATTTAGCCACAGTTCTTCTAGCTACAGAGTACCCTTTTTCCTTTAAAAGTAGTGATAATTTCTCATCAGAAAATGGATTTTTTTTATTTTCTTCAGTGATAAACTCCTCAATTAACTTTTTAATTATAATAGTGCTACTGTCAATTACAAATAGAGATTTCATAGATATAATCCCCTGAGGAGTGTCTAGGTATTTATCTTTGATAGCCCTTGAGATAGTGGATTCGTGTAGATTAAGTTCATTGGCTATATCTTTTAGAATAAGTGAGTGTAGAAAATTTTCTCCCTTAAAGAAAAAATCCTTTTGTTTAACAATAAGTAACTCCAATATACCATTAAGAGTTTGATATCTTTTTTCTAGACATTTCATTATATTGATAGCATTGGCAATGGAGTTTTTATTAGCTGAGGGATTATCAGAATAGGAACTGTTTATATTTATCTTTGGAATAAGTTCCTCATTTATTTTAAAGGTTAGTTTATTATCTTTTATCTCTATTTTAGCTTCTGGAACTACGTAGTTATTACTAGTGTTGACTACATATCCTCTAGCTGGAATAGGGGAAAGAGTTCTGATTAAATCTAAATAATCTAAGATATCCTCTTTAGTAATATTTAACTCTTCCTCTATTAGAGAGAAATTTTGACTGGCTATCTCCTCAAGATAGTTATCAATCAGAGAGAAGAGAGTCTCATCAATAATATTTTTACTTCTAAGTTGTATTTTTAGACAATCTTTTAAATTTTCTGCACCTACTCCTATTGGGTCTAGGGTATAGATAATTTCAAAAGCTTCTTTTAACTGTTGGTTATTTATATTTAAAAGTTTTTTTATCTCTAATTTTGGTGTAGCAAGATAACCTCTAGCATCAAGGTTGTTGACAATAAATAGGCATATATTTTTTATTTTGGGTGAAATTTTTAGATAGCCAAGCTGTTCTTCTAAATAATCAAAAAGAGTTTCCTCCTCACTTACAAGGTCTAGTGGAGAAAAATTATCCTCTGATGATGAAGGATTATAACTTTTATATGTATAGTTATTGTATGTTATCTCAATGGCTGGATTAGTAACAGCCTCTTTTTCTAGGTACTCTTTTAGTTGAGATGAGGACATCTGCAAAATATTCATAGATGTTTTCATCTCTTGAGTCAATATTAATTTTGTTTCCTGTTTAAGCTTTAAAGAAAAATCCAAATAAACTCCCCCTTATATTTAACTTTATACTTCAAGAATGATTTAAAAAGAAAACTAAGAATTGTTTCATATTCCAAGAAGTTGATTAACTACGAGCTTATCTCATTAAAAATGCAAGGGTTAAGTCTTCGACTTATTGCATTTTTTAGCACTCGATTTCGCTGAGTTAATCTAACTTCTCTTCATAAATTGCCACAATTCTTTAAGTTTTCTTAAATTAATTTACTAACTGAATAGTTACTTTTTATTTTAGTTAAAAATAGGCTATTACAAATTCTGTAATAGCCTAAGTACAATTATTTTTGTATATTTTATTTCTTTTCTTTTTCTTCCTCTTCGCTTTCTTCTTCAATAACATCAACTAACTCTTTATCATTATCATCGTTAGAGCTATCAAAGATTTTTGTAGCAAAGTTCATAAGGTTTATAATTACATAGAAGAATGAAACCACAAATAAACTATATTTTAATGTTACGATAACCACTAAAATAAATAAACCAGCAAACTTTTTAGGAATAAATGAGAAAGCTTTATCAGGAGTTTTAAATTTTATTGTACTAACCATTAATATAGCAGCTATAATTGTTATAGCCATAAAGATATCTAAGTTAAAAAGATTAATATCAAAATTCTTTTGTAGGTAGTAACATACTAAATAGTAAGAACAAACCATAGCAGCAGCATTAGGGATAGGCATACCACTGAAGTCTCCCTTCTCATTAGAAGCCACTGTAATAATATTAAATTTTACAAGTCTCATTACTCCACAAAGAGCATATATAAATGAAACTGGAACTATGAAAGCACTAGCAGAAGCATATTGCATAAGTATAGAATATACTAAGATACTTGGTGCCAATCCAAATGATATAGCATCACAAAATGAGTCGAACTCTTTTCCAAACTCACTGAAAGCATCTAGTTTTCTAGCTGTTTTTCCATCTAGTCCATCACAAACCATAGCCAGTATAATAAACCAAATAGCTTGAATAAAATTTCCTTTAATAGAAGCTGTAATACTAAGGTATCCTAGGAACATATTAGCAGCTGTAATTGCATTAGGTGCAATATATTTTCTTTTAACCATTTTAATTCATCTCCCTTAATAACCATTATCTTTAGATTTTAGCACAAAAATATGTTTTTTTCAATATCTCAAAAATAATAACTAAAAAATAGTTTGCTATTTTGATGAAAATTGTATAAAATCAGAGTATAATATATATGAGAGGAGAGTAAGTTGGACAGAAAAAAATTTCAGAATATGTTTGTAGAGATAGATGAATTTTTAATAGGGGCTATCTGTGATGATATAGAGCTATGTGAAGAGATAGAGTACCCTGTATATAGTAAATACTTTTATCCACCACAGGTGTGTAAAAAACTTTCTCAGATGAGTATAGGGGGGATAGGTTTTTCTCTATGTGGAATCAGTGAAGGTTGTGAAAAAAATATGATAGCTGTAAAACCGAAGGATTTTCCACAAGAGGAGCTATATTTTCCAGTGAAATATTTTAAGATAACTAATAGATCAAAATTTAAGGAGCTAGAGCATAAACACTACCTTGGTACAATAATGTCTCTTGGAATAAAAAGGGAGTTGATGGGGGATTTGATAGTAGAAGATGACTCTTGCTACGGGATAGTTAGTGAGGAGATTTTTGATTTCTTAGTGGACAATCTAAAAGAGGTGGGAAGAAATCCTGTAACAGTAGAGGAAGTAGATAGAAGTCAAGTTCCTAGTCTGAAATTTGAAGAGTTAGTAGATAGTGTAAGCTCTGTAAGACTAGATAATATTGTTTCTGTGATGATTAATAACTCAAGGAGCAAAGGGCTAGAGTTGATAGAAACTGGAGAGGTATCTGTAAACTATGTGGTAGATAAGGAAAAAAATAGTCCCTTAAAAGAGGGGGATATAGTTACCATAAGAAAAAAAGGGAAGTTCATATTTGAAAAGATATTGGGGGAGAATAAAAAAGGAAAAATAAGAGTACTGATAAAGAGATTTATCTAGAAGATGAGGTGATGTTTATGAAGAAAAAGATAGGAATAGCAGTTGGGATACTTGTAGTTCTGCTAGGAGGAGTATATTTTTCTAAAGACTATATAATAAAGAAGGTATTAGAAAATAAATTAACAGAGATAAATAAAGGTAAGGTAGATATAGGAAGTGTAGACTTCTCTCCATTTAGTAAGAAGATAGTGATAGAGGATATAGATATTACAAGTAGAAAAGATGGAATGAAAAACTTTGTATCAATAGGAAAATTTGAAACAGATTACGATATCTATTTTGGAGATAAAAAGGTTTTAGTAAGTAGAGCTGACTTCAGTGATGTAAAATTTATGACTCCTAGAGATAGTGATGGTAGTACAGGATATGTAGTGGAGGAAAAAAATGATGTAGTCATAGACAAGACAGGAGTAGAAGAGAAGAAAAATGATGGGGTACAAGATTTAGAAGAGCTCATAAGAGCTAGAGCTATGGTAAACAAGATGACTCTTCAAAATATGTTACAACTTCAATATGAGGAGATAGAGGGAAAACTAAAGGAGAAGAGAGAGTATTGGAATGGTAAAATAGAGGAATTAGAAAAGACTCCTGAGTATATGATACTTAAACAAAACTACGAAAAGATATCTCAAGAGAAAAATCCATTGAAGATAATCAGAATGGAGAAAGAGATAAAAAATATGGTGGCAGCTTTTAAAACTTTGAGCAAAGAGTTTTTAAGTGATAGAAAAGCTATGAAAGAGGATTTTAAAAATGTTCTAAGTGTCAATGATATGGATAAAAAACTTGAAACTACTGTAAATGAGTTAGTAGGAAGAGGGGAGTTTGTAATAAATGACTTAGACTCTATTATCAATTACTACCTAAATGAAATCTATGGAGAAAAGATAAAGGATATGGTAGTAAAATATAGAAATGTTATGAGAGAGGTGGAGCTAAGAAGAGATGAAGATGCAAAACTTCAAGATAAGTGGGAAGTATTTGCTGAGGAGATTGCAGTAAACTCTAAAATCTATGGAATAGAGTTAAAGGGTGGAATAAAAAATATCTCAAGTAGACTCTCAAGAAACAAGACAAATATAGGAATCTATTTGACAGCTGACTCAGATATAAGCCACGGAGAAGCCTATGGATATATTGATTTAAATAAGATTCAAGGAAAGATAAATGTAAAAATCCCTAATTTTAATTTTAAAGATTTAGAAGATATGGAGGCTTTACATAAATATGTAGAGGGAGGAGAAGCGTCTTTAGATAAAGAGGTACTTCTTAGCAGAGATAATATAGATATCACTGGAGATGTGGAGATACAGGATATGTCTTTAAATAGTGATGAGATAACAGGAAAATTAAATATAGATAGTCCTCTTTTAAAAGCTATGATAAATCCTCTATTAAAAGATTTGAGAAGTGGAAATGTAAAATATAGCTATAATTCATTAGATGAGAAATTAGTAGTAGAGAGTGATTTATCTCAAGAGATAATGAATATATTAAATGATAAAGATGGAAGTGTAAAGAAAAAAATAGTAGAGGATATGATAAAAGAGGGTAAAGAGGAGATAAAAAATTATAGAGATACTTTGGATAAGGATAATCAAAATAGTTTAGAAGAGTTAGAAGAGAAATTAAATGAAAAATCAAAATACTTGGATAAGGTGCAAGAAATTTTAGATAAATTCAATATTGGAGGAATATTGGATAATATTTAGAAAAAATTATTGACGTAATCTAAATTTATTGATATAATGAATTGTCATGGAAATCAGAGAGGAATCTTATGGCGTAATAGTATCGAACCGTGTCAGGTCTGGAAGGAAGCAGCACTAAGGTATTTATTATGGGTATAGGATCTACTTCTTTGGTTTTCATGGCTTTTTTTATAAACAGGGGGATTTTCTATGTATAAGATATACACTTTAGAAGAATTAGAAGAGAATTTTGGTAAAATGAAGGATATAGATGAGGACTTTATAGAGGATAAAGATGGAGAGTACTTTGTTATAAAAGTTCAAGATAGCTTGGTAGGATATATCTTAGTAGATGAGGATGAGAGATGCTATCTTATTAGAAGGATTTTTGTAAGAGCTGGAATGAGATATAAGTCTTATGGAATGAAGCTTATAAAATTTTTGGTGAATCATGGGATAGAACAGAAAAAAGAGAAGATAATATGTATAGATTTTTCTAAGCAGGATTTTTTTAAGAAAAATGGATTTAAAGAAAATGATGGAGTTTTGGAGATAGATAATATTCAAAGGGAAACTTTGAGAATGAAAGAGGGAAAAAAAGTTGTAATCTCTTCAATACTTCAAAATATCTTTCTTGCAGTTATAAAAATTCTAGGGGGAATATATGGAAATTCTAGAGCTTTAGTATCAGATGGAATAAACTCTCTATCAGATGTGGGAAGCTCTTTTGGAATTTTATTAGGAATATATTTTAGTAACAAGCCAGCAGATGAGGAACATCCATATGGACATGAAAAAATTGAGAGTATAATAGGAAACATGTTAGGGGTATTTTTACTTCTTACAGCTTTTGAATTGGGAAAGGGAAGTGTGGAACTACTTATCAGTGGAGAGTACACTAACACTCCAGCTTATACTACAATTATCTGGGCTGGAATCTCTATGGTAGTGAAATTTTTTATGTATAGATATAAGCTAAAAGTGGGAATGGCAACAGATAACAGTGCACTGATAGCTGATGCTAAGGATAGTAAAAGTGATGTCTACTCATCTGGAGGAGTAATATTTGGAATACTTCTATCTATATGGGTATCTCCAATATTTGACATCATACTAAGTTTGATAGTGGCTCTTTTAATATTTAAAGAGGGTATCTCTATAATATTTGAAACTTCTGACTTGATACTAGATAAACAAGATGAGGAGTTTATAGGAGAGATAGAGAAATATCTAAATGAAAACGAAAATATAAAAAATGTACATGATATCTTTATGAGAAAATCTGGAGATAAGGTGTTTCTATCTATGCATATAAGAGTACCGAAGGAGATGACTGTCTATGAGGCTCACAATATGATAGATAGTATCAGAGAGGGGATAGTTTTAGATTTTGAAAATGTAAAAGATGTAATGATACATGTGGATTATTTACACTAAAATTGTAAAGATAATTACTTCAAAATTTTTTCAAAACTTATTAAAAATAGACATAATAACAGTTGTTATGGTATAATTATTAATTAGAAGGAGTTGAAAAATTAATGAGTATATTAGATAAATTAAATGATAAGCAGAGGGAGGCTGCTGCTAAGATAGAAGGAGCTCTTCTTATATTAGCAGGGGCAGGTTCTGGAAAGACTAGAACTATTACCTATAGGATAGCTCATATGATAGATGAGATAGGAATATCTCCTTATAAAATCTTAGCTGTAACATTTACTAATAAGGCAGCTAAGGAGATGAAGGAGAGAGTGGAATCTCTAGTAGGAGAGGACGCTAAAAGAGTTATGATATCTACATTTCACTCATTTGGACTTAGACTGCTAAGAGTGTATGGAGATAGATTAGGATACAATGCTAACTTTACTATCTATGATACAGATGACCAAAAGAGAGTAGCTAAAAATATAATGAAAGATTTGGTAGTAAAGGATAAAAGTTTAAAAGAGGGATTAGTAGCTTCTATTATCTCAAAATTAAAAGAGGATGGAATATCTCCTGATGAGTATGAGACAACTGAAAAGTATAATGACAATGGAAAGATAGTAGCAGAGGTATATAGAAGATATAACTCTGTACTTAAAAATAATAATGCAATGGACTTTTCAGATATCCTAGTAAATACAGATAGGTTATTAGATATTCCAGATGTACTAGATAAGGTACAGGAGAAATTTAGATATATAATGGTAGATGAGTACCAAGATACAAATAATATTCAGTATAAGATAGTGAATAAGATAGCTAAAAAATATGGTAATATCTGTGTAGTAGGAGATGAAAATCAAAGTATCTATGGATTTAGAGGGGCAAATATCCAAAATATCCTAGATTTTGAAAAGGATTATCCAAATGCAACAGTGGTAAAGTTAGAAGAGAACTATCGTTCTACCTCTGTAATACTAGATGCTGCTAACTCTGTAATCAGAAACAACTCAAGTGCTAGAGATAAAAAGCTATGGACTAAGAAGACAGTGGGAGAAAAAATCACTGTGGAAGGTTGTTACGATGGAAGAGAGGAAGCTGGATTTGTAGTTGGAGAGATAATCAAAGGAAAGGCTAAGGGAGCTAAGTACAAAGATTTTACAATTCTGTATAGAACTAATGCTCAATCGAGAATGTTTGAGGAAAAACTACTTCGTGAAAATATCCCTTATAAGATTTTTGGTGGAATGCAATTCTATCAAAGAGCAGAGATAAAAGATATTGTAGCTTATTTAGCAGTAATCAATAATACTACTGATAATCTAAACCTAGCAAGAATCTTAAATGTACCAAAAAGAAAGATAGGAGATAAGACAGTAGAGAAGATAGAGGACTTTGCTAAAGAACAAAATCTTTCACTATTCAGTGCATTGGGAAGAGCTAACGAGATAGCTGGACTAAGTGCTAATCTTAAGATAACTCTTTTAGATTTTTACAATATGATGAGAGAGTTTATTGAGTTAAGTGAAGGGGTAAATGTTTCTGAGCTATTTGATACAATAGTTAGAGAGATAAAATACAATGATTATCTAATAGCTAACTATGAGGACTATGAAGCTAGAAAAGAGAATATAGAGGAGTTGAAAAACTCAATAGTGGAGCTGGAAAAGGTAGTAGAAAATCTTACTTTGAGAGAGTACCTTGAAAATATCTCACTAGTCAGTGCAACAGATAATCTTGAAGATGAAAAAGATTATGTAAAACTAATGACTATACACAACTCTAAGGGATTAGAGTTTCCTACTGTATTTGTAGTTGGAGTAGAGGAAGGACTGTTCCCTGGAAGTAGAGCAGACTTTGATAGCAATGAGCTAGAGGAGGAGAGAAGACTTTGCTATGTGGCTATCACTAGAGCAGAGGATAAACTCTATATGACATATGCTAAGAGTAGAATGATGTATGGAAATGAAGATTGGGGCAGAGAACCATCGAGATTTTTAGATGAGATACCTAAGGAGCTAATAGAGAGAGCAACTCCAGCAGTTACTGAGTATATACCTAAAACTGAGAAGGGAAGCTTTATTACAGAGAGAGCTTTCAAAAAGATGATAACTATTGAAGATTTAAACAAAACAGCTAAAAACTTCCCATACTCTGTGGGAGAGAAGGTTATGCATAAGAAATTTGGTCTAGGAGTAGTTAAAGCTGTAAATGATAAAAAAGTTGAGATAAACTTTGTAGATGGAAAAAGAGAAATCGCTATGGCAGTAGCTGAAAAATTCTTAACTAAGTGCTAAGGAGGTAGTAATGAAAAGAAAAACAATAGCTAAAGAGATAGAGTATATCGGTATTGGACTCCACAAAGGAGAGAATATAAAGATGAGATTACTTCCAAGTGAAAATGGAATAATCTTTAAAAGAGTGGATTTAGAAGATGGAAAAAATGAGATAACTTTAGATATAGCTAATACCTTTGATTTAACTCGTGGAACAAATCTACAAAATGAATATGGAGCAAAGGTACATACAATAGAGCATTTTCTATCAGCTCTTTATGCATTAGATATTACAGACTTAGTGGTGGAATTAGATGGAAATGAGCTACCTATCTGTGATGGAAGTGCAAGAGTATTTATAGATATATTTGAAGAGGCAGGACTAAAGGAGCTAGACTCAGAAGTAGAGCCGTTAGTAGTAAAAGAGCCTATCTATTTAACAGTTGGGGATAAAAATGTAATAGCTCTACCATATGATGGATATAAGCTAACTTATGCTATTAGATTTGAGCACACATTTTTAAAATCTCAATTGGCAGAGTTTGAAGTAAACTTAGAAAACTATAAAAAAGAGATAGCACCAGCTAGAACTTTTGGTTTTGATTATGAGATAGAGTATCTAAAGAAAAATAATCTAGCACTAGGTGGAACATTGGATAATGCCATTGTTATAAAAAAAGATGGGGTATTAAATCCAAGTGGGCTTAGATTTGAAGATGAGTTTGTAAGACATAAGATGTTGGATATTATTGGAGATTTAAAAATCCTGAATAGACCAATAAGAGCACATATCATAGCTATAAAAGCTGGACACGCTTTAGATATAGAGTTTGCAAAATTACTAAAAAACATGTAAAATATAAATAAGACAATTTGAGGAGGAAAAAATATGTTAAATACTTTAGAAATAATGGAAAGAATCCCACACAGATATCCATTCCTATTAGTGGATAGAATCATTGATGTAAACAAAGAGGAGCAAAAAATAAGAGGACTTAAAAATGTAACTATCAATGAGGAGTTCTTCAATGGACACTTTCCAGGACACCCTATTATGCCAGGAGTACTAATAGTAGAGGGAATGGCTCAATGTTTAGGAGTACTTGTAATGGAAGGAGTAGAGGGAAAAGTTCCTTACTTCGTAGGTGTAGAGAGTGCAAAATTCAAAAATCCAATCAGACCTGGAGACCAAATCATATATGAAGTAGAAGTAGAAAAAATCAAAAGAAACTTCGTAAAAGCTCACGGAAAAGCTTTAGTAGATGGAAATGTTGCTTGTGAAGCAAGCTTTACTTTCTGTATAGCAGATAAATAATAGACGGGAGGCAATTATGATAGATATTCATAATACTGCTATAATTGAAGAGGGTGCTATAATAGAAGATGGAGTAAAGATAGGACCATATTGTATAATCGGTAAAGATGTAAAAATTGGTAAAAATACTACAATCCAATCTCATGTTGTAATAGAAGGGATAACAGAGATAGGAGAAAATAATACTATCTACTCTTTTGTTTCTATAGGAAAAGCATCTCAAGACTTAAAATATAAAGGGGAACCTACTAAAACTATAATTGGAAACAATAATACTATCAGAGAGTTTGTAACTATTCATAGAGGAACAGATGACAGATGGGAAACTAGAATAGGAAATGGAAATCTTATTATGGCATATGTCCATGTGGCACATGATGTTATTATAGGAGATGGTTGTATATTCTCTAACAATGCTACATTAGCAGGGCATGTGGTAGTAGATAGCTACGCAATAGTAGGAGGACTTACACCAATACACCAATTTTGTAGAATAGGTTCTTACTCTATGACAGGGGGAGCTAGTGCTGTAAACCAAGATATATGTCCATTTATATTAGCCGAGGGTAACAAAGCTATACCTAGAGGGCTAAATAGTGTAGGACTTAGAAGAAGAGGATTTACAGATGAGGAGATAAGCAGACTTAAAAAAGCTTATAAGATAGTATTCAGAAGTGGACTTCCTCTAAAAGATGCTCTTGCTCAAATAGAGGCAGAGATAGAACAGGATAAAAATATAACATACTTTGTGGATTTTATAAAAAATAGTAATAGAGGTATAGCTAGATAATGAAAAAAGTAGGAATAATAGTAGGTAATGGGAAATTACCCCTCTATTTTCTTGAAGAGGCTGAAAAACAGAATATTGATGTTTTTCCCCTAGGGCTATTTGATACCATAGATGATAGGATAAAGGCTCATAAAAATTTTGTGTCTTTTAATATTGGAGAGGTGGGAAGTATTGTAAAGTACTTCCTGCTAAATGGTATTTATGAGATAGTTATGTTGGGAAAAGTTGAAAAAGATATAATATTTAAAGATATGAAATTAGATAGATTTGGAGAGGAACTTCTGAAGAGATTGCCAGATAGAAAAGATGAAACTCTCCTTTTTGCAGTTATAGGATTTTTTAGATTAAATGGAATAAAGGTGTTACCTCAAAATCATCTTTTGAAAAACTTTATGTTTAGAGATGAGTGTTATACTAAGATAGTACCTAGTGATGAGGATAGAAAAACCATCAAGATAGGAATAGAGGCAGCTAAGGCTCTAAGTGAGGTAGATGCTGGACAGACTGTGGTGTGTAAAGATTCATCAGTAGTGGCACTAGAGGGAATAGAGGGAACAGATAAGACAATAAAGAGAGCTGGAGAGCTAGCTGGTAGTGGGTGTATTATTGTGAAGATGTCAAGACCTCAACAGGATATGAGGGTAGATATACCAGCTGTAGGAATAGAGACAATAAAAAGGGCTGTAGAGATAGGAGCTAGAGGAATTGTTGGAGAAGCAGGGAGAATGCTTTTTTTAAATAGAGATGAGGCTATAAGATTAGCAGAGGAAAACTCTCTATTTATCCTCGGAATAAAAGTTTGATAGGAGATAGTTATGAAATTTTTTGTATCAACTGGGGAAGTTTCTGGGGACTTACATCTTTCATATTTAGTGGAAGCTATCAAGAAAAAATATAGAGATGTAGAGTTTTATGGAGTTGCAGGTAGACATAGTAGAGATGTTGGAGTAGAGGTTATCCAAGATATAGATGAGCTTGCAATTATGGGATTTACTGAGGTGTTGAAAAAATATAGCTTTTTGAAGAGAAAAGCTAATGAGTATATAGATTTTATAAAAAAAGAGAATATAAAAAAGGTTATTCTAGTAGATTATGGAGGATTTAACCTAAAATTTTTGGAGCTATTAAAGCAGGAGATAGAGGATATAGAGGTGTACTACTATATTCCACCAAAGCTTTGGATATGGGGAGAGAAGAGAATAAGAAAACTTATAAAAGCTGACCATATTATGGTAATCTTTCCTTGGGAGGTAGATTTCTATAAAAAGCACGGGGTAGATGCTATATATTATGGAAATCCTTTTGTAGATAAATACATAGTGGAAAAAAGAAGTGAAGAGTATATTTTACTTTTACCAGGAAGTAGAAAGCAGGAGATAAAGACTCTTTTACCTACTATGTTGGAGATAGTAAAAAGAGACGAGAGTAGAAAATTTTTACTAAAGCTTTCAAGTAGAGAGCATCTAAAGTGGATAGATGAGGATTTGACAAAATATCCTAATCTTACCCTTGAGTTTGAGAAAAAACTTCCAGAGTGTGTAAAAAAATCTAAGGTAGCTATAGCTGCCTCTGGAACTGTAACTTTGGAGCTTGCTCTTATGGGATTACCTACAATAGTGGTGTATAAGACAGGATTTATCAATGCATTTATAGCTAGACATATTTTAAAAATTGGTTTTGTTTCTCTACCAAATCTCACTTTGGATAGAGAGGTATTTCCAGAACTTCTACAAGAGAGATGCAGTGTGGAAGAGATAGAAAAATATCTAAAAAAGATAGAAGATAATAGAGAGAAAATCCAAAAGGATATAGAAGAGGTAAGGGAAAGACTTTCAGGAAAAAATGTAGTGGAAAGTTATGGAAACTTTCTAGTGAAAGGAGAGAGATGAAACTAAATTTATTTCAAAATAAATCATTAAATACATTCTTAAGATACAGTTTTAAATATAAGTGGGCTATGGTAGCTGTAATACTTATGTCTGTACTCACTTCATCAATGGGAGCTGTGCCAGCGTGGCTTAGTAAATATTTGATAGATGATGTACTAGTAAAAAAAGACCCTAAGATGATGGTACTTGTAATATCAGCAATTTTTATATCTACAGTTATAAAGGTAGTATCTGCTTACTATGCTAGTATCTCATCTAACTATGTAACTGAAACTATTAAAAGGGATATAAAAATAGATGTTTTTAATCACTTGCAAAAACTTCCTATCTCTTACTTTAGAAAAAATAAGTTAGGAGATATAATGGCAAGACTTTCTGGAGATTCATCTACTTTAGGAAGAATTGGATTTATGCTCTTTGATATGTTAAAGGAGTTTATAACAGTTGTAGCCTTAGTATTTAGAATGTTTCAAGTGGATTGGTTTTTAGCACTAATTTCTTTAACAGTTATGCCACTTATCATTTCTACTGTAAAAAAATATACTAAGAAGATTAGAAAATCTGGAAGAATTAGACAGGATACATCAGGAGCTGTTGCAGCTTTTATCCAAGAGAGCTTATCTGGAATATTTGTAATCAAGGCTTTCAATAATAGTGATATGATTATTGATAGATTTAAAGAGATAAGTATGGACGAGTTCCAAAAATCATATAAGAGTACTAAGATAAAGGCAAAAGTATCTCCAATAAATGAGGTAATAACTACTCTTATGGTTGTATTAGTAGCTGCCTATGGAGGATATCAGATAGTTGTTACTAAAACTATGTCACCAGGGGATTTAATATCTTTCGTTACAGCTATGGGACTTATGAGCCAACCTCTAAAGAGATTGATCTCTAAAAATAATGATGTACAAGAAGCTATTCCATCAGCTGACAGGGTAATAGAGATATTGGATATACCTATTGAAACAGATTACTATGGAGAAGAGGCAGAGTTAAAAGGAAAGATAGAGGATATAAAATTTGAAAACGTATCTTTTGCTTATGATGATGCTAAGAGCAATGCTCTAAAAAATATAAATCTGGAGATAAAAGCTGGAGATGTTGTAGCCTTTGTAGGTAAGAGTGGAAGTGGAAAGACTACAATAGTAAATCTTATTCCTAGATTTTTTGAAACTACTGAAGGAAGACTGCTTATCAATGGACACGATATAAAAAATATCTCTTTGAAAAAATATAGAGATTTAATAGGTATAGTTCCTCAAGAGAGTTTTCTATTCTCTGGGACAATATCTGAAAATATCTCCTTTGGTAAAGAAAATGTATCTCAAGAGGAGATAGTAAAAGCAGCTAAGATGGCAAATGCCTATGAATTTATAAAAGAGCTACCTGAAGGATTTGAGACTGAAGTAGGAGAGAGGGGAGTAATGCTATCTGGAGGACAAAAACAGAGAATAGCAATAGCTAGAGCCCTAATTCAAAATCCAGAGATACTTATACTAGATGAGGCAACATCTGCTCTAGATACTGAGTCAGAAAGACTTGTACAAGATGCCCTAGATAGACTTATGGTAAATAGAACAACATTTGTAATAGCTCATAGACTTTCTACTATTATCAATGCTGATAAGATAGTGGTAATGGAAAATGGTAGAATAAAAGAGGTTGGAAGACACCAAGATTTATTAGATAGAAATGGACTTTATAAACATTTTTATGATATACAGTTTGGAAAAGAAGTAAAACAAAGAGATGAGATGAAGATATAGGAGATAGAATGAATATGATAAAAGAGATGATAATTGAAGCTGATATGAGAACAAAAAAACTTAGAGAAGATGGAAGAGATGTAGATGAGCTAAGAGTATTAAAGGCTACTAAGGATTTTAACCTATATGCTGAAGGGTCTGTACTTATGGAGTGTGGAAATACAAAGGTAATATGTACAGCTACTGTAAGTGATAAAGTACCACCATTTTTAAAAAATCAAGGGAAAGGTTGGCTTACAGCTGAGTACTCTATGATACCTAGAGCTACTGGAGAGAGAAACCAAAGAGAATCAGCTAAGGGAAAATTAACAGGTAGAACTATGGAGATACAAAGACTTATAGGTAGAGCTCTTAGAACTGCTGTGGATTTAGAAAAGTTAGGAGAGAGAACTATAACTATCGACTGTGATGTAATACAAGCTGATGGAGGAACAAGAACTACTTCTATAACTGGTGGATATATAGCTCTAGCTCTTGCTATGAAAAAACTTGTAGCTGAGGGAGTGTTAGCAGAAAATCCAATCATCTCTAATGTGGCAGCTATCAGTGTGGGTATTGTAAATGGAACACCTGTACTAGACCTTAAATATACTGAAGATTCAGCAGCAGAGGTAGATATGAATGTTGTTATGAATGGAGAGGGAAAATTTGTAGAGGTACAAGGTACTGGAGAAGAGGCTACTTATACAAGAAAAGAGCTAAATGAGATGTTAGATTTAGCTGAAAAGGGATTAAAGGAGATAATGGAGCTACAAAATAGAATAATTGGAGAATAGGAGAGGGAAATATGAAAATATTTTTAGCTACTGGAAATAAACATAAAATAGATGAGATAAAAGCAATATTTGCCAATGTAAAAGATGTGGAGATACTGTCTATAAAAGATGGTATAGAGATACCTGAAGTAGTAGAAGATGGGGATACTTTTGAAGCAAATTCTGCAAAAAAAGCTTTGGAGATAGCAAAGTTTACAGGGATGATAACTATTGCTGATGATTCTGGACTTTGTGTAGATGCACTAGGGGGAGCACCTGGAGTATATTCAGCTAGATATTCTGGCGAGAATGCTACTGATGAATCAAATAATGCTAAGCTTATGGAAGTAATGAAAGATGAAAAAAATAGAAAGTGCCACTTTGTAAGTGTAATAACTCTTGGAAAACCTGATGGAAGAGCTTACTCTTTTAGAGGGGAGATAGAGGGAGAGTTACTATATGAACCAAAGGGAAAAGATGGATTTGGATATGATCCTTATTTCTATGTAGCTGAGTATGGGAAATCTTTAGCTGAGATGCCAGAGATAAAAAACAAGATTAGTCATAGAGCTAATGCTTTGAAAAAACTAGAAAAAGAGTTAGATAGAGTATTAGCTGATTAATTTTTAGTAGGTGATCAAGAGATGCTTAAAGAATTTAGGTTTAAAAACTATAGGTCTTTTAAAGATGAACAAGTATTATCTTTAGAGCCTATGGAATTTGAGAATAAGCTATTGGATGACTTTAATATTAGTGAGAGTGGGTTATTAAAAAGTGCAATTATTTACGGACATAATTCCTACGGAAAGTCTAATATATTTAAGGCTCTCTCTCAAATGAAGAGAGTAATTATTTATTGTACTCATCAAGATTTTAAAATAGATGCTGATAACTTTAAACTTGATAGTGTAAGTTTTAATATGCCAACACTATTTGAAATTAGTATAAAGATAGAGAATAATTTTTATAGGTATGGATTTGAAGTATTAAAGGAAAAAATTGTAAAAGAGTGGCTATATAAGAATGAAGATACAAAGGTATTTGAAAGAGGAGGTTCTTTAAATACTTCTATTGAATTGGGAGAAGAGTATAGCAGACTAAATAAATTTATTGAATTTACTAGAGAAAATGAACTGTTTTTTTCCTCAATGGTAAGAAATAATGAGCAGGATGAAATAAAAAAGATTTATGATTGGATAGTAGAAAATATAGTAATCTTTTCTGCAGAGGAAATTTTTTCAGGATTGACTTCAGAATTATTTATAAATAAGAAACTAAATAAAGAAGAGATTTTAAAAGCTCTGAAATGTGCTGATTTAGGGATAGAAGATTTTGAAGTAAAGAAAGAGGAAGAGAAAAATTTTGATTTTCCACCTTTTATCGAGAAAATTATAAAAGAGGTAGTCAAAGAGCAATCTAATTCAGAGGGGAAATTTTACAGAACTGAGGAGATAACAAAACATTCAGTATATGATGAAAATAGGGAAAAAATAGAGGAGATAGAGTTTAATTTTTTGGAAAAAGAATCATCAGGGACAATTAAATTTTATTCAATATTAGGTCCTATTTTAGATACACTAAAAAATGGAAAAGTTTTATTTATAGATGAACTGGATTCTAAATTAGAGCATAATTTAACAAAATATATAATAGAGTTATTTCATAATTTATCCTCAAATAGAAAAAATGCTCAATTAATATTTAATACCCATGATTTTTATTTTATAAATTCTAATATCTTTAGAAGAGACCAAATTTATGTAGTAGATAAAAATAGATATGGAGAGTCTACACTGGATTCCTTTGGAGATTTTGAAGGAGTTGATGATGAAACAAATTTATTAAAAAATTATCTGGCTAATAACTTTGGCGGAATTGGTAAGATAAAGTTTGGTGATTAGATGGCTAGAAAAAGTAAAAGTAAACCACTAAAAAATAAGATAAAAATATTTTGTAACTCTTTAGAAACAGAGGTAAATTATTTTAAAAGTTTTAAGTTGGAAATTGAGAAAGCAAAAATTTCTGATATAGAAATAGAAGTGGTACCAACTCAAAATAAAGGTGGAAAAGACCCAATTAGTGCTGTAAGATTTGCAATAAAAAATAGAGAAGATGCTAGTAGTGTTTGGGTAGTTTTTGATAAAGATGAATATAGTATAAACGAAGCTATAAAAGAAGCAGAAGCTAATGATATAGAAGTGGCTTGGTCTAATGAATGTTTTGAACTATGGTTTATTCTTCATTTTAATAATGTTATTACTTCTATGGATAGAAAGCAATGTTTAACTAAGATAAAAACTTTATTTAGAGAAAAATTAAAGATAGAGTACGAAAAAAATGGTTTGAATTATTATGAATATTTAAAAGATAAGATAAAAATGGCAATTACTTTTGCAAAACGTCAACATCAAATATTACAATCTGAAAGACAAACCCCAGATAATTCTAATCCATGTACAACAGTTTATAAGTTGGTAGAATATTTATTAGAAAGAAGCTAAATATATTAATAAATAATAACAAAATTTGTAAGTAACTTTACTTATTTTGAAAAATATATTATAATATACTATATATTATATTTTGTAAGGAGAGATTAAATGAAAAAGATATTGTTACTTTCATTATTAGTAGCAGCTACTGTTTTTGCAGAAACACCTAAAAAGCCAGAGTTAGAGTATAGTGCTCAACCAAAACTTGGAATTATAAAAGGAGATTACTACAAAAATGAAAAAAGATTCCGTCAAGGACATCTAGGAACATTAGAAGTAGTAAAAGATAATGGGAAAATTGTATTAGTAGAGTTTAATGAATTGACTAGACCTAACTACTACAATCGTTATTTTCAAAATGTATCTAAACGTTACTCTTCATATAACTTCAAAATGTTTGAAGGAAAGGGAGCAGCTTGGATTCAAGGAGTTTTAAAAGCTGAAAAGCAAATGTTAGATGAACAGAGATTAACAGGGGAGTTTGACCTTGTAGCTGGAGCATCAAATAGTATAGAGCAATCAATGTTACCATTAGCAGCTGAGTTAGAACCTGCAACTCACAATTCATCTTCTCAAAAATACTACAGTATAGCTGAGGTATTAGGAAATGGTGTAACAGGAAGATTAAAAGTAATAGTAGAAGATGGAAAGATAATCTCATGTAGATATGATGAGATATTTGCAGATTCTCCTAAGGATATCAAACCAGGAAAATTTAAAAAATATTTTAAACAATCTAAATATGAGAGTGTAGATTATGATGAACCATCACGTATAGGATTTAATATACAGATGGATGCTTTAAATGAGAAAGTTGTAAAAACTCAGGATATGTTTGATTTAACAGGACTTCCTGCTACTGAAGATAGTGGAGATTATAAAAAATCTGGATATACAACTAGAAATACTGCTTGGGATAATTATTTAAAATTAGCAGAAAAACTACATGCTGAGATGTTAAAAGATAAAGTTATAGCAAAATAGAGTTTATAAAATAGTGAGGATAAGTTCTTCACTATTTTTTATTTGGGGTATTTTTAATGATAGTTAAGATTAGAATGAAATAAAATAGAGATTTAACAGGGAATATGTTATAATATTAATAATTAGATTATTGAATAGAGAGGTGAGAGCATGTTAAAAGGAATACCAATAGGAAGAGAAGATTTTAGAGATATAAGAGAAAATAATTTATACTACATAGATAAAACTAAATTTATAGAAGATATTCTATTAGATGGAACACAAGTAAAATTATTTTGCCGTCCAAGAAGATTTGGAAAAACTCTTAACATGTCTACTCTTAAATACTTCTTTGATATAAAAGATAAGGAGAAAAATAGAAAATTATTTGATGGATTGTATATAGAAAACTCTCCTTTAATAAAGGAACAAGGGAAATATCCTGTTATATTTATTAGTATGAAAGGAATAACAGGATTAAGCTGGAAAGAGAGTTTCAATGAAATTAAACTTAAAGTAAAAGAATTATTTAGAGATTATAGTAGTTTGGTAGATAAATTTGATAAATACGATAAAGGAGATTTTGAAAAGTATATATTAGACATAGAGAATATTGGAGAAGCTGAGTTAAAAAAATCCTTACATATGCTAACCAAATTATTATATAAATACTATGATCAAAAGGTAGTAGTATTAATAGATGAATATGATTCTCCAATAATGACAGCTTATGAAAAAGGTTACTATACAGAGATGATAAATTTTTTTAAAGCATTTTATGGAGATGTACTTAAAACTAATGAGTATCTACATATAGGGGTACTTACAGGAATAGTTAGAGTGGCACAAGCAGGGATATTTTCCGATTTAAATAACTTTATAAGCTATACAGTTTTGGATGATAATTATAACCAAGCATTTGGATTAGTAGAGAAAGAGGTTAAAGATATTTTAGAATATTATCAAATTGGATATGAGATGCCAGAAGTAAAAGAGTGGTATGATGGTTATAACTTTGGAAATGTAGATATCTATAATCCTTGGAGTATATTAAATTTTGTAAAAAATAAAAAGGTAAAATCATACTGGGTAAATTCCTCAGGAAATGCAGTGATACTAAATATGTTATTATTATCAGATGGAGCAGTATTTAGTAGTTTAGAAGATTTGATAAAAGATAGAGATGTAATAATATATATTAATGAAAGTATAAGGATGGGGGATAATCTCTCTCCTAATAATATATGGGAATTGATGCTATTTTCAGGATATTTAACAGTAAAAGAGGAACTAGATAGTACTACATATATAGTGAAGATACCTAATATGGAAGTTAGAAAACTGTTTAAAGCACTATTTGTAGATTCAGTATTTAGAGGACAAAATAATATAGGAAATATGATACAAGCTCTTCTAAGTAAAGATGTAAATCAGGTGGTTAATATTTTTGAAGAGGTAGTTATAAATGCAATGAGTTACTATGATACAAGTAAAAAATATGAGAATCCTTACCAAACATTGCTAGGAGGATTTTTGTATGGACTTGATAATTATTATATTATGTATCCCAATATAGAAAGTGGGTATGGAAGAGCAGATATAGTGTTGAATCCAAGAAATAAAAATTGGGTAGGATATATATTGGAATTAAAAAGAGGAATTAGTAGTGATGATAAAAAAGAAGCTGACAGAGCTCTAAATCAAATAGCTGAAAATAAATATGAAACTATATTAAAACGAGATGGAGTAAAAGAAATAATTAAAATAGGATTAGTATTTGATGGAAAAAAGATAATAAGTAGTTATATAAAATAGTGAGGATAAGTTCTTCACTATTTTTTATTTTTTGTATTAGAACAGATAGGAACCTGTTACATTTATTTCCTCTAAATAAGATGCTACAATATAATTAAATCTAAAAAGAGGAGGAGATAGTATGGAAAAATTAAATTATTTTGC